>Ga0126371_10002630_pt1 | contig 15485 bp, 17 predicted proteins | sample PanSoiMetaPlot_4_FD_110145 | JGI IMG/M metagenome (GOLD analysis project Ga0126371, IMG submission 110145) | Tropical forest soil microbial communities from Panama - MetaG Plot_4 | ecosystem: Environmental > Terrestrial > Soil > Tropical forest > Bulk soil | place: Panama | collected 2016-02-17 | reverse complement strand
TGGACGCGCCCGGCGAGGGCAGCCAGACTGCCAGCACCGGAATGGCGCACGTGGGCATCGCGCAGGTCCTATATGAGCGGAACGAGCTGTCCGCAGCGCTCGACCATGCCATTCGGGGGATCACCCTCTGTCGGCAGCTGGATCTCACCCCACCGCTAACCGCCGGGCTTGTTGTCGTGGCCAAGATCCGGCAGGCCTATGGCGATGTGGCCGAAGCCATTCAGGCAATCGGCGAAGCCGAGCGGGCCGGGCCAAGCCCGCAGGTGGTCGCCCTGCTCAACCCGGTGCCGTCGCAGCGGGCGCGGCTGCTGCTGGCCCAGGGAGATGTACAGGCTGCCGCCGAATTGACCATGACTGCCGGTCTTAGCCCGGATGACGAGCCAAACTATCCGCAGGAGCCTGGTTATCTGGTGCTGGCCCGGCTGCTGCTGGAGCAAAACCAACCCGGCCGGGCGCTGACGCTGCTTGAGCGGCTGCTCGCCAGTGCGGCCAGCCAGGGCCGGACCGGCAGCATCATTGAGATCCAGGCGCTCCGGGCGGTGGCGCTTGCCGACGAAGCCGATCACGAGGGCGCACTCGGGGCGCTGACTGAGGCGCTTAGGTTGGCGCGGCAGCACGGCTATGTCCGGGTCCTTGCTGACGAGGGCGCGCCGATTCATACCCTGCTCGCCGAGCTCCAGGCTGCCTTGCCAAGCCAGCCCCACCCGGGCGACGGAATCGACCCTGGGTATCTGGGAGCACTCATGCGCACATACGGCGAGGCGGACAGGGCGCCAGCGCGCATGCGAGCCACCGCGCCGCCTGGCCTGGTCGAGCCCTTGACCGACCGCGAGCTAGAGGTGCTGCGGCTCATCGCCGCGGGCAAGTCAAACCAGCGCATTGCCCATGAAATGGTCGTGGCGGTCGACACCGTGAAAAAGCACGTGACCCACATCCTGGGCAAGCTCGGCGCGGCCAACCGGACCGAGGCCGCCGCGCGTGCCCGCGAGCTCGGCCTGATCCCCTAACATCGCCCCCAGCCGGCCCGTTAACACCTTCGGGTGACCGGTCGCCCGGCAGCAGCATTCCACCCGGCGGGCACCTTCGGGTGACGCGCAGCAGCGGACCGGATCCGTAGCGTTCCCAGCAGAGTCAGGTTATCGATCTGCTCCTGGAGGATTCCGTGTACGACCCACCTGCCTATCTGTGGGCGATTATCATCGCCGGACCCACCGCGGTCACGGCTCTGACCTGCATCGCGCTATATGGCGGCGCAAAGCGCGCGAGCATGCGCCGCAGTCGCGCCGCGCTGCTCGCAACCGGGGCGGCCACGGTGCTTGGCGGCTGGATCGCCGCTAGCGCAGCGATCGCGGATCACGGCTGGTATCACAGGCTGCCGTGGTTTCCGGTCGCGATAATCGGCTATCTGGGCTCGCTGCTGGCACTTCGCAGCATCCCAGCGGTTCGGCGCGCTCTTGCAGCGCCTGGCATGCGCGGCCGCTGGGAGCTTCCGCACGCACCCCGAGTCGCCGGAGTGGCGTTTCTGCTTTACCTGGCTTTTGGCCATCTGCCAGCGTTGTTCGCCCTGCCCGCGGGGCTTGGCGACATCGCCACAGGCCTTGCCGCGCCGCTGGTCGCGCGCAGGCTCGCGCAGGGCGACGGCCGGCGCGCAGCCCGGTGGTTCAACGTCTTCGGCATGACTGACCTGGTCGTCGCCCTGACGCTCGGCGCCCTCACCGGATTCGGGCTGCTCAACGTCACTCCGTCGAGTGCGCCGGTCACCGACCTGCCGCTTGCCTTGATCCCGACAGCAACCGTGCCGCTGCTGTTCGCCCTGCACCTCACGTCGATGTCGTCGCTCGTCAGAACCCAACGGGCAGCGTCGTCAACAGCCGCGCTCATTTCCGGCGCGTCGCCGCGACCGAATCGCATTGGTCAGGGAGCCGGGATCCCTGCTCCCCCGTGGCAGGGGTCCTCTATCAAGGCCGCCACACCCGAGTAAGACAGAAGGGAAATGGACATGACCGAACAGAACACCCGCCAGCACAACAGCGGACCACCCCTGGAGGGCGTCATGATCCCGGACGACAGACAACCGCATGAAGTAACAATCGAGCGCGTGCGACCCGCGACCTGGTTCGCCGGCGGCAAGCGCCGACCGTACGACGCAGCGCGCCGCGTGCTGCCCCTGGACAGCCACCCCGAGCTAGCACAGGTGTTCGAACGCGTCCACGGTAACCGAGCACCGGACGGGCACTGGGTCAGCATGCTGCCGGGCTACCCCGACGGCTCGTATGACTGGGCGCAGGTCGACGCTCGGCTACAGGACGTCCCAAGTCCGCGTCTCTACGTGGAGTATCTCGGGCAGGGCGACTCAGACAAGCCACGTGACTACGTGTATTCCACCGTCGAACGGGCCGACCTCGTCGAAGCGATGTGGGCAGAGCATGAGGTCGCCACCACGTTCGCGGTGACGTTCGACTACTCCAGCCTCGTGGTGCTTGAGCTGCTCGCCCGCCGCCTCGACCGACGTGCGGCAGGTGATCCTGAGGGCACTCGCATCAGCGGGGTCTTGCTGGTCAACGGCGGGCTCTTCGCCGATGCCCACTCGCACCCATGGCGTACGACGCCGTTCATGAAGACCTGGGTGGGCGGCCTGGCCATGGCCAGCAGTCAGAACCGCCCTGCCGCCTCCGCCCGCGTCCTGCGCTCCTCCCGCCTGTGGTCTCGCGGCTATCGGGTAAGCGACGAGGAGATCGGCGATGTGTACGATGTCCTCGCCCGCCACGACGGGATGCGGTTCCTGCACGACGGCGCTGGGTTCGTCGACGAGCACAAGCGCAACGCTGCCCGCTGGGACCTCGGCCGAATCGCCGCGGCACTTGGCACCGAGCTCACCTGGGACCTTGCCGGCAGCACCCTCGACCCGTTCGAACCCCGGCAGATCCGAGCCGCGCGGCAGCGCCTCGACCCGACGCTGGTCCGCTTCCACGAACTGCCCGGCGGCCACCTGACTACCAACGAGCACCCGGACGTGCTCGCTAGTCTCATCCGCGCAGTCACAACAGCAGAACGGCCTTGAGCAGGACTTAACCCAAGTCCGTAGAGTGTGCGAGTTCCGTCAGCCTGCGTTCGAGGAACCGTCGTTCGGCACCGTCGTCGGTGAGTTGTCTCGCACGCCGATAGGCGTCCCGCGCCTCGCTAGTTCGCCCGAGACGTCGCAAGAGTTCGGCTCTGGTCGAGTGCAGATAGCGGAAGTCGTCGAGACCGAGATGGTCGACGATGCGCAGACCAGCCTCGGGCCCTTCACTCTCGGCTATGGCGATGGCGCGGTTGAGCTCCACGACGGGCGAGCCGGTCAGGCGGCTGAGCTCGCCGTACAGGGCCGCGATCTCCCCCCAGTCGCAGGGCACGTCGGCGTGCAACGAGGCGACCGCGGCCTGGAGAACATAGGGCCCGCAGCCGCGCAGGGCGAGCGCGCGGTCGAGCTCAGCGCGTCCGGCGGCAATCAGCTCGCGGTTCCAGCGTGACCGGTCCTGATCGCCCAGCAGCACGAGCTCGCCGTCGCTAAACCGCGCCTCCCGACGAGAGTCATGCAAGAGCATCATCGCGAGCAGCCCGTGAACCTCGGGCTCGTCCGGAAGCAGTTCGGCCAGCGCGCGACCCAGCCAGATTGCCTCCGCCGCTAGCTCGTCGCGACCGCCATAGCCCTCGTTGAAGATCAGGTAGACGACGGCGAGAACGGCGTCTAGACGCTCGCCGAGCAAGTGCCGTGGTGGCACGCGAAACGGGATCCCTGCAGCTTTGATCTTTCGTTTGGCCCGTACCAGCCGCTGCGCCATCGTGCGCTCCGGTACCAGGAAGGCCCGGGCGATCTCGTCGGTGCTGAGCCCGCCGAGAGTACGCAAAGTGAGCGCAACTTGCGCCTCGATCGCAAGCGCTGGATGACAGCAGGTGAAGATGAGCTCCAGCCGCTCGTCAGGAAACGTCGTGGTCTTCATCGGGACCTCAGCACTATTGCTCGCGACCAGCAGGCCGAACTTGGTCGCCAGGGCGCGGTCGCGGCGGATGCGATCCGTCGCTCGGTTCCGAGCGGTCGTCATCAACCAGGCGCGCGGATTGCTCGGGACGCCGTCGCGCTGCCATCGGTCCGCGGCCATTGCGAACGCCTCCTGCGCGGCTTCCTCGGCGAGATCAAAGTCGCCGAGGAAGCCGATCAGAGTGGCGAGGACGCGACCCCATTCCTCGCGGAAGACCTGCTCGAGTGTGCCTACCAATACACCTCCGACGGGCGGATCTCGACGGCGCCGCCGTAGCGTGCCGCAGGAACGCGGGCGGCCACCTCGATAGCAGCGTCGAGGTCATCGGCCTCGAGGATGAACCAGCCGCCGACGGCCTCCTTCATGCCCACGAACGGGCCGTCAGTTGTCATGGTCTTGCCGCCTTGGACCTGCACGGTGGTCGCGTTCTCGGCCAGGCCCATCGGCAGCCCTGGGGTGACGCCCTCCGTCTGATTGATCCCTTGGTAGTCGGCGTAGACCTGCTTCTGCTCCTCCTCGGGCAGTGCAGCCTGTCGTTCAAGCGCGCTGCCTTGATAGATCAGCATGACGTACTTCATTGCTCCTCCTCGTCACACCAGATAGTCACGCACTAAGACGAACGACGAGACACGAAATCGACAGCTCGACACCGGGAACCTACCGGCCTGCGCTTGAGCCAGTCCGGACAGGGCCAGAAAGGATTGGAGACCTGGATGGCCATGCGTAGATGAGCCGATATAGCCAGCTCGACGTCTTAACTGGAGAACTCCGATGAAGCTCACGATCTTCGCACCGACCGGCGGAGTCGGTCGGCAGCTCCTCGCCCAGGCACTGGACGCCGGGCATGACGTTACAGCTGTGGCCCGCAATCCGGCCAAGCTACCGCCGGGTGTGCTCGCCGCCCGAAACGCCAGCTTCGTCACCAGCGACCTGGCCTCCCCAGACCTTCAGGTCCTGCAGGCCGCCGTCGTCGGCGCCGACTCGGTCTTGTCGGCACTCGGCCCGCACAGCAATGCCGACGCCGGGATCGCCGCACCGGGAACCCGAGCGATCATCACCGCGATGCAGGCGGCCGGGGTGCGCCGGATCGTCGCTATCAGCGCTTCCCCCGTGAGCACCACGCCCTCACCTGGCCGCCCGGACCCACCTCGCCACGACCCCGGTGACGGGCTCATCATGCGGTATGTGGGCGTGAGAATCGCCAAGACACTGTTCGGCAAGGTCTACACCGACCTTGCGCGGATGGAGGATCTCTTGCGCGAGTCCGACCTGGACTGGACCATCCTGCGGCCACCGCAGCTCACCAATAGACCGCGCACGGGGCGGTATCGCACCGCCTACGGTCGCAATCTGCGCGGCGGGCGGTCCGTCTCCCGCGCTGACGTGGCTCACTGCATGCTCGCCGTAGTCGACCAGCGCCAGACCATCGGCCAGATCATTGGCATCGCCAGCTAGCGACCGGGCATTGCGAGCCTGACGCCCGACCGTCTTGCGACCCGGTGTGACAAAGATGCATGCGCAACGGCGCGGAGCTGAGCGGCGGCGGGAGCACCAGGGGCCCGGCTCCGGGCGTTACCGAGCCGAGGATCGACGCGTGCCTGGCGCCGGTCGCGGCGGTCACCGATCCGGGTAGTCCGTGCCAGGACAGGAATCCTAGGACTGCGAACGCCAGCGCCTCCTTGGCCTGAGCGGGGATGCCGAGCTCGTCGGTCGTGCTGACCTTCACCGCTGGAAGCTCAGCCTGCAGCCAGCGCAATGTCGTGGAGTTCCTGCTGCCACCACCAGAGAGGACCACCTCGGCCAGCTCGTGCTGATGAGCAGCCTCCGCGAGCAGGTCGACCACAAGTCTTGTGGCGGTCGCTACCACATCCGCGCCCGATATGAGGTTGCGGCCAGCTGCGCTGGCATCGCCGATTGCAGCGTTCAGCATCCTGCGCAGGTAGTCGACGTTGAAGTGTTCCTTGCCGGTGCTCCGCGGTCCCTGAAGCTCGTAATAAGGGTCGCTCTTCATGATGTCGAGAAGCGATTCAGAAACAGACCCGCTCGCGGCGATCGCCCCGTCTACGTCGTAACGGAAGGCTCCGCCGCTTGCCCATTCAGCCGCGGGGTCCATTACTGCCCCGGCCGGGCCGACGTCGTAAGCGGCGACCACCTGACCGCCGTCGACGACTGTCACGTTCGCGATGCCGCCGAGATTGATCGCAGCGCACCGAACGGACCGGTCAGCCAGCAGCAGTGCGTCGAAGACAGGCACGAGCGGCGCCCCCTGGCCGCCGGCAGCGATGTCACGGCTCCGCAGGTCGGAAACCACGGGCACGCCGAGCCGTTCAGCCACCGCGCTCGAGTTGCCGAGTTGCAGGCTGCCGCGCGCACGACCGCTCTGGTCAACCCAGTGATAGAAGGTCTGACCGTGAAGTACTGCGAGGTGGGCCAGACCTCCGGCGAGCTCGTGACGAGCAGCAGCGAAGGCAGCGGCGTAGGCATCTCCGAGATCGGCATGCAGCTCGCATAGCTCGCCAGCGCCCGGCGAGCCTGGTGGCATCGCTGCCACCAGTCGATCGCGCAGTTCTTCATCGAACGGCGAGCTTGTCACGCCGAGATACCTGCAGTGCAGCTCGTCGCCAACCACGTCAAGGTCGGCACACGCGATGTCGATGCCATCCAGCGACGTGCCCGACATACAGCCGAGAACGCGCATCAGACCGCACCCGGCGTATGCGAACAGCTATCAATGGCGGCGCCTGGCATACGTCCAGGCTAAGGACTGGCTACCGGACGTAAGAAATAGTTGACACGATGTCTGGTCTGCTTTACGTTAGGAGTGTCAAAGATTCTTAACACGATCCCAGTGGAGAAACGGATGTCGTACGAAGAGAAGGGCACCTGGGCTTACCTCGTGGCGGTCGCCGGAGCCTACGCCGCTTACTTGGCGATCATCCTCGGGCGGCTGCATACCGCTCCGGCCGCGGAGGTGTCGTATGGCTGGGTCCTGCTGTGGACCACCGTCGCCTCGGTAGCTGCTTCGACGCTGGGCCGCACTCTGATCGAGACCGCGCGGCCTAGTGACGGCCGTAGAAGCGACGCGCGGGACGCAGAGATCTATCGGTACGGGGAGTACGCCAGCCGCTGGTTCGTGGTGAGCGGCGCGGCGGTTGGGTTCGTCCTGGCGTTGGCAAAGGCGGACTACTTCTGGATCGCCAACGCCATATACCTCGGGTTCGTTATGTGGGCAGTCGCCGGGTCCGTGGTAAAGATCGTCGCCTACCGGCGAGGCCTTAGACTGCCGTGACCAAGCCAACCAAGATCACCAACGCCATCCGTGCGCTCCGGTTCACCCACGGCGAGATGACGCAGGCGCAGCTGGCCGAGAATGTCGGGGTCACTCGCCAGACCATCATCGCTATAGAGCAGGGCCGCTACTCACCTTCGCTGGAGATGGCCTTTCAGATCGCCCAGGTGTTCCGGGTGCCGCTCGACGAGGTCTTCCAGTATCCCGATGGGGACGGCGGAAGGCTGGACGTGTGACGATCAAGTGGGTCACGGGGTTCTTCGACTTCCCGGTGCAGGGCTTCGAGGCGGGGCGCGACTTCTGGCTTGGCATCACCGGGTACGCGCTATCGCCGCCGCGAGGTCCCCATGGCGACTTCGCGACGCTAGTGCCAGGCGAGGGCGATGCGTACCTGCGGGTGCAGCGGATCTACGACGGCGCGGCTGGCTGCCACATTGACTTTCACGCGGCCGACTGCGGCCGGCTGGCGGCGCGGGCCGACGCCCTCGGGGCCAGACGGGTGCTCACAGAGGATGGACTTGCTGTGTTCAGCTCGCCCGGTGAGCTGTCGTTTTGCGTGTCCGATGAGAACGGCGGGCCGACGACGCCGCTGGCCGCACGCTGGCCAGGCGGCGCAGTCACCCGGCTGGACCAGTTCTGCCTGGACATCCCCGCGGACGCGTATGACGCCGAGTGCAAGTTCTGGGCAGACCTGACGGGGTGGGAGGTGAGGGACAGCCCGCTGCCGGAATTCCAGTACCTGGCCCGACCAAGCGGGATGCCGTTGCGGCTGCTACTACAACGCACCGATCGCCAGCCGGGCACCGCAGTCCGGGCGCATCCGGACCTGGCGTGTTCAGGCGTCGGGGCTGAGATGGCGAGACACGTGAAGCTGGGCGCGACATGGTCGCATAACGGTGATCGATGGATAACCATGCGCGATCCCGCAGGCCTGGACTATTGCATCACCCGACGCGATCCAGGCTCGCCCAGCCGTGACTGAGCTGCGCGATTCATGGTGCGTCATGGAAGACGAGCCCGAGCGTGTGCCGTTGACCCGACCTGACGACGGATACGCCGTGCCGCACTGGGGCCGGCGACCAGCCCCGCGTCGACCGAATCGGCCGGTCACGAGTAGTGAACACGTAGCCGTGGCAGTGCGGGAGGAGCGTAGCGGTGCCGCGGGACTGCGCCCGCGGGCGCTGCTCCATGAGCAGGAACTCTCCTCCGTTGTGATCGATACCGGGTTCGTTCAAATTGACGACCACCTGAAGCGGGAACACCAGGTCGCCGTAGAGGTCGCGATGCAGGGCGTTCCAGTCCCCGGCGCGATAGCGAAGCAGGATCGCGGTCGGCCTGTGCTGCCCCGCCTCGCGGCACATTTGCAGCCACTCGTCGAGGGAGTCCGGCCATGGCGCCGGACGGCCCAGCTTTGACCACCAGTCGCGGGCGATCGGCAGGAGCCGCGGGTACAGCGCCTGCTTGAGCTGCTCTATGGGCTCCGGGTACGGAGTTCTGAAGTACCGGTACTCGCCCTCCCCGAAGCGGTGCCGGGCCATGTCCACAGTGCTGCGGAAGTACCCTGGCTGCTCGTAGAGCCCGCGGATCTGCTCCGCCTCGCCGGGAGTGAGCAACGCAGGCAGCAGCGCGCCGCCCAGAGAGTTCACCTCAGCGGTGATGGATTCCCAGTCGGCTGCATCGACCCGCTGCCGCCAGGAGTCGGCGATCTCGGTGCGTTGCGCGATGCCTCTCATGCTGCTGCCTCCAAGTTCAGAAGTGCTTTCTTGGCATCGGGACCCCCGACGTAGCCACCGAGTGCGCCGTCGGCTCGCAGGACTCGGTGGCACGGCACAACGACCGGCAGCGGGTTAGTGGCACAAGCCGTGCCGACGGCCCTAACCGCCTTAGGGTTCCCAGCGAGCTCCGCGACCTGCCTGTAGGTGCGCGTCTGCCCGTACTGGATCTCCGGGAGATGCCGTTGCACGAGCTGGCGGAACCCCTTCGACAACGACAAGTCCAGCGAGAGGTCGAAGATCCGGCGCCGCCCGCTGAAGTACTCGTCGAGCTCTCGCGCCGCCGTTTCCAGCCGTCTCGGTGCCCGCAGCATGCGCGGGCTAATCCGCAGCGCCAGCGTGTCCAGAACGCGGTCGTGGTCCTCGATGTCATAAGCCACGCGCACGAGCCCCTTCGGCGTCGCCGCCAGCAGGAGCGTTCCAACCGGAGAGTCGATGGTCGTATAGGCAACGTCGAGCAGGCCCTCGGCTTCAGCGGCAAGTCCGAGCCTGTCCCTGAGCCGCGACAGTGTGTCAGGGTCCGCCGGGGATGCGAAGTACTCAGGTGACATGTTCACGATGGCGTTCCTTCCGTGGTCGCGCGCAGATAGTTCTTTCGCAGGTTCTTCACGCCATCGGCCGCGGCCCTGCGCGCCGCATCGGTAGTGCCGCCGAGGATCTCGGCGATCTCGGCGTAGGCGAGGCCAGCGACATAGTGATACGCGACGGCCTGGCGCTGCTTTTCAGGCAGTGCCCCGACCGCCTGCCACAAGTCGCCGTCTCCGCTCCCTGGCACGCCGAGACCAGTTGGAGCTTCAGGTACTTCTCCCACCGGCTGCGGTTGCCGCTTGCCGGCTCGCAGCACATCGATGGCCTTGCGGTGCGCGATAGTGACCAGCCAGGCTTCTGCGTTTGCGTTATCGGGCAAGTCGGGGTACGCGCGCATGGCCGCGAGGAACGTCTCCGACCACGCGTCCTCGGCGTCGTGGATGCCGAGGATCACCCGGCACACGCGCAGCACGGTCCCCCCGTGCTGCGCCACGACCTTCTCGAACGGCGGCTTCATCCTCTTGCCCATGCGGTAGCTAGTTGCAGGCGGTGTTCAGGCCGCGGAGATCAGCCCGAGCTGGCGGAGTGCGGTAACGCCATCGTCGAGGCCGATCTCCTCTGTGATGAAACCGTCCTTCACTTTCAGTACAGTGGTGCCAGTGAAGCGCATCACCTTGCCGGTACTCGTCGGCAACGATCCGATCGGCATGTCGTCGAACGCGTCACCAGTATGTGTCCCGCCGCCTTCCCACTGGCCGACGACGTAGTCGCCCTCGGCGATCAGCTCTGCGGTGCCCCAGAAGTTCAGGTCCGGGAATGCAGCACGGAACTTTTCCGCGAACTCGCGGACCGCGTCCCGGCCACGCAGCGGGGCGTGCAGCGAGTACTCGAATCGGATGTCCGGGGCCGCGAGCTCGTCGATGACGGCGGGATTGAAATCCTTTCCCCAAAACTCGGTGAACCACCGGCCGACTATGGCTTTGTTCTCCTCGATCGACACTTGCCGTTCCTTTCTCATCATTGTTGCCCGCACTACCAGAGGCCCGCGGCGGCGGCATATCTCGTCGACTCGACCTCCGCGTGCTCGATGTCGAGCAGGGTTCGCTTCCGGCGCAGGCCGCCGGCATAGCCGGTCAGCTTGCCCGTGCTGCCGAGCACCCGGTGACAGGGAATCACGATGCACAGCGGGTTACGTCCCACTGCGGCACCGACGTCCCGCGGATCCGTGCCTGGCCCTAGGCGGCGAGCGATCTCGCCGTAGGTGGTCGTCTGGCCGTAAGGCACGCTTGCTACCAGCTCCCACACCCGCCGGTCGAACTCGGCGCCCTTGACCATCAAGGGCAGCTCGAAGGCGCTTCGGTCCCCGCTGAGGTACTCGCTCAGCTGGCGGGCGAATTCCTCAAATCCTGCATTTACCCGCGGGCCGAATGCGCTGCGGTCCGGCCTGGGCCAGTGCCCTGGGAAATACAGGCCGGTCATCGCCTCACCCTCCCGGACGAGCGTCAGCGTTCCCAGGCGAGTTTCGAGCACGGTGTGCGCGGAACCCGATCCTCGGCCTGCTGTTACCGTCACTTGTCTGCTCCCTTCGGTTGCCAGCCCGCCGGAGCGGGCCGCCTCAACAAGCAGACGTCGCGGCAAAGCTGAACGTGAGACGGCAGAGCGCACCAATTTGTGTCGGCAGCGTTCCTGGAGGCTGCCGCCCGGTGCGGACAGCCGCCGCCGGCTCATAGCCGCCTACGGGTATGCGGATAATGGCCGGAGAGGTAGCCGTCGCCACCGGGGTGCGGGGGGTATGAGACTGAATGTCATCTACAACGGCTCCTGTCACACAAGAGCACCAGACGTCACAGGATGACCGGCGGTGGCTGATCCTGGTCATCGTCGCCATCGCCCAGCTGATGGTGGTGCTAGACGCGACGATTGTGAACATTGCGCTGCCGTCTGCACAGCGTGCGCTGGGGTTCCCGAACAGCGACCGGCAGTGGGTGGTGACGGCCTATGCGCTGGCCTTTGGCAGCCTGCTCCTGGTCGGCGGGCGTATCGGCGACATGTACAGCCGCAAGTGGGTCTTCATCATCGGCCTAATCGGCTTCGCTATCGCTTCTGCCATCGGCGGCGCAGCCGGATCCTTCGGCATCCTGGTAGCAGCCAGAGCGCTGCAGGGCGCTTTCGGTGCCCTGCTGGCGCCATCTGCCCTCGGCACTCTGGTCAGCACCTTCCGCGATCCGCGCGAGCGAGGAAAGGCATTTGGAGTCTTCGGCTCGGTTGCGGCCGGCGGCGGCGGCCTGGGCCTGATCCTGGGCGGTCTGCTTACCCAGTACCTTTCGTGGCGCTGGTGCCTCTATGTGAATCTGCTCTTCGCGTTGATCGCGGTGGCTGGCGCCCTGGTGTACATCCGCAGTAGCCGCCCAGCCCAGCCGCCGCGGTTTGACTGGCCAGGAACTGTGCTGGCGTGCGCGGGCTTGTTCCTGATTGTTTACGGTTTCTCCCATGCCGAGACTGGCGGCTGGACGTCTGCGCTGACGCTTGGCTCGCTGATCCTTGGCCCCGTGCTGCTCGCCGGATTCGCTGCTGTCGAGGCGCGGTCCAGGCACCCGCTGCTGCCGCTGCGGGTCATCATCGACCGGACACGGGGCGGCTCCTATGTCGCTGTCGGTATTTCCGGAATCGCGATCTTCGGCACGTTCTTGTTCCTCACGTATTACCTACAGCTGATCAAGGGAGAGAGCCCACTGACCACCGGACTGCTGTTCCTGCCGATGATCGGCTGCATCCTGATCACCTCGAACCTGTCCAGCATTGTTGGCATGCCTAGATTCGGGCCGCGCGTGCTCATCGCGACCGGAATGCTGCTGGGTGCGCTGGGGATGGCCCTGCTGACCCAGGTCACCGCGACGTCAAGCTACGTCAGTGCGGTGCTGCCTGCGCTGCTGATCCTGGGTCTTGGCTTCGGCCTGATCTTCGCCCCGGCGATCAACACCGCCACTTACGGTGTTTCTCGCGCGGACTCGGGCGTGGCATCCGCACTGGTCAACACCATGCAGCAGGTCGGCGGATCGATCGGGACGTCCGCCCTGAGCACGATCGCACTCACCGCGACGGCCAACTACCTGATCGCCCATCACACCGGCCCACTGGCACCGGCGATCGCAGCCACTCACGGCTACGTCGTGGCCTTTGTCATTGCGGCGGTTCTGCTCGGCGTCGGCTTCGTGCTCGCCATTCTGCTGATACCGTCCAAGCGCCGGGTCGATGAGCTCAGGTCCGCGGCCCCCGCTCAGGCGCCAGCTGCGGAAGCGCCTGCCGCTGCCCCGGCGGCCGCACCAGTACCAGTCCCTGCGCACGCCCAGGCATCGTCAGCGCAGCGCGCTGCCGCCTCGCAGCCGGGATTCGAGGCGATTCCCGTGGCCCTGTGCAGCTGCTCGCCCGTCGTCAACGAGCCCCGCGAACCTGCAGCTATGTAGGCCCGCTCTCGGGTTCGAGGGGCCAGCTAAGCCCGCCGAACACAGACGTCCGGGCCCCGAAATCGGCCGCACCGGCTGCGGGTTATCCTCCGTCGATGAGCAATGGGATGCCGCCCACCACGGACTTGCGCCTTATGGTCGGCTTTGATGGATCTCCCCCTGCGGTCAGGGCTCTCGACGCGGGAGTCAATTTGCTGCAGGGCCGGGCTGGCCGCATCGAGATCGTCTACGTCGCTCACATGCCCAGCATGGCCGCGTTGTCGCCTGGCGCCGTAGCCGAGCTCGAGAGCGACTTCGAGGACGTCGAACAAGAACTACGCACCATGGTCGGCGATCAGTTGCGCGGTCGAGAGGACCGCTGGGGCTTCGAGCGACGCCAGGGCCTGATCGCAGAAGAGCTGGTTTCGGCGGCCAGGGAGACCGGCGTTGCCAATCCGGATGCCACGGTCGCGATCGTGGTTGGGAGTTCGTCTCTCGCCGCGCATCGTGTCGTCGGTTCAGTCGCAGTGAGCCTCGCCCGCCACTCGCCAGTGCCTCTCGTCGTGGTTCCTTAGTTCACGGGCGAGCGACCACGCGCCCGGGCGGGCTAGACGTATACCACCCTCGCAGGGTGAGGACGCTGAACCCGCCCGCGCGCGACGATGGCAGCCGTTCAGATCCGCCGGACCGCGCCGTGGCGTGCGTCCACTCGCAGCTGAAGGGCGCGCTGGATGCCGACAACGTCTCTCCCAGAGGTCCGCTTTCTGACAGTTGACAGAGTCCGGGTTCGATACGCCGATAGTGATGGCTCGCAGGAGCCAACGCTCGTACTGACGAGTCCCTGGCCAGAGAGCCTCTACGCGTTCGCGCCCATGTGGGATTCACTTTCCGAGCATGCCCGCCTCTTCGCAGTGGACTTGCCGGGCTTCGGCGCGTCCGAGCGCCGGGATGACCTACTGTCCCCGCACGCCATGGGCGACTTCCTATCGCAGCTGATCGCCGAGGCCGATCTGGGCACCCCTCACGTCGTCGCACCGGACGTCGGAACCTCGGCCGCCTTGTTCGCCGCGGCCGAGCACCCGGAGCAGATCACGAGCGCGATTGTCGGCACTGGCGCAGCAGCGGTCCCGATCCAGCTTGGAGAACCTCTGGCGTCCTGGGTGCTCGACCCCGACCTCGACAAATACCGCCGGATGGACCCGAGAGTGATCGTCGGCGCGGCGCTCGACACGATCGCCGGCGGGGTGTCGGACGACATTCGCGCGGACTACATGGCTTGCTACGACGGCGACCGATTCGCAGAGTCGATGCACTATGTCCGCAGCTATCCCGAAGAGCTGCCTGTACTTGCTGACCTGCTGCCGCATATCGAGACTCCGGTCACGATCATCTCCGGTCGCAACGACCGCGTCGTACCGCTCGCCAACGCTGAGTTTCTCGACGAGCGCCTGCCTATCAGCAACTCCGTGATCATCGATGCCGGCCACTTCACTTGGGAGGAAGCGCCGCAACAGTACGCCTCCGCCATCCTCGACTCGGTCACCGGCAATCACGCGTAAGACCCCTCCGGCGTCGCCCACGGTCAGCGGTGGTCGACCGGATCTGCAGTACCAGAACGAACGGCGCGGAATCTGAGCCAGTGAAACAGCAGCGCCAGCGGTACCACGAGCCCGCCGATCCCGTACACGACAAATGCCACCGGGCCGTCGATATGCCCGACCAGCCAGCCGAAGTTCTGGCCGAAGAACCCGGTGATGAAAGTCAGTGGCAGAAAGACGGTGGCCAGGATGGTCAGCTGTTCCATCGTCGTGTTCTGCCGGACGCTGACCTTTGTCTGCTCGACTGAGATCACCGCCATGTTTGCCTCTAGCACCGTGCCGAGCAGGTCGCGCTGCGCGGCGACCTCCTCGTTGACCAGCAATAGGTGGTCGTGGACGTCGCGCAGGTAAGGCTGCAGTTGCGGGGCGTCGCTGGCTCGGTCGATCGTGGTGACCACTCCCAGCAGCGGATGAACGGCGCGGTAGAAGTCGGTGGCTTCGCGGCGCAACGAGTAAATGCGTTCGGTCGGTGCGACCGTCCCTGAGAACACTGTGGCCTCGATCTGATCGATGTCGCGTTCGAGGCCAGCGACGACTGGCGCATAGTTGTCCACAACCTGATCCAGGATTGCCCACAGCGCGGCGGTGCTGCCGGCGGCGAGAAGCTCAGGTCGCTGCTCGAGTCGCTGTCTCGCGCCACGCAGCTCGCTGGCCACGCCCTGCCGAACCGTGATCACGAAGGTCGGCGCGATGAAGACGCTGATCTCGCCGAATTCGACCTCTTCGGCGGCGTCGTCGTAGCGCGCGGTGCGCAGGATAACCAGCTGCACGTCAGGGTCGTAGCTCACCAACTTCGGATGCCGGTGCAGGGTCAGCGCGTCTTCCACCGCCAGCTC
>Ga0126371_10002628_pt1 | contig 15486 bp, 7 predicted proteins | sample PanSoiMetaPlot_4_FD_110145 | JGI IMG/M metagenome (GOLD analysis project Ga0126371, IMG submission 110145) | Tropical forest soil microbial communities from Panama - MetaG Plot_4 | ecosystem: Environmental > Terrestrial > Soil > Tropical forest > Bulk soil | place: Panama | collected 2016-02-17 | reverse complement strand
TGCTCAGCATTGGGTCGCTTCATCGGCGAAAATTCGTGAGCGCCTGGGATACCGCGAACCGGTTGCGCTCGAAGAAGCAATCCAGCGGACCATCGAATGGGAGCGCGAAAATCCGCCGGCGGGTGCCAGCTTCCACCAATTCGATTACGTCGCAGAAGATGCGGCAGCCTGAATCATAGAGGAGGAGTGGGGATCTTTCTCCAAACCGACTTGGAAGAAAAATATTGTATTACGGGCTAGTCGGAAGTCAGCAGAGAACTCTGCAAACGTATGTCATAACTCCAGCGGCAGATTGTAAAGGGGAATGCCAGTACCACAGACAAACCTCATTTCGCCCAACCGTGTGCCAGATGAAGACGCGGCGAATTTTGAGCGACTTACTAGCCGACGTATAGCACGGCGTCTGCTGCCCTTCCTTTTCGTCTTATACGTCATTGCGTTTCTCGATCGAATGAACGTGGGCGCGGCGGCTCTTCAAATGCCACGCGATTTGGGATTAAGCGATCGGGCCATTGGCGTCGGCGCAGGCATCTTTTTCTTCGGTTACTTCCTGCTGGAAATTCCGGGCGCGTTGATCGCAGAACGTTTGGAGTGCGCGGACGCTGGATTGCCCGCATCATGGTCTCATGGGGGATACTGACTATCCTGCTGGCTTTCATCTATTCCGCACGTCAATTCTACGTTGTCCGTTTTCTGGTTGGCGCTGCGGAAGCAGGATTCTTCCCCGCCGTGATTGTGTATCTCACCCATTGGTTCCGTGTGATAGACCGCGCCAAGGGCGTCGCCGCCTTTTATGCGGCAATGCCCCTCTCGTATGTGATTGGGTCGCCACTTGCTGGATGGTTGCTCGGGTTCTCCTGGCTCGGCCTGCATGGATGGCGCTGGCTGTTCATTCTCGAAGGAATTCCTGCAATTCTGCTCTCGGCATTGTTGCTCTGCTCTATCTGACGGACTGGCCGCAACAGGCGCACTGGCTGAATGCTGACGAGCGGAATTGGATCATCTCGACGTTAAGCAAAGAAAAGGAATCCAAGCAGAAAGCGCGCACGTATACGATCTGGCAAGCGCTTCGTCACCGTGATGTGATTCTTCTTACCGCGTGCTATTTTTTCGCCACTACCGGAAACTACGGCATCGGGTTCTGGCTGCCGAGCTTCATAAAACGACTGTCCGGCGAAAGTGACACAAAAGTGACTCTGCTGGCGGCCCTGCCCTACCTCGCCGGACTCCTGGTTCAGCAGCTTAACGGTTGGCACTCCGATCGAACCGGTGAACGTCGCAGGCATGCGGCGATTCCTCTTATGCTGAGCGGATTTTTTCTTTTCATGGCAATCCGCATGGGATCGAATGTCTTTCTTTCGATGCTGTTCTTCGTGGGAGTGGGTGGGGCGTACTTCGGCTTCCACCCCGCCTTCTGGCCTGTGCCGACGGAATTTCTCACCGAGTCGGCCGCCGCTGCCTCCATTGGACTCATCAACTCCGTAGGAAATCTCGGCGGGTTCGTTGGCCCATTCATTGTCGGATATTTGCTGACGCGCACGCGTTCGTTCAGCGCGGGTCTTTCATTTCTGGTTGGCAGCTTCCTGGTCTCAGCGATTTTGATGCTTCGAGTTCGTGTGCAAAGGCGAGATATTCCAACTTGACTGTTCGATGCTGCATCAATGGATCTCAGGCTCCGGGATGGACGCGGTTCCTTCGAGGAAATCAAAGTCGCAGCCCTCATGCGCTTGCTTGATGTGTTGCATGAAGAGCTTTCCGTACCCACGCGGGTAAATTTCGTTTCTGGGGCGCCATGCATCTCGCCGGAGTGCTAGTTCCGCCTCACTGACACACATGTTCAACTGGCGGCGCGCCACATCGAGTTCGATAAGATCGCCATCCCGTAGCAGGGCGAGTGGTCCGCCGACGAACGACTCAGGTGCTACGTGCAGCACACAGGTGCCGTAGTTCGTTCCGCTCATTCGGCAATCCGAGATTCGCACCATATCACGTACGCCAGCCTTGAGCAGCTTTTTCGGAATGGGGAGGTTTCCCCATTCTGGCATCCCCGGTGCTCCTTTGGGTCCCGCGTTGCGCAGAACCAGAACGCAGCTCTCATCTACATCCAGGTCTGGGTTATCAATTCTCGCGTTCATCTCATCGTAGCTGTCAAAGACAATCGCGCGGCCGGAATGTTTCATCAGCTTTGGATCAGCAGCGACAGCCTTGATGACCGCACCGTTAGGAGCCAGATTGCCGTACAAGATTACAAGCCCTCCGGAAGGAAAAACGGGATTCTCACGTGTGCGGATCACATCGGTGGTATAGATCTGCGCGTTGCTGATATTCTGGCCCAGCGTCTTACCGGTTACAGTCTGCGCGTTGAGATCTAATTGTGCAGAGAGTGCGTTCAGAAGCGCCAAAAGTCCTCCCGCATAGAAAAAATCTTCCATGAGGTATTGCCCGCTCGGTCGCAAATTCGCCAGCACTGGAGTTGTTTCCGACAACCGCTGAAAATCGTCGAGGGTCACCTTGATTCCTGCCCGTCCAGCTAGTGCGATCATGTGAATTACAGCGTTGGTCGATCCGGAGAGCGCGAGCACAGTAGCAATCGCATTTTTGAAAGATGCCGGAGTCAATATGTCTCTTGGCTTCAGATCCTCCCACACCATTTCAACGATTCGGCGTCCAGCAAGATTTGCCATCTTAGGGTGATTAGCGTCGACGGCGGGAATCGAACTTGCGCCCGGCAGGGAAAATCCCAGCGCTTCAGCGACGCTCGTCATCGTCGAAGCGGTCCCCATCGTCATACAGGTCCCGGCTGAGCGCGCAACACCCTCTTCGATTTCTGCCCATTCCTGGCAACCAATGGTGCCGGCGCGGCGCTCGGTCCAATACTTCATCACGTCTGCGCCACTGCCCAAAATCCGGCCCCGCCAGTTTCCTCGTAACATCGGGCCGGCAGGAACAAAAATCGACGGCAGATTCATGCTTATGGCGCCCATCAGCAACGCCGGTGTGTTCTTGTCACAGCCTCCGAGAAGCACACAGCCGTCCACCGGATAGGAGCGGAGTAGTTCCTCGGTCTCCATCGCTAAAAGGTTGCGATACATCATGGTGGTCGGCTTTTGAAAGGTCTCGCCGAGACTGATGGCCGGCATTTCCATGGAACAGCCGCCGGCCTGCCAGATGCCACGTTTTATATCTTCCGCGCGCTCGCGCAGATGGCTATGGCACGGATTGGCGTCACTCCACGTGTTGATGATCGCGATGACCGGCTTGCCAGAATAGTCTGCGTGAACAAGCCCCATTGAAGCGGCACGTGAACGGTGACCAAAAGAGCGCAGGTCGTCGGGACCAAACCATCGATAGCTTCGTAAGCATTCAGCACCCTTTAGTGGCATATGAGGGAAAAGGCGGTCACGGGTATTCTAGCCGCTCCGAAGCTTCGATTTGCCATTCGGAAGGGAACAGGCATTCTCCCCCGATGATGGCAAGACTTGGGAAACGAATTGGCAAAACGAGTTAATTCATGATGACAACTGCAAGCCAAATTGATTTGCAGTTCTTCCGTTGCGGAGAGGACTCACGGAAGGTTGGCCTCCACCCGGCTTCAACATTCTGGCGCAGTACAGCAGTGCACTCGGAGAATTTCTCAACTGGGTGTCACCTATGCAAGAGACTCGTCGAATCCTTCTTCCGAAGGATATGTCCGGGATCAGCACTATTGAGGTTCGGAAACGGACTCGTGGCTCTAGGGAAGAGCATGGCTAGGTTAAGGGGTTAAGGGCACGTGCGCGCTATCAAAAGACGCTCTTGGTCAAATGCAGGCTTAAAGTTCTCGCTTGATCGAGAAAGGAATTGATGCAACTCTCGGCGGATGACATTTCGGCGAGCCACAGGCGCGATATCTACGGCGAACCCGGCTTCCAGGCCAATCTCAGGTTGGCCTGGGAATCGAACCAGAAACGATGTTCCTTCCACCCGAGCGCGAATAACGCCAGGTTCTGATCGTAGTATCGTGGCGGCTTACCGTAGAGGCGAGTTTTGGCATCGAGTTGGGCACTCAGCCGAGAGTTTTGCTCGTGCTCGGGATCTTTCTCGCCAAGCGAGGAAAGGAATGGAATTAAAGCAGCGGAGAAACCAACCGGGCCATTCGGACTTTCAATCGTTCCATCCTGTCTGACCTTTTCCGGAGGTACAGGGTGAGTGCCGAGATAGCTTTTCATACCGCTCAAAGATTTGAGGATCTCGCCCCGATATTGGGCCTGCGGGTCCAGCATGCCCGCCCACAAGTACACGCGAACCGCATCATAACTGCCGATTGGAGAAGGGGCGAAATTCTTGTCGTCATTCTTGTCGGCGCGCAAATCTGCCCAATCGGCAACGAAACCATGAGGCGCCGAACCTTCCACGACAGCGGGCACGTTCGCTTCAATCTGTTTCCATGGCCCATCGGGAAATTCGCGCGCGAGTGCCGCAATTAGCTGCAGTGGAACATAGCTCGCATTCAGGCGGTAGGAATTCCCGTGTTGGAAGCCCTTCGAACCCGGCAGCAACATCGGGCCAAATCCTGGAATTTGAGCGACCTCCTCGGCTGCGATTCGTTTCGCCAAAGCTCTTCCCAAAGACGTATAACGCTGTTCTCCCCACGCGTTGCCTGCCTCGAGTAATGTGTACGCCATCCAGAGATCGGCGTCGGCAGCGGAGTTAGCATCCCGCACCCCCCAACTTTTGTCTTGTCTTTGGCCCCACAACCAGGCTGATAGATGAGAGGAAAGGTCCCCGTCAGCAAGATTTAATTCCGTCCAGTGGAGCAGACCGTCAAAGCGGGGGCGGTCATTTGCGACCAACGCAAAAAACATCGCGTAAGCTTGCCCCTCGGATGTCGTCCGGTCGCCGCCATCGTGATCAATCACGCGTATTTGGTTATCCGTGAACGCAGTCGTATAGCTTTTCCAGAGCGGCCAATCCTGTGCCGCACAAGCGACCACCGTCATCATCATTATTGCTGAACGCAACATCAAGCTTCGGCATGGTGGTCGAGTTTGCATTCTCATTCCCACGAGATGGAGAACTCATTCGTTCCGATTCCGTGCAGACTGTATTTCTTACTCCCGGACTGAGTAATGAATTCGTGATCGCATGACGGGTACCGATAGCACCTCGGTTGCTCGGATGCTTCCATTCGGTCAAGATTTGCTTTTTTCTTTTTTCACTCGCAGCGCGAACCTGGCTTAAGGAAAATTACTCGCGAAGCGTTATTCGCTTACAGTGAAAACCTTATGCGATCTGGCACAACCTCAAGCTTCTCCACTGGCATCAATCTTGCATTCAATCGCCACAGTAGACTCCTGCAAGCAGAGGGCCACCGCATACGAAACTGAGCGGTGCAGGAGCATCAAGCAATTGATGATCTGACATTCAGCCCGCTAGTCGGCATTTTATTGAACCCGCGACACCATAGGGCATGAATCGATCCGACATTTATCAGGATGCTCCAGCTGCGGGCAACAGCGTCTTCACGACACTGTTGTTTCTGCTCGCCATCCTCATCTCTGGGTCGCTGGCCGTCCTTCCTCTTCCATGGCAGCAGCAAGCCATTCTGGGGGGAACAATCGTTGTCCTCGCGCTGACAGTAAATGTCCTCTCGAATTCACCGCTGGTTACGCTGGCTCTGATTGCCACGTCTGCGTACAGCACGGTTCGATACGGATACTGGCGCGTTAACCAGACATGGACAGGGTTATCGAGTTCAGGCCATTTCCGACAGTGGGACACTATCACCGTGCTCGCGCTGATCCTGGCGGAGTTCTATGCGTTTGTCACACTTTTTCTCGGCTACTTCCAGACCCTGCGTCCACTGCGCCGTCGACCTCTTACACTGCCGCAAAATTCCCGGCAATGGCCGAGCGTTGACGTTTTCATACCGACCTACAACGAATCGTTAAGTGTGGTCCGAGCAACAGTGATCGCCGCACTTGCGATGGACTATCCCGCCAGCAAGCTCAGAGTCTTCATTCTCGATGATGGGCGGAGAGAAGAATTCCGCGATTTTGCCGCGAGAATTGGCGCCGGATATATCACTCGCAACGACAATCGTCACGCTAAAGCTGGCAATATCAACCATGCTCTGCGATTAACGAACGGCGATCTGGTCGCCATCTTCGATTCCGATCACGTCCCCACGCGCTCCTTTCTCGAAGCCACGCTGGGTTGGTTCTTCTGCAATCCGAGGCTTGCCATGGTGCAGACGCCACACCACTTTTATTCTCCAGATCCCTTTGAGCGCAATCTCGGACAATTTCGCAGGATTCCGAACGAAGGCGAACTGTTTCATCGCTTCATCCAGGACGGCAATGATCTCTGGAATGCAAGCTTCTTTTGCGGTTCGTGTGCAGTGATGCGGAGGAGCGCGCTCAATCAGATCGGCGGCATCGCCGTCGAAACCGTCACCGAAGACGCGCACACTGCACTTCGGCTACAACGCAAAGGATGGGAGACCGCCTACATCAATCTTCCGCAAGCGGCGGGTTTGGCTACGGAGACTCTGGCGGCGCACATCGGCCAGCGGGTTCGCTGGGCTCGGGGAATGATTCAGATCCTGCGGATTGAAAACCCGCTGTTTGTCAGAGGCCTAACGTTCCCCCAACGACTCTGCTACTTCAATGCCACCACGCATTTTCTGTTTGCGTTGCCGCGTCTCACATTTCTCACGGTCCCGCTCGTCTACCTCGTATTCGGGATGACAAACATCTACGGCTACTCGCTCGCGGTGGTTGCCTATTCACTCCCACACATCATTCTCTCGACAGTAACGAATTCGCGTATCCAGGGGCGACATCGGTTTTCTTTCTGGAATGAGGTTTACGAAGTGGTCCTCGCTCCATACATATTGCTCCCAACCCTGTTTGCTCTGGTTAATCCGAGACTGGGTAAATTCAACGTTACCAGCAAAGGGGGCCTCATCCGCCGCTCTTTCTTCGATCGCCGGATCGCGCTGCCGTACATCCTGCTACTTGGTCTTAACGTCTTCGGACTTTACAAGGGGGTACAGCGCTACATCGCAGATCCTGCACATCACGACACGGTGATCATGAACTCCGTTTGGACGCTCTATAACGTTGTAATCCTTTCGGTCGCGACTTCTGTCGCGTGGGAGAAGCGTCAGCGCCGCTCCGAAGTCCGGGTCGATCTGCGCGTGCCATTCACCCTAACTGCAGCCGACGGCTACCGAGTCCGAGGCGAGACTTCACAACTCTCTCTACGAGGGACAGCCGGCAAGCTTGACGCTCCGGCACGATTCGTCAGAGGAGGGCGGGCTACAGTTACGTTGCACGGACCAGATGCGGATTGTGACCTTCCTGCGCTTGTCGTACGGTCCGCCGGTCGCCGCCAACACTTCTTCTTTCCTTCGCTCAGTTCGTCGCAAGAGCGATACCTCGTAAATCTGGTTTATTCGCGCCCCGAGGCTTGGGTCTATTGGAACCGTTCGCGATCGACAGATCATGTCTTGCTCAGCCTCGCGCGTGTATTCGGGCTCTCTATACGGGGTCTGCTGATTGTTGTCATTGGATTTTTCGTCTCACCTCCGCCGAGACGGGAGCGCCGCGGCTCACAGAGGAAACGCGAGCGCGAAGCCACGATTGCAGCGTCGCTCGCGCTCGCGGCCTTATTGTCGGTGCCCAAGAGCAACGCGTCGCAGCCGGCAACCGAGACCGCGAGCGCCACAAATGCTCCTGCAGCTCCCTTTCAGGAAGAGTACGAACTGGGCGGAGGTGGTACCCGCCAGAGCTTTGCTCTTGAGGGTTCTGGCGCATCCAAGAATTTCTTTTTTGGCGTGCCGGTCACGAAAGTGATCAGCGCGGCCGCTCTGAAGCTGCACTATGCCGCTCCTTTGTTGCGCGACGGCGAAGCCAAGCTCAATTTGGACCTCAACGGTACTCCAATCGGCACGCTCGTACTCGCGCCCGGCCCCGACCAGAACGCGGAAATTGTCCTGCCCACCGACTTACTCACAACCGACAACACATTGGTTTTCCAGCTTGAGGGGCGCTGCGACGCCTGCACGAGTGTTCGTACGGCGTGGGTCACCATCGACCCGCACAGCCGAATTGACTTTGCCGGCACAAGGCTCGCACTTCCAAACGACCTCGCTCTTCTGCCAATCCCTTTTTTCGATCCAGCTGGCCAAGGACCGTGGAGCCTGCCCGTGGTCTTTGCCGAGTCGCCTGATTCGAGCACGCTGGAAGCCGCATCCGCTGTCTGTTCTTGGTTCGGCGTTTTCTCTGACTTCCGCGGTGTACGGTTTCCGATCAGCATTGGGGAACTTCCCGGGGGCAGCGCAGTAGTCTTCGCATTACGGGGGTCCCGGCTGGCATCTACTCTTTCTCTTCCATCACCGTTCGGCGGAGTTATTGCCGTCCGCAACAACCCGCGCGACCCCTACGGCAAATTGTTGATCATCAGCGGAGATCGAACTGATGAGCTGCTCGCGGCGGCTCGTACCCTTGTCACCCGCAACAATTATCAATCGCACACGGACTCTGTTCACGTGCGCAGCGCGAATCTTCCCGTCCACGCCGAGTACGCCGCACCACGCTGGCTTACAACCGACAAGGCCGCGACGATAGGAACCTACACGACAGCCGAACACCTGCAACTGAAGGGCTCTGGATCCATCAACATTTACTTCCGCCTGCCTCCGGACCTATTCCTACCGGCTCAGGAATCGATCCCTCTTCGCCTGAATTACGGGTACTCCGGTGTCGCGCAGCACGCTGATGCCGGGCTTCACCTTCGTCTGAACGGAGACGATATCGACACCATTCGCCTTCGTCCTGCGTTTTCTACTGTGCAGGCATCGGAGATCGTTCGCATCCCGACCGGGCGACTACAACCGTATACCAACACGCTGACGATCGATTTCTATTTCGGCTCCGAAAATCTTGCGCACAACACTCGTCAATACGCGGCGATTCACCGCGATTCGTCGTTGGATCTAACCGGGCTTCCGCACTCGGTACTCCTGCCGCGGCTGGAATTGTTTGGCGATGCAGGTTATCCATTCACGCAGTGGCCGGATTTAAGCCACACCGCAGTCTTATTACCTTACGCCGGGAGTCCGAGTGATTACGAAGCCTTGCTTGACATGGCCGGATTTTTCGGCGCACAAACGGGATCGCCAGCAACCCGCTTGACCGTTATAGACGCATCGCGCGTGGAGACCGTCCGCGACAAAGACCTGGTCTTGCTGGGCACACCAGCCAATCAACCGTTGTTTCCTGAATGGCAAAGCGATATGCCAGTGGGTTTGTCGGCCGATGGAATGCATGTCAATCGGAGCCCGGCACCTAGCCGAATCCTCTATCCCGATATACCGATTCGCGACCGCGATTGGGACAGGTTGACGCAGTTGATCGCGACAGGAAAACAACCTGATCTCTTCGTGGAAGACTTCGTTTCTCCGCTGAATGCGGAACGATCCGTAGTCGCGATTCTTACGCCGAGCAGTCCTGGCGAAGTTGCCGCCCTGTTCATGCCAGCAAATCGTCAAGGACCCGTCTACGGCGGGGTCACGGTTCTGGAAGACGGTCAGTTTCAGTCGTTCCTTGTAGGCTCTCGCACTTATCGTTCTGGCCACATCGATCGTTATCAATACGCTGTTGTCTTCGCCTTTGAGAATTATCGCCTTATTCCGTTGTTGGTGCTGTTGCTCGCGTTTGTGATTGGCGCCTGGCTTCGTCGCAGCACGGAGGCTGTCGCGGCGCACCGATTGGCCGCAGGAGGAATCTAGCCCATGAGACGTTTGCCACGGATAATCATGTGTGTTGGCGTGCACGCCGTCATTTTGCTGGCCCTGCTTGTCGCAGGTGCTGTTGTCGCACAAACAATGCGACCAGGTGAGGATGGCACGAACATTGTGCTCGCCAAAGCGCGCTCTCTCGAGGCCCGAGGACGAACCGATCTCGCCGCCGAAAACTGGCGTCAGGTCCTGCTGGTCAACCCCAACCAACCCGAAGCACTCGCGGGCTTGGCGCGGGTGGCCAAGGAAAATGGCAACACCGAGGAACAGCACGCTTATCTCGATCGCCTTCGCAAGGTGAAACCCAAAGATCCCGAAATCGCTGCCATCGAAAACATGCACGTCATTACTCTCGATGAGCGGAAGCGACTGGAGGAGGCCGGCCGCCTGACCATGGAGCACAAGCCCGAGGAGGCCATGAAGATTTACCATGAAATTCTGGGTGACGAACCGTCTCCGGGAAAATGGGCTGGGCCCTTCTACGAAACGGAAGCAGCCACAGCTTCCGGACGGTCAAAGGCGATCTTCCAGTTGCGCGAGGTTTGCGCTCGCAATCCCAACAATGAGATCTCTCGTCTGTGGCTTGCGCTGGTTCTGACCTACGATCCCAAAACGCGCATGGAAGGTTTCCGCTTGCTCCAATCCATTCAAGACCCGGGCGCCGCCGAACAGGCTCGCGCCCCCTGGCGGCAGGCGCTGGTCTGGGAGAAGGAGAACCCTGCCGCTCTGGGTTCGATGGAAGCATTCCTTAACCGTTATCCGGATCCCGAACTGCAGGGCTATCTGGCATCACTCCGCGAAAAACAGGAGCATGCCCAGGAAGAAGCTGACAAAAGACGTGGTTTTCGCGATTTGCAGTACAACGATCTGGCCGGGGCCGAAGCGAAATTTCAGGAAGTACTGCAGCGTTCTCCCAACGACGCCAACGCCATCGCAGGTCTCGGCTTTGTTCGCCTCCACCAGAAACGATTTACCGATGCCCTCGCTTTATTCGAGCACGCCCGCTCGCTGACGCCGCAGAAAGCAGACGTCCGCGAAGGCTATGAGAATGCGAAGTTCTGGCTTGTGATGGAGCAGGGTGCCACCGCCCACCAGCAGAACCGCCCCGACGCCGCCATAGCCGCGTATCAGAGCGCACTTACCCTTCGACCGATGGATACGCAAGCTCTGCTTGGAATCGCACAAGCGGAGGTGGATAAGAAGAATTATCCCGATGCGGAAGCGAAATTTCAGCAGGTACTGGCTCAGTCGCCAGGCAATCCTGACGCGCTTGCCGGCCTTGGGTTCGTTCTATTGGACCAGGGCAAGTTTGACCAGGCAGAATCCTTCCTGGGCAAAGCACACGCGCTTTCACCCAGCCGAGCAGACGTAGGCCAGGGTTATCGCAACGCAGAGTTCTGGGGAGTCATGAAGAAAGGCGCAACGGCTCTCGATCAGAACGACGCCGATGCTGCCGCAGCGGCCTATCGTCAAGCTCTGGCGTTGAATCCGAACGCGAACGACGCGTTGCTTGGGCTGGCACGGGCGTCTGAACGCAAACGAGATTATCCGGAAGCGGTCCGCTGTTACACTCAACTGGTCGCCGCTAGTCCCAATGAAATCCAAAACTGGCTGAGCCTGATCAAAGTCCAGTTAAGCGCAGGCCCAGCCCAGGCCGCGATTGACACGGCAAAGCGCGTCCCTCCAGCAATTAGGACGAAGCTGGAAGCGCGTTCCGATTACTGGTCAGAGATGGCCCTCGCCTACTACGACGCCAAGCAGGCGTCCACCGGCGAAATGGCTTTGCAAAAGTCTCTCGAAACCGCTAGCACCGCTGATAACGCCGATGCTCTGAATGTCCGGCTGCAGGTGGCAGGCATGCTGATGGAGAGCGGACAGACTTTGCGTGCTATTGACATCTACGGGCAAGCGACACATGCTCTTCCGGAGAACTCGGCCGCATGGCAGGGACTCGTCGGCGCCTATGTCCGCATGCGTGACTATTCTCGCGCCAAAGTTGCAGTGCGATCGATGCCGCAGTCTTCTTACGACGGGGCCACCAAGAGCACAGACTTCCTCAGTGCGGTCGCGGCCATTTACTCCGCACAAGGACAGTGTGGGGAGGCAGAAGAGTTCCTTAATCGCTCGATCGCTCTCGATAAAGCCGCCAACCGACAGCCCACCGAGTCCACGCAGTTGCAACTCGCGGACATCTGGATGCGCCAACGCAATTACGAGAGGGCAGCCGGTGCGTATCGTCAGATCACGACCAAAGATCAAGATTCACAGGAGGGTTGGCGCGGTTATGTCACCGCGCTTCACAACCAGGGCGACGACAAGGCCGCTCTGGCCGAATCACAACGCATCCCGTCTGGCGTTTTCGCAATTCTTGAGAAGGATCCGGGCTTCCTTACACTCTTGGCCAGCGCCGAGTCTGCGACAGGCCAAAAAGAACCGGAGATCCGACTGCTTGAGCAGGCAAGCAGCATCTACCAAACTCAAGGTGAACCGGCTCCGATTGATCTCCAGGTGCAGTTGGCGTGGGCGATGGTCGATAGCGGGCAGCATGACCCTGAGCTTCAGGATTTGCTGAACAGAACCAGAAATCGGTCCGACCTGAGAGCTAAGCAGCGCGGCGCAATCAACGAAATCTGGGCCGACTGGAGCATCCACCGCGCGAGTCAGGCCATGCACTCCAAGAATTCTGGGAACGCTGTAATCATTTTGGCCGCTGCCCGGAGCGATTTGCCCGACGATCGCCGCATTCCCGCAGCCCTGGCTTCCGTGTATGCGAGGCAGCATGACTGGGAAAAAGCGCTGGGTGTTTACGAATCCTGGAAAATGGCCGGGGCAGATGCCAGCGACTATCGTGCAGCAGCCGGCACCGCGTTATCGGCACACAAGAGCTTGCTCACCGATCACTATTTGCGGCAAGGACTGCTCTTGTTTCCGAACGATGCGGAATTGCTCCATATGACCGCCAAGCAAGAGGTCGTGAAAGGGAACAACAAGGAAGCGGAACGTTACTTGAGATTAGCACTGGCCGCATCTCGGAAGGGAGAAGCCAATCCGCAAGGGCCGACCTCAGAATCCGAGCAGGACGCCTTGGAGCGCGAAAGTAAGTCTTCCCAGCGTTCGAGCCCTGCTGTGTTGAGTGCTCTGAATTCATCTTCGGTAAGTCAATCTTCGGGAATGCCTGCCTGTGAAGTAACCACAGGGAGCACGCCTGGGGACTTGAGCCTCCGTCCGATTAGCCAGACTTTCGCTGATTCCGATAGCAAGAAAGCTGACATCGAGCTGGTTCATAACATTCAGGACGAACTCGATGTCGTTCAGGATCGCAATACGCCATTTGTTGCTGCCACAGATTTGGCCGCGGGCCGCGCCGGAGATCCCGGCTTCGATCGCTTGATCGTCGAAGACGGCGCGATGAGCAGCTTTTACACCGCAACAAACACAGTCCGATTCGGCGCCGAAGGTCACGGCGTGTATTTGTACAGCGGCACTCCAAACGGCAGTTCGAGCTATCGCTTCGGATCACTGGCGCAGGGCGCGATCTTCAACGAGCAAAGCGCACTCGGGTACGCTGGCGATCTGCAACTTTCCACGAACACATTCGGTTTGATGTTCGGCGTTACCCCTCAAGGGTTTCCGGTTGAAAACTTCGTCGGGGGCCTCCGTTTTCGTCCGTTGAACGGGCCATTCACGTTCACCGCAACACGAAATGCCGTAAAAGACAGCTTGATCTCCTACGCAGGGGTTCGCGACCCCGGCACCGGACTGGTCTACGGTGGCGTGGTTTCGAGCGGCGGCACCGCGCAGTTGAAGTGGGATCCTTCTCCAACGCAGAACTCGCGTCTCGGCGGGTATGTCTCTGGCGGCGGAGCATTTCTGCAGGGGAAAAACGTTCCGAACAACTGGCAGGCCACTGGCGTGGCGGAAGTCCACGCTCGACTGGTGAAAGGATTGACGCTTGGAATCAATGCCAGCGGCATGCACTATGACCGAAACCTGCAATATTTCTCGCTGGGGCAGGGCGGATATTTTAGTCCGCAAGAGTATGGTCTCGCATCCATCCCAATCTCTTATTTCGGGCGCCATCAACGCTTCGAGTATCGAATTCGCGCCAGCGGGGGCGTTCAATACATTTCTGAAGATGCTTCTTCGTTTTATCCTACATCCGCCGGCGCGGCGCTCCCGAATCAAGGATTCTATGCTTCTTCGACCCACACGGGCCCGAACTACAACGTCGATCTACGCCTTGGCTATCGCGTTTCACCCCATGCATATTTCGAAGCGTTCGCCAATGCAAATAATGCTCGCAATTACACCTATCAGGCGGCAGGATTCTCACTGAAATTCCTCATTCGTCGTCTGCCCACTGACACGGACCTGCATCCCAATTCGCTTCCCGACTGGCAAGGGAATCCACCGTTTGGAGTCGAATAGGCAAACTGGAGGTAGCCGCATTGGCAGTAACTGCCGCGAAGTCGTTGTAATCACTGTTTATTTTGGCCCTGAAAAGGCTGGCGTCGCCAGATTTCAATCCCCGTGCAATCTGCACAAACGGGCCGCTACTGAGTATTATCCGATCTATTCATGTGGTGGTACTCGTCAATGGCGTCATTCCATTCCTGGAGGTCGGCATCGGTGGGGAATTGCATATTATGCTCGGTAACAATCCGGCCCGTCTTGTTCATCGCATAGACCAATGCGGGGTCCAGCCCGGACTCTCCGGCTACCTGCACAAGAGATCTCCAAATTTCTTCCAGTGCTTCGCCGCCGAGAAATTCGGGAACTGCAGACTCAGGATTAAAGAAGAGCGGATCGTCTGCTCCGGGTTCCCGTCCGAACTTTACCCGGAACAACCGCTTTTGTTCTGTAATCGCTTCAGCAGTTGTCTCATCTATGGGGATGGCCTTCCTGGACAGGCGGCAGAACTTCCGGGCACCAATGGTTCTCCGAACTTGCAAAGTCTCAGTCGTAGACACTGAGGACATTCAGCATTCCATAGATGTCACTGCAGAAACTCTCTATGAAGCGATCGCAACATCATGACCCTCGGTACAACTCATTCCATTTCTCTTGCCGTTGTCCTGCTGTCTGTCGCGGTCGGTTGTATGTGTGGATATCGGGCCCTTTCTTGGGTGTTGCCAAGGGAGCTCTTGACCGTCCCAAGACCACCCACTGCCCCCTCACGGCATTCTGGGGAAGTTTTGGGAATGCGTGCGCACAGGAGGGACCCATCCGACTTCAGTAGGCCTTTTCGCGAGTAGGCGTGTGTACATTGGGTTCCTCAGCGTGTATCCGGAAGCACCTTACTCTGTCGAGCCGCAACCACGTTTTCAACTGCGCCTGCACGTAAGCAGGCTTAAGCGGGAGTTGGCTCGCTGTGGAGTGGAGTTGGTCTTTCTGCGAGCGCCCTCCGGCGCTACCGCCGAAGATCAGTTGCTGGTCCAGTTTCAGGGGATGATTGCAGAATACGAACGGGCACAGATTGCCGAGCGTTCTCGCCGTGGCAAGCGGCATCGGGCTCAGCAAGGCTCGATCCATGTGCTGTCGGGTGTCCCCTACGGCTATCGCTACGTAAAGAAGACCGACGCTTCGGCGGCCTACTACGAAGTGGTGGAGTCCGAGGCCGAGGTGGTGCGTCTCATCTTTGATGCCTACACGCGGCAAGGTCTCAGCCTTGGTGCCATCGCAGGCTTACGCAACCAACGCGA
>Ga0126371_10002627_pt1 | contig 15486 bp, 9 predicted proteins | sample PanSoiMetaPlot_4_FD_110145 | JGI IMG/M metagenome (GOLD analysis project Ga0126371, IMG submission 110145) | Tropical forest soil microbial communities from Panama - MetaG Plot_4 | ecosystem: Environmental > Terrestrial > Soil > Tropical forest > Bulk soil | place: Panama | collected 2016-02-17 | reverse complement strand
GTCTTTCCTCGCAGCGAGCCAAACGGCCACGGAGTAGTTGACGCGCCTGACGAAGTATCCGCCAATGGAACAATCGGGATCTGGAAGTCCCGGGCGCACTTCGAAATCAGCTTCTGAATCTCATCATTCACATACGGTCCAGTTGTGTCCTTTGAAAGCGCCCCATTCCTCATAAAAATATTGCCATTCCCATCAGTCTTCACAAAAATGCCAGTGACATCCACCTGCTTGCCTTCAGGCGAAGTGCCCACAACCACAATCTCGTTATAGCCGGTGTCACTGTCATGGCCAGTTGTATTGGCAAGAATCTTCTGCGGTGAGCGTATCTTGCTCTGCTGCATTTGCTGTTTGCTCTCAAGCTCCCCAAGAATGTCGTTCGTCCTGTTGGCCACGCCTACATCCGAGGACGAGGTAATATAAATGCACTCCGGCGGAACCCGCATGATGAACCCGAATGGATAGTAGGTCGCATGCTTCGTTTGATTAATGACGGTACTGCTGATGATGTTATGTCGAAGGATATTGGGATTTCCCAGGTATTGTTCGTAAAAGCGCACCATCAACCGCTTCTTCATTGGGTTTTTGGCGTCAATCGTCGCGTATCCCATGTATTTGCCGCGTAATTCGTTAAACGCTTCTAGTTCGCTCGCCGAGGCGCCGCGAGACATAACCTCTGTCACCTTCGACGCTTCTCCCATGATGGAATGCACCACATACATGTAGTTGCCGTTGTTATGGCACCACGGGTCGGTAAAGTTTCGCGGTTCCCACTCAGAACGTTTCGCGAAGCGCCCCCGGAATGGCTTGTACGGAAAAAGGTTGCGCAGTTGTCTTTCCAGTTGCCCCGTATCCATCGCCAGAAGCGAATCGCGCTGGTTGTTAGCTTGCGTCGATTGCAATTTGCCTTGTGAAAGCTGGGTCAGCAGGATTGCCCGGACCAGATTGCGGCGAAAGGTCTCGGCATTGGACTTAAACAAGCCAATACCGCCGCGAAAGCCGCCAATCCCAAGGTCAGTTCCAAACTGCTGCATATTTTGCGGCGTTAACTTTCCTTCTACGCTTCCCCGCTCATCTTCTCCCACAACTAACTCAATCACGCCAAGCGCATGCGCAATCCGCTGATTGCCAGTGGACATATCAATCCTTCCATGCCGATGCTTAAATTTGCCAAAGGCTTACGTAGCCTCTTCCACAACGTCGCCCTCGCCCGGAGCCAGAAACAGGTTCGTCTCCAGCCCATGCTGCCGGGTGTAGAGGTCATAATACCGGCCACCCAGGGCGAACAAGCTCTCATGCGTGCCCCGTTCAACGATCTCCCCGGACTCGACCACCAGGATCTGGTCGGCCCGCCGAATCGTCGAGAGCCGGTGCGCGATGACGAAGGTAGTCCGTCCCTGCATCAGGTAGCCCAGTCCGTGCTGGATCATCTGCTCGGACTCGGAATCGAGCGACGAGGTCGCCTCGTCCAAAATAAGGATGCGCGGGTCGGCAAGAATGGCCCGCGCTATCGACAGCCGCTGCCGCTGACCGCCCGACAGCTTCACTCCGCGCTCGCCTACAATCGTGTCGTAGCCTTCGGGAAAGCGCTCGGCAAACTCATCGACGCGGGCAATGCGGCACGCATCGAGGAACTGCTCCTTGGTCGCATCCGGATAGGAGAAGACCACATTTTCCCGGATCGTTCCATCGAACAGGAACGACTCCTGCAGCACCACGCCAAGCTGGCTACGATAACTGTCCAGCCTGACCGTGGAGAGATCAACCCCATCCACCAGCACCTGTCCTGAATCCGGCGAATGGAAGCCGCAGACGAGGCTGATGATGGTCGATTTGCCCGATCCCGACGAACCAACCAAAGCTGTCATCGTGCCCGGACGCGCTTCAAAAGAGACGCCATGCAGAACAGGCTTGTCCGTCTGATAGGCAAAGCGAACATCGTTGAAGGCAACATTACCGCGAATCTCGCCCAGCGTCACAGTGCGTTTCGGATCGTTGAATTCGTCCATCTCGCTCAGGATTTCAAGCGTGCGGTCCAGCCCGGCAACCGCCTCCGTAAGCTGCGTGCCGATGTTCACCACCTGAAACACCGGAGCAATCATGAAGGCCAGAAACATGTTGAACATGAAGTAGTCGCCAAGCGTCATCTGGTGGCTCAGGACTGCGCGTCCGCCCAGCAGCATCACCAGTCCGCCAACGATTCCAAGAATTGTCATGGCGGCAAACGACATGGCGCTGGTCGCTGTCAGCGAGCTGATCACGTTATCTAACAGCCGCTGCACGCCCGCGGCAAACACGCTGGCCTCGCGCTCCTCGGCGTGGTAACCCTTCACCACGCGCACGCCGCCCAGCGATTCGGTCAGCCGCCCAGTCACTTCGGCGTTGATCTTGCCGCGCTCGCGAAAGATGGGGCGGATGGTTTTGAACGCCTGCCGCAGAATCAGAACAAAAACCGCCAGCACGGCAAACACGATCAGCGTGATCTTCTTGCTGGTGTGCATGAGGATGCCAAAGGCAATAATCGCCGTCATGATGCCGCCCAGGAACTCGACCAGCCCCGTCCCAATCAGATTCCTGACGCCTTCCACGTCCGTCATAATGCGCGAAACCAGAGTGCCTGTGCGGTTACTGTCATAGAAGCTGACCGGCAGCAGCCCGATATGCTGCTGCACCTGCTTCCGCAGCTCGGCAATCATGCGCTGCGCCGCTTTGGAAAGCAGTTGCGTTAATGAAAACGAAGTCACTGCCTGAATGGCAGTGGCAACAAAGACAACGCCGACCAGCGGTATCAGCCTTTCCGGGTGATGCGGCCGCAAAACCGAGTCGATGAGATACTTGGTGCTCCCCGGCAGCACCAGACCGCAAACCCGGTTCACAGCCATCAGCACCAGCCCGAAAAGCAGCAGACCCCGCCGAGGCCGGATCAGCCTCCAGATTTCCGGCATCACCTTCTTGATATCGGTCTTCTTCTTCGGCTTATCGCCCGCGGCCGCACGGATAGCAGCACGATGGCCAGGGCTGCGTTCAGCCCGCATCGAAGTCATCGATCCTATCCGCATAATGCCCTAGGCCCGCGCCCTGCGCGCAGCGATAAAGGAGCGTACGCAGAAAATCACAAAAACCAGCAGCAGAATCGACATCGCGGCGTTCGCCTGCACCACCACCGGATGGGGAAACTGTGCGCCATGCCGCCAACGAAAATAGTCCACCACGCTCTTGATTGTTGCCAGAAATCCCAGCAAGCCAATGGTGACCGCGATGTGCATGAAGAGCATCCGCTTCTTCGCATCGTCCGTCATCGCAAGAAAGCCGAGTATGCCTAACACCAGTCCAACAGCCGCGGGAATCAGCGCCAAAGGGGTGTGGCTATGAGAACCGGCATAACCGAAGATGCCAAGCAAAATGAGTACAACACCGAAGCTGATGGTAGTTTTCGCCATGCGTAAAGAGCGCCTCCGCTATGCAACAGGATAGAGCATCATAAGTGGCACAAGCCTCAGACGTACAGAAAAACCGGAGGACTCAATTTGTTTGTGTCAAAGGAGCGATGCCCAGTATGTCGAGTACCTTCCGCGCCGCAGCCTCTGAAGGCTCCAGCGCTGAAACGTGCAGCGCATCCGCCGGCAGTTCCAGCGTTGCTATCTGGCTGTCGAGTAACTCAGCAGGCATGAAGTGCAGGCGGGCTTTCATGCGCTGCGAGATGACTTCCCTCGGCGCCTCCGTCAATACAAATCGGCAGGCTCCAGGAGGCAGATCAGCCGCCAGGATTTCGCGGTAAGTCTGCTTCAGTGCCGAGCACGTCAGAATGCCGCTCTCTCCGCGCTGATGCCACTTGAGAATCAACGCATGAAGCGTAGCCAGCCAAGGGCCGCGGTCTTCATCCGTAAGCGGAATGCCGGAGTGCATCTTCCGTCGGTTCGCTTCGCTGTGGTAGTCGTCGCCCTCGGCAAACTGCCAACCGGTAAGCTTCGCCAGCGTCTGCGCGAGCGTCGTTTTGCCGGAGCCGCTCACTCCCATCACGATCAGGATCATGCCTTCCCCTGCTCCGAAACAAGCTGCTTTACGTCTCTCACAATCTGCTCCGGCGTCCAGTCGTTTGTCGGATACCACTTGTAAACCTTGCCGTCCGGGCCGATCACCAGCGTTGAAAGCGAATGCGTAATGGTGCGGTCTTTCTCCGGAGTTGCGCCTACATCAAAGAAGCGCAGAACCGGCGCCAGATCAGCCTTGCTGGGCGCGGCAAAGTCCCAGTGCTCGAAAGTCTCTTTCGTATATCTGCCAGTATAAGAACCGCCATAACTGCGCAGCACCTGCGGCGTGTCATAATCGGGATCAAAGCTGACGCTCAACAAATGCGTCTTCTTGTATAGCTTAGGATCGGCCGCGAGCGTCTTATCGATCTGTGCAAAATTACGGCTCATTCGTGGACAGTAATCTGCCAGCGGGCACCGCGTATAGATAAACGTCATTAGAAGCACCTTGCCGCGAAATTGCGAGAGATGAATCTGCCTGTCGCTCTGGTTCAGCAGATGAAAATCCGGGATCTTATCGCCGGGCTGAATCGGATGATAGAAGAAGCTCGGCTTATAGTCGGGCTTGGCCTGCGCAATGATGACGATTTCATCCAGCAGGTCTGAGTCGTCCGCTGCAATAAGCGTTGCCGTAATGCTGTCGCCGGGATGCAGTTCCGCAATGATGCTCGGGTTCTTCAGCTTGTAAGGCATCGTCATCGCGTCCATGAAACCGGGAATCGCCGCCGCATCCAGAACAATTTCTCCATGTGTTGTATCGACGGTGACGATCTTGCCGCGCACCGGATAATGCTTTGCATGAGCGTCTGTGGCTGACTGCCCCGCTTCTGGATTCGCATTCTGACGGCAACCAGCCGGGATGACACAAATAGCCACAACAGCAAGATACAAGGAGAAAAAAGAACGGGTCACAGCTCAGTTTACACTTTCAATGTGCTCCCACTCTTTGACTCGCAGCCCATACCACAACTGACGGACATTGTTCTCAATGCTCTTGCGGACGGGTCTGTTGTAGTTACGGCAAATGCGCGCGCTGCGCGTGCGCTCAGGCTCATCCATGCGGAGCGCCAGCGGGAAAACGGCCTCTCCATGTGGGCCACGGCGGCAATCTTTGACTGGGATACATGGCTGAATCATCTTTGGCAAGTGCAGGTATTCACCCATCCCGACGCTCCATTACTGCTGACAGCTTTCCAGGAACACACTCTCTGGGCACGTGTCCAGCAAAACGCTGCCGAGTTAGTTGTTTCAGTAAATGCGCTGGCTTCGCTTGCACAGAACGCTTATCAAAGTCTGAGCGACTATGAGATGCAGCGAGAAAAAAACGCGACATGGTTTGAGCCGGACGCCGAACAGTTCCGCCAATGGGCAAAGTCATTCGATCAGCTTTGCAGCGAGCACAACTGGACAAGCCGCAGCAATCTGGAAGCTCTTCTGAGCCACATCAACAGCCTCAATTTGCCAAAGCATGTTCTACTCGTGGGCTTCGACCGTTTTATCCCTGCGCAACTGAACCTCCTGGAGCATCATCGCAAATCCGGAGTGGTCATAGAAGAAGCAGTACTACCATCAGCGGACGCAATGCCAACACTCCTCGCCGCAGTCGATGCGCGTGATGAACTGCTTACCTGTGCGGAATGGTGCAGGCATAAGCTGGGGCAGAACTCCGATATCCGGATTGGTGTGATCGCGCCTGATGTCGGCAGCATACGCTCTGAAGCCGATCGCATATTTCGCTCCGTATTGATGCCGCAATCACTCGATCTTGCGAACGCACCCGTTCCCATGCCATTTGAGTTCTCGCTGGGCGTGCCGCTCTCTACCGTTCCTGTTGTCCGCGCGGCCTTGTTGTTGCTGCGCTGGGTCGGCACCCAATTACCAGAGGAAGATGTTTCATGGATTCTGCTGTCCGGCTTTTTCAATACCGACGCATCTGAGACTCTTGATCTTGCACAACTCGACTTCAAGCGGCGCAATTTCGGAACGCTATCTCCTGAAATATCGCTTAAAGGCTTTGCAGACCATCATGCGTCAAAGCCATTCGCTCGGCGCATGAAGAGGCTGCTGAAAGCAGCAGACGAAAGCCACGCTGACCGTAGGGAACAGACGTTCTCCTATTGGAGCGACCTCACGGAAAAACTGCTCAACCTTGCACAATGGCCCGGCTATCGTTCACCGGACAGCATCCAATTCCAGGCGCAGCAGCGCTTGACCAGGCTGCTGGATGACATTTCGCTGCTCGATTCCACAGGCGGCAAAGTTGCCTTCTCCGCATTTCTGCAAACGCTTGAAATGCACGCTGCCGAGACCACTTTCAGCGCTGAGTCCCACTACGCTCCGATACAAATTCTCGGCGCGCTTGAATCTTCCGGCCAGACATTCGACGCAATCTGGTTTCTCGGCGCTGATGATACACAGTGGCCTCAGACTGGAAGGCCGCATCCCTTGCTGCCGCTTGCGCTGCAACGGAAAGCGAAGATGCCGCACTGCGACGCCGCTGCCGATACAGAGTTGGCCGTCACAGTAACGCGGCGAATCGCCGGCAGCGCCGCTGAATGCATCTTCAGCTATGGGCGACAGAATAAAGAGGGCGAACTACGGCCTTCGCCGATTCTGACAAGTGCCTTTCCCTATGGTCTGCACTCCGTTTCGTCCACTGAATTTCGCCAACAACTTCGCGCACCGGAACCGGCAAAGGTCAAGCCGCAGATCGAATCGGCAGTCGTACACTCGCAGATTGCCCCGTGGCCTGCCGATCGCATCGCCGGCGGCGCGGATCTGCTGCGCGATCAAGCGGCCTGCCCTTTTCGCGCCTTCGCAACCCGTCGCCTTGCCGCGCAGCCACTCAACCGCACCGAATGGGGACTGGATGCGGCAGAGCGCGGCAGCCTGCTGCATTCCATTCTGGAGAACATCTGGTCGCCCGAGACCTCAGAAGAATTTCGCATTGGTTCTCTTGATGATCTCCGTCGCGCAATTGCCTCCGGGCGGCTCGATAAAATTCTGCGCTATCACATCGGCAATGAGTTCAGCGATCTTGCCCATGAGCACTCGGAAGACCCATGGATGCAGGCCTATCTCGAGTCTGAACAGCACCGCCTGCTCGTTCGTCTCCGCGACTGGATGCAGTATGAGGCCAAGCGCCAGCCTTTCACGGTCGATAAGGTGGAGGAGAAGCTGAAAGACGTAAGCGTTGGGCCGCTGAAGCTGAACCTGCGTGCAGATCGCATCGATAGACTCCCCAATGGCTCGCATCTACTTGTCGATTACAAAACGGGCAAGGTATCGGCCTCTGCATGGAAAAGCGAACGGCCCGATGAGCCACAGCTCCCGCTTTATGCGGTGTATGGCAATGTCGAACATGTTAACGGGCTTCTCTTCGCCCAGATTCGTGCCGGCGATACTGGTTTCGTAGGCCGGGCAGCCAATGCGCAGCAGACATTGATGGCCGATTTACCGGCGAACAGCTCTCTGGTGAACCAGCCGCTTGATAACGCCATGCAACACGCATGGCGGCAAGCGCTGCTGCAACTCGCTGAAGAATTCCTAGCGGGCGAAGCATCCGTCGATCCCAAACATGGGAAGGAGAGCTGCACATATTGCCCTTTGCCGGGGCTTTGCCGTGTTGCGGAAACAGACCAGGCAATCGAGCCGGACGACGCCGAGGCCGAAGATGCCTGATCTTCGTCTCACAACGCCGGACCAAAGCGCGCGCGATAAAGCGCTCGACACGAATGCGTCTTATATCGTGCAAGCCCCCGCAGGTTCTGGCAAAACTGAGCTGCTTACGCATCGCTATCTGAAGCTGATGGCGCTGGTCGATGAGCCGGAAGAGATACTTGCCATCACGTTCACTCGCGCTGCAACCGCTGAGATGCGCTCCCGCATTTTGAAGAAGCTGGAAGAAGCGCGTGAGAATCCCGGCGCTCAAATCAGCGATGCCATGCTCGTCGCCGCGCGCACCGCGCTGCTCCACGCCGAGGAGCGCGGCTGGAAGCTGCTTGAACAGCCGCATCGGCTGGATATCCAGACCATTGATTCACTTTGCATGCGCGTCGCACATGAACAACCTTTGCTGGCGCGCATGGGCGGGCAGTTGCAGCCGCAGGAAAATGCGCTGCCTCTTTATGAGAGAGCAGCGCAGCGCACGCTTGCTCATCTCGGCGGACGCAATCGCGATCTGCATGACTCGCTCAGGCACCTGCTTCAACTGCGCGACAACAATCTTGCCGATGCGCAGAGGCTTATCTCGGAGATGCTCGCGCATCGTGACCAGTGGGTGCACGCTTTTCCCTTAACAGGAGAACTGACCGAAGACGACTGGGAAGAGATACGCAGGCGGCTGGAAGCGCCTTTTCGGAATGCAAATCTTCGCGTTCTGCAACAGGCGTATCGTTTGCTTGCAGCTCAACCGCTGATTACAGACGAACTCATAGCGCTCGCCTGCTATGCCTGCGAAAACGACGCCGGCATAGACATTGCGCTGCTCGCCGAGTTGCGACGCCTTCCGGGCCCCGACTACGGACTGGCTGAACATTGGAAATGCCTAAGCCGCTTGCTGCTCACTGAACAGGATGACTGGCGCAAACGCTTTGCCAAACAGGAGGGCTTTCCTGCCTCGAAGGAGAAGCATCTCGCGGCAGACAGCAAACCCAGCGAGCGCATGAAGAGTGTCGTGCAGCATTTGCGGCGTGTTCCAGGCCTGCTCGGATTGTTGGCAGAGATAAGGGACCTGCCGCCTGCGCGTTATGACGATGATCAATGGCGTATCCTGCGCGATCTTTTTGCCGTTCTGCGCTATGCGGTTGCCGAGCTGCGTGTTCTCTTTGCAGACTCAAATGCTGTGGACTTCGTCGAGTTGGGCACGTCCGCGCTTCACGTCCTCGAACAGGAACATCCCAGCGAACGCGCTCTCGGCGTCAGCGACCGCGTTCGGCACCTGCTGATCGATGAGTTTCAGGATACGTCGCGCCGTCAGCATTCGCTTGTCCGGATGCTGCTGCGCGCATGGAATCCGGGTGATAGGCGCACCTGCTTCTTTGTCGGCGATCCGATGCAATCCATCTACATGTTTCGCCAGGCAGAAGTTGAGCTTTTCGAGCAGGTGCGGAAGCATGGCGTCGTGGCTGCCGGTCAACAGCATTTATGTACTCCGCTTCAGCTTTCTGCTAATTTCCGGTCACATGAAGGCCTGACCGGTCCTCTGAATGCTTACTTTGATGCTATCTTTGCCGGCGCTCACGCTGCTGGAGCCGCATCTGTATCGTTCTCCGCATCGCAGGCCGTCAGCAAAGCGCTTCCGGGAAGGTCCATCCACCTGCATCCGCAGTTCGTGCCCAGAGGAGATGAAGATGCGCTCATTGATGCCCGCGAACACGAGGCGGATGAAGCGCTGCGCATCATTCAGGAGCACATGCCGCGCATCCAGAAAGCTGCCGAGCAGACGGCGGACCCGGACAAGTCTTATACCGTCGCAGTGCTGGCGCGCGCCCGGCCACATCTGGCGCTGATTGCGCAGAAGCTGCGTCAGAACAACGTTCCGTTTCGCTCTGTCGAACTTGAAGCCCTTACCGAGACACAGGAGATTCTTGATCTGCTGTCGCTCACCCGCGCGCTGCTGCATCCGATGGACCGCATCGCGTGGCTCTCCGTCCTGCGCGCTCCGTGGTGCGGACTTACGCTTGAAGACCTCCATGTCCTTTGCGGCAGCGATGACAAACAGTTCGCCAGACTACCAATACAGCAGCTTATCGAAGAGCACCTGCCCTTGTTGAGCGATGACGGGCAGCAGCGCTTGCGGCGGACTTACGCGGTGCTGACGCGAGCGCTTGAAGTCCGTTATCAGCAGACACAATCTCCATCGCTTTCATCATGGATTGAGCGCACCTGGCACAGCCTCGCCGGTCCGCTCTGCCTGAATGAGCAGCAGCAGGAAAATGCGCGCATCTTTTTTACCATGCTGGATGGCGTTGCACCAGACGGCATTGAGTGTCTGAGACAGGAATTCGACCACAAGCTCAGCCGCCTGTTTGCGCAACCCGATCCGCGCGCCAGCGAGCGCTTCGGCGTGCAGTTGATGACCATCCACAAGGCCAAGGGATTGGGGTTTGACGTGGTGCTTGTTCCAGGGCTGGACAGGAGCACAGGACGCGACCGGCAGCAGTTGATCTGTATGCTGGAACGCGTCAGCGTCGATGATCCCGACGTGGATGAGTTGCTCGTCGCACCCATCGGCAGCAAGGGCGAGGACACGCATCCGCTGTATCAATGGGTGCGGAAGCAGCGGCAGATGCGCGAGGATGAAGAGCGCAAGCGCGTCTTTTATGTCGCCTGCACGCGGACGCGGCGCGAGCTGCACTTGTTTGGAACCGCTGTTATCGGCAACCGCGGCTCGCTTGAGCCTGGCTGGCCGGACAGTCTGCTCGCTACGGCCTGGCCTGCTCTGGAGCCTGAGTTCGCTTCTGCTTATCAAACACAGTCGAAGCAGATTGTGATTCCCTTCCCGTCGCCTCCGCAGCCGGGTATCGTCGATATTGCAGCGGTCGCGAGTCCGTCACATCCTCCTCTGGTGCTAAGACGATTGCCATCGGATATTGTGATCCAGCCAACGGGAGAAAATGTAACTGTTGCAGGCACATTTACTCACCTAACAGATGACCGCGAGCCTTTTGAGCGGCCTGAAGGCTCGCGCCGGCTGCGCGTTATTGGCAGCGTTATTCATGCGCTTTTGGAGCGTTTAAGTCGCAGTTTTGCACAAAATTCCGCACTTTCCGCAGCGGAAATCCGGCCTTTGCTTCAGCCACAGGCGTCTGCCATGCTGCGAGCCGCCGCGTTTCCCCTTGACCAGAGCGCAGCGGCACAGGCGGACATTATGGCCGCCGTCGAATCGGCTGCAGTCGATCCGGTGGGCCGCTGGCTGCTTGGGCCACATCCGGATGCGCAATCTGAGGCGTCGTGGACGGGCTGGGTCAATGGCCGATTGCAGACGCTTCGCGCCGATCGCGTCTTTCGCGCAGGTGCGAAGCCTCTGGAACAAGGCCAGGATTATTTCTGGGTTGTGGACTACAAAACCTCGGTTTGTTCCGGCCGCGATGTTGATGGCTTTCTTGCCGAACAGCGCAAGTTCTATGAGCCTCAGCTTGCGTCTTACGGACAGGCTTTACGCAAGCTCCACGGAGAAAATCTTCCCCTTCGATTCGGGCTTTACTTTCCGCGAATAGGGCGGCTGGACTCCTGGGCTGGTTGAAACGATGCCGAAACGCAGCGCTGGTTTATTGATGTATCGGCGTGTGAATGGCCGGATCGAGGTGCTGCTCGCGCATCCGGGCGGGCCGTTCTGGGGGAAAAAAGACCTGGGAGCGTGGTCGATTCCCAAGGGAGAATTCGGGCCTGAGGAAGACGCCCTACTGGCTGCGAAGCGCGAGTTTGAGGAAGAGACCGGAGTCATGCCAGAGGGCGATTTTATTTCGCTGGGAGAGCAGAAGCAGGCTGGCGGAAAGCTCGTCGCAGCATGGGCAATTGAGGGAGATTGCGAGCTGTCGATTCTGAAGAGCAATTTGTTCTCTATGGAATGGCCACCGCGCTCGGGACGTATGATGAAATTTCCCGAGGTTGACCGGTGGGCATGGTTTGGTCTGGATGAGGCGCGGGAAAAGATTCTCGCCGGACAGAGAGTGTTTCTGGAGCGGTTAGTGGAGAAGGTGTAGCTGGGCTGAATTATTGCTTTCCCACCCTCGCAAACTGCGCGATAGGATGGGGCACCCAGGTTTCGTGCTCAGGTGGTCCCACACTTCGCTACCGCGTCTTGCGCTAGCTCATCGAGACCCTCATTGACGCGGGCCAGATCGGGTATGACATAGCTGAGATTGACAGCAAGCAGATTCTCCTGGACGACCTGCGCAATGACGCGCCGCAATGTGCAGAATTCCGCCAAAACAATATCCGAAGTAGAGCTCTCAAAATTTTCCTGATCGCCGTGCTGCGGGTATTTCGGCGGACCTTCTCCCGCATAACTCTGCGCCGCCTGAATGACCTGCTTCATAATCCCATGAACGCGCTGGCTGAGTTGGTCTTTATCCAGCGGCAATCGCGATATTCGAGGATCGTTCTGAATCGCCGACAGCCACAGCTCCTCAAGCCGTTCCAAATGCTCGTCAAGGAGCATCGCCACCCGTTTCGGAGGCGGAAGGCGGTGCTGACGCAGTGGAGTGGTCAGTTTGTTTTCAATGGTGCGCACCAGCAAGGAAACATTCGCGGGCTTCACAATGTAGTCATCTACTTGCTGCCGGATGGCTTCGAGCGCGGTTTCAAATGCAGGATACCCGGTCAGGATTATGGTCACTGCTTCGGGTTGTGTTCTGCGCATGGCGCTGACCACGGTCAAGCCATCAGCAGGGTTGCCGATATTAAGATCCGATAAGAGCACATCGAATTTCTCCGACACGATTTTTTGCAAAGCATCGGCAACAGTAGCCGCTACGCTCACCTCAAACTCATGCTGGGCAAGAATCGCGGCCAACGTGATAAGAATAATTTCTTCATCGTCTACGAGTAATAATTTTCGCTGCACTATGGTTGGATGATAACTCCCGCTTCGGAGGACTGTCTGCGGGCCAGCTGGCGGGCGATAGCTTGCTATCCCTTTGTTGCGCAAAGGATAGGCGCACCTATTCGTGCCAGCAAAAGCGGATTCTTCCGCTTTCTCTCATCATCAGGACGCCGGAACTCCATTATGAGTTTTCCGTGAGCGCATTGCCTGCCAGGATGACGCAGGGAGGGGGGAGCGGTGCTGTCTGCGCTAGTTTGCCGATGGTAGTGTGCAGCGATTGCTCTTTTGGCGTTGCGACATTTGAGACAACGATGCAGGGCGTGTCCGCGCCGAATCCGGAAGCGGTGATTTGTGTGAAGAGGTGGGCATAGTCAGATCCTGGCATATAAATGACGAGGGTTGCATCGGCGGGCAGATGTCCCCAGCCGGTACCTTCTTTCGTCGCGCGATGGCCTGTCAGGAAAATGACTTTGGACGCGAGCCGTCGGTCGGTCAGCGGGGTGTGGATGGCTGCCGCTGCAGCGAATGCTGCGGTGATTCCGGGCACAATTTCAAAAGGCACTGACGCGGCACTCAGCGCGTCGATTTCCTCGCCGGCGCGGCCGAAAAGCATGGGATCCCCCACCTTGAGGCGCACCACGCTGTGGCCATCGCGCGCATGGCGGATGAGCAGTTCATTGATATCGTGCTGCGTGACGGATTTGCTGCCGCAGCGCTTGCCGACATTGCGAACTATGCCTTTGCGAGCCAGCTTAAGGATTTCCGGCGCGACGAGATCGTCGTGAAAGACCAAATCAGCGGTTTCGATCAGCGCGGCGGCGCGAACGGTCAGCAGGTCCGGATCGCCCGGCCCCGCGCCTACCAGATAGACTTTTCCCTTCTCTGCTCTTTTCATAGGTTCTGGTTTTTGAATGCCCGGGTTAAAGCCCCTTTGTTCTCTGCGTTGGTTCACCGAGCTAAAGCCCGGTGCTTTTACCCTTAAAAGCTTTTCAATATCTGCTTTATAAAATGATGTCGCCTGGCGCTATGCACCTTCAGCGTTGACGCGCTAATACGAGCGTAATGTCGTCGGGCTGCTCCTGTCCGCCGATCCAGTTGCGCAGCGACTGCATGACTTGTTCCGAGATGGCTTCTAACGGCAGGTGGCGATGTCTGCGCACAACTTCCAGCAGGCGCTCTTCGCCGAACTCACCGAAGTCGTTTTCCGGCTCGGTAACCCCGTCGCTATAGGCAATGAGAATGTCGCCCAGATTCAGCTTCTCGACGCCCTGGTCGTAGGTTGCATGTTCGAGCAGGCCTACCACCGTCCCACCACAACCAAGCTGCGTCGTGCTGTTGTCGCTGCGGAGAATCAAAGGCGGAAGCTGACCCCCGCACGAGTATGTGAGCTGGCTGGTGCATCCGTCATAATGGGCCAGAAACAATGTTGCATATTTTTCCGGCTGCGTGCTGCGATACAGGTGACGGTTCAACTGTGTGAGGATTTTCGCCGGTTCCAGGAATGGATCGCTGCCATTGCCGTTTGTCGAGCCATGAGTCATAACCGCTGCGCTTAACTGATGGCCCGCAGTCAACAGGTCTTCTCCGGCAAAGCGATAAGCGCGAACGGCGGAGTGTAGTGTCGCCATGAGCAGCGCGGCCGAGATGCCCTTCCCGCTGATGTCGCCCAGTGCCAGGCCGAGGCCGGAATCGCCGGAGACGAGGAAGTCGTAATAATCGCCGCTGACGGTGCGCGCGGGATAGCAGGCGCCGTGCAGCTCAAGCATGGGCAGTGAAACGGAACCATGAGGGAACAGGTTTGCCTGGACTTCCTGGGCAATGGCAAGCTCGCCTTGCAGGCGCTCTTTTTCACGCTGCTCGGCGAGCAGACGCTCCAGCGAATACGACATGCGGTTGAAGGAGCGGCTGAGAGAAGCGAGCTGGTCGCTGCGCGTGACCTTGATGCGATGCGCGAGATTCCCCTGGTCGATTTCCAGTGTCGCGTCATAGAGATCGTTGACCGACCGGGTGATGGTGCGGTTGAGGCGCACGGCCATGATGAATGCAATGAGCTCGAGGATCGCGAAGAAGACGGCGATTGCGATGAGGATGTTCTGCACGAAAGTCGCCACGGTTAGCGAAGTGATGAACAGCCTCTGATAAAGCAGGGAGGGACGCGAGGTGACGATGGTTGGCGTGCCGAGGGCCTTGCCCGTGGCCCAGTCGCGGGTTTCGAGCGGCGCGTAGAAGCTTATGGGTATGTCATAGAAGTGCTGGGCAGCGGGCAGCGAACCGCCGACAATGGAGTTCTTGCGGATCTCCTCACGCGTGGCCTCATGATGACGGAGTTCCACCTTCATGCCGGATTGAGAGGGTGTGTTGAGTCGGGACTGATCCCCTCCGGCAGAATTTTCATCATCCACGGGGAGGTTGGGCACGATTTCGATTCGTCCAAGACCGTGGGCCACTCGATCGAGACGCGCCCTGTCCACCAGAACGCTGGTGATCAAAGTAGTCGTATGGCTGCCAATGGTCTGCATGTCAATGGCGCGGAGATAGAGCTTGCCATTATCGCGTACCGCCCCGCGGAAACGGTCTTCTGCCCATGATGGGACATGCGTTATTTCAGTGGCCTGCAGGTCCGCAGGAGTAATGGCAACAGGCTTGCCATCCTGAAATGCGGCCATGTGCAGACCAGTGTCTAGACTGCCGGGCGCGGTGTCTTCCATTTCAGGGGGCGGAGATACGCTTTTGCTTCCGGGACTGGTAGCCAGAAAGTGTGCCACATGCACGCAAAAAGCACGATTTTCCGCCCCATAATGCTCCATTTGGGCGTCAATGTCGGATGTTGCAGCAAAGATGGCGAACTGCCCGCTGAATCCATAGAGTGCGATCAACGCCAACAGTACGAAAAGCACGACCGGCGTGAGC
>Ga0126371_10002626_pt1 | contig 15490 bp, 13 predicted proteins | sample PanSoiMetaPlot_4_FD_110145 | JGI IMG/M metagenome (GOLD analysis project Ga0126371, IMG submission 110145) | Tropical forest soil microbial communities from Panama - MetaG Plot_4 | ecosystem: Environmental > Terrestrial > Soil > Tropical forest > Bulk soil | place: Panama | collected 2016-02-17 | reverse complement strand
TTGTCGTCCTCGTGCAGATAGATCACGGCCGCGCTGGTGGTGGCGCCGAGGCCGGGGCGCGAGATCTCGGCGCCCGCGAGCGTGTTGATCAGCGTCGACTTGCCGACCGCGGTCGGGCCGCACAGCAGCACCACCAGGATCGCGTCGGTCGCAACATCGAGCCGCTCGCCGCGCGCGTGCGCGAGCTCAGCGCCGAGCGCGGCCAGCTCGGTGTCGTCGCGCAGCGCGCGCTGCGACAGCTCGGCGCGCCATTGCTCGATGCCTGCGAGCAGGGTGGCGCTGTCGGTCGGTGCGGCGCTCATGCGATCCTCGCCGGCAGGGTCTCGGTCCGGCCCGCGAGCTCGCGCAGCTCCTCGGGCAGCCGCCGCAGCACCGCCGGATCGAGGCCGAGCGTGCCGGCGCGCATTTTTGCGACCTGCGCGATGCGGTTCACGGCCTCGCCGTAGAGGGTGAGCGCGTTCGCGGCCGCGTCCTCCTTGAGCCTGGCGATCAGGTCGGCCTCGCATTTCTTCACAAAGGCCGCGATGGCGCCCTGCGTCGCGGTGTCGACGCACACCGCCATCACGGGACCGAGAACGGATTCCTCCAGCAGGTTGTACGCGAAGGTGCCGGCATGCGGCAGCGTGAACGACACCGCGATGCCGCCGACGGTCGCGGCGACCCGCGCGCTTTGCAGCGCCTTGAGGAGCGTCGGCCGCGAGCGCAGGTGCTCGATGATCTGCGCCGCGGTGGCGACGATGGCGCGATCGGTTTCCGCCATATGGTCGGCGACGAGCTTGACGAAGCGGTCGTTGAGCGCGTCGAACTCGTCCCTCCAGGCGGCGTCGAGCGCGTCCCAGAACGGGTGATGGCGCGGCTCCGCGCGCGCGTCCTCGATCGCGGCGGAGAGGCGCGTGAGCACGGCAGTGTGCGCGTCCGTGTAGGCGACGAGCTCCTTCGGTGCGTCCTTGCCGGATTTCTGCGCGCCGGTGACCTTCTGGTAGATGTGGCCGATCGCCTTGATGGTGATCTTGGCGGGCCAGCGCGCCGCCCAGCTCAGCGCGGTCAGCGCCTGCTGCAGGCCGGGAATATCCGGGTTGAGCAGCTCGAGGATCTGCACGTTGAGGCGGCTGATCGGATCGATCGTCTTGTCGGACGTGAGATATTCCTGCTCGTAGACGGTCGCGAACAGCCGGACGGCGTCGTCGACCTCGCTCGCCCAGCCCGCGATCGCGGCGGTCTCCATGCGCGCCGGCTCGAGGATGGCGTCGACGTGGCGGCGCACGAAATCGAGCGTGCGCTCGAGCGCGGCCGGGCGGTCGCGCTGCTCGAGCAGGGCGAGCACCTCGCGGCGCAGCTTATCGGCCTCCGGGTGAAGCCGCGGATCCCACAGATCCTCTTCCTCGCCCTCGACCATGAACTTCAAGCCGACCACGCGGGGATCGGGCACCGCGACGCCGAGCGCGGCCGCGGCCTTCGGCAGAAAACGCGTGCGCTGGCTCTCGATCACGCGGGCATGGTCGCGCGTCGCGGTGCGGTTGAGGCATTCGAGCATGTCGATGCCGGTCTCATGCAGCAGCAGGAACCACTCGACCAGGTGCTCGACCGAATATTTCTCGCCCGACGTGACATAGACGAGCACGTCCGCGGCCGCGACGGCCTCGATGACCGCGACGAGGTAGCTGTCCGAGCCGACCGCGTCGCAGTCGGGCGTGTCCCACAGCACGACGTTGTCGGGCAGCACGTCGGAGGCGAGCGGGCTGATGCCGTAGCGGTCGAGCGGCGCCTGCGCGAGGCCGTCGCCGGTGTACGGCGCGAGGCGGCGGAACGCATAGGGGTTGCGGCCGAACAGCGTGGTCTTGTCGGCCGCGCCCCGCACGAACGCCTCGGCGTGGCGGGTGTGACCGCCCTCCGGGCTCACGCTCGCGACCCGGCGGCCGGCCAGGATGTTGATGATCGTGCTCTTGCCCACATTGTTGCCGCCGAACACGACCACGTGGCGGCGCCCATCGTCGCGGCCGGCGAGGCGGGCGACGCGATTGCGCAGCAGCGCGTCGAGCAGGAGGAAAAGCCGGCGGAAGCGGAAGATGTCCTGGCCGTCGCCGATGAGCTTCTTGGCCAGCTCGGCGCCCGGCCGGTCGCTGATCAGCGTGCCCTTGTGATAGGCGTCGTGGAGCAGGCCGAAGTCGCCGACGATGTCCGCGAGCGCGGGCGAGGGCATGGCGCGATCCGTCATCGAGGCAGCACGCTCACGTTGGACGCCGGTGATCCGAGGCGGTCTCGGTATGGATGTAGCGGTTCAGGGGCGAAAATGCGACCCAGGCTTCACCCACGTTGCAATTGGGCGGCTATCTGCGATGGTCGGCGCCCTCGAGCGGGAGACATTTCCATGCCTGTCACGTCATATCGCGGCGCCTTGGCGCTCTGCGGCCTCATCGTCGGATGCTCGCTGCTGGGGCCCGGCGCGCCGATCGCGGCGCATGCCCAGGATTACAATGCGATCCTTGCGGCGAGCGATCGCAGCGATGCCGACCGGCAGACCGACAAGCGGCGCGACGCACCCAGGCTGCTCGCCTTCATCGGCCCCAAGACGGGCTGGAACGTGCTCGACATGGGCGCGGACGCCGGCTACTCGACCGAGCTGATGGCGCGCGCGGTCGGCCCGAACGGCAAGGTGTGGGGCCAGAACGACAAGCCGAACCAGAAATTCGAAGCGCGCGCCCAGACACCCGCGATGAAGAACGCGGTCGCCTGGATCAAGCCCTACGAGGATCCGGCCGCCGGCCTGCCGCCGCTCGATCTGATCACTTTCTTATTTGCGTATCACGACACGACCTACATGGGCGTCGACCGCGCCAGGATGAACCGGGCGCTGTTCGCGGCGCTCAAGCCCGGCGGCATTCTCGTCGTCGCCGATCATTCCGCGCGGCCCGAGGATGCCGACAAGGTGGGCAAGCTCTATCACCGCATCGCCGAGGCGACCGTGCGCGCCGAGCTCGAAGCCGCCGGCTTCAAGTTCGTCGGCCCCGGCGATTTCCTGCGCAATCCCGACGACCCGCGCACCGCGATCGTCTTCCGCTCGCCGATCAAGGTCGACGAGTTCGTGCTGAAATTTCACAAGCCCTGAGGCGCGGGCGCGCCGACCGCGCTGCCGAGTTGGCTCTCATCGGCCCGGACGGATCGGCCGATCAGATTGATGCGGCGTTCCTTGAGCTGGAGCTGCATGCTCGTGATCAGCCAATGTCCGTCGCGCAGCGTCTCGACAACGAATACGGTGCCCGTCGCCTTCGGCCCGCTCGCGCTGAAGGAGAGCCGGGCGCTTCCGGTGCCGCCGTTGATCCGGATGCTGCCGCTCGGAAAGCCCGCCGTGATCGGCGTGCCGAGCTCGCTGATCGCCGCCGGGCTGGCCTTGAGCTGCGCGACCGCCGTGAGATAAGCCTCGGAGCGCCCGAAAAGCACGAAGAAGAGCGCGAAGAACAGCGCGAAAAAGGCGATGCTCACGGCGAAGATGACGGCGCCGACGATCGCCCAGATGCGCTGCACCCGCCGGAAATGCGCGATATCGTCCCACCGCTTGTTGCGCCACGCCCACTCGCTGCCCTTGGCGCCGAGCACGAACGGCATCACGATGTTCACCAGCGGGACGAAGCACAGCAGCGCGATGTAGGTGTCGTTGCCGATCCCCCAGATCCAGTTGAGCAGGAACGCGCCCCAATTCCAGCGCCTGATCTCGGGCGGCACGACGGCGCGCGCGCCTTGGCCCGAGGTGTTCTCGACCGGGACCGGTGGGATGCCGCCTGATGTGCTTCCGGACATGTCGATCCCCGCGTGTTCGCGCGAGCCTAGCGCAAAACGCGCGGAAAGACGCGACCCCTTACGGGATCGTCATGCGCGGATGTTTCACCGATCGGGCGGGCCGAAAATGCCGCTGAGGACGCCGCCGAACAAGCCGCGCTGGCGCGGTGGTCCGCCCTGGTCGTCGTCGCGCTCCTCCCCGCGCGGCGCGTAGCGCTGGCGCGGGCCGAGGACGATCACGCGGCGCGGACCTCGCGCGTCGGCGGCTTCTTCGTCATCGTCCGCGCGCGCGCGCACATAGCCGCGTCGTCGCTGCGCGCGCGCATCCCCGGAGCGCGTCGCCTCGCTCGGCGCCGCACCCACGGTTTCGCGCGCGTCGTCGCGCGGATTGTCGGCATCGGCATCGCGGCGGGCGGTCTCATCACGCGCTTTCCTGGCGCTCCTGCGCTCGTGCCGCGTGCGCGCCGCGTGCTTGGTCTCGATCGGCGGCGACGGCCGAGCGGACGGCGCCGGCTGCGCGGATTGACTCGCTCCGGTGCCGCCCCCCGCGAGCGAGGGCTGTTGCGGCTGTTGCTTCGGCGCGGGCGGCGCCGCGTTGGCCGAGCCCGTCGTGGTTGCTGTTCGCGCGGGGGCGGGCGCCTGCAGCTGGGCTTGCGGCGGCGGCGCCGGCGGGTTGGCGGGCGCGGCTGCGGTGGTCGTGGGCGCGCGAGCACTTGCTCCGGCGCTTGCGCCGGCACGCGGCGACGTTGCGGTCGCAGGAGGCGGTGTTGCGGCGGCCTGCGCGACGGTGCGCACGGCCCGATGCTGCGGAGCAGAGGCGGCGGCTTGGCGCGGCTGGTGGCTCGGCGTCGGCTGCTGACGCGGCGCGGGCTCCAGCGTCTGCGCGGCGCGCTTGTCGACGACGACGAGGGCGCCTCCGACCGCCGCGAACACGAGCGCCAGGCCCCCGGCGAACACGAGGGTCATCACGCCGGTCACCCGATGGAGCCGTCGGCGCGTGCGCGTCAACTCGGCCTGAAGCTCTTCTGCCGACCGCATCAGTTCCTCCGCGCGGTTCCTCACCCACCCGCGTGACTTGAAGCCGCTGACACTGCAACGCGGCAATCGGCGCGGACGTTCCTGCCGCGCGGCAGCGTGAACCGCCGCAATCGCGGGAGTTGAGTGGAACCATGTCGAAACGGCGCGGCGGCAGGCCGATTCCATGCCCTGCGATTGTGCTGCTCCAGCGCGTGTTCCGGCGAAGTGGATGCCGGTTCGCCGACAAGAACATGCGCCAATGCGTGAATCTAGAGCACGTTCCGATTCCATCGGAACGGAACGTGCTCTAGGGTGCGCTTCGAGAGTCGCCTGATCATCGGAGAAATTCACGTCGCATGAATGCCGTCGTCACCGCGGTCAGCCGTAGCGCACGGCACACCTTCAGCAAGCCGACAATGCTCACGATCCACCTCGTCGCCGGGCTCGGGGTCGAGGGCGACGCCCATCTCGGCGAGACCGTCAAGCACCGCTCGCGCGTGCGCAAGAATCCGCTCGCGCCGAACCTGCGCCAGGTGCACCTGCTGCACGAGGAACTCTTTGCCGAGCTGCGCGAGCGGGGTTTCGATGTCGCGGCGGGCGCGATCGGTGAGAACGTGACGACGCGCGGCCTCGATCTCCTGGCGTTGCCGACCGGAACCCGGCTGCGGCTCGGTGCCGATGCGGTCGTCGAGGTGACCGGGCTGCGCAATCCATGCGGTCAGCTCGACGATTTCCAGACGGGCCTGATGGCGGCGACGCTCGGGCGCGACGCGGAGGGCCGCCTCGTGCACAAAGCCGGCGTGATGGCGGTCGTGCGCGCGAGCGGCGATGTGCGCCCCGGCGACGCGATCACGATCGAGCTGCCGCCCGGCGAGCCGCGCCCGCTCGAGCCGGTCTAGCTTCCGCTACATCGTGCCGTCGCGCCTAGGGGCCGGTCAGCGGCTGCGTGAACACGGGACCATGGGTGTCCGCGACGCCGGCGGCGGCGCACGCCGCGAGCCCGATCGAGATCACCACGGTTGCAACCGAGAACCACGATTGGGGGTCACCGATGGCTGCGACGTCACCGCGAGCCGTGTCGAGTGGCCGCGGTTTCTTGCGTGCCTGCGTGCTCATGGGTCCATCCTCCGCCTTGCGGGCGCACCGGCGACCGGCGCCTGCTCGAACCGCGCTCGCGCCGGGTGGTGCGGTAGAGTCACCCCGACTAACGACGCGAGCTGCAGCGCGGTTCAGGTGCGCATAGCCGCTGGCTATGTGTCATTGAGCTGGGTCAAAAAGTTCATGCGGATGCGGACATGACGCCTCGCCCTGCGGGTAAAGTGCGAGCAATTTCAGTGCATTCCAGCGCGAACCTCATCCGCGATTCCAGTGCGAACCTCATCCGCGACCGCGGTTTCGCGCGCCCCGTAAAGCCTGCCGCCGAAGTCATTCAAACGCCAAGCAAACTCATCTAATCTCCGGCGAATCTGTCACGCCCCATCGGGTTCGCCCCGCATGACCAAGCATATGCAGCCTTCGCCATCGGCCGAGCGCGTCGCCGCGCAGTCGCCGCTGCTGGTGCGCCGGGTCGACGCGATCCCGGTCGCGCTCCCGCTCGCGAAGCCGATGAAGATGGCGGGCATCACCATTGCGACGGCCGATAACGTGCTGGTGCGGATCGAGGCCGCGGGCGCGCACGCAACCGTGGTGGGCTGGGGCGAGGCGGCATCGGCGCCGACCATGACGGGCGACACCCAGGGCGGGCTCGTCGCCGCCGTCCGCTACCTCGCGCCGCTGATCGTCGGCGCCGACGTCTGGCCCGGCCCGGCGCTGATGCGCCGGCTCGGCGCGGCGCTCATGGGCAACACCGGCGCCCATTCGGCGATCGAGCTCGCGCTCATCGATCTCGCGGGCCGCGCCGCCGGCCTGCCGGCGATCGAGATCATCGGCGGCGCGCGACGCCGCGCGGTCGCGCCGATGTGGCTGCTCGGCAATGCGACGCCCGCCGAGGACGCCGCCGAGGCGCGCGCCAAGCTCGCCGAGGGCTTTCGCTTCTTCAAGGTCAAGGTCGGCGTCAAATCGGTCGAAGGCGACATCGCCTCGACGCTCGCGGTGCGCGATGCGCTCGGACCCGAGCTGCCGATCTGCGCCGACGCCAACTGCGGTTTTGCGCGCGAGGACGCCGAGCGCTACCTCGCGGGCACGCGCGAGGCGCGACTCGTGTTTCTCGAGCAGCCGCTCGGCCCGCACGATCTCGACGGGCTTGCGGCGCTCGCGCGCGTCTCGCCGATCCCGCTCGGCGCCGACGAGGGCATCCATTCGCTCGCCGACGTGACCGCGCATGCGGATGCGGGCGCCGGGGGCATCTCGCTCAAGCTCATCAAGCTCGGCGGGATGAGCGCCGCGGTCGCGGCCGCGCGCCTCGCGCAAGCGCGCGGGCTCGCGCTCAACGTGGCGGCGAAGATCGCCGAGTCCGGCATCGCGTCGGCGGCCGCGATCAACCTCGCCTGCGCGGTGCCGTCGGTCGACTGGGGCGTCAGCCTCACGCACTTCTATCTCGCGCATGACATCGTCAAGGCGCCGCTCGAGATCGCCGATGGGCGCGTGGCGCTGCCCGATGCGCCGGGCTTGGGCGTCGAGGTCGACGAGGACGCGGTCGCGCGGTTCACCGTGCGCGCGTGACACGAAGGATGGGGATTCGAGATGGCGGTCGAGGCGCTCTTCTTCGATGTGTTCGGCACGCTCGCCGACTGGCGCAGCGGCATCGCGCGCGAGGCCAAGGCGATCCTGACGCCGCTCGGCCACGACAAGATCGACTGGCTCGCCTTCGCGGACGCCTGGCGCGGCGAGTATCAGCCCGGCATGGAGGAGGTGCGGTCCGGCAAGATCCCGTTCTCCAAGCTCGACATCCTGCATCGGCGCAATCTCGAGCGCATCCTGCCGCGCTTCGGCCTCGCGGGCCTCGGCGACGACACGCTGCGCAACCTCAATCTCGCCTGGCATCGGCTCGATACCTGGCCCGACGTCGCGCCCGGCCTCGCGCGCCTGAAAAAGCGCTTCGGCCTCGCGCCGGTGTCGAACGGCAACATCTCGCTGATGGTCGATCTCGCCCGCCGAAACGATCTGCCGTGGGACGCGATCCTCGGCGCCGAGGTCGCGGGCGACTACAAGCCGAAACCGCGCGTCTATCTCGCGTCCGCCGCCGCGCTCGATCTCGCGCCCAGCGAATGCATGATGGTCGCGGCGCACTCGAACGACCTCAAGGCCGCCGCCGCCCAGGGCCTCGCCACCGCCCACGTGGCGCGCCCGAACGAATATGGGCCCAACACGGGCGAGCCCGGGCCGAAGGTGCCCGTCGACCATGCCGCGAAGAGTCTGGAAGAGCTCGCGGCGATGTTGGGGGTGTAAGGTTGTCTCCACGGCTTCAACGTCATGGCCGGGCTTGTCCCGGCCATCCACGTCTTCCTTTCGTCAACGAGCGCCACTAAGGCGTGGATGCCCGGGACAAGCCCGGGCATGACGTCGATAATCTGAGCAGAGGCTTCGGCTATGCGCATCGCGATGATCGGCACCGGCTATGTCGGCCTCGTTTCCGGCGCGTGCTTTGCCGATTTCGGCCATCACGTCACCTGCGTCGACAAGGACGAGAAGAAGATCGCGGCGCTGCGCAAGGGCGAAATCCCCATCTACGAGCCCGATCTCGATCGCCTGGTCGCCGACAACGTGGCGGGCGGGCGGCTCGATTTCGCCACCGACCTGAAAGGACCGGTCGCCGAGGCCGAGGCGGTGTTCATCGCGGTCGGCACGCCGTCGCGGCGCGGCGACGGCCATGCCGATCTCACCTATGTCTATGCGGCGGCGCGCGAGATCGCGGCATCGCTCACCGGCTTCACCGTGGTGGTGACGAAGTCGACGGTGCCGGTCGGCACCGGCGACGAGGTCGAGCGCATCATCCGCGAGACGCGGCCCGATGCCGACGTCGCGGTCGTCTCCAATCCGGAATTCCTGCGCGAGGGCGCCGCCATCCAGGATTTCAAGCATCCCGACCGCATCGTGGTCGGGCTGACCGAGGAGCGGGCCAAGGCCGTGATGGCGGGTGTCTATCGCCCGCTCTATCTCAACCAGGCGCCGATCCTCTATGTCGGGCGGCGCACCGCCGAGCTCATCAAGTACGCCGCGAACGCGTTCCTGGCGACCAAGATCACCTTCATCAACGAGGTTGCGGACCTGTGCGAGAAGGTCGGCGCCGACGTGCAGGAGGTGGCGCGCGGCATCGGCCTCGACAACCGCATCGGCGGCAAGTTCCTGCACGCGGGCCCGGGCTTCGGCGGCTCGTGCTTTCCCAAGGACACGATGGCGCTGATCAAGACGGGCCAGGATTTCGCCGCGCCCTTGCGCATCGTCGAGACGGTCGCGGCCGTGAACGACCAGAGGAAGCGTGCGATGGCGCGCAAGGTCGCGGGCGCGCTCGGCGGCAACCTGCGCGGCAAGACCATTGCGGTGCTCGGCCTCACCTTCAAGCCCAACACCGACGACCTGCGCGAGGCGCCCTCGATCCCGCTGATCACGGCGCTCAAGGACATGGGCGCCAAAGTGCGCGCCTACGATCCGGTCGGGATGGCGCATGCGGGCGGCGAATTCCCCGATGTCGCGTTCGCGGATGGACCTTATGCGTGCGCCGAGGGCGCCGACGCGCTCGTCATCGTCACCGAATGGGAGCAGTTCCGCGCGCTCGACCTCGACCGCATCAAGCAGGCGATGAAGCGGCCCGTGCTGATCGACCTGCGCAACGTGTATCGGCCGGACGAGATGGCGGAGATGGGGTTCGTCTATGACAGCGTGGGGCGGGCGAGGGTCGCGGAGTAGTTTAACAACCTGATTGATCTCACTGGTGCTGCTGGGGTTATCCTCATTGGGTTCGATCTGCCATTTTGCCCGCGGCGCCTCGGAGTGACGCCTGAGTGCCGCCGGTGCGCTTGTAAAATACAAGCGATTTACAAGCCGCGAGCCGTTTGGCGCCTCCTCGGGCGCCGACGGAAGGTTTTCCGGAAAAATACAATCGATCTGCAATGCCAATTCCACGCCAATTACAATGCAAGGCCTTGCGCGGGCGAGCGAAAAGTCGCCGGCGCAATAACAATGGCGAACAATGAAAAAACAATACGAAGAACAATGAACCACGCAGGTTGCGCCGCCCTCGCGGCGACAAAAGCCCGCCGTGAACAGCGGCGGGCGGCAGGCGCAAAAATTTCAGACTAGAATTCATGCCTCGCTGAATTGAGCCGCGAAGGCAAGCAAAAGCGCCCGTTATCCCCGGCACAGTTGCCGGCGTCCGGGCACGCTGCTGCGTAAGATCCGTAAGATTGGACCTTATGCTTGATCGCTAAGGAATTTTCGTCCTTTCTGACGCTTCTTACGCATCACTGGCCCAGGGAGGATGCCATGCAGCAGCCGGACCAGTCCAAGCTCGACGCATTTCTCGGCCGGATGATCGGTGATCTGGGCGCCGTCGCCAGCGGAGCGCTGGTCATGCTGGGCGACCGGCTCGGCCTCTACAAGGCGATGCAAGCCGGCGACCGCGTGACCGCCGCCGAGCTTGCGCGGCGCACCGGAACGAACGAGCGCTGTGTGCGCGAGTGGCTGTGCGCCCAGGCCGCCGCCGGATACGTGGAGTACGACAGGGACGCCGACAGCTTCTACCTCAATGCCGAGCAGGCGACCGTGTTCGCCGACGAAGACAGCCCGGCCTTCATGGGAGGCGCCTTCGAGGTGCTGGCGGCGTTCTGGATCGACGAGCCGAAGGTGGCGGCGGCGTTCCGCAGCGGCAAGGGTCTGCCCTGGCATGACCACAGCGCCTGCCTTTTCCGCGGCACCGAACGCTTCTTCCGCTCCGGCTACAACGCCAACCTCGTGTCGTCGTGGCTGCCCGCACTGGAGGGCGTCGTCGACAAGCTCGAGCGGGGAGCGCGCGTGGCCGACGTGGGTTGCGGCCATGGCGCATCGACGGTCGTGATGGCGCGCGCGTTCCCGCAGTCGCACTTCATCGGGTTCGACTATCACCCGGCCTCGATCGAGCGTGCGCGCATCGCGGCGGCGCAAGCCGGCGTGGCTGCCAACACCAGCTTCGAGGTGGCGCAGGCCAAGACCTATCCGGGGACCTATGACCTCGTCGCCTTCTTCGACTGCCTGCACGACATGGGCGATCCGGTCGGCGCCTCCGCGCACGTGCGCGAGACGCTCAAGCCGGATGGCACCTGGATGATCGTCGAGCCGTTCGCCCACGACGAGCTTGCGGCGAACCTCAATCCGATCGGAAGGATGTATTACGCCGGCTCCACGATGGTGTGCACGCCTGGGTCGCTGGCGCAGGAAGTCGGGCTCGGCCTCGGCGCGCAAGCCGGCGAGATGAGGCTGCGGCAGGTGGTCAGTGCCGGCGGCTTCACGCGTTTCCGCCGCGCCGCCGAGACGCCCTTCAACATGGTGCTCGAGGCGCGGCCGTGACCCTCAACGTCATGCCCGGCCTTGTGCCGGGCATCCACGTCTTACTTGCCGCAAAGACGTGGATGGCCGGGACGAGCCCGGCCATGACGTGGTGAGCATCAGAAGCAGAAGCGCGGCAGCGCGAGCCGTTTCGCTTAGCGCAGGCTCGCGTTGATCTTGTCGAGCGCCGCCGAGCCCGGGCACAGATCCTTCTCGCCGAGCGCATTGAGGGGTGCCTCGACCGTGTTGAGGTTCGCGTGCAGGTCCTCGGCCTCGCTCTCGAGATAGATGAGGCCCGTCACGATCTGGCCCTTGGCGGCGTGGGTCTGCAGGAAGTTCATCGCCGCGAGGCGGTCGTGCACGTCGTAGTCCTCGTTGAGCTTGCGCAGGACCAGCTTGGAGCCGTCGTGCTGCTCGACCACCTGCACGGTGCCGGGCGCCTGGTCGAGGTGGATGGTGGCGCGGCCGGTGATCACGTCGAGCCGGTTCACCGCCTCGTTGTGCTCGCGCACGTAATCGAAGCTCTTGGTCGAGCCGACGTGGTTGTTGAAGGCGACGCAAGGGCTGATCACGTCGATGAAGGCCGCGCCCTCGTGCTCGATCGCGCCCTTGATCAGCGGCACGAGCTGGTCCTTGTCGCCCGAGAACGAGCGCGCCACGTAGGTTGCGCCGAGCTGCAGCGCGATCGCGGACATGTCGATCGCGCTGTCGGCGTTGATCAGCCCGCGCTTCGACTTCGAGCCGCGGTCGGCCGTCGCCGAAAACTGTCCCTTGGTGAGGCCGTACACGCCGTTGTTCTCGACGATGTAGACCATGTTGACGCCGCGCCGCAGCGCGTGGGCGAACTGGCCGAAGCCGATCGAGGCCGAGTCGCCGTCGCCCGAGACGCCGAGATAGATCAGGTCGCGGTTGGCGAGGTTCGCGCCGGTGAGCACGGAGGGCATGCGGCCGTGCACCGAGTTGAAGCCGTGCGAGTTGCCGAGGAAGTAGGTCGGCGTCTTCGACGAGCAGCCGATGCCGGAGATCTTCGCGACGCGGTGCGGCTGGATCGAGAGGTCGAAACACGACTCGATGATCGCGGCCGTGATCGAGTCGTGGCCGCAGCCGGCGCACAGCGTCGAGATCGCGCCCTCGTAGTCGCGGTGGGTGTAGCCCAGCGCGTTCTTCGGCAGCGACGGATGGTGGAACTTCGGCTTGGCGAGATATGTCATCGAGGCACCTGTTAGTCCCTCGTCATGCCCGCGAAGGCGGGCATCCACGTCTTGACCACGAAGGAAGACGTGGATGGCCGGGACAAGCCCGGCCATGACGGCTGATAGGTCACACGCTTGATCATGACACGACCTTGCGCAGCGACGTCACCTTGAGGGTATCGAGCTTGTCGCCGATCGCGCGCGCGATGAACCGCGCCGTGATCGGCGTGCCGTCATAGTGCAGCACCGGCAGGAGGCGCACCGGGTCGATGCTCAACTCGTTGACGATGAGCGAGCGCAGCTGCGCGTCGCGGTTCTGCTCGACCACGAACACGAAATCGTGGTCCGCGATGAAGCTCGTCACGCTCGAATGGAACGGGAAGGCGCGCACCCGCAGGCGGTCGACGTAGTGGCCCTTCGCCTCGATCATGTGGATCGCCTCGTCCATCGCGGGCGAGGTCGAGCCGTAATAGATCACGCCGTACTTGGTCGGCTTCGAGGCATTCGCCTGCAGCGGGCGCGGCACCAGGTCCTTGGCGGTCTCGAACTTGCGCAGCAGGCGCTGCATGTTGTCGGCATAGGGCGCGCCTTCCTCGGTGTACTTCGCGTAGCGGTCGCGCGAGGTGCCGCGGGTAAAGAACGAGCCCTTGGTCGGATGCGTGCCCGGATAGGTGCGGAACGGAACGCCGTCACCGTCGACGTCGAGGTAGCGGCCGAAATCCTTGCCGGCCTCGAGATCGGCCGCGGTCATCACCTTGCCGCGGTCATATTTGCGGCTGTCGTCCCATTTGAGCGGCGCGCACAGGTGGTGGTTCATGCCGATCTCGAGATCGAGCAGCATGAAGATCGGCGTCTGCAGCCGGTCGGCGAGGTCGAACGAGACCGCGGCGAACTCGAAGCTCTCGGTCGGGTTCTCGGGGAACAGCAGCACGTGCTTGGTGTCGCCGTGCGACGCGTAGGCGCACGAGATGAGGTCGCACTGCTGGGTGCGGGTCGGCATGCCGGTCGAGGGGCCGGCGCGCTGCACGTCGAACACCACCGCGGGGATCTCGGCGAAATAGGCGAGGCCGAGGAACTCCTGCATCAGCGAGATGCCGGGCCCCGACGTCGCCGTGAAGGCGCGCGCGCCGTTCCAGCCGGCGCCGATGACGACGCCGATCGAGGCGAGCTCGTCCTCGGCCTGCACGATCGCGAACTTGTTCTTCTTGGTCTGCGTATCGACCCGCAGGCGGCCGCAATGGCGCGTGAAGGCCTCGGCGAGCGAGGAGGAAGGCGTGATCGGGTACCAGGCGCAGACCGTCGCGCCGCCGTAGACGGCGCCGAGCGCCGCCGCCGAGTTGCCTTCCAGGAAGATGCGGTCGCCGACCGCGTTCGAACGCTGCACGCGGATCGGCAGCGGGCACTTGAGATTCTGCAGCGCCCAGTTGCGCCCGATCTGCAGCGCATTGATGTTGGGCGCGATCAGCTTCTCCTTGCCCTTGAACTGCTCGCCGAAGAGCTTCTCGATCTCGTTCGGGTCGATGTCGAGGAGCGCCGAGAGCGCGCCGAGATAGATGATGTTCTTGAACAGCTGGCGCTGGCGCGGGTCGGTGTATTCCTTGTTGCACATCGCGGTGAGCGGCACGCCGATCACCGTGATGTCCTGGCGCAGCCGCGAGGCCGGGATCGGCTTCGTCGAGTCATAGAGCAGGTAGCCGCCCGGCTCGATCGAGGCGACGTCCTTCTCCCAGGTCTGCGGGTTCATCGCCACCATGAAGTCGACGCCGCCGCGGGCGCCGAGATGGCCGTCGCCCGAGATGCGCACCTCGTACCAGGTGGGCAGGCCCTGGATGTTGGACGGGAAGATGTTGCGCGGCGAGACCGGCACGCCCATGCGCAGAACCGAGCGGGCAAAAAGCTCGTTCGCGCTGGCGGAACCCGAGCCGTTGACGTTGGCGAAGCGGACGACGAAGTCGTTTACGCCGCTGATCGGGCTTGCTGGCATGGCTTACCTGCGTGAGTCATATCGATGAGATATTTCTTCATGTCCCAGGCGCCGGTCGGGCAGCGCTCGGCGCACAGCCCGCAATGCAGGCAGACGTCCTCGTCCTTGACCATGACGCGGCCGGTCTTGAGGCCGTTCGCGACATAGAGGTCCTGGGTCAGGTTGGTGGCGGGCGCCTCGAGGTGCGTCCGCAGATCGGCCTCGTCGGCGTTCTGCGTGAAGGTGATGCAGTCCATCGGGCAGATGTCGACGCAGGCGTCGCACTCGATGCACAGCGACGACGAGAACACCGTCTGCACGTCGCAGTTCAGGCAGCGATAGGCTTCCGAGAGCGCGAGCTTCACGTCATAGCCGAGCTCGACCTCGGCCTTGATGTCGGCGAGCGCCACCACCTTGTCGCGCAGCGGCACGCGGTAGCGCTTGTCCGCCGAGATCTCGTTGTCGTAGCTCCACTCGTGGATGCCCATCTTCTGGCTGACGACCTGGACGGCGGGCAGCGGCCGGTCGTTGACGTCCTCGCCGGAGAGGAGCTTGTCGATCGACACCGCCGCCTCGTGGCCGTGCGCGACCGCCCAGATGATGTTCTTCGGGCCGAACGCGGCGTCGCCGCCGAAGAAGACCTTCGGGTTGGTCGACGCCATGGTCTTCGGATCGACCTTGGGCATATCCCACTTGTCGAACTCGATGCCGACGTCGCGCTCGATCCACGGGAAGGCGTTCTCCTGGCCGACCGCGACCAGCACGTCGTCGCACGGGATGAGCTGATCGGGCTCGCCGGACGGGACGAGCTTGCGCCGCTTCTTCTCGTCGTACTCGGCCTTCACCTTCTCGAACAGCACACCCGTGAGCTTGCCGTTCTCGTGCTTGAACGCCTTCGGCACCAGGAAATTGAGGATCGGGATGCCCTCGTGCATCGCGTCCTCCTTCTCCCACGGCGAGGCCTTCATCTCCTCGAAGCCGGAGCGCACCACGACGGTGACTTGCTCGCCGCCGAGCCGGCGCGAGGAGCGGCAGCAGTCCATCGCGGTGTTGCCGCCGCCGAGCACGATCACGCGCTTGCCGA
>Ga0126371_10002625_pt1 | contig 15493 bp, 11 predicted proteins | sample PanSoiMetaPlot_4_FD_110145 | JGI IMG/M metagenome (GOLD analysis project Ga0126371, IMG submission 110145) | Tropical forest soil microbial communities from Panama - MetaG Plot_4 | ecosystem: Environmental > Terrestrial > Soil > Tropical forest > Bulk soil | place: Panama | collected 2016-02-17 | reverse complement strand
GCAACACGCGCATCCTGGAAATCGCGGCGACGCTGCCCGACGCCGCCAAGGCACAGGCGCTGGCGCAGTTTCTGGCGGAGCAGACGGTCTCTCTCAACAAGTCTTTGATCGCGCGCGGCGGCAATGACCTGATGGAAGCCGTGCAACAGCAGCAGCGCGAAGCGCAGGCTCAACTCGACCGCACCGAGAAAGAGTGGAGCCAGGCGCTGGCTGCCGAGCCCGTGGACGATCTGCAGAACGCCATCTTCCAGGCCAGCCAGTTGCGCGCCGGCCTCGAGGAACGCGTTGCCAATCAGAAGCTCGATCTCGCCGATGCCGCGAACAGCACCCAGGAGCAGAACAACGCCCGCACGCGGTTGCAGGAACTGCAGCGGCAACTCGAGATTCTGAACCGGGACACGGCCGATAAAGAAAAGATGCTGGCGCGCCGGCTGGCGCACAAAGAGCAGCTGGAGGCCGAACGCAAGGCGAACCTCACGGCTCTGGAATCCGTCGAGAAGCGCGTGCGGGAAACGCGGGACGACCTTGGCTATCGCGGCGAGCGCCTCTCCATCATCGATCCCGGTGTTGTGCCCGAGCGGCCCTCCTCGCCGAATATCCCTCTCAACTTGTCGATTGCGCTTCTGCTTGGTCTTGTGCTGCCCTTCTTGTACCTGGCGCTGGAGTTGAGTTATCAGCAGCAGCGCGCCGGTGCGCGCCGCGACGTGCTGCAAGCTTTGACGCGCGCCCAGGCGCACGATGACTAGCGCGGCAGTTCCTTTAACCCGCAAACTCTATCTCGCGCCTCTGCTGTTGGGTGCGTGGGCGGCCGCGGTAGCAGTGGCGCCCACTCTCGCAGTGAAGCTGGCGCTCGCCGCGCCTGCAGTCCTGCTGCCGTTGAGCGTCTGGACGCTGGAACTCCCGCCGCGCTGGATCGCGTGCTTCTTCGCCGCGGCGCTGCTGCTGCCGCCTTTGCCGATCGCCTGGGGCGATAGCGGTCCGCACCCCAGCCTCTGGTTCGCGGCCTTGGGCCTGGCGGCCGGCGTGTTCTCGCTCAACCGCTGGAACGTTCCGCTCTCCGGTCTCAATGCCGCGCTGCTGGCATTCCTGACGGTGCTGCTGTTCAGCATCGCGCCCGCGGCCTTCTATTCCGGGCCTGCCATTGCCGGCAACAGCCTGGTTCGCGTCGGACTGTTCGCCATCGGCGTTTATGTTTTCTTTTTCACGGCGCATGGCCCAGGCGCGGCCACTGATCCCTGGGCATCGCTGCGCCGCCTCTTCTGGGTCGCCGTGGCTGCGGCGCTGTTTGCCTGCATCGACTTTTACTTTCAGTTTCCCGCGCCCGCGGGATATGGGGCGCAATTCGTCTGGCTCGATTCGGGCGTGTACCGGCGCGCCCAAGGCCTCTTTTACGAGGCGAGCACTTTGGGCAACTTTTGCGCGTTCTTCCTGGTGATGATTGCCGTGGCGATCGCGCGTCCGCGAGCCGAGACGCCCGTTTCGCGGATAGCCCTGGCGCTGGGCGGTGCGGTGTTTCTGGCCGCTATGGTGCTCTCGTACTCGCGCTCCTCAGTGCTCAACGTGCTGACCGCACTGTCGGTGCTCGCCTGGCTCAATCGCAAGCGAATTCGCCTCCTGCGCCTGGTGGTCGTTCTCATCCCCGGCGCGGCCGCCGCGGCTTGGCTTATCTGGAACCTGCTGCCGCAATTTGTCGAGATGTACTGGCTGCGGCTGTCGGCGTCCGCCGTATACCTGACCACCGCGACCGAAGGAGTTTTGTCCGGCCGCGTCGCAAGCTGGCGCATACTGATGGCCTGGATCGCCGCGCATCCGTGGCAAGCGTGGCTCGGTCTTGGTTACAAGACGCTGCCGTATACCGATTACCTTGGCGCGCCCGTGGTTGGCGACAACATGTATTTGACCACCATCGTCGAAACCGGCGTGCTCGGCCTGGCGGCCCTCGTCTGGCTGTGCGTGGCGATCTTGCGCTCATCCGCACGCGCCGCGCGCGCGGCCGACCCGACGCGGTCGTTTCTCGGCACGTGGATCCTCTGTTTCTGGGCCGGCCAGATGGTGCAGATGCTCTCCGGCGATCTGCTCACCTACTGGCGCGTGCTCCCTCTGTATTTCTGGGTGCTGGCGTTAGCTGTACGGCCATGAGGGTTCTGTTCCTCGACCAGTACAGCGACCTCGGCGGCGCGCAGCGCATGTTGCTCGATCTGCTGTCCGCGGTTCAGGCGCGCGGCTGGCACGCGGCGCTGGGATTGCCAGGAAACGGAGACTTCGTCGATCGCGCGCGCAAACGTGGAGCCGGCGTGTTCGCGATCCCGTGCGGCGCCTATTCCTCCGGCCACAAGTCCGCGGCCGATTTGTGGCGCTTCCAAGCGGAGACGCCGCGGCTTGCCGTGCGGATTCGGGAAGAGGTCGAGCGATTCGCGCCGGATCTGGTTTATCTTAACGGTCCACGCTTGCTGCCCGCGGCGGCGTTGGCGCGTGTGGGACGTCCGGTTCTTTTTCACGCGCACAGCACGGTTTCGCAGGCCGCGGCGCGGCTGCTGGCGGGCTTGCCGCTACGCCTTCTGAAAGCCGATGTGGTGGCGGTGTGCCGCCAGGTCGCGGAGTCCTGGCAGCCGTTCGTCCCGGCAAGACGCATGGCGGTTGTATATAACGGCGTGGCGGGGCCGGAGCGAGGAATCGTCCGGGACTGTGCGGGCCCGCCGCGCCTCGGATGCATTGGGCGGATTTCGCCCGAGAAAGGACAGCGCGAATTTCTCGCGGCGGCCTGCCGGATCGGCAGCGCTCTTCCCGAAGCCCGATTTGTCATCGCTGGCGCTGCGCTCTTCTCCGACGCCGCGGCTTTCTCCTATGAGCAAGCGATCCGCAAAGCGGCGGCCCGCATGCCCGTCGAATTCACCGGATGGGTCGACGACGTGTATGCCGTGATGTCGCAGCTCGACCTGTTGCTCGTGCCTTCACGCGGCCAGGAAGCGGCGGCGCGCGTGATTCTCGAAGCTTTCGCCGCGGGACTTCCGGTCCTTGCGTTTCGACGGGGCGGTATTCCGGAGATCGTGGAAGACGGCCGCACCGGATTCCTCTGTGACACTCCCGCCGAAATGGCGCGGCGGGCCATCGAACTGTTGCAAGGCGGCCGGACGCAGCTCCGCGCGGTGTCCGAAGCGGCGCGCGAAAGCTGGTGCCGCCAGTTCCGGCTCGAGACGTGGCAGCAGCGGATGATTACCGAGATGGAACGCTGCGCCAGTTAGCTTCGGCGTCGGCCTGCGCTGAGCGGCGCCGGCCGCCAGTTGCGCCGAGCAGAACGTGAAACAGCGTTCCCGCGCACACGGCCAAAGCGGCCGCGCCTCCCAGCACGGCGCCATAACCCAAGCGCTCGATCAGGGCGCCACCGGCGAAGGCCGCGAGCGCCTGTGCGCCGAAAGCCACCAGGTACGTCAGCGCGGCTGCTCCACTCCGTTCTGGTTCCGCGACATGTCCCATCAGCAGCGAATTCAGTCCCGGCTCACTCATCCACTGGAAGCTCATATACGCCGTGAAAGCCAAGGCCGCGGCCGCAGCAGGCGGCTGCGCCGCCAACCCGCCGAGCCCAACCGCCGTGGCCAGCATCATCCACGTGATGCCCGCCACCAGCCCCGCCCGGCGAAACACAAAGGGCGCCATCAGGACCGTGGCCACCTGTCCGATCTGCGACAGTGAAAATATGGCTCCGATTCGCTCCACCGGCACACGCAAACGGGCAAAATAGACATTCGCAAATGGATTGAACGTGCCCGTAGCCAGGTGCCACAAGGCGAACGCCGCCAGGAAGCGCAACAGAAATCCGCTGCGGGGATAGATTTTCGTTCCTTCGCGCGCAATCGGTCTCGGTCTCACGCGCAGCGCCGGCGCGAGCGCTAGCGCGGTCATCGTCGCCGACAACACGAGCACCGTCCGTTTGCCCCCAAACCACAGCGGCAACTGCCCGCCGATCCAGTTGCCGGCGATGCCGATCGCGAACATGGTGGCGAAGAAGGTGCTGAAGGCCAGCGGCCGGCGCTTCTCTTCCACCGCGCCCGCGATGATGGGAACAAATACCACCGCCCAAAGAGAAAAAACGCAGCCGCTGGCGAAGCTGGAGCCGACTAGCGGGACGCGAGTCACAGCCAGAGCCCGCAGCATCTCGATGGCGGCGGTCGCGGCGATGGTCGTCAGAAGCGTCTTGCGCAAGCCGGCGCGATACACCAGCAGAGCCGCGGGCAACGTGCCCGCGAGGCTGCCCACGCGGTTCGCGCCATTGACTACGCCGAGAAACGCTTCGTCAAAACCCAAATCGACCAAATAAAGGTTATAGAGCAGAGCAAAGATATACAGCGCGAAATTGAACAAGACGGCCGCGGCGAGAAAGTGCCAGAATTGGGTGCCGAGGCCATTGGTCTTCCACCACCACCGCGCGCCGGAACCCGCCACCTGCGGCAGCGCCGCCACGTGGTGCCGCGCGCGGCCGGCGGAATACGCGGCGTATTGCAGCGCATTGCGCGCGCGTTTGCGCCAGGTCATCTGCTCTTCCGGAACGTGCAGCGCTGCTCCCCAGGGAGGCAGGTTGCCGGGCAAAAGACGCCGCCGCGCCACGCTCCAGGCGTCGCGCCGCGACGGCGCGAGCGCGCAGTGCAGCCACAATTCGTCCTTGTTGGGTTGAAACGGGACCCGCGCCGGAGAGATCGCGAAGTCCGCGAACCACGTCTGCACCGCGGGGCTCAGTTGAGCGGTCTCTTGCTCGGCCACATCAGACATCCGGCAGCCGAACCACTCGGTTGCCAACCGGAACGTCACGGCCTCCAATGTGCGCAGTTCGGGCGCGTGCCAGTCGCGCCACCGGCTCCAGAAATCGGCGTCGGCGAATGAGGAATCGAGCGCCAGCGCGATCTCGTACACGTGATACGGGCTGACGCTGCCGCGCAACAAGTGCCGCAGCAGATGAAGCGCCGCATAACCCAACGCGTCGGCTGGGCTGAGGACCCCAAGGTTCACGCCCGCGATCGTGCGTGTCGTTCGCCTCTCCCAGAATTCCGCCGTTCGTGGAGCCGCCAGCCGCTCCACGCGCTCGTTCCAGAACTGAAAGTGCAGGTCGATGCTGAGCGGGATTTCGGTATCGAAATAATCGCCGCGCCATTCCCAACCGGTCTTGCGGATCAGGGGCGGCAGGTGGTCGGTAGGAAAACTTTCCATCGCCTCCACGGACTCGTAGCCGAGCGCGAGCAGCGCGTCGCGCGCGGGGTAGATCCTGTCTCCCGGGGCGTACAGGTCGATATCGTATTGTGCGCGCAGTTCGGAATTCAGGCCAAACAGCGCGCTGTGCGTGATGCCCTTGAGGGCGACGAAGTCCACGCCGGCTTCGCCCAGCCGGGCCGCCAGTTCGCGATATTTCTGTTCGATTCCCGCCAGGCGCTCGCGGTTCTGGGCCGCATTCTGATCGGTGCGAGTCCGAACCCAACCCGGCATCGCCTCGCGCGCTGCCTCGCGCAACGCCAGCGTCAGCCGCGAGCGATCGCAAAAATCCAGCGCCGCGCGCCACTGGGTTTCGTTGAGCCGGCCGAGCGCCTCGCAACTCGGCTCGCGCAAATGCAGAGCCGAAAGCACAGCGGCCGCGCCGGCCGGAAATCGAGGACAGTTCGGCCAGGGGTTCGCCAACCTAAAAATCGTACCGCAGCGCGAACTGCAGCCGCCGAGGATCGCCCGACGTCAGGATCTTGCCGAAAAACGGGCCGAAGTCGGGGTTAGGCCCCGGGATCCCCCAGTTGGGATGGTTGAAAGTATTCAGACCTTCCGCCCGGAATTGGATTGAACTGTTCTCAGTGACTTTAAATCTTCGCAGCAGCGCGAGACTGAAGATATTGTTGCCGGGGCCGGGGATCGTGTCGCGCCCGGCGTTGCCGAAGGTGTACGGGGCCGGGGCCAAAAAGGCATTCACGTTGAAAAACTGATCCGCGGTCTGTTGATCGCGCGGCAGCGCGATGCTCTGCCCCGGCACGATGTTGGGCCGGTTCGGCGTGCCCGAATTGGCAAAGTCGACGGAGAAGTAGAAGGGGTTTTCCGGCGTGCCGTCCTGCAGGACGACGGTGCCGCTGGTAGACCAGCCGCGCAGCAGCGGCCCCGCGATCCTGGTTTCGGGAAGCCGGTAGACGTAGGCGGCGCTGACCCGGCGTCCGACGTTGAAGAACGACAGCCCGCGCTCGAGATGCAGGTTGCGTTCGTCCTGCGCGCCCACGCCGTCAAACAGGCCCGGAATCGGTGTGTCCGCATCATCCATCGATTTGGACCAGACGAAGCTCGCCAGCAGCGAGAGCCGGCTCGACAGGCTCTTCTCCACTTTCACCTGCAGCGAATTGTAAGACGAGTTGGCGATATGCTGCCGCTGCACGATCGGGCCGAGTTCGGGGAACGTGCGCAGCGATTGCAGATCGCCGGGGCGCGGCGCCAGGTTCTCGCCCGTTTCGACGTGTGCGGGCGTATTGAACTGGCGGTAGCGGCCGAGCCTTGTGCCTTTTGAGCCGATGTACGCCAACTCCAACAGGAGGCGGCCGGGCAGTTCATGTTGGAAGCTTCCGCTCCATTGCTGGACGTACGGCGTACGCGCGTTGGGATCAAGGCCGAAATAACTGGGGAAGCCGGTATCGGAAGTGGACGCGAAGCCGTTGCGCGTGGTGAGCACCGGCGCCCGGTCGCCTTGCGTCTGATTCATCTGGTTGACAAGGCCATTCAGCACCAGGTCATAACTCTCGACGGCGATTTCGGAATTGTAGTAGATGCCATATCCGGCGCGGAACACGGTGGAACCGCCGGGAAGAATCTTGGGCAGCTGCCAGGCGAGCCCGACCCGCGGAGCGAAGTTCTTGTAATCGGGGTTGCCGGCGGACCCCACCGGAACCAGCCGCGGCGCGTGGGGGAGAGTCGAGTAGTCGAGGTTCAGCAGGTTGCCGCGCGCTTCGGTGAACGGCGCGGCATACTCATAGCGCAGCCCGAGGTTGATCGTGAGCTTTGGGAGAATCCGCCAATCGTCCTGCATATAGCCGGCGGTGACGTTCTGGCGCAGATAGGCCTGCCCGGATCCCTCGGTGCGCGTCGTGTTCTGCGGGAGCCCGAGCAGAAAATCGGCCAGCGGATCGCCATCGTTGGTGGCGGTGCCGTCGGAGCTGGTGAAGACGCCGCTGTAGTCGTAGCGGCCCCGGCGGAGGTTGCTCTGCAGATAGTTCAACTGGAAATGTACGAAGCTCCCGCCGAATTTGAGCGAGTGTCGCCCGTGCAGCAACGACACGCCGTCGGAAACGTTCCAGAGGTTGTCGCGCTGCGATTGGGGCAACGTCGGATTGTCGGTCACGAACGAGTAGTTCGTCACATTAAAGTAAGGAAGCCCGAAACTCAGAGGGTCGGCCGGCGGATTCACCAGCCCGAGCTGTTGCGCGACGTTGGTGCGAAACGCCGTCTGCGGCACATCGAACAGGCTGAGCCGCGTGAAGGAAACGCGGGCTTCGTTCACCATCGAAGAAAACGTCGTGGTGTAAGCGGCGGACACTTGCTGGGCGCGCACGTTTTCGGTGAACGGTAACAGCGGGAACGAGCCGGAAATCAAGTTGCCTTCGTCGTTGAGCGTGTAGTGCGCCGTCAGCGTGCTGTGGTTGCTGAACTGGTGATCGAGGCGCGCCGAACCGGTGTCGTTGCCGAACGTGCTGGGCGTCGCATCCAGGTAGTTGCCGGCTGTGCTGTTGGTGTTGGGCAGCGGTTCATATTGCGCCAGGAACGCGGACGCGATGGGATCGATGCGCGTTTTGGGAATCTGATTGTTCGTGAACGGCGCGCGCGCCGCGGCGGAGCTGGCGCCGGACGGATCGTAAATCGTATTCCCGCCAGTAAAGTCGCCGGCACGCGTGTTCTGATCGGGCACGATGGCGGCTGCCGAGGTCCCCGATTTCTGCCGCATCCCCTCGTAGATGCCATAAAAGAAGGTGTTCTTCAGCAGCGGCACCGGGCCGCCCAGCGAGGCGCCAAACTGGTTCTGCCGGAAGATCGGCCGCGGCAGCGTGGGGTCATCGAAAAAATTGCGCGCGTCGACTGCTTCATTTTGCAGGTACTCGAACGCACTGCCGTGAAGCGTTTTGCCGCCCGATTTGGTAATCACGTCGATGGCGCCGCCGCCGGCCTGCGGAAATTCCGCCGGCGCGAGCGACGATTGAATGTGAAACTCCTGCACCGAGTCCATCGGCGGATAGACCGCGATCGCGAAGGTGTTGCGGTCGGTGTCGTACGCGCCATCGAGCAGGAAGACGTTCATCGTGGAGCGGCTTCCGTTGACCGGCGGATTTAACGCCACCGAGCCGCGCGAGCCCTCCTGCACGTCGTTGTTGACGTCGTGCACAAAGCCGCCGAGCTGCCGGGGAATCGCACCGGGGCCGAGTGTTACCAGGGAGACGACGTTGCGCGACGCCAACGGCAGGTCCGCGATTTTGGATGTGTCCATCCGGTATCCGACTGAGGCGTTGTCCGCATTCACCGGCGAGACCGCCGCCGCCACGGTGATTTGCTCCTGCGCGCCTCCCACCTCGAGGCGGATCTCGTGCCGCGCGCTTTGATTCAGCTCTAGCGTGAGCCCTGAGGCTTCGTAATCGCGGAACCCCGGTTTGCGCGCGGCGAGCGTGTACGTGCCGGGCGCCAGTTGATCGAACGAATAGTTTCCACGTGCATCGGTCGCGGTGGCCCGCGAAAAACCGGTCGCGGGCTGCGCGGCGGTCACCGAAGCGCCGGCCACGACGGCGCCGGATTGATCGAGCACCGTGCCGGACAAAGTTGCGGAGGCCACTTGTGCATGCGCGGCCGCGCAAATACCAAGGATGAGTACGAGTGTCTTCATGAAGCCTGCTGGGTAGTGTTAGTTCTTCAATTGCGGCAAAAGCTCGAGCGCCTCGTCAAGGCGCTGATACGACAATCGGTACGCGGGAACACTCAGGAGTTTTCCTACGGTTTGCTCCCGCAGGCGATCGACCTCCTCTCCGTAGCTCGGGGCATCCTGCTGCAAGAACTCTACGACCTCGGCCGATGGGATTCTTTCGAGCCGCGCCGCCCCGTTGCTGCGGTCCAACAGCACGAGCGAGCCGACCTCGCATTGAGTCGCGGTGCGGATTCTGGGAAACTGCTCCAGGGGAACTTCGAGAGTCAGCTTGCCATTCGGCCTCACAAGCTCCGAGAACCGTTCCAATTCCGGAAACAAGTGCGGCGCGTCGGGCCGAAACCGCGCCTGGTGCGGCCGGCCGATGGCAATAGAGTTTGCGCCCTCAGGCAGCAGCCAGGTGGCGTCATCGGCGAGGAAAGTCCAGCCGGCTCGCGCGCAGGCAAATGAAAGCGTACTCTTGCCCGCACTCGAAGGCCCGCATAACAACACACCGGAGGCGCCGGCGGCCACACAGGCCGCATGCACCGGCACCGCATACCGCTGCGAGAGCAGCACGTAGCCCATTGTCTCGATGAAGAACCAGCGTAACCAGGCATGGTCCGCCGCCGTCTGCGCGGAGGTGAAAACGCCGGCTTGCAGGAGCCGCAAATCGGCCACGGCGAAATTGTCCGCGTCGGACACAACACAGAACAGATGGCCTTGCCTCCGGAACGAGGGCGGCGGGGCCAATGCTCCTTGGGGATCGACCCGCACACGCAGCCGCAACGGCGGCCGGTCGAATTCGGGCGACCACCGTCCCCACGACTCGTTCACACTCTCAATTACCTCGCTCGAGTTGGTACTGACCTCCAGAGGGAAGCCGGCCGGGTAGCAGGTCGCCGAGATCGGCAATTCCTCGTTGCCGAAGTACGGGTCGATGAGTTTGAAATGCGGCTCCAGCGGAGACTTCACAGAAACCTTGATACCACAAGGGATGGGTTACAGTGGTAAAAATCAGGGGACAGCCGGCCCGTTGTTACGCAACGCACTGTAAGCTAGAAACGTGCGCGTTGCGCTCGTGCATTACTGGCTGATGAACCGCCGCGGCGGGGAACACGTGTTAGAAGCGCTGTGCCGCTTGCTCCCCCAGGCCGATATCTTCACGCTGTTCTGCGAACCCGCTGCGCTGACGCCGGAGTTGCGCCGGCATAAGATCACCACATCTTTTCTCAACCCGTTGCGGCGGCACTATACATCGCTGCTGCCGCTGATGCCCTGGGCGCTGGAGAGCCTCGATCTGCGCGGGTACGATCTGGTAGTCAGCAGCGAGTCCGGTCCCGCCAAAGGCGTAATTCTGCCGTCGAACACCCGGCACATCTGTTATTGCCACAGCCCTATGCGCTATTTGTGGGACCTGTATCCCGCGTATCGCAATGAGTACGTCACGTCACGCCTCAAGCGAGCCGCGATGGGGCCGCTCACGAATTACCTGCGAGTGTGGGATTACTCCACCGCAGCTCGCGTCGACCGCTTCCTGGCCAATAGCGACAACGTCCGTAATCGGATCTGGAAAACGTACCGCCGCGAAGCCGAAGTGATTCATCCCCCGGTGGCGGTGGACACGTTTTATTGGAAACCGGCCGAGGACTATTTTCTGATCGTGTCGGCGCTGGTTCCGTATAAGCGGGTCGATCTGGCCGTGCGGCATTTCGTGCGCACCGGCCGGCGGCTGATTGTGGCGGGCGCGGGATCGGAATACCGAAAACTCAAGTCGATGGCGGGGCGCAACATCGAGTTTGCCGGGTGGGTCCCGGACGAAACCCTCCGGGAACTCTATGCCCGGTGCCGGGCGCTCATCCTGCCGGGGGAGGAAGATTTCGGCCTGACCCCGGTGGAGGCCCTCGCCAGCGGCAAGCCGGTCGTCGCGTTCGGGCGGGGTGGCGTCCTGGAGAGCGTCCCCGTCGAAGATCCCTGCGCCGGGGTTTTCTTCGAGGCTCAACAAGAGGATAGCCTGGAGGCCGCCCTGGGCGCCCTTGAGTGTATTGAACCTCACATTCAGCCCGGCGAACTGCAGCGGCTGGCGCGGCGATTCTCCGAGCAGGAGTTTCTCCGGAAGATGGCGGTTGCCCTGGATCTCCCTGCGATCCCGGCGTCGGCCTATGTTTCCACGTCCTAAAGTTGGGATTCGATCGAAAAAATCAACAGTTACGCGGGCCTGATTCTGTGCGAGAATAAGCTTGCCCTAACAGAAGAAAGGCAGTCGCCCGACGGAGGAGAAAGGCCTGGCTGTGGGCTACGAACCCGAAACGCCGTTTGACAGCATCGAAGGGTCCCATGAGTATGTCGCCTTGCTGGCGGAGGCGCTGGCCGAAGCCCGTCGCGAGGTCGACGCGGAGATTGCGCTGGCTGAGCGCGACGGGGTTCAGCGCCGTAAAGAAGCGCTTGTTCTGGTTTCGTACAACCTCGCCAAACTGAACCTGCATATCACCACCAGCCGGCGCATCCTGAACGATCTCCGGACCTTGCGGCGATTGCTCCGGGAGGAGCGGGAGACCAGCCGCCAGTCTACCGAGCAACCGGTAGCTTTTCGGGCGGGCGCCTAATCGGGCGGGTGAAGAAATCAACAGCCACTCCTCCGGAGTGTATCGAGCGGCACGTGTGGGCATCCAGACGAACCCGATGGATGTGATGGGAAAACCCCCAGCCGCTCCGAAAGTCCCATCAATTGGCGGTTTTCGTGTTACTCCCTCTTGACAGCCGATTCTTCCGAGCGTAACATCGAAGATCGCATCCGACAGTTTCTGAGGGGCAACTGAATCACGGTGGTTTGTGGGGGACCCCGTATGACCTTCCAAATCGGTGATAAGGTCGTGTATCCCAACCAAGGGGTTGGGACGATCGAGAACATCAGCACCCGATCGTTTGGAACCGTCTTTGAGCGGTTTTATCTGCTGAGATTCGGTTACAACAGCGTGACGGTACTGGTCCCGTTTTCCAACGCAGCCAACATTGGTCTCCGGCGGGTTACCAAGAACCGGGAGATCTCGCGGGTTCTCTCCTATCTTTCCAACGGCTCCTGTGCTCTGAACTCCGATTGGAAGGTGCGGTTCAAAGAGAACGCCGAGAAGATGCAGAGCGGCAACTTGCTGCAAGTCGCCGAGGTCTTCAAAGGGTTGTTGGAGATTCACCTGGAGAAACCGCTGTCGTTCCGTGAAAAGAAGATGCTGGAGCGGGCCCGCCACATGCTCGTTTCGGAAATCTCGATTGCGCGGAACGTGCCGGAGATCCATGCGGTGAACATGCTGCAGCGGGCTCTGCTGAAGGCCGGCCTTTCGTTGCCGACGCTTGTCTGAGGCGTTTATCGGACAGGGTCCGCCGCCTCCGACCGAACACGGCTGGGGAGGCGAGCTTGTCCCAGGCAGTCCCGGAGCGGCCGGATCGTCACGGCGCGCTTCGCTCATCCTCGTTTTTCTCCTGCTCGTTTCCAGCACGGTCGTCTTTCTGGCGCTGACCGCGGCGCTGTTGATGCGCCGCGACATTGCCACCGACTGGGTCAGTGTTCACAAGCCTCGCGTTCTGTGGCTGAACACGGCGATCCTGCTGGCGTCGAGCTTCGCGCTGGAACGCGGGCGCCGCCAGCTTCACTCCGGGAATCGCGTCCTCTTTAATCGCTGGTGGACCGGGGGGACGGGGTTGGGCGTGCTGTTTCTGGTTGGACAGGCGTTCGCGTGGAGCCAGCTCCGGTCCGCCGGGTTCTACGTCGCTTACAGTCCGAGCGTGGCCTTCTTTTATATCCTGACGGCGGCGCATGCGCTCCACCTCATCGGCGGTCTGACGGCGCTTACCTATGTCGACGTTCAGGCGCTGCGCTTCCGCCTAGGGCCGGCCAAGCGTACCGCGATCGATTGCAGCGCGATTTTCTGGCACTTTCTGGATGGGATGTGGGTGTATGTAGTGGTGCTGCTGTACGTGGCGGGGTAGTGCGGAAAACAAAAAGTCAAAAGTGAGCCGGGGCAGGTTATCCGTGCCGGATCACCAGCACGTCGCCGTCCTTGACGATGTACTCCTTGCCTTCCAGCCGCAATAGGCCTTTCTCGCGCACCCCGGGATAGCCGGAATGATCCACCAGCGCTTTCCAGTTGACGACTTCGGCGCGGATGAATTTCTTTTCGAAATCGGAGTGGATCGCCCCGGCCGCCTTGACCGCCGGGCTGTGAATGGGAATCGTCCAGGCTCGCACTTCCGTCTCTCCCGCGGTGAGGAAGCTCATCAAGCCGAGCAGGGAATACGTGGCCGAGATCAGGCGCTCCAGGCCGGATTCGCTCAGGCCGTAGCTGGCCAGGTAATCGCGCTGCTCTTCCGGCGCGAGTTCGGCCAATTCAGCTTCGATCTTGCCGCATACTGCCGTGACGGAGGTGTGTTTGCGGCCTTGAAGCGGGCCTTCGCGGTATTCTTTTTCGCGCGCGTGGAGCGAGCCGGCTTCGCCCTCGCCCAGGTTCAGCACGTAGAGCATCGGCTTCTGCGATAGGAACTGAAAGCCGCGGATGCGCTTCTCCTCGTCGGCGTCGAGATCCAATTGGCGCAACGACTGGTTAGCTTCCAGCGCGGCTTTGCATTTTTCGAGCAGCGCGAATTCGTGATCGAGCTCCGGGTTCTTGATTTTCTTGCGGTCCTTATCCAGACGCTCGAGGCGCTTCTCGACCACCACGAGGTCGCTCAGGATCAGCTCGGTCTCGACATCTTCGAGATCGCGCAAGGGATCGACACTCCCTTTCTCATGCGGCACCGTTTCATCCGCAAACAAGCGCAGGACGTGCGCGAACGCATCCACCACGCGGAGGCTGGCGAGGTAACTGGGGTCGCGCAGGTTCTCCTTGGAAATCGCCGGCATGTCCACGTATTCGACGGTGGCATGCGTGATTTTGGGCGGCTCAAACAGCTTCGCCAGTTCGTCCAGCCGCGAGTCGGGAACCTTGGCGACGCCGACGCGGGCGGCGGTCTGGCCGATGTGCGTCTCCTGGTGGACGCCGGTCAGGATCGTAAACAGCGAGGTCTTGCCCACCATGGGCAGGCCGATGATTGCAGTCTTCATAGAGGAGGGAGCTTACAGAGGCACTTCCATCTGGCTGAGGATTTCTTCGATGATCCGCTCGCTGGTGTCGGCGCGGCGCGGCACCAGCGTGGTCCGCGTGTTGATCACCAGACGGTGCGCGAAGATCGGAACCGCCAGGCGTTTCACGTCATCGGGGATGGCATATTCGCGGCCTTCCACCAAGGCCAGCGCCTGCACGCTCCGGAACAGCGCCTGCGAGCCGCGCGGGCTGACGCCCAACGCGAGGGACTCGTGATTGCGCGTCTTCTCGACGATCGCGAGCATGTACTCGACGAGCGTCTCATCCACCGTGACGCGATGCACTGACTCCTGCAGCTGCAGGACTTCGTCGGCGGTCAGGGCCGCGGCGAGCACTTCCGGCAGCGCACGCTCGGACTGGCGCACGATCTCACGCTCAGCGGCCGAGCCGGGATAGCCGATGCGGAGCCGCATCAGAAAGCGATCGAGCTGGGATTCCGGCAGCGGGTAGGTGCCGTGGTGCTCCACCGGGTTCTGGGTGGCGATTACCATGAACGGGCGCGGCAGGGGGTGCGACTTGCCGTCAATGGTCACCTGGGCTTCATTCATGGCCTCGAGCAGCGCCGATTGCGTTTTCGGCGTGGTGCGATTGATTTCGTCGGCCAAAAGAAAATTACTAAAGATGGGTCCCGGTTTGAATTCAAACGCCTCGGAGTGGGCGTTATAAATGGTGACGCCGAGGACGTCGCTGGGCAGCATGTCGCTGGTGAACTGGAGCCGGTGGAAGCTGCAAGACACCGCTCGCGCCAGCGCCTGCGCCAGAGTGGTCTTGCCGACGCCGGGGACATCTTCGATGAGCAGGTGGCCGCGGGCGAGCAGGCACACGAGCGACAGCCTCACGGCTTCGGGTTTGCCACGAAGGACGGAACCGAGCGCGCGCTCGAGTTCGGCCAGCTTGGGAGTGGAGAATCCAGCCGGGGCCAGCGTTGATTCCCGCTGGGGTATCACGTTCCAATTTTATTACAGGCTCGGGAGAATCGGGAGACGCACGGTGCGGATGTATAATCGGTTCAATCCTATGCCTAGTAATCATCGTCGGCGGCGGGTGCGCGCCTGGTTGTTGCCGGCGCTGCTGGCCGCGGCCCCCGCTTTCGCCCAGGTCGATTTCAGCGGCGAATGGGCGCCCTTCTATCACGAGGACCCGGTGGAACGCGGTCCTGGGGCCGAACTTGGCGACTATACCGAGCTGCCGATCAACGAGGCCGCCCGGCTGCAGGCCGATAGCTACGATGCCGACCGGATTTCGGTGGTGCAGGAATACCAGTGCCGGCCGCACTCGCCCGATTACGGGTTTCGCAGCCTCGGCAACCTGCGCATCTGGCGCGAGATCGATCCGCAGACCCAGCGCACCGTCGCTTTCCACAGCCACACGCTGGCCTACGACAACGAGCGAACCATCTATGTCGATGACCGGCCGCATCCGCCCGATTACGCCGCGCACACCTGGCAAGGGTTTTCCACCGCGAAGT
>Ga0126371_10002624_pt1 | contig 15498 bp, 10 predicted proteins | sample PanSoiMetaPlot_4_FD_110145 | JGI IMG/M metagenome (GOLD analysis project Ga0126371, IMG submission 110145) | Tropical forest soil microbial communities from Panama - MetaG Plot_4 | ecosystem: Environmental > Terrestrial > Soil > Tropical forest > Bulk soil | place: Panama | collected 2016-02-17 | reverse complement strand
TTCGGCTCATCTTTAGTTCCATGGACAATTTCTCCAATGGACACCAGAACGACGACGCGACCTTAGCCGTTCTGCATGTCGGCTAATCATGGACTTTACGAAACATTTTGCGACGGAACGCTATCTAAGAATCCGTGGGCTACGCCTGCGGCCCAAAACTTGGCCGTCACCGCCTCAACTATCGACCCAGTGGCACACCTGCGCGGCCCGCCCAACGCGCGATATAGCCTTGCAGAAAATTGGCGAAATCATCAGCCGCAGGCGAGAGTCTACGCCCCCGATTCCGGATCTGATAGTAGTCCAGGCTCACCGTCGGGTTGACTAAACGAGTCATCACCACTTTGCGATATTGGCAGACGGGTAGTGCAATCGAAGGAATGATTCCAGTCCCGTGACCTGCTTCGACCATTGCAATGATTGTGTCCAGGCGGTTGAGCAATACCGCATCTTTTGAATTGATCCCGGCCCGAGCAAGTTTCTGATCGATTGGGTGCCACAAGGGCGCTGGCGGCGCCTGGAGGATCAACCTTTCGTGCCGCAGGGCAGACCAGGGAATCGAGGAGTGACTTCGCGCCAAGCTGCTCTCGGCGTGGATGGCCATCAGCGAGAATCGAAAGAATGGCATTCTTCGAATACCTGGTGACTTTTCAAATGACCCGAAGCCGATATCGATTTGCTCGGCCTTCACCCGTTGCAGCACTGTGTTCAGGTCTGCGTCATACAAATTGACACGCACATCGGTCCGTTGTCTGTAAAACTCAGCCATCGCTTGGGGAAACATGTTCGATGCCAACAACAGGCCAACACCTACAGAGATCGTGAGACTCTCCTTTCGGGCTGTCTGAATGATGATCGATATCGCCGTATCGATGTCAGCGAGATCTCGGCGCACGACAGCCGGCCAGTGCCTCCGCATTGACATCACAACCAAAGGCTTCGCGGTGTGCGGGAAGCCTCAAAACCTCGAAGACGTGACCCGCGTGACAGCCGACGTCAAGAATGCGACGTGTGTTCGCTGGAATCTCAGGCGGAAGAAAATTCGAGTGCGCCGGGTCGGCTGACACCTTCAGTCCGAGTTCCGTGTAAGCAGCAACGTCTGCGGTGGTCACCGCTTCACAATCTTCATGCTGTCTCTCCATCTACATTCTGTCCAAGGCACGATGTCACACTGCAAATAAGCGACGCGAAATGACCTTGCATCGGCCACAAATAACCGCTGATTTCTGTTGGGAGGCATTGCGACGAGGTGGCTGCTCGCATCCTGAACGCGAAACGAGACAGAATTTAGTAGGACGATTGCTAGCCGACAACGGTTTGAAGTTACAGCCGCAGGGCTGTGAGACCCATTGTCGTAGTAGTCAGCTCTGGAGTGGGGTTGGGGATTGCTGTTCGGGCCGCGTTCGATCAAGTCTGGTCAAATTCATCGTCCTTTGATTTCACTGCAATGCCCGCGAAACATTGGCCAGTTAAGTTTGCTCTCTAATCCATCCGGGATCAGTGTGGGCACAGCGATTGAATGGTCGCTATCGCCTGAGTGTGACCGGACTGGTAAAGGAGAATGCTATGACTCAGAAGCTGAGATTTGATGCCCCCAGGAAGGGGATCGCGATCTTGTTGGGCCTGGCGTCCGCGCTGGGACCGATCATCACCCCGGGTTTCGCGGCAGAAGCGAAGAAACCTGCACAGACCGTAAAAGCACCAGGCCTACAACCCACGACTCCCATTCAACATCTGGTGGTCATCTTTCAGGAAAATGTTTCGTTCGACCACTACTTTGGAACGTATCCGTTCGCCAGGAACCCAAAAGGGGAATCCAAGTTCATCGGGGCAGCTAACACACCGGCGGTCAACGGGTATACCTCTGCACTCTTGACCAACAACCCCAACCTGAATCCCGCAAATGGTGCCGCTGCCTCCAACCCTTTCCGGCTCGCTCCTTCGCAAGTAGTAACCAGCGATCAAGATCATGGCTACACGGACGAACAGGCCGCGTACGACATGGGCCTAGCCGATTTGTTTCCCTTGCATACGGGATTTGGATCCAACGAAACCATGGCCTACTTTGACGGCAACACCGTCACAGCTTTGTGGAATTACGCCCAGTTTTTCGCAATGAGCGACAACTCCTACGGAACTACGTTCGGACCGTCTACTCCGGGACTACTCAATCTTGTTGCGGGGCAGACGAACGGAGTGGTCAACATCATTAACGGATTGGGCGATGAAGTCTCGGGAGGGCCAGACGGGTCCTACACGATGATTGGCGATGCTGACCCGCTCAACGACGTTTGCTCGAATCCCACGCGCAATCAGGGTCAAATGTCGGGGCCAAACATTGGCAATCTGCTCAGCGCATCGGGAATTACCTGGGGCGGGTTCATGGGTGGATTCAATCTTCAGACCATAAATCCGAATGGAACCACCGGGTGTGCACGAAGTTCAACAGGCTTGCCCGGTACGACAAACGACTACATTGCTCACCACTCGTTCTTCGGCTATCATCCTTCGACGGCCAACCCCACCCATGCGCGCCCGGCTTCGATCGCGGAGATCGGCAGCGCGGGCCCGGCCAACCATCAGTATGACTTGGCTGATTTCTTCACCGCGGTCTCGGCCGGCAACTTTCCTGCGGTCAGTTTCTTGAAGGCGTCTGCCTATCAGGACGGCCACGCCGGTTACTCTGATCCTCTGGACGAGCAGACGTTCCTGGTTAACACCATCAATTTCCTGGAAGCTACGCCTTACTGGAACAACACAGCCGTCGTAATCCTGTATGACGACTCTGATGGCTGGTACGATCACGTGATGCCTCCCATCATGAATGCTTCCACAGGACCTGCGGACGCGTTAACTGGCCCGGGCGCGTGCGGAACGGCGGCAACTTCCCTGCCGGGGGTAAACGTAACGGGTAACCCTCACGCCCTTGGGCGCTGCGGCTATGGCATGCGGCAACCTCTGCTAGTCATCTCGCCCTGGGCCCGGCAGAATTTTGTCGATCACAGTGTGACCGATCAGACTTCGATCATTCACTTTATCGAGGACAACTGGCTGGGTGGACAGCGTCTGGGGAGCGGATCCTTTGATGGAATCGCAAATTCAATTACGCAGATGTTCAACTTCAAGAACGTGCGTACGAATGGAACCTTGATCTTGAACCCCACGACTGGCAAGAAATAGTTGCAGGCAAAGAATCCGCTCGCGGCAAGTCCGCCGCGAGCGGGTCTCGGACGCCTTACTTATAACCATCTAGAAAACTAGCTTCGCTCCGAGTTGAAATTCTCTCGGATCAAAAGCATTGGTGATTGCTCCGAAGTCGCCGGCACCGACGTTACGGCTAATACCGCCAGTGTTCGCATCTCCACGGAACTGGGTGTGGTTCCGGGTGTTGAACGCGTCGGCCCGTAGCTCGAAACGGCTGCCACGCGCTTCGTTGATCAGGAAGCTCTTGAACAGCGAGAGATTCCAGTGCTGCCGTCCCGGACCACGCAAGGCGTTGAATCCAAGATTGCCGTAGATGTCGTTGCCAACACCAGTCGGCAACGAGAACACGGCCGGATTGAACCAGGCAGCGACCGTCTTTGGATCCATTGACGTTCGGGCGGTTCCCGGAGTTCTGGATCACGCTGGCTACGTTGCTGCCAGTCACGCCGAGGTTAAGAGGCGCTCCCGACATCATGTTGACGATTCTTATGAGTTACCTGAAACGAGAGTTGGTTGTTGGTCTTCTCTCTTCATGGAACTGCTTTCCCTCGACACGATCGCGGAAGATCAAAAAGGGGCCGATACAGCTCGGGAGAAGAATTGGTGGGGCTAAGAGCGCTACCGCTGAGACCATCCATCACGGTCGCAAAGTCGCGGAGACGTTCTCCGCCGCCTCTGCGGACCTTACTCGGCGATCTCAGGGTAACGATTTGTTATCGCAGCAGCTAGAAACTACGCCTATCCGGCTCGGCTCGTTCACTGATACGTTAGCGTCAGATTATCCAAATAGACCTTGTACGCGTCCTGCTTGTAATCGCCGTCGAGTTGAAAGTTGACTGTCACACCATACCATCCCGGGCTGGTGCCTTTTTCGAATGTCCAGTTCAACGTTGCCGTCTGTCCGTTCAGAGTGATCGACTGATAAGTCTCGTGACTGTCCGAGGTCCGCTGCACCTTGAGCGTCAGGTGGTTCCACTGACCGCTGTTCGGATTGCACGGCACTCCGGTCGGAATCCATGCTCCCTTCGAGTTATCCCAGATATCCCACTGATTGCCGCTGGCGATGCGGCATTCATGCCCAAAGATGAATCCCATGTCGCCGAAGAACTGATTGATGTCGAACTCGATCGCCTCCGACAAGTTCAGATTGTCGCCATAGAAATCCACGTCGTAGGTGAAGTTGTAGATCGTTGGGATCAGCGATTGATGGTCGTCCGGCATACCTTGCGACGAGGCCGTTCCGATGAGGTGGTTATTCCACAGCGCGTCGGAATAGGGTGTGGTGCCGCCTACCCAATAGACAGTTGCATTGCCGCTTAGTGAAGGCGAACTGATGCCCTGTGTCATTGAGAACGAGATTCCGTCACATGGAGAAGGCGAACAGTCCACAAAGCTTGGAGGCCCTTGTCCGTATTGGTTCCAGCCGCCTGACGCTTGCAAATTCGAAAGCTGGTTTCCGTTGCTTCCGCTGTTGTTGCTGGGAGCTGGACTCGACGGCGGAGGTGACGAGGGCGGCGGATTTGACGGTGGTGGTGGATTTGCTGGTGGCGGTGATGGTGGAGGAGGAGGCGCGCTCGCAGCCGGGGCTTGAGCAACGTTGATCTGCAGCGATTTTTGGTTGGAGTCTCCCTTGGAATCAGAGACGGTGACCCCGAAGTTGAAACTCCCTGCGCCAGCCGGAGTTCCTGCGACCGTCCCCGATCCAGCATCAAGGTTTACGCCCTGGGGCAATTGGCCGGACGTGACGGCGAAGCTGTAGGGAGCAGTCCCGCCGCTCGCGGTCAGGGTTCCGGCATAAGCAGTGCCCGCAGTGGCGCCGGGCAAGTTGGCAGAGATATTCAGATTTGCTGTGGTTACTGGATTCGTCGTGCCCAGGTTGGCGGGATTGGAACCACCACCACAAGCTGTCAACGCGGCCATTCCGGCAAGGCAAGCCAACACGGCCAGTCGTTGCACTGCAAAGGCTGGATTCGCGCCTCTCGTGGGCGCTGTCGTACGCAAACGATCAGACATCGTGGACCTCAAAGTAGGAGATTTTTCAGAGGACACTTGAGCGGAAGGGTCCCGTAGCACGCCCAGCTGGAAACAAACCCGTAGACGGCCATGGCCAGAACAGGTGCTGAGGCTTTACGGCACCATGGGGTGAAACCGACTTTTCAGCGGCGATTGCTTCCGTTACCCCATGCTGAGGTGATCACGAAATCGCGACTACCTGCTTTCACTGATGGAGGATTACGGAAACGACAGTATATCTACCATGCAAACCGTATTGCAACGCGGATGGCAATTTTTCTTGCCGTTGGATGGTGCCGCTAGGCTTAAGCCAGAAACGTCAAACGCCCCTACTGGCGGAGCGTTTGACGTAACATCCCGATCGAAGTGTCAGAACACAAACCGCAAAGCGAACTGCATGAAGCGCGGAGTGGTCAGTGTATTCAAGTACCTGCCAAACTGTGCCGCCGCGTAGGACAGCGACGGTTGAGCTCCGCGGACGTCATAACGCACTGAGTTGGTTGCATTGAACGCTTGCCAGCTGAACTCCAGTCGTCGTTGCTCACCCAACGAGAAGTCTTTGCTCACGCCCGTATCGATGTTGAACATGCCATCGCCAATCACGTTGTTGCGCACACCGGATTCACCGGGCCATTCTGGCCGGAAAGCCGCCAAGGCTGCTGCCGGATTAGAGAAGATATCCGGCCCGATCCCCACTCCATTCACAATCGCGTTCTTGGGGTTGGAGGCAACGGGCGACGGCCCGTTCGGCTCAGCGTCGCCCTCGATGTTCCAGTTCGTTGCCCAGGTAAAACCATTGTTGACAGTGATTGGGAAGCCGCTCGTCCAGCGGAAGATTTCAGACAAGTGCCATCCTCCGACAAGTTCATTGAGCACCGGGCCAGCGCTGCTCCAAACCCGCTGCCCCTTACCGAATGGAAGCAGATATACCAGGTTGGCGTTGATCTGGTGGAAGGCGTTGAAGTCCGAGAGCCCACGCAGAGCCAGAGGATCATAAGAGTTGATTACAATCCCGCCGCCGTTCAAATCGTTCCCAGTTCCGCCCGTTCCTTCATACGGGCCGACGCGTTCCGCCGCCGAGGCCTCGTCGAACGATTTCGAGAATGTGTAGTTGAACTGCCCCTGTAGATTCTGGAAGCGGATGTTGTAAGTCACCTGCAGTGCGTTGTAGTCCGACGTTCCGATGTTGCGCCACGAGTAGAGAGAACTGAACTGATCGTGATAGAAGGCGTAGGGTCCGAACTTACTGTTCGGAAGCGCGGCGGGCAAGTTATTTATCGAGTTTGGCAAATCCAGAAATTTCAAAGTTAAAGTTTCGTTATGCGGGTAACAATTCCAGATTTCGTAGATATTCTGCGTAGCTGTCGGATTGGCGGGTAGGGCACCGTTCGCGCAGTTGATCCCATCGGTGGTGAGAATACCCTGCGTGTTGACGCCAGCCCAGCCAGGGAACAGATTCTCGAAAAAAGGTATTGGCTTGATGGAGTTGACGTCAGTGCCGGGAGCTGCCGCCTTGGACAGCATCGTCGCAGCCTGAAAATACTTCGTGCCACTGGCAGGATCCGTCAGGTTGGTCGGCATAGCCATATCTACCTGCATCGGAAGACGCCGACCGATACTGCCCACATACGCAACTTGGAGCGACGATCGGGACGTCAACTGGCGCTGGAGCGAGAGATTGAAGACGTGTGCGTAAGGGGTCTTCACAGTCTGATCAAGACCCCAGTTGATGGCAAAGGCGGTGTTGCTCGGAGTGACGGGAAAACCGCCGGTTGGAGCCGGTCCGAACAGGCAACCCGGATCGTTCAAAGACGGGCATGGTGGAGGCAAGCAGGACTGACCGGACGAACCGGGAACTAGACAGGTAAAGCGGGGTGCATTCGCGGCCGTTACCGAACCCGCGGAATTGCCGAGATCCGTAGAGAGGCCAAACGATCCGTGTTGGTCGAAGCTATTCACGATGGGAATGCCGAAATGGTCGTAGGTAATGCTGTAGCCGCCCCGGATTGAGAACTGGTCTTTCTTGCCAAGAATTCTTGAAACCCAGCCCTCGCCTGTATCCGGAGCCCACGCCACCGCGATGCGCGGCGAAAAGTTCTTGTGGTCCCAATTCCATAAACCTGGACCATGATTTTTGGGTCCGCCGAGGACGAACGTAATCTCCCCGGCGTTGTTGGCTGGCATGCCCTGCGCTGCTAACTGGGCCGAGTGGTTGAACCAGTCGGCAGCATTCTGATTGGTGCAGCCACCGCTAGGTGCTTCTACGCATGGAGCGACCTGATAGCCATTCGTTTCGTAAGGAGGAGCCTCCAGTACCCAGCGCAGGCCGTAAGTCACCGTCAAGCGATGCGTGATCCTCCAGTTATCCTGCCCGAAAAACTCGTAGTCATTAATCGCATAACGGCGCTTAATAGGAGTACCCTGCGCCAGCGGAGCCCCACTGCGCGAGAAGTTATAAATGCCGTCGCCTTCTGGCAAGATGCCCATCACGATCGCTGTCGCGCTGTCGTAGTTCGGACCGAAGTTACTGTCCACTTTTGGATAGAACTTGCCCGTGGCAGGATTGATATTAGTGTGTGGATCGAGCGGGCTGTTATCGTTGGCGATTCCGCCCGTATCGAGGTAAACCACATTCGTCTGAACGTCTGAAAACGAGTTCGCGTAGCTGGTGTGGTTGTTGCGAATCAGGAATAAATCAGTACCAAACTGAAGGGTGTGATTTCCCTTCGTCCAGTTCACATTTTCCGTGAACTGGTTTACGGGCACGAAGAAAGTAGTGGAGCGAGTAAACGGGATCAGATTGTCGATCCCATTGAGGAAGACTCCCGGGTTCTGAGAGACACCGGCACTCTGCCCACCCTGTCGAATGAAGCCCCAGCGGAAATCATTGATCAGTCGGGGATTGATCAATGACGTCAGTCCAATGGTTATTCCTTTGCTGTCGTCCAGCACAGTCTTCGCCGCGGTCTGGCCCGGAAACTGTTGTTGTCCTGGTTCTTTGAAATTCTGCATCTCGCCGCGAGCAAACAGGTCTTCTGAGCCATCAGCCTTGATGTGGTAATCGAGGCGAGTGATGTAGGTGTTGTACTTCGAGTCGGCGTTCGACGAAAAACGATAGCCGAGCGTATTTGACCCGTCGCCGGCATTCTCATTTGACGCTGGGTACTGGTTAAGAACGTTTAGCACCGCATTGTTCACGCCGATATGGAGCGGGTCCATCGCCCTGATCTGATTCGGGCCGATGGCATAGTAACCGGGCTGGACATTGCTCACCCCATTGACAGTACCGCCCGGGCACGCAGTTGTGTCCAGGCTGCCGTCGGCTAGAGCTTGACATTGATACACAAGATTGCCCGCGCGCAAACTCGCACTCGGCACGGTACGCAAGACGCTAGTGCCCTGCGCATCGCGCCGCCCTTCATAGTTGGCAAAGAAGAAAAGGCGGTCCTTTCGAATTGGGCCGCCCAGCGTGACTCCGAATACGTTGCGCAACAGCTTAGGGGCTGTGTTCGATTGCCCACTGCTGAGCTGCGATTCTTTCAGGAACGGATCGTTGGCACTGAAGATAGTGTTGCGGTTGTACTCATAAGCAGATCCGTGAAAGTTGTTGGTCCCGCTCTTCGTCACCAGAGACACCTGCGCGCCGCTGGAATATCCGGAATCCGCGTTTGCGTTAGCCGTCGTGACCCTGAACTCCTGCACTGAGTCGGGCGGCACATTCAGAACACTCGTGAACGCATACCCATTGTTTTGATCGTTCACTCCAATGCCGTCGAGAGTAACGTTCGACTGATCGCTTCGCATGCCATTGACCGCGCCGCTGCGGGTATCTGTATCGGCGTCCAGCTGATTGCCGAGGTAGGCCACACCGGGCTGCAAACTGAGCAACTGCACCACATTGCGGTCGGCGATGGGCAACTGAGAAATTTGATCTTCTTCGATCGTGTTGCCGAGTGATGCGTCGGTACGATTGATGAGCGGCGCCTGGCCTTCGACCGTCACCGATGTTTCCACGCCCGCAACCTGGAACTTGATGTTCACCGTTGCAGGAGTCTTAACGACCAGAGTGATCTTTGATGCCATGTAGGTTGCGAAGCCAGTCGCGGTTGCCTGCAACCGGTAGTCGCCGGGAGGCACGTCGAGAAACTGGTAGAGTCCTGCGCTGTTGCTGGTCGTGTTGCGCTCAAAGCCGGTCGACGCGTCGGTCAGCGTGATCTTCGAGTTCGCCACGCTGGCGCCTGAAGGGTCCGTGACGCTCCCATTCAACTGGCTCGACGATTGCGCCATCACCATGGATGCAAGAAATGCCATCACCGCGAATATCCAAATCGCATGCTGCGAACTCCGCGCACACCGTACACCGAACTGGCACCACTGTTCGTGCTTCCCGCTGCTCACTGCCTCATGGATTCGCGTCATGACATTCCCCCTAGGCTGAAGGCGACGCCAAGCGTCAATGCACGAGAACAAACACACCTGTACCCACTTCTCGTGATCGGCTTGCGTCTCTCTCGATTTCCGGGTTCTTGTTGGGTCAGCCGCAACGACCCTACCCCCAGAGTTGGCGCGCATTATAGAGGAGCGTGTCAACCATCATCCAGAAGAATGTGTACGCTGAAGAGGTTTCTGATTGGATTCTCGCGCAACGAAAACACCGCGCGTGTGTCAGTTTGTTGGCGACTCTGCAACGCGCTTGCGGGCAAACCACAAATAGACTGGAATACCCAACAGGATCACCGCTAGTCCCGCAACCGAATCGGCGAGGTTGCTCATGAACGTGTAGTAGAGCAGCACCGCTGCCGTTGCGATGAACAATGCCGGCACAAATGGGTATCCCACCGTCTTGTACGGGCGCGCCACGTCAGGCTCCCGCTTGCGGAAAACAAAAATCGTGCTCGTCGCCACCACATAAAAAAGCCATTCCGCAAAGATCGCTAATGAGAACAGCTCGCGGAATGCTCCACCCACAACGATCAGCACAATCGCTACCGCGGCCTGAATCACCAGGGCCAACGCGGGAGTATGAAATTTCGGATGCACTTCTCCCAGCGCCTTGAACAAATATCCGTCCCGCGCCACCGCAAAGGGTACGCGTCCACCGCTCATCACGGTGCCATTCAACGTAGCCAGCATCGACACAATCATTCCAATCGACACCAAGCTAATTCCGATTCGGCCTAGCGCTGCCTCGCTGGCCGCCGCCGCAGGAACCGCCGCGTGCGCAATCGCCGTCGCTGGCAAGGCCCGCTGGATTCCGGCATTCATCCCCATATAAAGGATCGCAACTAGTCCGACGCCCGCGATCAGCGCAATCGGAATCGTCTTCTCCGGCCGCTGAATTTCCTCGCTCACCATGTTCAAATCATTCCAGCCGTCGTAGGCCCACAATGCAGCGACCAGAGCAGCCATAAACCCAGCCATCCCGCCCTTCGCGCCGGCGAAGCTCGTGCCGAAGTTGTTCCACGTACCTGACGACGCCCCGAACGCCACAAAAGCGATTCCGATAATCATCACCACCTTAAGAACCGTAAAAGCGAATTGGAAATTCCCAGCTTTCCGGACTCCCACATAATTCAGCGCGGTAATAAACACCGCGGCTGCGATGGCCACTAGGTGTCCGTAGTTAATGACGAGCACGCGGCTGGATGTGAAGTGAACTGCAAGCAGCGTCCGCGGCAGGAAACTGAAAACCGCGAATGTTCCCAGAACTCGTACCAGCCCGGCAGTCACGGTCGCAATCGAAGCCGGTTTCGCAATGAGAAACCACGTCCACCCGTAGAGAAATCCTGGCAACGGGCCATACGCATCCCGCACATACACGTACTCACCACCCGCAAACGGACGCACCGCCCCCAACTCCGCATAAGTCAGCGCACCAAAAAACGAAAGCAATCCACCGACCATCCAGGCCAGGTAGACAAGTCCTGCTGAACCGACCGCCTGCATCATCTCCGCCGGCACAAGAAAAATTCCGCTGCCGATAATCGTCCCCGCCACAATCGACGTGGCATGCCAAACGTTCAGCCCTCGGATCAGTTCAGGTGCACGTCGAGTGTCGACTGTCGTCTGCTCCTTCGTGGTTTCTATTGACATTGGTGATATCCGCAGGCTGGCAAGTTATCTGACCCGTTTGGACCCGTAAGAACCCAGATTCGCATCGCCGGATTATAGCCGCAGTGCTGGCTCCAGATGCTACGCTGATAAAGTGAAGTTTCGGATTCCCCGTTCCCAAGTCGCTCTCCTTTTATTTTCCTGCTGCTGTCTCGCCTCGATTCCCGCGTCAGCTGCACCATGGGCGGTCCAGGCGAGACCTCCGAGATTGCTCAACGGTGCTCCCGTTCTCTTTCAAGTGAACCCATCAACCAAGCTCGCATCTCTCGGGGGAACATGGCTTGGTCACCAACTCACGTTCAACTACGATGCCTCGACGAATGCGTGGTTCGCACTCGCTGGCGTAAGCTTTGAAACCAATCCCGGCAAATACACTCTGGAACTGAAGGGCGAGACCCCTTCGAAAACCGAGAAGACCTTCCAGCGCGCATTTCTAGTCGCCCGCGCGCAATATCCCAAAATCAAAGTCCAACTCGCAGTCGAAAAGAAATTCACCGAGCCCAACCCGGAGCAGCAGGCTCAGATCGCCGAAGGCGTAAAGATCAAGGAGGACTACCTAAGTCGCGTCACGCCCGAACTCAAGTGGCGCGGCGACTTCATTGCTCCCGTAGATGCATCCACCTCCGATGTTTTCGGATCCCAGCGGATCTTTAATGGAGTCGCGCAACGCCCTCACTGGGGGCTCGACTTCCGCGTCCACACCGGCACGCCCGTCGCAGCCATGAACGACGGCACAGTCCTCCTCGCGCGCTTCCTCTATTTTGAGGGAAACTGTGTGGTCATCGACCACGGCCTAGGACTACTAACACTCTACTTTCATCTTTCAGAATTCAAAGTGAAGGAAGGAGACACCGTGAAACGCGGTCAGATAATCGGCCTCAGCGGAGGCACCGGCCGCGCCACCGGCCCCCATCTCCACGTCGCCGTGCGCTGGCAAGGAATGTACCTGGACCCAGGCCGCCTCCTGCAGCTACAACTCCCCGTAAGCTCGGCAGCGTTCTAAAACGTTCGTGCTGAGCCGCAAGGTACTTGCGGCGAACGACCTTACGACCCTCTCAGGCGAGTCGAAAGCATGAGTTCGAGCTAGCACACTAAGCCGCCCCTCCCGACATCTTCCCCCGACCGCGCACCGCCTGATTCAACTCGTCTTTAATTCCCAGATTCCGAATCAGCCGATGCAAGTAATTGGGATGCACACCCAGAATCCCCGCCGCATCCACATAATTCCCGCGCGTCTGCTCCACGGCATCCTGAATCAGATGCTTCTTTAATTGCTTCACACTCGCATGGTACTTCCCTTCCTGCATCTGATCAGGGGCGTCCTGCTCCTGTAGCGACTCGGGCAAATCCTCCAGCAACACCATGTCTGAAAATCCCATCACCAACGCACGTTCGATCGCGTTTTCCAGCTCGCGCACGTTACCCGGCCATTCGTAATTCACCAGCGCCGCCATCGCCTCGCGCGAAATCGGTTTCGCCTTCACTTTGCAGCGCTTGGCATGCTTCTGCACGAAGTGCCGCGTCAGCATCGGGATATCTTCTCGCCGCTCGCGCAAGGGAGGCATCGTCAGCCTCACCACTGCGAGCCGGTAATAAAGATCCTGCCGGAACTCGTTCTTCTTCACCGCCTCATCGAGATCCCGGTTTGTCGCCGCAATCAGCCGAACATCGATCTTGATGGGATGGACTCCGCCCACCCGTTCCAACTCGCGTTCTTGCAGCACCCGCAGGAGCTTCACCTGCAGAGCCGGTGCCAGTTCGCCAATCTCGTCCAGAAATACAACACCCCCATCCGCGACTTCGAGCCTGCCTTTTTTCTGGGTCACCGCGCCACTGAAAGCTCCCCGCTCATATCCAAACAACTCGCTTTCCAGCAGAGTCTCGGGGATCGCCGCGCAATTAATCGCCACGAAAGGCTTGCTCCCCCGCGGACTATTCCGATGCAGAGCTTTCGCCGCCAATTCCTTACCGGTGCCACTCTCACCCTCGATCAAAACCGTCGATTCCGTCGGAGCCACCCGCGCCAGAAACTGAAAAATGTCCTTCATCTTGGAGCCTTCGCCTACCAGGCTCTGATCCTGCCGGACCTCCATCGTGAGGCGTTGATTTTCCTGCTCGAGCCACTGCTGCCGCCGCGCATTATCGAGAGCTACCGCCGAGATCCCAGCCACCGCTGCCGTAAACTGCAGATGATCTTCCTGAAACCGGCTCGCGGTACTAGTGTTATCGAGATAGATGCAGCCAATCATCCGCTGAAACACGCTCAGCGGCACGCATAACAGCGATCGAACTTCGCTGGCCACCAAGCTCTCGACATCCCGCAACGCTCCCGCGGACACATCGACGCCCAGAATCGCAACATTCTCTTTCATTACCTGTCGCGCGATCGTTCGGCTTACTCGAATCAGTTGGGACTGTCCGGCTTGCCGGGTTCTGGCATACAAGCAATTGAAGTCCTGCCCCGGCCCCTCGGACAGCAGAATTGCTCCACGTCCCGCCGGTATCACTTCAAAGATCAGGTCGAGCAACTGTGCTTGCAGGTCTTCCAGATCCCGAATCGCGTGCACCACCCGGCTGATCTTCAGCAACGCGCTAAGATTTCGAGCGATTTGCGATGTCGCGGGCAACTCCCGCAGAAGCCGGTCCGGCTGCAGATACACTACTTCCCGCGGATGAATAATTTTCGTTTCCGCTGTCGGCTGGCTCTCATCGAACTCGACTCGGCTGCGAGGATTTGTCCTTTCGTCTTCTTCCAACAAGAAGAGAAAAACCGAATCGCCGGTCGCGATCTCGTCGCCATGACGCAGCCAGTGTTCCTTAACCGCAACGCCATTCACCAGCGTTCCGTTCCGGCTGTCCAAATCCTTGATCTGGAAACGACCGTCCTCAGGCCGCAAGACGCAGTGTTTCCGCGAAACCGACGGATCGATTACCGCAACCGCACTCGTCGGATCGCGTCCAATTGTCGCTTCTCCCTCTGGCAATGGAATGGTGGAATCTTTGCCGGGTCCTGCAATCACCACTAGTCTTGGCCGCAATCAGGGTCTCCCAAATCCGTGCATAACTTCTTACCACAGTGCAGCTTGAATTGCATACCACGCCGAGGGATTTCCAATATCCGAACGGTTAGTCGGACTATCCGAAGAGATAGCGATTCGAAGGCTTTCTGTTTGGCCAGGTCCGCCGATCTCTTGGGACTGAGCAAGCCTGTAAGTTATTTAGATACATGTGCTTAAAGCGCCCCATCAAGGAGAATAGTGAACGAAATCCCAATCTGGAACGGTGATTGCATATATGAAAGGTGCGGATGCTCGGCAAAAGCGATGGGGGAAGCGCTTTCGATCAGTTCTAGCCGAGATCGCCGGTCGGGAGTTCGGGGGACCCCCTCATCGAGCTCCTGACCTTTTTTCTTTCTTTCTTTTGAGCTCCCAATCCCGGACGCAAGCCGCAAGACACTGCTGCGGCCGTAGGATGCCGCTGCCGACGCATGAATATGCCGCCGGCGGAAGGATACCTTTGAAGACCCTGCTGATGTGAGGGGCGTTCCGTGGAAGAGCGGCGCTTTTCAGCGCCACGTAAAGCTTCGACAAAGACTAGGGCTTCAGCACCGTGTTTACCCCGCCACAACCTCGCTCGTGACGACCGATTCCGATTCCGTCACAACCGCAATTCCATCCCGATAACTCACCGTCCGTCCCGAAATCGCCGGAACTCGTTCGCCCGGAACCAGAATCCCCACGAGATTCAATGGATCCGCCGCCGATAACGTCATCGTCTCACCGCTCAGCGGCAAGCTTCGCATCGCCCGCACCGACTCCACGGCAATGGGCAACGCAAACTGCTCTCCGAGAAAGCCATCTACAAACCGCCCGCCGCGGATCTCTCCTCGATCCTCCAGCCTCCGAAATGCCATCAGCAGTTCGCGCCACGTTGGCAGATTCGACTCCCGTGCCAGCAGATCTCGAATCACAATCCCATACCTCCGCAGCAGCATCCAGCAGGCCGCCTCTACCGCTTGCGGACGCTCCACCGCCGCATCGGCATGCAACAGAGCCCACCGGCCTGCACTATGCCGCGGACGCATACTCCTCCCACTTCCCTGCCCAGCCCGCCGCTTTGGGTCAATGAGCGACCGCAAATTGTCGAAGCCATCCGCAGTCACCAGCCCGGCCG
>Ga0126371_10002623_pt1 | contig 15501 bp, 20 predicted proteins | sample PanSoiMetaPlot_4_FD_110145 | JGI IMG/M metagenome (GOLD analysis project Ga0126371, IMG submission 110145) | Tropical forest soil microbial communities from Panama - MetaG Plot_4 | ecosystem: Environmental > Terrestrial > Soil > Tropical forest > Bulk soil | place: Panama | collected 2016-02-17 | reverse complement strand
CGACACCCTGAAAACTCTCGGCGGCGATTGGGAAGGGCCGGTTACGGTCAATCCGCCGATGCCGGAGATGTCGGGCGGAAATAATCTGATGCACATTTCCCTGCGTGTCACATCACGCGGACACACGATCGTGCATGAGATGCAGGAGTTGGGCACGCCGCTCGATCCTAAGAAATATGACCATCCCGTTACGATGCTTTATCTGAATAACGATCAACTGAATCTCGTCCATTACTGCGATGCCGGGAATCGTCCGCACATGCTGGCGCGGAAATCGGCGGACGGCAAGACAGTGGAATTCGATTTCGCCGACATGTCGGGCGGCAACGATTTCGGACACATGTACCACGCCGTGTTCACCATCGTCGACGCCGATCATCACCTTGAGGACTGGACGTACATGATGCCCGGAGACAAGGCGTTGCACGCGCACTTCGAATTGCATCGCGCAAAATGACGGAAGCTTCTATGGTGTGTCATCCCGAGCACAGCCGCTCTTCAGGCGGAGCGAGGGATCTCCCTAGAGAAGGATTGCGGGAGATCCCTCGGGCCGCTGGTGAAAGCGCGGGCCTTCGGGATGACCGCAATTTCAAAGGTGGAACAGGAGTCAGACGGAGGACGGCTATGCACGATAATCCCGGGAGAGTCGCTGGCCTGTGGTATCTGCTGATCGTGCTGATCGGGCCGCTGCGACTTATCTACATTCCCAGCAAGCTGTTTGTGAAAGGAAATGCCACGGCGACGGTCACTAACATCGCCGCCCATCAGTGGCTGTTCCGCGCTGGAATCGTAAGCGATCTGATTGGCGGCGTGGTGCTGGTCTTACTGGTGCTGGCCTTCTACAGGCTGTTTCGAGAAGTGGACCAAAACCTGGCGGTGCAAGTGGTGATCTTCGGCGGCATCATGCCGGCTCTGCTCAATCTAGTCGGCGTGGTTGGCGACATCGCTGCGCTCGCAATTGCACGAGGCATCGACTTTCTTTCGGTCTTCAGCAAACCGCAACTTGATGCTCTGGCTCTGTTGCTGCTCAATCTGCGCGACCATCAAAACACGGCGGCGGAGATCCTCTGGGGAGTCTGGCTGTTCCCCCTCGGCATCCTGATCTATAAGTCGCGCTTCATGCCGCGATTTCTCGGCGTCTGGCTTATTCTGGGCGGCTTGAGCTATGTGGCGCTGAGCCTGACCGGAGTGATGTTCCCGGCGTATCAGGACAAGGTATTCAAGATATCTCAGCCGGCGATGTTTGGAGAGCTGGCTTTAATGCTGTGGCTTCTCATTAAAGGAGCACGTCCGCTGAGCCATGCGGAGGAAAGCGCCCGTTCATAGGGCGGAACTGGGAGCAGGATGGATCACGAGTGGAACGACAGTCAGCCGATTTACCGCCAGCTTCGCGATCGCGTGGTCGCGATGATTCTCGACGGCGTGCTCAAAGAGGGAGATCCCCTTCCCTCGGTGCGGACCGTCGCGGCGGAATACCGGGTCAATCCACTTACGGTTCTCAAGGGTTATCAGCAACTGGTCGACGAGGGATTGGTGGAAACAAAACGGGGACGCGGCATGTTTATCAATAGTGGCGCGCGCAATCTGCTGATGCAAGGCGAGCGCCAGAAATTTCTCGCCGAAGAATGGCCCAGGGTTCAAGCCACCATCCAGCGCCTCGGATTGACTACGCAGGAACTGCTGAACGAGGGTGCGAACGGTACAGGCCTGCAGAATTCCCGGGTCTCGCAAACCCGGCGAGACCCGGGGCACCCATCGGAAGGAACAAAGGAAAAGGACCACGAGGAGGAGCGCTAACCATGCCCTGTATCGAAGCACGCGGTCTGCGCAAGGTGTTCGGCTCGACGGTCGCGCTCGACAACGTCGATCTGCGCGTAGAAGAGGGGCGCATCCTCGGATTGATCGGTCCCAACGGAGCAGGCAAAACCACCGCGCTGAATGCGATTCTCGGACTCATTCCGTACGAAGGACAACTCCGCGTGCTCGGACGCGATCCCTGGGCCGAGCGGGAACGCCTCATGTGCGATGTGTCGTTTATCGCGGATGTCGCCGTCTTGCCGCGCTGGATCAAGGTTTCGGAGGCGGTCGATTATGTTGCCGGAGTGCATCCGCGATTTGATCGCGCCAAGGCGGAGGGTTTCCTGGCCAGGACAAGCATCAAGCACTCCAGCAAAGTGCGCGAACTATCCAAGGGGATGGTGGCGCAGCTGCATCTCGCGCTGGTGATGGCAATCGATGCCCGCCTGCTTGTACTCGATGAACCTACGCTCGGCCTCGACATTCTGTATCGCAAGCAGTTCTACGACTCTCTTCTGAACGACTACTACGATCGCACCCGGACGATCATCGTCACAACGCACCAGGTCGAAGAGATTCAGAATGTCATCACCGATCTGATGTTCATCGACCGCGGGCGCATCGTGTTCAACTGCAACATGGAAGACTTCGAAGCCCGTTACGCGGAAGTCATCGTCAAGCCCGATCGGATTGATGCCGCACGCGCGCTCAAGCCGATGCACGAGCGGCAAGTGTTCGGCCGCAGCATTTTCCTGTACGACGGAGCGGACCCTCACCAACTCGCTGCATTGGGCGAGCTGCGCACGCCTGGCATCGCCGATCTGTTCGTGGCAGTAATCGGGAATCAGAACCGAAGCGCACAAGGGGAATTCGCGCAAAGCCGATACGAAGGAGTCACCCCATGACAACACCGTCGAGCGCCGCGTCCGAATCGTTTGAGTCGAGGCCGGCCGTGCCCGCACCGGCGCAGGCAACGCGTCCTCTGTATTGGTCCGTTCGGCGCGAATTTTATGAGTACCGCTCGATCTATCTCGCGCCGCTGGCGATCGGCGGAGTGATCCTGCTCGGCTTCGTGTGGGTGCTGGTCCGCCTTCCGCACACCCTGCGCGCCGCCATGGCGATGGAACCGATGGCACACCGCCACGCGCTGGCCCAGCCATTCGACGTCGCGGCCGCGCTGATCATGGCGGCGGCTTTTATCGTGAGCCTCTTCTATGCGCTCGATTGTCTCTACGGCGAGAGGCGCGACCGCAGCATCTTGTTCTGGAAGTCGCTTCCAGTTTCCGATTTCACGACTGTACTGGCGAAGGCAAGCATCCCGCTGCTCGCGCTGCCCGTGATCTCTTTCGCAGTGACCTTGATCGTCGAAACCATCATGCTGCTGCTGAGCAGCGCGGTGGTTGCAGGAAGCGGATTCAGCGTCGGCGAGTACTGGTCTCGGCTCGAACTCTACCAGACCATGTGGGGCTTGGCGTATCACCTGGTGACTGCACACATCCTGTGGTATGCGCCACTCTATTGCTGGCTCTTGCTCATCTCCGCATGGTCACGGCGCACACCGTTCCTCTGGGCCGTGTTGCCGCCATTCGCAGTGGTGATCTTCGAAAAGATTGCGTTTCATACCAGCTACTTCCTGACTTTTCTGAACTATCGCTTCAGCGGCGGCCAGGAAGCTACTGGCAATGCGAGCGCCAATATGCTCGATCCGGATATGCACATGACTCCGGGCCCATTTCTCGCCACGCCGGGACTGTGGCTCGGACTTTTATTTGCAGCGTTGTTCCTGTATGTGGCGGCTCGCCTGCGCCGGCAGCGCGCGCCACTCTGATGTCGATCGCAAGGAGTTTGCGATGGAGTTTACACGACAAAAACGGACTTGGCTCGTGGGGGACGTTATGGTCTTCGCGGCACTGGCCGCGGGGTTACAGGCGCAAACCACGATTAAAGTAGACGTCAATCTGGTGAATCTTGCGTTTGTGGCGCGGGACGCGCAAGGGCAATTGGTGGGAAACCTGACCCGCGAGGACATTGAGCTCTATGAGGACGCTGTTCTTCAAAAGATTCATACATTTGCCAAGAGCACCGATCTGCCGCTCAACCTTGGCCTGATTGTCGACGTCAGCGGCAGCCAGGATCCGTTCGGCAAGAAACACAAGAAGGATCTGGAAGTGTTCTTGAAAGAGATTCTCCGACCGCAAGACCGCGTCTTTCTACTTTGCTTTGGGAATCATCTGCGACTGGTCAGTGATTTCACAAATTCTGCCGAGCAACTCCTGGAGAACTACACGCAGTTTGAAGGCAACAAGAGCCACTTTCCAGAACTCGGGCCACGCGAAGACCGCGATCTCGGCACCGCGTTCTACGACTCGATCTACTACAGCGTGACTGAGAAGTTCGCACAAGTGAGCGGGCGCAAAGCAATTCTGATGTTCAGCGATGGCGAGGACAATTCCAGCTCACACAACATGATGACCGCCATCGAAACGGCACAAGCGGCGAATGTCGGCGTTTATGCCATTCGCTATACGGAAATGAAACACGGCCGACTTACGGCACGCAATAAGTACGGCATCAGCGTGATGGATCGCGTCGCCAAGGAAACTGGCGGCTCGCATTTTGACGCTGAGCAAACGTCCGCCGACAGCTATTTTCGCCAAATCGCCGAGGAACTGCGTACATCGTACGAGTTGTCGTATTACCCGACCAATAAAGCGAAGGACGGCAGTTTTCGAAAGATATCCATTACCCCAAAGACCGAGAGCGTAACGATACGGTCGAAGACCGGGTACTTCGCACGGTCCAACGCGAACAAGTAAGAAACGGACGCCGCCCGGCGTCAGGAAGTAACGAATATGAGTACACATGAGATCACGAGAGCCATGACATCTGCGTCGCCGCGTCTGAGAGCCAGATTCGTCGGCGCCTATTACTTGCTTACCATCGCAACCGGGGCATTCATCCTCTTCTTCCAGGGCAGGATGGCTTTTATGGCAGACCTCCTGGTGGGGATTTCTTATCTCGCCGCAACGGCTTTTCTCTATGGCTGGTCCGCCTCCGCGAACAGAACGAAGAGCGTACATAAGGAGGACTTATGAATCGCAAGCGATTGCTGCAGGTTGCGCTGGGAATTGTGGGATCGCTTTTCCTCCTTGGGATCTTGGCGCTGGCGCAATGGAATCCGCAGGACATCTTCCCCCAGATGCTCGCCTCGGTCTACGCCACGCTAGGAGTGTTCTTACTGCTCGCGATCAAGAATCCATCCGCACATCGCAGCCTGATTGCATTCACGGCATGGTCGAGCTTTGTGCATGGCGGCGTGATGGCGGTGCAGGCGATGAAGAATCTGATACCGCGAGTCGATTTGCTTCGCGCAGTGCTTCCTCTTTTTGTCGTTGGTGTGCTGCTGATCGTACTCGCACCGGAGACCGATCGGCGGGAAGCGAAGTCCGCCGCGAGCGATGACTCGCCGCTCAGGTCCGTACCGCCGCAAGCGGCTCGGCCTTGAGACCAGGAAATTGGGAGATTGCGATGCGATTGCCATTGTTAGCTCTGCACATTGCCGGCGGGATGATTGGTGTGCTCTCAGGCTTCGTAACCATGGCGTACCGCAAAGGGTCGCGCGGGCACCGCATTTCGGGAGACGTGTTCGTGGTCTCGATGTTGACCATGGGAGCGTGCGCCTCGTGTCTGGCGCTGATGAAACATCAGTCCAACAATTTCTTTGGCGGACTGATCACGTTCTATCTGATTGCGACGGCTTGGTTGACGGGTCGGTACCGAGAGCGCGATACGATTCTGTTTGATTGGGGTGCAATGGTGTTCGCATCTGTCCTTGGGATAAGCATGATGACGCTCGGCGTGTTGGTCGCCCGCGGCCTGGTGGCGAAACAGCCAGGAGTTCCTCTCGGCATTTACTTTTTCATGCCCAGTGTCGTGATGCTTGCGGCTGCGGGCGATCTACGCATGCTTCTGCGCGGTGGAATTTCGGGATCGGCCCGGATTGTCCGGCATTTGTGGCGTATGTGTTTTGGATGGTTCATCGCCACCGGCTCGTTCTTCCTGGGACAACAGCAGATAATCCCTGCGGCTGTGCGCAAACAGGCTCTGCTGGTACCTTTGGCGCTACTGCCGCTTGGGTTTCTCGTTTACTGGTGGCTGAGGGTTTCTATCCTTAAGCGGGCGACCTTTGTTGTAAGGAAAGAGGAGGCACGCGCGTGAAAGCTATCGTATGCACCTATGGCGCGTCGGGGATCAGAAACACAATCGAAAGGTGAAGGGGGTACCCCAGGTCTCTGTTGCGAGACATGGGTGTCGCGGAATCATTGCATCTCCACAACTCCCAGGTCTCGCAATTCGGCGAGACCTGGGGCACCCATTTCCGATAGGGCTGCCTGATAATCTCCGCTTACATCCCTACAATATCGGGTCGCGTCATTCGTCTTCCTAAGTGCATGGAAGGCGCGGCGAGCTTCGACCGCATGGCACTCGAACAGGACCAGCGCATCTCCGAGGTGGTGAAGCGCGAGCGGTCGCGCCTGCTGAGCTTTATCCGGCGGCGTGTGCCGGATCCGGGCGATGCCGAGGACGTTCTGCAGGAGGTCTTTTACCGGCTCGTGGAAGCCAACCGCCTGCTGATGCCGATCGAGCACATCACCGGCTGGCTGTTTCAGGTGGCGCGCAACCGCATCACGGACCTGTTTCGCAAGAAGCAGCCGGAGAACTTCAGCGACATCGCGTTCGCAGATGAAAGCGGCGAAGAATTGCAGTTCGAAGATCTGCTTCCGTCGCGCGATGCTGGACCGGAGGCGGAATACGTTCGCAAGCGACTGCTCGAGGAATTGCAGCGAGCGCTTGCGCAGTTGCCGAAGGAGCAGCGGGATGTTTTCATCGCGCACGAGTTCGAGGGACAGAGCTTCAAGGAGCTTGCTGCCGAAACCGGCGTGAGCGTGAATACGTTGCTTGCGCGCAAACGATACGCGGTGTTGCATCTGCGCGAACGTCTGCAGCGCGCGTACAACGACTTTGTGAAATGAGGAACTGACGATGAGAAAGAGATGGTGGTGGATCGCGCCGTTGGCGATTGTCGGGATATTCGTATTTGTCTGGGTCGGCGGCGAAGTAGTGATGCATCTGTGGAACTGGCTGCTGCCGCCGTTGTTCGGATGGCGAGCGCTCACGTTCTGGCAGGCACTCGGCTTGCTAGTTCTGTGTCGTGTTCTCTTCGGCGGACTCGGAGGTCATGGCCCAGGACCGAAACAACGCTGGAACCGACGCTGCCGAAAGATCACGCCTGAAGAGCGGGAGAAGTTCCGCCAAGCCATGGCGGACGGCTATAGCTTCGCAGGGCCAGGCACCGAGAAACCTTCCTCGTAATTGAGAGAAGAGAAACGAATGGGGTGCCCCATGTCTCGCCGATTTTGCGAGACATGGGAACTACGGATTCACGGGATCTCGAAATTCCCAGGTCTCGCAACTGCAGCGAGACCTGGGGCACCCATTTCGGGATTTCAACAGGGTCGACCTCGTGAAATGTTCGTTCATCACAGACACTTCGGCGCGTCCTGTTCTAACCTTTGTCGGTGCCCGACAACCTTCACCGAACTTACGGCGCCAGAGACCTGCACTTTCTCACCTTTAGTTGCTATCACCGCCAGCGTCTACTCAGTGTTCCTTCCCGATGCAACTTGTTCGTAGAGGTGCTGGAGCGAGTGCGCCGGAGATATCGGCTTGTGGCTCTCGGCTATGTCGTTATGCCGGAACATGTTCATCTATTGATCACTGAGCCGCAGCGGTCAACTGTATCCATCGCCATGCAAGCGCTGAAACTCGGGTTTGTTCGTCGACTTGAAGGTACTGGTATTCCCGGGTCTCGCAACTGCTGCGAGACCCGGGGCACCCCATTCTCGGGTTCGACTCTGGCTGTTCCGAATCCATTCTGGCAGGCCCGCTTTTATGACTTCAATGTGTGGACGGAGAAGAAGCGCATCGAGAAACTGCGTTACATTCACCGGAACCCGGTTACGCGCGGCCTCGTCGCATCGCCTGAGCAATGGCCATGGAGCAGCTTTCGTTGGTATCTGTCCGGAGAGGTCGGCCCCGTCAAGATCAATGACACTGACATTCTGGTAATGACCATAAGGCCCAGGGTTCCTGAACCGGCCGGCTTTGATGAGCTCGGTTAGTCTGCGGGTTAGAGACGCAACGAAATGGGGTGCCCCATGTCTCGCCGATTTTGCGAGACATGGGAACTACGGACTCACCGGATCTCGAAATTCCCAGGTCTCGCAACTGCGGTGAGACCTGGGGCACCTCGGAGTAGATTACTTTCCACAGGCGCACAGCTTGCTCATCGCGTCGGTCAGCTTGCTAACTTGACCCTGACAGAAATCGCGCTGCTGCTCCGCAGTCTGGCGTTGCGAAGCCTCGCTCACTCGACCTTTGTCGGCGAACCGGTAGGCCACGAACCACGAGAGATTGCTCACGATGAGCACGACCCAGAGGATTTTGATGTGCATCCGAGTTCTCCTTCGGAACTGAGATACTGTGCGTGAATCGTTCAAACACTATAAATCCCCACCTGTGTTCCCGGAGTAAAGGAACGCAGGTGGGGATTGGTTCAGGAGAAACTTACAACTACACCAAGCCTTGATCGAGCATGGCGTTCGCCACTTTCACGAAGCCGCCGATGTTGGCGCCGTTCACCAGATTGCCGGGCGTGCCGTACTTCTCGGCCGTTTCGAAGCAGTTCTGGTGGATGGCGATCATGATCTTGTGCAGACGCTCGTCAACTTCCTCGCGGGTCCAGCTCAGCCGTGCGCTGTTCTGGGCCATTTCGAGGCCTGACGTCGCTACGCCACCGGCATTGGCTGCCTTGGCCGGTCCGTACAGGATCTTCGCATCCAGGAACATCTTGGTCGCTTCGAGCGTGGACGGCATGTTCGCGCCCTCGGCCACCAGCTTGCATCCGTTCTTCAGCAGATTGGCCGCATCTTTCGCGGTGATTTCATTCTGCGTAGCGCTCGGGAACGCGCAGTCTCCCTTCACGTTCCACAGCGGATTGTGATCGAGTTTGATATCCGTGGGCATGAAGATTGATTTCTTGAACTTGTCGGCGTAGTCGCGGATGCGTCCACGCTTCACGTTCTTCAGTTCGATAACCCACGCCAGCTTCTCGCGGTCGATGCCGTCGGGATCGTAGATCACGCCGTTCGAATCGGAGCAGGTGATCGGCTTGGCTCCGAGATCGAGCAATTTCTCGATTGTGTACTGCGAGACATTGCCGCTGCCGGAAACCAGGCAGAGCTTGCCGTCGAAAGTCTCTTTGCGAGTCTTCAGCATCTCTTTCGCGAAGTAGACGCAGCCGTAACCCGTCGCTTCCGGACGAATCAGCGATCCGCCCCAGCCCAGGCCCTTGCCAGTCAACACACCGGTGAATTCGTTGCGCAGGCGCTTGTATTGGCCAAATAGGAATCCGATTTCGCGCCCGCCGACACCGATGTCGCCAGCCGGAACGTCGGTGTCAGGGCCGATGTGGCGCGCCAGTTCTGTCATAAAGCTCTGGCAGAAGCGCATGACTTCGTTGTCACTCTTGCCCTTGGGATCGAAGTCGCTTCCGCCCTTACCGCCGCCCATGGGCAGCGTCGTGAGCGAGTTCTTGAAAACCTGCTCGAATGCGAGAAATTTGAGGATGCCGAGATTCACGCTGGGATGGAAGCGCAGGCCGCCTTTATACGGGCCGATGGCGCTGTTCATCTCGATGCGGAATCCACGATTGACTTGCACATTGCCCTGATCGTCAACCCAGGGCACGCGGAACATCAGGACACGCTCAGGCTCGACAATGCGCTCGAGCAGACGCGCGGACTGATATTCGGGATGTTTCGCTAAGACCAATCTGAGGGAATCGAAAACTTCGTGCACTGCCTGATGGAATTCGGGCTCAGCCGGGTTCTTGGCTTTCACACTGATCATTACGGATTCAATGTAGTCCGCCGGAGTTCTGACTGCCGGCGGTGTCATCACGGACATAGGGGCTACCTCCGTAGCTACAAAGTAGAGAGCATAATGCCGCTCCTTATTCTCTGCCCGTATCACGAAGCGGCAGTGATAATTCTCACGGGCGGGGGTGATTGGAGTCACTATAACTGTATCTACAACACAACAAGCAACTTACAAGATTACAACTGTATCGAATTGGTACCTCCGCTGCTATGCGCATCCACTTTGACGCCGATCCCACTCTCGATGTGCAATCGTTGATTGCGATGCTATCATTGATTGCATGGCAAGCATTGTCATTCGAAATCTCGATGAGGCAACGAAGCGAAAGCTGAAGGTCCGCGCTGCTACGAATGGACGCTCCATGGAACAGGAAGCGCGCGAGATCCTGAAGAGCGCTCTTGCCCAGCCGTCGAGGAAGAAGTCCAATCTTGCCGATCGCATTCGCGAGATCTTCGGTCCGCTGGGAGGCGTGGAACTGGAACGTCTTCCACGGGAGGCCATTCGCGATCCGGAGTGGCTTACACAGGGGGAGTAGATCGATTGCAGATTGCAGATTTCAGATTTTTGATTGCAGATTGAAATACAGTGACCGCGACGGAATGTTGCAACTCTGCAATCTAAAATCTGCAATCTGAAATCGCTTTCTCGAATGATTATTCTCGATACCAACGTTGTTTCCGAGTTGATGCGTCCGGTGCCGGAGCCGCGGGTCCTCCGCTGGTTGAGCAATCAGATAGCAGAGGACTTGCACGTTACCGCTGTCACGATGGCGGAGATTCTCTACGGCATTGAACTCATCGTTGCCGCTAGACGTCGGGATGTAGTTCGCGCGGGCGCCGAGAAGATGTTCGAGGCAGTATTTGCCGATCGCATTTTGACCTTTGAGGACCGGGCCGCCAGCGCCTTTTCGCAGATTGCATCCTCCCGCCGCCGGCAAGGGAAACCGATGTCGGAGTTCGATGCGCAGATTGCGGCGATCACACGAATCCACAGTGCAACGCTGGCTACGCGTAATCCTTATGTGTTCGAGGGTTGCGGGGTCAGGCTGGTGAATCCGTGGGTCGGATAGATGTCCCAACTTCCAAAGACGGCGCAAGGCAACCGAGGAACCTGACTGGATCTAGAAACATCGCCTGCTGCATGTGGGAATGTGACACGGCGGACTACTTTGGCATTCCCGTCCACTGCATCTCAGCTTTCGGCTGCCGTACGGTCAGGGGCTTGAGGCTCTAACAGATTCGCGGTAACTGTTCGCCGCTCAACATATCGACTACGCAGTTTCCCCCGATACGACTCTGCAGAACCACCGTGCGGCCGGGACCTTCCTCAACTTTGCCGACCTGCACTGCACCTTGTGACACCTCGATGCTCTTCAGGATGTTGAGTGCTGAGTCGGCTTGTGACGCCGGAACGAATGCTGCGAAGCGTCCTTCGTTGGCAACATACAGTGGATCGAGGCCCAGGATCTCGCAGGCGCCCTGCACCACTTCGTTCACCGGGACGAGGACTTCTTCGAGCTTGATGCAGACATTGCGGTCCGAAGCGATTTCGTTGAGCGTTGTGGCCAGGCCTCCGCGGGTCAGGTCGCGCAGGCAGTGGATTTCGATTCCGCCAGACAGCAAGGCTTCGACTGCGGGCCATACGTTGGCGCAATCGCTCAGGATTGGTGATTCGAATTCCAGGCCTTCGCGGACCGAGAGGATCGCGATTCCGTGGCGGCCGAGGTCGCCGCTGACAATTACGGCGTCTCCAGGTTGTACTGAAGCCGGGCCGATGTGGACGGCGCGTATTCCCACCCCATCTTTTCTAATTTCCTCCAACGAAGTGGGTGCCCCATGTCTCGCTGATTTTGCGAGACATGGGAACTCTTCGACGACGCCAATACCAGAGGTATTAATGAAGACTCCGTCGCCCTTTCCTTTGTCGACTACTTTCGTGTCGCCTGTTACGAGCTTCACTCCGGCTTTGGCGGCGGCATCGCGCATCGAGGTCACTACCGTCCGGAGCGTCTCCATCTCGAGGCCCTCTTCCAGAATGAATCCCGCGCTCAGGTAAAGAGGCCGCGCACCGCACATGGCGAGATCGTTCACGGTGCCGTTCACGGCGAGATCGCCGATGTTGCCTCCGGGGAAAATCAGCGGGCGGACAACGAACGAATCCGTCGTAAATGCAAGGCGCACCCCATTTAACGAAACGACCGCCCCATCGTGCCGCTGTTCGAGCGCGTCATTCGCGAAGGCGGGGATGAAAATCTTCTCGATGAGCTGATGCGTGAGCCGGCCGCCGCCGCCGTGCGCCAGCACGATGCGATCGTCAGCGACTCGCGGTACCGGACAGCTCAGATTGAACGTTTTGACGTCGGCCATAGTGGTAATAAGCGGCGCATGCGCCCTCCGACGATACCATGGGGGCGCCCAGCGGATTCTCGGGCGTGCACTTCACGGCGAAGGCCGGGCACTCGTGCGGCTTCTTGATGCCTTGCAGGATCAGTCCGCTGATGCATTCGGGCGACTCACGCGCGGGCTCGCCGGAGAAGGGGAAGCGGCGGTTCGCATCGTATTTTTGGAATCGTCCACGGAGTTGAAAGCCGCTCGCAGGAATTTCACCCAGCCCACGCCACTGGCACGGCGCGATCTCGAAGACTTCCGCGATGGTCTGCTGCGCCGGGCGATTCCCTTCCCTTCTCACCGCGCGCGTGTATTGGTTCTCGACTTCGTGGCGGGCTTCCTCGAGTTGGCAGACCGTCATGTGAATGCCTTCGAGTATGTCGAGTGGCTCGAATCCGGTCACCACGATCGGAACTTTGTACTTCGCAGCGATCGGGAAGTATTCCTCGAATCCCATGACAGTGCAAACGTGGCCGGCCGCGAGAAATCCCTGCACGACACAGTGGTCGGAGGAAAGCAAGGCCTCCATCGCAGGAGGAACCAGTACATGCGAAACCAGCAACGAGAAATTTTCCACGCAGTCGTGATCGGCCTGCCATGCGGCCATAGCATTTGCCGGGGCTGTGGTTTCAAATCCCACGGCAAAGAACACAACTTGCTTCGAGGGATTTGCCTTCGCCAGCTTGACGGCATCGAGCGGCGAGTAGACGATCCGGACGTCGGTGCCCTCCGCCTTCACATCGAACAGGCTCCTGGTCGAACCGGGGACGCGCAGCATATCTCCGAAAGAACAAAAGATCGCGTCTGGACGCTTGGCGATTGCGACGGCCTTGTCGATCAGCTCAATCGGTGTAACGCAGACCGGGCATCCGGGACCGTGTACTAAGGTGATTTCGGGAGGCAGTAGATCTTCCAGTCCGCTCTTGACGATGGTGTGAGTCTGCCCGCCGCAGATTTCCATGATCGTCCGCGGCCGCGTGACTTTCTTGCGAATGGCCGCGGCGAGTTGTTCCGCAGCTTTCTGATCGCGATACTCGCTAAGGAATTTCACCCAGTTCCTCTTTCACTGCGCCCATTTCTTCAAGCACCTTGAAAACGCGCTGGGCTTCGTCCTCGTCGATGACACTGATCGCGAACCCGACATGGACCAGAACGTATTTGCCGACTTCTGCCTCGGGTGTGTAGGCAAGATTCACTTCTTTGCGGATGCCGCCGAAGTCGACCTTGCCTACGCGGAAGGCGATGTCGCCCGTGTCGGTGATTTCAACGATGCGGCCGGGAACAGCGAGACACATGAGCGGACCTCAAAGACCTAGTTTCAAAGTTCCAAGGTTTCAAAGACAAAAGCGCTAAGCACTAAGTGTCACGGCTGGCGCTACTCATTACAACCTGGCCTAGCGCAATTCCGCCGTCATTCGGGGGGACCTGGCGGTGCGTGTGGACCACAAATCCATGCGACTCCAGCAGCGAGGCGGCGCGCTCCGTTAGATACCGGTTCTGAAAGACTCCACCGCTGAGTACGATCTGCTTCAGCGCGACTCGCTGCGCGACTTCCACGACCCAGTTCACCAGCGCATTATGAAACTTGGCCGCGATCCGGGAAACAGGCACTTCCTCACTCTGGTCTCGCAGAACCTGGGAAATCAAGGGAGCCCAATCCCCGCCATCTAAAGGATACGCCTCTTCTGTGCGCAAGGAACCGATTTCATGCTCCAGCAATATGGCGGCTTGCCCCTCGAAGCGGTTCTGCTGCGCGAGGCCGGTGATGGAGGCGACGGCGTCAAAGAGGCGACCGACACTGGTTGTGGCGACAAGGTTGATCCTTCGTTCCAACATTTGTTGGACTCTTGGGTCCCGAATTCCCACGTCTCGCAACTGCGGCGAGACGTGGGGCACCCCACCGTCGGCTATGGTTTCTTTCTTGATTTGGGGTGCCCCGGGTCTCGCCGTTTTTGCGAGACCCGGGATCCCCTCTCTCTCCAGTTCAAACAGCAGGCTCGCGGCGGATCGCCAGCCTTCGCGCACTGCTGCGTCTCCTCCTGGCAAGTGAAACGGCCGCAGGTGCGCGACGCGCTCATAACGGGCATCTTCGACCCGAAAGAATTCGCCGCCCCAGATCGCGCCATCGAGGCCGTACCCGGTACCGTCCCAGGAGACGCCTAGATAAGGACCTTCGACGCTATTCTCGGCGGCGCAGGCGGCCGCGTGCGCCTGATGATGCTGCACGCGGATGACCTGCAGCCCTGACCTCTCCGCCCAGTGCGTGGATGCGTAGTCCGGGTGCAGATCGCAGACCACGGCCTCCGGCTTGAACGAGTACAGCCGACAAAGATCATCGATTGCGCGTTCGAACGCCTGGCGCGCTTCGAGCGTTTCGAGGTCGCCGATATGTTGGCTGAGAAAAACATCCTGGCCAACACCGATCGCAACCGTATTCTTAAGATGGCCGCCGACCGCGAGCACAGGTGCAACCGGGCGCGACACGCGGATGCCAAGCGGTGCATATCCGCGGGCGCGGCGCAGGATTCCGGCGCGGCCGCGGGTCAAGCGCACAACAGAATCATCGCAGGCTCGCACGATCGGCCGGTTGTGCATCAGGAAATGATCGGCGATCTCTTTCAGTCGAATTGCTGCTTCTTCGTTGTGAATCGCGATTGGCTCGTCGCTGCGGTTCCCGCTGGTGGCAATGATCGGGAACGGGCACTCGCGCATGAGCATATGATGCAGCGGCGAGTACGGCAGCATCACACCCATATAAGGCGAGCAATGCGCGACATTCCAGGCAATATCTGTGCCGGGCCTGGGGCGCATCAAGACAATCGGCGCAGCTTGCGACTCGAGCAATTCCTGCTCTGCGGCCGCGATCTCGCAGTACTCCCGCGCGACTTCGAGCGATGGCATCATTAGCGCAAACGGCTTCCCTTCGCGATGCTTGCGCTGCCGCAGCCGAGCGACGGCCGCCGGCTGGCGCTCTTCGAGCCCCGGGAGCGGGCGTCGTGACGCTGCCCGAGGACAAGCGCGCCGCCGCCGCCCAAGGGATGCTGCACGCCTGGTGGGCGGCGCGCATCCCCGACCGCCTGGCCGTCGCCTCACCGCACGGCGATCGCACCTACGCCGACCTGAACGCCGACATCAACCGCCTGGCCCGGGCGCTCCGTGCCCGTGGCCTCGGCGAAGGCGATGCCATCGCCGTGATGTGCACCAACCGGCCGGAGTTCCTCGAAGTGCTCTACGCGTCGCAGCGCATCGGCCTCCGACTCACCCCGATCAACTGGCACCTCACCGGCGAGGAGGCCTCGTACATCATCGAGAATTG
>Ga0126371_10002622_pt1 | contig 15501 bp, 16 predicted proteins | sample PanSoiMetaPlot_4_FD_110145 | JGI IMG/M metagenome (GOLD analysis project Ga0126371, IMG submission 110145) | Tropical forest soil microbial communities from Panama - MetaG Plot_4 | ecosystem: Environmental > Terrestrial > Soil > Tropical forest > Bulk soil | place: Panama | collected 2016-02-17 | reverse complement strand
TCGCCGACGGCGACGCGGTGTTCTCGCACCGGCTGGCCGGGTTCGTGCTCGACGCGTTCGCCGCCGAGCCGTCCCCGCAAGACGTCAAGCCCTCCTTCGACCCCGAATTGGACCAGCTGACCAGCCGCGAACGCGAGGTGCTGCGGCTGATCGCCCAGGGCTACACGTACAAGGAGATCGCCCGCGAGCTGTACATCTCGGTGAAGACCGTGGAGACCCACGTGTCGTCGGTGCTGCGCAAGCTGCAGCTCTCCTCCAGGCACCAGCTCACCCGGTGGGCCGCCGAACGCAGGCTGACCTGACGCCTGTGCCGGCGTGGCCCGCAAACTCTAGGATCGTCGCAGAAGCAGCCCGGCGGCAGTGGGGTCGCCGGAACCAGGGGAGGCGACGATGCCGTCCGTGCAGGCGAACAACATTGAGATCTACTACGAGGTGCAGGGCGAGGGAGAGCCGCTCGTCCTCATCCCCTACCTGGCGGCCGACCAGGCCTGCTATGCGTTCCAGGTGGCCGAGTACGCCAAGCATTTCACCTGCTACACCGTGGACCTGCGTGGCGCCGGCCTGTCCGGCAAGCCGGAAGGCAGCTACACGACCGAGCTGTTCGCCGACGACATGGCGGCCTTCATGCAGGCCGCCGGGATCGCGAGCGCGCACGTCAGCGGGCTCTCGCTCGGCGCGGCGACCGGCATGTGGCTCGCCGCCAAGTACCCGTCCCTGGTGAAGTCGCTGTCGCTGCACAGCAGCTGGACCGCCACCGACCCGTACATCCGGGTGGCCGTGGAGGGCTGGCGGACCATGGCAAGGGCCCTGGACAGCGTCACCGACATGGTTATCCAGGGCATCTTCCCGTGGTGCTTCACGCCCGGGCTGTACGCCGCTAAGCCGGACTATATCGACGCGCTCGCCGACTTCGTGCGTGGCCGGCCGATGCCGCCGGTGGACGCGTTCTTGCGCCAGTCCGGTGCCGTGCTCTCCCACGATGCGACGGGGGTGATTGGCCAGATCCAGGCGCCCACCCAGATCACGTTCGGGCGGCACGACGCGGTGACCTCGACACGGTTCGCGGGGCCGCTCACCGAGGCGATCAGGGACTCCGAGCTGGTCGTGTTCGAGGACTGCTCGCACGCGCCCATCTACGAGAACGTCGAGGAGTTCAACGCCAGGACGCTCGCGTTCCTTAAGCGCCAATCGGGCTGAGGCTAATTCCCGGCCCCAGACCCTGTCGTGCTCGGACAGGACCGCTAGCTGCCGCGCGATCCGCTCGCGGTGCGGGTCGTCGTGCACGCGGATCTGGTCGATCAGCGCGGTGGCGCGCGAGTGGACACGTGCGCGCCACGCTCCGGTCTGCGCGGGCGTCGCAGAAACCGGCGGCGGCTCGACCGCCAGGATCTGCTTTGCGTACCGTTCGTGCAGCGTGCCGAGCGGGCCGCGCGAGCCGCGCACCCGCAGCGCGGCAATCTTCCGCAGGTCGAGGAGGCGCTCGGTCTCCGTGGACGCGATGACGCGGCGGCCCAGGTCCCACGCCGAGTTGGTGAGCCAGCGCGGGTTAGCCGAGCCGTCCGGGTTCAGCGCCGGGACGACATAGGCGGTCCTCGATGCCGGGGCACGGCGCCAGGAGCGCTGCTCGTCCCTGCGCAGCGAGGCGAACGCCCGGCTCTCCAGCTGCAGCTGGCGCTTGGCCCACAGGTACTCCTCAAGGAAGCCGGCGTTCTGCGGCCACTGCAGTTCGTCAAGGGCCTGCAGCACGACCTCGCGGATCGGCGGACCCGGCACGGTGGCGCGGATCCCGGCGCTGGCGGTGCGCCGGAGCTGGCCGATTAGCTCCTCGCGCCGCTGATCAAGCCGTTCCAGCATGGTGGCCTGCGCAACGAGGTCAGCAACGGGCACCTGATGGTCGCGCGCGTCATCCGCGAGCTGGCGCGCAAGCCGCTGGGTTTGTTCCAGCGTTGCGATCAGCTCGTCACGGACCACGGGCAACGTCACGCATCGCAATGTACCCATCATCCATGGCTGTGATGCATGGGACCCATGCGGTTGACGCATGGAAAACATGGGTAGCTCACTAAGCGAGCGGGGAATCGCGAAGGAGGTGCCGGCGGTGTCAGCGACCACCAAGGGGGCCGAGCGCCTCAGGCGGCTGGACCGGCGGGCAGCTGTCAAGCGGCTGTACCCCGTCCGCGCGCTGCACGTGGTCGACATCGAGAACCTCGCCGGGACTGGAACCCCGAGCCTGGACCAAGTCATAGAAGTCCAGGACTGTTACGTGACGCGGCTCGGCTTCGGCGCCGACGATCTGGTCGTGATGGCCATGAGCCACAAGGGCCTGCTGAATGCGGCACTGGGCTGGCCGCACGCTCGGTACCGCGTCCGGTCCGGTCGCGATGGCGCGGATCTCGAACTGCTTGATGTCCTGCTGCACGAGGATGTGGCCGCCAGGTTCACCCACATCGTGATCGCGTCCGGCGACGGCGTGTTCGGCCAGGCCGCGAGGAGCCTGTCCACCCGTGGCGTCTGGGTCACGGTGGTAAGCCGCCGGGACAGCCTGTCGCCTGGGCTGGCGCTGGCCGCGAGCGATGTGGTCTACCTGGACGGCCCGCTGAACGTCGCCGCCTGATTGTCAGCCGCGCCCCGTGTAGGCGGGGGCGAAGAAGACCAGCACCGCCATGTCCTCGGTGATGTCGTGGAAGCGGTGCTCTTCGCCGCCAGGGACGAACATCGTGACGCCGGGGCCGACCTCAACCGTGCGGCCGGCGCCAGTGAACCGGCCGCGCCCGCTCACCACCACGTAGATCTCGTCCTCGAAGTGCGGCTCCTGGTCGTCTACCGAGCCCGCCGGGATGGAGTACGTCCCCACACTCAGTGCCGGCACCCGCAGGTGCTCGAGGTACTGGGGAGCTCCGTCCGCCGCTCGCTCGAACCGGCCGGCGTCAACGATCACCATTGGGTGATCATGCCACACCAGGGCGTTCGGCCCTAGGCGTCGTATTCGCGGACGAGGCGCCTGCCGATGATCATCTTCTGGATCTCGGCGGTGCCCTCGCCGATGAGAAGCATGGGCGCGTCACGGTACAGCCGCTCGATCTCGTGCTCGGTCGAATAGCCGTAGCCGCCGTGAATGCGCAGCGAGTCCTCGACGACCTCCTTGCAGTACTCGGCGGCGAGGTACTTGGCCATGCCCGCCTCGACGTCAGACTGGCCGCCAGCCTCCTTGCGCCGTGCGGCCATCACCATCATCTGGTGGGCGGCGACTGTCTTGGTGGCCATCTCGGCGAGCTTGAAGGAGATGGCCTGGTGCTCGCCGATAATTTTCCCGAACGAGTGGCGGCTTCGCGCATAGCCGACGGCTAGCTCGAACGCGCGCAGGGCCACCCCGCAGCCGCGCGCCGCCACGTTGACTCGGCCTACCTCGATGCCGTCCATCATCTGGTAGAACCCGCGGCCGGGCGCCTCGCCGAGGACGCGGCTCGCGGGCACCTTGCAGTCGTCCAGGATCAGTTCGGTTGTGTCCACGCCCCGGTAGCCCATCTTGTGGATCTTGCCGGGCACGGTCAGCCCCGGCCGGGTCTGGCCGAATCCCGGGTCCTTCTCGATGAGGAACGCGGTGAGGTTGCGGTGCGGCTGCTCGTGGCCCTCGTCGGTGCGCGCGAGCAGGGCCACCAGATTGGAGGTGGCCCCGTTGGTGAGCCACATCTTCTGGCCGGCGATGACGTAATCATCGCCGGCCTGGCGCGCTGCGGTTCGGATCGCCGCCACGTCGGAGCCGAGGCCTGGCTCGGACATCGACAAGGCGCTGCGGATCTCCCCGGTCGCCATCTTCGGCAGGAAGTAGTCCTTCTGCTCGGCGGTGCCGTGGGCGGAGATCAGGTACGCGACGATGAAGTGGGTGTTGATGATCCCGGACAGGCTCATCCAGCCGCGAGACAGCTCTTCTACCACCAGGGCGTAGCTGAGCAGGGACTGCCCGAGCCCGCCGTATTCCTCGCCGATCGTCAGCCCGAATACCCCGATGTCCCGCAGCCGGTGCACGATCGCGTCCGGGTAGACGTCGGCGTGGTCGAGTTCGGTTACGGCGGGCAGCACCTCGGCATCCACGAATTCGCGGACGGTGCGCAGGATGTCGCGCTGGAAGTCGGTGAGCCCGTCGGTGTCCGTCAGCCGTCGCATGGCTGTTCTCCCTGCTCTAGATCTGCGAGCGTGCCGAGCAGCTCGCCCAGGACGGCGGCGGTGTCCGCGCCGAGCACCGGCGCCGGCGCGACCTCGCCGACACCGGGCTGCGCGAGCGGGTTGCCGGTGGCCAGCACCTGGCCGATACCGGGCTGGTCGATCAGCCGGACAAGCGGATTGTCCGACAGGCGGGGGTCGGCGGCCAGCTCGCTGAACGTCCGGTATCGCTCCCAAAGGACCGAGCTGCTGCCAAGCGCGTCGCCGATCTCGGCGACGGTGTGCCGGGCGAACCAGGGGGCGAGCAGCGCGGCGATGACCTCGCGGTGCTCGTAGCGGTCGTCGTCTTTCCCGAAGTCGGCCGCCAGCAGCTTTTCCAGCTTGGCGAACGTCTCGGTGAGCCCGGTGACCCGGGCGAGGTCCGCGAAGTGCCTGGCGGTCAGCGTCACGACCATGACCCGGTCACCCCCGGCCGCGGCGAAGTCCCTGGCGAAGGCCCCGTACAGATGGTTGCCGATCCGCGGGCGGCCCTGCCCGGTCAGCTGCGCTTGCCCGAGAAAGCCGAGGTGCCCGGTGACCGCGAGCGCCACGTCCGCCAGCGGCAGCGTGATCTCGCGCCCGCGCCCGGTGCGGCGCCGGTGCCGTTCGGCGGCGAGCAGGCCGACCGCCGCGTACAGGCCGCAGGCCACGTCCCAGGCCGGCAGGACGTGGTTCACCGGCACCTGGATGTCTTGCGGACCAGTCGCGAGCGGAAAACCCATCGCCGCGTTGACGGTGTAATCGACCGCGGCGCCGCCGTCGTGGCGGCCGGTGATCCGCAGGTGGATCAGGTCGGGCCGGCGAGCGGCGAGCGCCTCGTAAGACAGCCAGGGGAAGGCGGCGTTGGTGAGCACGATGCCGCCGTCCGGGCCGGAGCTAGCCACTAGGGCCGCCACGGTGTCACGGCCCCGTTCGGTGCGGAAGTCGAGTGTGACGGAGCGCTTGCCCTTGTTCAGCCCGGCCCAGTACAGACTCGCGCCCGAGGGGGCGAGCGGCCACCGGGTGACATCAGCCGCGCCGCCGATGGGGTCGATGCGGATGACGTCGGCGCCCAGCTGGGCGAGCGTCATCCCGCCGAGCGGCGCGGCCACGAAGCTGGAGATCTCCAGGATCCGCAGGCCGGCCAGCGGAGCGCCGGGGTCCGGACTTGGCATGCACCCATGCTGCCAGTCACCGGGTTGCGGGGAGGAAGCCGCGCCCGTTCGGAATCAAAATGCGGTCAGCCCGGCGGCCACGGCAACGTGCGCGGCAGCCCGAACCACGGCAGGACGCTGTTGTCTATGAAGCGGGTGAGGGTGCAGATACGATCCCCGGCGAGGGTGAGCACGATCAAGCCGTGCGCGTGCCCGATCGGCGCCTGCGGGTCGCGCAGATAGCACCCGAAGGCCGGCTGGCCGTTCGCCCTGGTGGCGATCAGCCGGTACTGGCGGGTCCCGCCCCTGAACGGGATGGCTGTCAGGAAGTTCGCGGCATCGCGGCCCTGGTACTCGAACGGCAGCGGCGGCATGGTCAGCCAGGCGTCTGAGGTGAGCAGGGCTACGATGCCGTCCACGTCGCCGCGCTCGAAGGCGCTGGCGAAGCGTTCGACCAGCTCTTGTTCCCGTTGTGATCCCGGCAGCGGCGCGCGCTCGCGCGAGCCGGGCGGCAGGTGCCGCGCGATCCCGGCCCGTGCGCGGCGCAGGGCGTGGTTGACCGAGTCCAGGCTGCAGTCGAGGATGTCGGCCGCCTCGGCAGCGCGGAACCCGAGCACGTCACGGAGCACGAGCGCGGCCCGCTGCCTGGGCGGCAGGTGCTGCAGCGCGGCCACGAACGCGAGCGACACCGACTCTTTCGCCTCGTACCTGGCCTCGGGACCAGGGCCGGCGTCGGGGATGTCGTCGAGCAGGCTGTCCGGGTACGGCTCGAGCCACAGCGGCTCCCCGCTGCGGGTGGGCTCGGGCAGCGGGATCTGCGGCCTGGCCTGCGAGACGGCATCGCGTCTGCCACCGTCCCGCAGCGCGTTCAGGCACTTGTTGGTCGCTATCCGGTACAGCCAGCTACGCAGCGACGCGCGCTGCTCGAAACCGTCAAGTCCGCGCCAGGCAGCCATCATCGTCTCCTGCAGCATGTCCTCAGCGTCCGCGGTCGAGCCCAGAATCCGGTAACAGTGCACCTGGAGCTCACGCCGGTACGGCTCGATGAGCTCAGCGAACGCGTCACCGTCGCCGGCCCGCGCCCTGGCAAGCAACTGCTGGATCACCGTGCCCCCACCTTCCACGTCACGCGCTCCCTTGACGTACAGACCCCGTCGGCGCGCGAAAGTAGCCGGCCGTTGCCGGGCCAGTTTCGCAGGCGCGCGGGGTCGTGATCGGTGGTGGAAGGAGACATGGCATGCCGGATAGGCAAGGAAAGACCGGCGCCGCGACCCGGGAACAGCTCTGGGTGCTGGCCCTGGCGTCGCTGGCCTCGTTCATGGTGATTCTCGACGCACTGGTCGTCGCGACCGCGCTGACGGCGATCCGGCGGCATCTGGGCGCGTCGCTCGCGGACCTGGAATGGACCGTTAACGCGTACACGCTCAGTTTCGCGGTGCTGCTGATGACCGCGGCCGCGCTCGGCGACCGGCTGGGCCGCCGCCGCGTCTTCGCGGCCGGGCTGGCCCTGTTCGCGATCTCGTCGGTCGCCTGCGCCCTGGCCAACGACAGTGGCGCGCTGATAGCCGCCCGCGCCATGCAGGGGGCAGGGGCAGCAGCGATCATGCCGACCGCACTCGCGTTGCTGAACGGGGCATTCCCGCCCGCGCGCCGGGGCTGGGCCATCGGGATCTACGGCAGCGTGACCGGGCTCGCCGCGGTGCTCGGCCCGGTGCTCGGCGGCGCCGTTACCCAGGGCCTAGGCTGGCAGTGGATTTTCTGGCTCAACGTGCCGATCGCGCTGTGCGCCATCCCGCTGGTGCTCACCCGCATCCCAGAGGCTCGCGGATCTGTCGCGGCGCTCGACGCGCCCGGGCTTGTTCTGATAACCGTGGCGGCGCTCGGACTGACGTGGGCGCTGGTCCGCGGCAATACGGCCGGCTGGGGCAGCGCGGAAACGGTGAGCGTGCTGTGCGCCGGCGCCGCGGCCACCGTCAGCTTCATCATCTGGGAACGCCGGGCAAGCGCGCCTATGCTCCCGGTGCGCCTGTACCGCTCGGTGGCGTTTTCGGCGGGCAACGGGGCGATCTTCCTGCTCAACGCGTCGCTGACCGGTGCGGTGTTCCTGATGCCGCAGTTCCAGCAGGTGGTGCACGGCGCTGGTCCGCTGACCGCCGGGCTTCGGCTGCTGCCGTGGGGCGTCGCGCCGTTTCTGCTCGCCCCGTGGGCGGGCGCGCTGGCCGACCGGATCGGCGAGCGGTCCCTGGCCGTGACAGGACTGCTGCTCCAGGCCGCCGGGCTGGCGTGGATCTCGGCGGCAGCCGGGCCTGCCACCAGTTACCCAGCGCTGATCACGCCCATGATTCTCGTCGGGGCCGGCTTCGGCATCGCCATCCCCGCCGTAACGAGGTCCGTCACAAGCAACGTGCAGCCTGCCGACATCGGCCGGGCATCCGGCGCCTACAGCATGATGCGTCAGCTTGGCGGCGCCTTCGGCGTGGCGGTGCTAGGCGCGGCGTTCAGCGCCGCGGGCAGCTACTCCTCGCCGGTCGCCTTCAGCGCCGGGTTCACCGCGGCGTTCGGCGCGGCCGCGGGGATGGCCTTCGCGGGTGCCCTCGCCGGCGCGATCTTGCCCGCGCGCAGCAGGCGCGCAGTACCCGCCGCCGCCGCGCCGCGAGTGTCCGTGGAGTAAATGGGCCTTAGCCGCCAGGCCGGCTAAGGCCCATGCCCCGGTCTTTAGCGCGGGTGCTGGCACCTCGCGTTCGACGGCTGCGGCTAGAACTGGTCTGGTGACGTAATCGCTTCGGCTACGGTCAGGTCCGGCGGACCCGGGTTGGCGCCCGCTGATTCGATGAACGCGTGCAGATCGGGGTTCGAGAAGAACTGCTGGAAGTGCTCGATCGACTGCCACTCGTCGACGATCATCACGATACCGTCGCCGATCCCGAACCGGTGGTGGATGGCACCCTGGGTACGTGCCTCGGCGGCGATCTTCTCGAATTCGCCGGCCCGTTCGGCCAGCGACTGCTGGAACTTGGCAGTGTCTGCCTGGAATTTCCCGATGACAAGCACGCTCATCGATGTAGTTCCTCCCACGAGTGTCGCGCGCCCCCCTCGAGCGCGCGTCATGGGTGTATACGTTGCCGGGGGTGGTCGCGGATCAATTCCCGACCGGAAAATTCGCCGGGGCTAGTCGAAGGCGAGTGTCGCAGCCGCCGCCAGGATCCCGGTAGCGGCGGCCTCATCGCCTTCGATGTACGCGTCGATATCGACTGGATTCACCCGGTTCGCGACGAGTCGGCAAAAGCGGACCGCGTCGGCGACGATGCTGACCGCGGCGGCCCCCGGCACGGTACCGCCTCCTACCTCGATATCCCAGGTGCCGCCGCCGGGGCCGGTCAGCACCAGGTGCAGGCGCGCTGCCTGGCAGAGCCCGGAACCGACCGCGGCGTGCGGCAGCAGAGTGGTCGCCAGCCGGGTCATCAGCGCAAGCGTCGGTGAGTCCGGAACCGTGGCCGGCAGCCCGGCCGCCACCCGGATGTCGTTCTCGTGGGTCCACAGCTCGAACGCGCGGCCCACGAGTATGGCGTACAACGGCAGCTGAACGCCGTGCAGCCCGATGATGACGCCGAGATCGCCGACTTCGGCCACCTGGGTCAGCGTGCGCCCGACGGCGTTGTGCCACTCGCTGAGGGTCTGCGCGGGCCGTCGGCCGGCCTGCCGGTCCGCCGCTGCCTGGGTGGACTGGACGTGCTCGGCCTGGCCCACCGTCTGGTCACCGGACAGCGCCTGCTGCACGTCGTGCTCTACTCCGGTCAGGTGACCCACGAGCCTCTGCACGTCCAGCTCGCGGATGGCGGGCCGCCGCCAGTCGTCTTCCGGCAGCGCGCGTAGCGTCTGGTGCAGGGCCTCGGCCGCGCGGCTGAACGCCTCGACGGGGGAGATTTCCCCGACTTCTGGGACTGTCTTGCCCGCCGGCCGCGCCTGCCACGAGGCGTCGAGCACGCGAGCGCGCAATCCGGCGGGCAGCGCCCGCTCGGCGGTCACGGGGACTCCAGGAGCTGGCGGTCCAGCACGGTCTCCAGCTTGGCCAGCGCCAGCCTCAGCCGCGACTTAACGGTCCCTTCCGGGATGCCCGAGGCGAGCGCGACCTCCCGGCAGGTCATGCCCTGGAAATACGCGAGCTCGATCACCCGGCGCTGAGCGTCGGGCAGCCGCTCGATCGCGGAACGCACAATGCTGGCTACGTCCGCGCTGAGCACTTCCTCGCCAGGCGACCGGGGTGCTTCCCCGGTCGTCAGCCGGTAGTGCCGCTGCTGGCGGGCGATCCGCCGCAGCTCGCTGCGGATGGCGTCCATCGCCCGGTTCCTGGCCAGGACCACTAGGTACGTGCGCAATGAGACGGCGGCGGGGTCGTAACGGTCAGGATGACTCCACAGCTCGACGAAGACGTCCTGGACGACGTCTTGCGCGCTGCCGTCGCCGACGATGCCGACCGCCGCGCCGTACACCAGGGCGCCGAACCGGTCGAAGACCTCGGCGAGCGCATGGTCGTCTCCGGCCTCAAGCCGGGCCGCCAGCAGCGCGTCGGTCCCCCTCACAGCAAGGACGGTAACGCAGCCCGTGGCATCGGACAATGCGGATGGAAAGACTCGGGGCGACCATTCGGCGCGAAACCTTGCCGCATCGGTGTCAGGAGGCGACGAGGGCATCGGCCAGTGGCGCGATGGCGAGCTTCGCCGCCAGGTCAGCGGGCAGGTTGTACCTCGCGGCCAGGGTGGCGGCGGCGTAGTAGGACACCTTCGTCTGACCCGCGTCGTCCCACACCAGGATCTTAAGCGGCAGGTCGAGCGCCACCAGTGGCTCCGCGGCCATCACCGGCGTGCCCGCGGCCGGATTGCCGAAGATCACCAGCACGGTTTCCCGCAGGTCAAGGCCCACCTGACGGGCCTGTGCCGCCTGGTCTATCACCGCGAATACCTTGATCCCCCTCCCGGTCACCAGATCGTTCAGCCGCGCGATGGTGTCGCTTACCGTCCGCGGACTGATCCTGGTGACGATGCCTGCCTCGTTCGCCGCGACTACGTCGGCCATGGATCCCCTCCAGTTCGCGCTCCCATCGCATGATCGATGCTAGCGGCGAGGTATACGGTCTCCGCGCGCGGCGTCACCCTGCGCCGGCGCCGATCCTGCCCGAGGACTGAAATTACCGTGTGGGAAGCTAGTGTCGGTCGAGACCGAAGGGGGCGCTCGTGGCAGTGCCGTCACACGAGCCGCAGCCGGTGCTGAGCCCGCTGACGGCCGCCGCGATCTTTCTGGTGCTGACGGTGCACCCCGGCGGTGAGGACGCCGTGCGTGACCTGCTGTCGGACGCGTCGGCGCTGCAGCGGTCGGTCGGCTTCCGCATTCCGGATAGCCGTCTGCAATGCGTGATCGGGATCGGCTCGACGATTTGGGATCGCCTGTTTGATGGTCCGCGGCCCGTCGAGTTGCACCCGTTCCAGGAGCTATCCGGCCCGCGGCACCGGGCGCCGGCCACGCCGGGGGACCTGCTGTTCCACATCAGGGCAAACCAGATGGACCTGTGCTTTGAGTACGCCACCCAGGTGATGGCCCGGCTGACCGGGGTGGTGACGGTGGCCGACGAGGTGCACGGCTTCAGGTATTTCGACGAACGGGACCTGATCGGGTTCGTCGACGGCACCGAGTCGCCCGGCGGGCCTGCCGCCATCGCTGCGGCCATCGTCGGCGACCAGGACCCGGACTTCGCCGGGGGCAGCTACGTGATCGTGCAGAAGTACCTGCACGATCTTGTGGCCTGGAACGGACTGCCTGTTGAGGACCAGGAGCGGGTGATCGGACGGACCAAGCTGAGCGACATCGAGATGCCCGACGACGTCAAGCCGGCCAACTCGCACGTCGCGCTCAACACTGTGACTGGACCTGACGGGGAGCAACTGCAGATCGTGCGGGCCAACATGCCGTTCGGCGAGGTGGGCCGCGGCGAGTTCGGCACGTATTTCATCAGCTACGCCGCCATGCCCGCGGTCACCGAGCAGATGCTGCGGAACATGTTCCTCGGGCGGCCGCCTGGCAACACCGACCGCATACTCGACTTCTCCACGGCGGTCACCGGCGGCTTCTTCTTCGCCCCGTCGGCTGACTTCCTTGACGATCTGCCCGGTCCGCCCGGCGGGCAAGCCGCAGCGGACGGCTCGCTTGGCATCGGCTCGCTGAAAGGACAGCGATGAATAACCTGTACCGCGAACTCGCGCCGGTTTCCGACGCCGCGTGGGCAAGCATCGAGGACGAGGCGAAGCGGACGTTCGCCCTGCACGCCGCCGCCCGGCGAGTGACGGACGTGACCGGCCCTGGCGGCCCCACGCTGGCCGGCCTCGGAACCGGCCACCTTATGCCGATCGACGCACCGGGCGACGGGATTACCGCCGGGCTGCGTGCATGGCGGCCTGTCGTCCAGCTGCGGGTGCCGTTCACGCTGGACCGGGCGGAGATCGACGCAGTGGAGCGGGGTGCGCTTGACCCCGACTGGCAGCCAGTGAAGAACGCCGCGAAGAAGATCGCCTTCGCCGAGGACCGCGCCGTTTTCGACGGCTACGCGGCCGCGCAGATCACCGGCATCAGGGAAGCGTCCGCCAACCCGGCCCAGTCGCTGCCCGCCGAGGTGCGCGACTACCCGGACGCGGTCAGCCAGGCGCTTTCCGCGCTTCGGCTCGCGGGCGTCGCGGGCCCGTACTCGCTGCTGCTCTCCGCGGGCGCCTACACCGCGGTCAGCGAAACCTCCGACCACGGGTACCCCATCCGCGACCACCTCGCGCGGCTGGTCGACGGGGAGATCATCTGGGCGCCCGCGCTCGATGGCGCCCTGATGATCTCCTGCCGCGGCGGTGACCACGAACTCCGCCTCGGTGAGGATCTCTCGATCGGCTACCTGAGCCACGACGCTGGGCACGTCGAGCTTTACTTCCAGGAATCGTTCACCTTCGCCGCCTATACCGCCGAGGCCAGTGTCGCGATCAACCCAAGCTGAGGTCACCCAGGTCGCAGACCCCGCCAGACCGGGTGCCTCAGCCGGCCCGCGGGTGTCAGCTCCCCGTAGGTGACCTCGGCATTCAGAACCGGGCGCACCCAGTGCGCGCGCCGTGCGACGGCCTGGGGGAGCGGCTCGGCGAACGGAGAATCGGGCTGTTCAAGCTGCTTCAGCCGGCTCGTCAGCGCACGCAATTCGTCAACCGCGAGGCCGGAGCCGACCTGCCCGAGGTAATCAAGGCCGGCCGAGCCCGGTCGTCCCACGATGACAGAGCCCGCCACCGATACCCGTGAGCCTGTTCCGGGAAGCCAGCCGCCGATGATGACGTCGGCGACGAGCAGGTGCCTGACCTTGAGCCATGAGCCGCTACGCCTGCCGGGGAAGTAGTAGGAGCGCAGCCGCTTCAGCATTACTCCCTCCAGCCCGAGCTGCCTGCTGGCGTCGATCACGGCGCGCGCTTCCCCCGGGAAGGAGGGCGGCACGCTGACCGTGCCGCTGTCCAGTCCGAGCGCGTCGAGCATTGCCCGGCGCTGCGCGTAGGGGTTGCGCAGCAGCGACCGGCCTGCCTGGTGCATCAGGTCGAACGCCACGTAGCTGACCGGCACGGCGGTCTTGAGCACTCGAGTTGGCCGTCCGACGTGCATCCGCCTCTGCAGCCGCGAAAAGCTTGGTCGCCCGCCGTCGAAGGCGACGATCTCACCGTCGAGGATGAGGGAGCGCCGGCCTGCCGCCGCGCCCAGGTCCGCCGCGACCTCGGGGTAGGTGGCGGAGATGTCCTTGCCGTCCCTGCCCCGCAGCACGGCTTCCCCCGCGCTGACGAATGCGAGTGCGCGGATCCCGTCCCACTTGATCTCCGCGGACCATGTGTCGTCATCGGCCGGCAGCTGCTGCGCCGGGGTCGCGAGCATGGGCGCGATGGACGGCAGGCGTCCCTGTCCGGCCATGCGTCCCCCGTGCGGACAGGCCGCGGGCACCCGGGTACGCCGCGGCTCCGGCAGGGGGTTCCGGCTCGGGAAATGTACCCGCCGCCCGCTTGCTCGAAGCGCATGGACCAACCCCGCTTATATCGTGTTACGATATAAGCGGGTTACTGCCGCGCCGTCGTTCCATGCGAGTGCTGCCGCAGGAACGGCGGCGCACCCAGACTTGCGGACCGATGGCTTGTCAGACCAGGACTGCCTCGTCCCAGCCGGCCTGCGCGGGCGCCCCGGTAAAGAGCTGGTGCGCCTCGGTCCATTGCTGGGTCTGCGTGAAGACTTCCCTGGTATAGGGCAGGAATACGATGCGCTCGCCGGTCCCGAACGCCCGCACGTCGACCTGCTCACGGTATTTCTCTGGAACGGCACGCAGGTGATAGTGCTTGTAAAGCTCCGGATGCAGGTCGATTTCCATCTGCGCCCGCCGCAGCGCTGCCAGGTACTTCTGCACGTCGGACTTGGTCGCGTCGCTGCCGGTTACCAGGAACCCGATCATGAACGTGGCGTCAAGCACCTTACGGAACCCGAAGGCCTCGGCGATGTACAACGGCACGCCCCACGTCGTGGCGGCTTGAACCTGCCTGTTGAGCAGCGCGTCGAGGCGCTCGTTGGGCGGGCCCTGGAAGGTGAGCTTGACCTCGCCCGGGGCGAGCACCGACTCGAGGGCTTGCACGGTGGCGAAGTGGCTCCCGGAGTGGTAGCCGACCCCGATCGGCACCCCGGCCAGGTCCTCGGGGCGGCGGATGGGTGACTCGGGCGGTACCACGATGGCGCAGGGCGCCACCGAGTAAGCCGTGGTAACTAGCTGACCGGCCCCCTCGCGCGCGGCGGCGTTCGTGGCCCAGTGGCAGGCGCAGCTCACGTCGGCACCGTCGCGTCCCGCGCCGAAGGTCTCGAACGCGCCGGTCTTGATCTCCCCGGCGTTGTCCCGGCTGGCAGAGCTGACGCCGTAGTCGCCGGTGATCACGAAGCTGTATTCAAGGCCCTCGGCCGTGAAGTAGCCCTTCTCTTCGGCGACCCATTCCTGCAGTCGGCCGTGCGGCATGATCTTCAGAGCCATTGGCGGTCTCCTCTTGTTGGCCCAGCGGCCTCAAAGTAGCTCGCGGCACGATACATGGTCAAGGCAGCGGCGTACGCCCGCAAGGCCGACGTCGGCTAAGGTGTGGTTTTCGACAAAAGCCGGAGTATGGTCACCGCCGCTGGCAGCTCCCGCTGCGCGATGCTGGGCTGCGACGGCATGCCTCGCGCGCGTGCCGATCTGCAGCATCGTCCGCCACCGGCGTCCGCGTACTGCAGCATCGTCTGCCACCGGCGTCCGCGAACCGCCGGCAGCCTGGTCCCCGCGCGATTGGCGAGACCGCGAGCCCTGAGGTATCTATATCGTGCAACGATATTTTTAATCCAGCTAGCCGGCAGTCGCTGCCGGTGCACTGCGGCGCCGCGACCGCGGGCGCTGCCATACGGCCTTGTCGCGATACGATATGATGCAACGATAAGAAACCGGCGCCGCCAAAATTTCTCAGCGTCGGCATTGTGAAAGAAAGCCAGCAGATCACGATGACCCGGCTTACTCGGCAAGACTTCGAGAAGCTGCTCCAATTCCGCGTTACCCTGCGCCGCTTCCAGCGCTGGAGCGAAGACCAGGCGCAGGCTGCGGGGCTGACCCATGTCCAGCATCAGCTTCTGGTAGCGATCAAGGGCCACCCGGGGAACCGTCCGCCAGCGATCGGCGACCTCGCCGGCTACCTGTTGCAGCGTCCGCACAGCACAGTGGAGCTGGTAGACCGTGCCGAAGCCGCGGGGCTGGTCGAGCGGACACCGGACCGTGACGACGCCCGGGTCATCCGCGTCCAGCTGACCGCGGAGGGCGACCGGATCATGCAGGAACTGACCGAGGCTCACCTGGAGCGGCTGCGTGACCTCGCCGTTGTCCTGGACGAACTGGTGAAGCACCCGGGCGACAAGGACGCATAGGCCGCAGGTCCCCGGGGAGCGGCAGTCGGTGGTCAGACCGATCAGGAATCGAGAAGCGTCCTCTGGTTCGCTGTGGACATACTGCTGACGAGACAGAAGCTGGCAGCCAGGCGATCGGGCTGTCGATTTCCGGGCTTCACGTCCGTGTTCAAGCCAGGCAAAACCACTGGGCCGATACGACCCACGAGCT
>Ga0126371_10002621_pt1 | contig 15506 bp, 12 predicted proteins | sample PanSoiMetaPlot_4_FD_110145 | JGI IMG/M metagenome (GOLD analysis project Ga0126371, IMG submission 110145) | Tropical forest soil microbial communities from Panama - MetaG Plot_4 | ecosystem: Environmental > Terrestrial > Soil > Tropical forest > Bulk soil | place: Panama | collected 2016-02-17 | reverse complement strand
GCCAGCTCGATGGCGACCACGATCACCGAAAACGTGGTCGCGATCCAAAAATCGGGGATCAGATAGGGCAATGAATGCCCCAGTCCGCCGATCGCCGTCATAATGCCGCACACCGCCCCGCGTAGCCAGGGCGCGCCCCGACCCGTGAGCGAGCCGTCGTCTGACAGCGCTTCGGCAAATCCCATGGAAATCCCAGCCCCGACCGAGGCTGCAAGCCCGACCAGCAACGTCTGAGTGGTCTGATGCGTGGCAAAGGCCGCGGCGAACAGCGGCGCGAGCGTCGAGACCGAACCGTCCATCAGGCCGGCCAGCCCGGGCTGCACATATTGCAACACGAACATCCGACGCGCGGTCTCGTCCTCGCGCGCGCGGGCGTCCTTGGTCAGCAGCCGTTCGCCCAGCGTTTCGGCGAAGTCTTCGTGCTTATCTTCCGCTTCGGCGAGCCGCACCAAAAGTTCGCGCACCGAGGCGTCGCGGGCGGCAGCAGCCGCTTTGCGGTAAAATCGTGCCGTCTCGTACTCCATTGCGGCGGCATACTTGCGCACTTCCTCAAGCCCCAGGGGCCTGACGAGCCAGAGTGGCTTGTGACGCACGAAGCCCCTCACATCGTGGCGGCGAATCAATGGAAGGTAGTCGCCAAACTTGGTTCGATAGAGTTCGAACAGCATGGTTCGGTGGCGGACCTCCTCCTCGGCCATCTCGTCGAATATCTTGGCGGAGGTGGGATACTGCTCCCGCAAGCCCTCGGCGAAACCGCGATAGATGCGGCTGTCCTCTTCCTCGTTGCTGATGGCAAGCGCCAGGACTTCCTGTTCACTAAGTTCGGCGAAGCGCTTCACAACGCCAACCCTCTTTGTAACGATTCTAAGCAGCAGGGTTATACGGTCGATGATGCTGAAGTGGAAAGCGTCAGTTTGCGAAAATCGCGCGCGTCGCGACGCGTCGCGGCGGCGGCTACGGGCAGGGTTGCCGCGCCGGGCCCGGCTGTGGCACGGCAACGCGCGGGAGAAACCCGATGGTTGAATATCGCGTCCGGGCGAGCCAACGCGCCTTTCGCCGCCTCCTGCACATCTATTGGCGGTTCTCACGCGGGGTCACCCTTGGGGTACGGGCCACTGTGATCGACGGGGAGGGTCGGGTTTTCCTGGTCAAGCACGGCTATATGCCCGGCTGGCATCTACCTGGCGGCGGGGTCGAGGTCGGCGAGACGCTTCGCGAGGCGCTCCAGCGCGAACTCCTTGAGGAAGCCAATATCGCGCTCATTGATCCGCCGAAGCTGCACGGCATGTTCTTCAATGCGGCCGTCTCGCACCGCGACCACGTCGCCGTGTTTGTGGTTCGCGATTTCCAACAGCAAGCACCGCCGCAGCCGACCTCCGAAATCGTCGATCACGGGTTCTTTGGTCGTCACGAACTGCCTCCTGACGTGACGCCCGGGACGCGGCGGCGGATCGCCGAAGTGTTGGAAGGCGCAAATGTCTCCGAGCGGTGGTGAGGGCCGCCCCGGGTTCAGGCCCGGCTGCCTTTGATCGCGCCGCGGCGGGACTACGACGCGAACCGGCCGCGATCATGCGGGGCGGAGAAGTCGAGGGCGGGGCCGAGTGGAACGATGCCTGTCGGATTGATTGACCGATGGCTTGCGTAATAGTGATACTTGATGTCGGCGATGTTGACGGTCTCGGCGACCCCGGGCCACTGATAGAGCTCGCGCAGATAGTTGGAGAGCTGCGGGTACTCGGCGATGCGCCGCAGGTTGCACTTGAAGTGCCCGTAATAGACCGCATCAAAGCGCACCAAGGTCGTAAACAGACGCCAGTCGGCCTCGGTTAATTGGCTGCCAAGGAGATAGCGCTGTTGTGACAACCGCGCTTCCAATCGGTCAAGGGTCGCGAACAGGGCCAGGAATGCCTCTTCGTAGGCCGCTTGCGTGGTGGCAAATCCCGCCCGATAGACGCCATTGTTGACGTTGGCATAAACCTCGGCATTCACGCGGTCGATTTCGTCGCGCAACGCATCCGGGTAATAGTCGGCGTGAGCCCGCGTCAGCGACGCGAAGGCCGCGTTGAACATGCGGATGATCTCTGCCGATTCATTGTTGACGATGGTGTGCCGGACCTTGTCCCACAGAACCGGCACCGTGACCCGGCCGGTGTGGGAAGGTTCGGCGAGCAAATAGATCTCTGAGAGTTTGCGCTTGCCGTTCACTGGATCGGCGTCGGGCGCCAATTCCCAGCCGTCCTTTCCCATCAGCGGTTCGACCACGGAGACCGAGATCACGTCTTCGAGCTGCTTAAGCTTGCGGAAGATCAAGGTGCGGTGCGCCCACGGGCAGGCGAGCGATACGTAAAGGTGATAGCGGCCGGGAGCCGCCGGAAAGCCCTCCGTACCCGAGGGACCCGCGCGTCCGTCCGGCGTCACCCAATTGCGAAATTGTGTCACCGGACGCACAAAATGCCCGCCCGATGCCCGGGTATCATACCAATCGTCGGACCACGCGCCCTTTACCAGCCGACCCATCGCGACCTCCTTGACCATGGGCCCGACATGGGGATTTCTGCCGCGCTCCGCGAGGGCGTCCATCAAGCCTTGCGCTGATGCAAACAATGGACGGACCGTGCCGCAAAATGCTAAGCGGCCGTTCCGGATGTTGCCATGACGGATTTATCGATCAGCATTCTTGTCGAGACCTTGGAGGACGCCATCGCGATCGAGCGGTTGCACGAACGCACCTTCGGTCCGGGGCGTTTCGCCAGAACCGCGCAGCGTATTCGCGAGCGGCGCGAGCATATTCTTGGGCTATCGTTCACCGCGTGGGTCGGGACCCTGTTGGTCGGGTCGGTGCGGGTCACCCCCGTGCGGATCGGATCGACGCCGGCCTTGCTGCTGGGTCCATTGACCGTGGAGCCGCCGTTCCGCGGGCGCGGGATCGCGCGGGGACTGCTTGACCGCACCCTCGACGAAGCGCGTGCGGCCGGTCATCGGCTGGTCGTTCTGGTAGGCGACGCGCCCTATTATGCGGCCAGCGGTTTTGCGGTGATCCCAAAAGGGCAAATCACCATGCCGGGTCCCGTGGACCCCGCACGGCTCTTGGTCGTCGAACTCGTCACCGGGGCCTTCGAGGGCGTCAAGGGACAACTGCGTCCGGCTTGGGAAGAGGCCACAGACGCTTGCGAGCGACCTTGACGCGAAGGGCGCCGCCGCTGCATTGCCGCCGGCGATTGACTTTTAGTTCATCCCGATCGGGGCCGGCCATCGGGGCGGCCATCGCCCCTGGGGCGAAGGCGCCAGGCGTAGGGCCGCGGCGCGTTCGGCCGACGAAATCGTGTTGACGAGCAGCATGGTCACGGTCATCGGCCCAACCCCTCCGGGGACTGGCGTGATGTGAGAAGCCTTGCGACGAACGCCCTCGAAGTCGACATCCCCGACGAGCCGGCCGTCGGGCAGCCGATTGATCCCGACATCGATGACGATGGAGCCGGTTCGCACCATCTGCGGCAGGATGAGATTGGGCTGCCCTGCGGCCACAACCAGAATGTCGGCCAACAGGGTGAACTGCGCGAGCTCGCGGGTCTTGGCGTGGCAGATGCAGACCGTGGCCTCGTGCTGCATCAGCATGAGCGCCATCGGCTTGCCCACAATGTTGCTCGCCCCCACCACGACCACGTTCTTGCCTTCGAGCTCAATGGATTCGTGCTCGAGCAATTTGACAACCCCATAGGGGGTGCAGGGCGGGAAGACGGTATCGCCGATCACCAATCCGCCGACGTTGTAGAGGTGAAATCCGTCCACGTCTTTGTCGGCCGAAATGGCGCTGAGAACCCGCGCCAGTTTGAACTGCGGCGGAAGCGGCAACTGCACCAGAACGCCGTGAACAGCAGGATCCGCGTTGAGCTCCGCGATCTTATCGATGACGATCCCCGGATCGGTATCGGCCGCGAACTCGAAGCGGAACGAACGGATGCCAACCTCGACGCAGGCGCGGGCCTTGTTGCGCACATAGAGGCGCGACGCCGAATCGGCTCCTACAAGAATGACCGCCAAGCCCGGCGTGATGCCGTATTGGACCTCCAGCCGTCTGACCCGCTCGCGGCACACCGCGCGGATCGCGCCCGCGACCTCTACGCCATTGATGACTTTTGCCGGCACCGCAAAATTCCTCGCGCCTCATCGGTGACGAATTCGGCGCACGCTCTCGGGGCGGCGCGCGTGCCGCTGCGCCGGAGGCCTGGCGCCGCATCCGCTTCGATGAAGTTCCTTCACCCGCCCGCCATCGGTCCACCTTGTGGCACGTCGCGGCCGCCCTGTCAGCAGCGATTGGGCCCCACCCGGCAACCTCAACGTCCCTCGCGCAACCACGTAACCGCAAGCCCGCAAAGCAGCAATGTCAGCCCAAGGAAGCCCGCGAAGATCGGCAACACGCCGATGCCGCGGACGACACTGCTATCGCGCATCCTCAGCCCAATCCAGTCGTCACCCTTGAAGGTCTCGCTGGCCCGCACGGCGAGCACCCGGGGGACCTCGATTCCGCCCCCGCCGGTGTCGAGCCGTCGAACATCGCCGCCGGTCGCCGCCGACAGGGGGGCGAGCACGTCTCGAGTCGACGTGACATCAGCGAATTCCCGCGGATTGGCGGGCCCGATATTGACGAGTGCCGTGAGCTTGCCGTCAGTGGCGCGCCACAGGCCCAGCTGATCGGCCGTGACCGTGGTACGCCAGTCGCCGGCCTCGGCGGCCTGAAGGGTCAACGTGCGTGTCGCGCCGTTCGGGGCCGTCAACGTAACCGGATCGACGCTTTCGGCCATGGTCTGCCGCTCGACAGTGAGCGTGTGGCCATGGGTTAAGAGCCGCAAAGCCTCCTCTTCGAGATCGGGCTGTTTCATCAGCCAGTGGGACAGGCGGCGCAGCAGATCAAGATGCGGCCCGCCGCCCTCATAACCGCGGGCCCAGAGCCAGATCTGATCGGACAGCAGCAATGCGACCCGACCCTCCCCCTGGCGCGACAGGATCAAGAGCGGCTTGTTGTCGGGGCCTTCCATGACCGCCGTCCCATTCGGGTTCTTGGTGTCAACGACACGGAAGAAGCGCGACCAGTGCGGGGGATCGGAGTCCGAGCCCTCCAGGCCGCGCGTCACCGGATGGCGCTTGCCGAGCTCGGTCAGCCGCGCATAAAACGCCCGCTCGGTGGTGTCTCCGCTTGGTTCTGCAGGCAGGATGGCATCAAGGGGCGTGCGCCAGATGCTGGTCGGACTGGCATAGTCGGGCCCGGCCGCGACCAGCACCGCGCCGCCCTCGCGCACATAGCGGGCGATGTTGTCGAAATAGATCAGCGGCAGCACGCCCTGCCGGGCGTAGCGGTCGAAGATGATCAGCTGAAACTCATTGATCTTCTGCTGGAACAGCTCGCGGGTGGGAAACGCGATCAGGGACAGCTCGTTGATGGGCGTGCCGTCCTGCTTTTCCGGCGGGCGCAGGATGGTAAAATGCACAAGGTCGACGCTGGCGTCAGATTTGAGCAGATTGCGCCACGTGCGCTCGCCCGCGTGCGGCTCTCCGGACACCAGCAGGACCCGCAATTTGTCACGCACACCGTCGATTGACACGACGGCGCGATCGTTGACCGTGGTCAGCTCGCCCTCAAGCGGGGCGGCCTCAATCTCAACGATGTTTTGTCCCGCGTGCGGAATGGCGATCTGCACGTTGGCGGTGGTGCCTGACCGGACCGTCTGGGTCTCCTGAACGTCCCCGTCGCGGCGCACCGTGACCTGGACCGGTCCGGGTGGAACCCCGGAATCCTCAACCCGAAACACGATCGACTGAGGCTGACCCACAATGCCGAAGCGCGGCGCCGAGACCAGAACCACCCGGCGGTCGCGTTCGCTGGGATGACCGGTGATGAGCGCGTGAACCGGCGCCGAAAATCCCAGCGCCGCGGCCTCGGCTGGCACGTCGTGGACCCGCCCGTCGGTGATGAAGATCGCCCCGGCGACCCGGTCCGGTGGCACGTCCGCAAGCGAGGCGGAGAGGGCGGAGAACAACCGCGTGCCATCGCTCTCGCCGTCCGACTGGCCGGCATCGACAATCCGCGTTTCGAGGCCCGCAATCCGACCCAGACGCTGCGCGATGGCCGCGCGGGCGGCTTCAGCCTGGGCCTGCCTCTCATCGAAATCTTGGCTCGGGCTCTTGTCGACGACGACGACGGCTACCGACGGTAAACCGGCTCGGTCCTCGCGGCTAAACGACGGATTGGCCAGCGCCAGCGCCACGAGCGCCAATGCCAAAATGCGCAACCAGGCGCCGCGCGCGCCTTGCAGGGCGCTCAACGCTGCGACCACGACCGCAACGCCAACTGCCGCCCAGAGCACGGCCGCTGGCACCAGCGGAGCAAACGTGATGTTAAAGCCCACGGCGCACGTTCCTACTGGCCAAGGCGTTCGAGCAGGGCCGGAATATGGACCTGGTCGGCCTTGTAGTTACCGGTCAGCGTGTACATCACGATGTTCACCCCGGCCCGGAACGCAAACTCTCGCTGTCGCGGGTCGCCCGAGTCACCCGGTACCAATGGCAGCGTCGGCTGACCGTCAGGACGGATGGCCCATGCGCCGGCGAAATCGTCAGAGGTAATTAGAATCGAGGACACCCCGTCGCCGCCACGGACCGGACGGCGGGGCTCGTCGTCGGCCGGTTGCGGGGGCGTGGCCTCCACCCACAGCTGGCCGTTGTTGAAACGCCCGGGAAAGTCGCGCAGCAAGAAGAAGGTCTTGGTCAGCACATGATCGCGCGGCACCGGCTCGAGCTCGGGAATGTCCAGCCCGGACAGGATCGAACGCAGCGCCATCATGCCGGCGCTGCGATTCTCGCCGCCCGGTCCGGGCGGCGCTTCAACGGCGTCGCGGGTGTCGAACAGAATGGTCCCGCCCTGCTTCATGTAGGCATCGGCGCGGGCGAGGGCCTCGGCGGAAGGCTTGGGCGCGTTGGGTGCAATCGGCCAGTAGATCAGCGGAAAGAACGCCAACTCGTCGCGACCGATGTCGACCCCGACGGGCTCGCCGGCTTCCAGAGCCGTACGCTGAGCCAAAAACAACGTGAGCCCCTGCAATCCGCTCTTGCTGATTGCATCGACCTCGGCATCGCCGGTGACCACGTAGGCCAGGTGCGTTTCGAGCGTTGCCTTCATGGCAAATGCGTCCGTGGCTTGGTCGGCCAGAGCCGCAGGCGGCCGCAACAGCGCGCCCAACATCACGCCGGCAAAGATGAGGACGGGCAGCACACGCCGCCGGCGCGGCAAAAGGCGCGCCAGTCCGCCCGCGAAGGCGAACACCAAGAGCGAATCCACCACGAGCAGTGTCAGCCCCGCGAGCAGGATCGAACCGCGCAAGTCTATCGGTTCGCTCTGCCGATACGGCTCGATCCGCGCCCCAAGCGGTGAGAAATCGATCAGCCCCAAGCGGTCGGCGGGCGCAAGCGTGTTCACGGCCAGGAGGGCCTCCGGGGGGCCGTAAAAGCCTGGCGGATGATCGGCGGACCCACGCCCCCCATAGCCGGCCGGGACCGGGCGGGCGGTCGGTGGCGGGGGTTCGAAGGCACCAAAACCGTCGAGCAGACGGCTCGGGGGAACGACCTCATGGGTACCGGCGGCCGGGTGGGTCTCAGCTTGCATAGCGGGGGTTGACCCGGATAGGGCGACAATGCGCTTGAGCATCTCGACGAAGGCACCCGAGAGCGGCAGATCCGACCAGCGGGTATCGGCGGTGACATGGAACAGCACGATCTCTCCCTTGCCGCGCCGCTCGGCGGTCACAAGCGGCGTGCCATCCGCCAGCGTGGCCCATGTGCGGTCGCTGAGTTCAGAGTCCGGTTCGGCAAGCACCTGGCGGCGCACCGTGGCATCGCTTGGTACTGACATGCCGGCAAACGGACCCTCGTGCGAAAAGCTTCCCAGCTGTTGGGGCTGCTCCCAGGTCAGGCTGCCGCCGAGCGTGCGGCCGCCACGTCGCAGCCTGACTGGCACGAGGTCGTCGTCACCCGCGGCGAGCCGCGGGCCGGCAAAACGCACCAGCACGCCGCCCTCGTCGATCCAGCGGGTAAGCCGCTCGCGCGCATCGCCCACCACGTTGCCCACATCGGCGAGGATCAGCATCGGCAGATTCTGGTCAAGGAATTGCTCCACCGCCTGGGCGGGTGCTTTGCCTTCCGCCAGCCGTACGTCGGCGAACGGGTTGAGGGCCCGTGCCAGATAGTAGGTCGCATCCAGCAAGGGTTGGGCCGTGTCAGTGCTGGCTCCGGACACCACCCCCACGGTGCGCCGCCGCCATCGCTTGTCGAGCAACTGCACGGCGCCGGCGGAACGTTCGCCGGCGATCTCCAGTCGGGCGACGTCGTTGCGAATCTCCACTGGCAAATCCAATTGCGCCTGAGTCTCGTGCGCCTCGGCCGGGAAGCGGAAGCTTGCCTCCCCGATCGTTAACCCCTTGAGATCGAGTGCCCGAACCAAGCCCATTTCGTCTCCGGTCGAGGGACGCAGCACCTGGACGGTCAAGGCTCCCGCCGCATTATCGGCGGCGGCCAGCGCTTGCGCGCGCTTGAGGCCGCCATCGATCACCGTGATCGGTTGCCCCCCAAGCAGGCCGGCAAGCCCGCTCACGAACGCCTTGGCGTTGCCAAGGTCGATGCCGTCGGTCAGCCAGATCAACTCGACTCGGGGCGTGGCTTTGAGAAAGCGGGTCAGCGCCGGAAGGGCCTCGGCCCGGTCGACCGCGTAGGGCTTGGGTGCGAGCGGCCGCAGACGAATGCGCGCGGCGCCCGGGGTCTCGAGCGAAATGTCGTGCTCTGGCGCCGCGAGCGGGACGATCGCCACCCCCCGGTTGCCGGCTTCGGCCCGCGCAATCACTTCTTCGGCGGTGCGCATGCGCGCATCCCAGGTCGCCGCCGCGGCCCAGCCGTCGTCGATCAAGATCGCAAGCGGGATCGCCTCGCCCGAGGTCGCAAGCGGCGGGTTCCACAACGGGCCGGCCGCCGCGATGATCACCAAGGCCGCCAGCAAGAGACGCAGCAGCGTAAGCCACCACGGGGTGCGCGCCGGCGTCTCCTCACGCGGCGCGATTTCGAACAACAGCCGGGTCGGTGGAAACGCGATGCGGCGCGGACGCGGCGGCACGAGACGCAGCAGCCACCACAGGATCGGCAGGCTGATCAGGCCCAATAGAATGAGCGGTTGGGCAAAGCCCAGCGGCAAACCGGCGATCATCCGCGCCCTCCAGGTTGCGCGGCCGCCCGCCAGCGATGGATGCCGGTACCCTGCAGGCCCGCGCCCATCCGGGCATGCAGTCGCAACAGCAATTGGCTCGCCGGCGAGTCAGTGCGGTGGATGGTGAAGCTCCAGCCTAGGCGGTCGGTCTCAGTGCGGATGGCGGTCCGATGGTTCTCGATGCGCGCGGAATATTCGGCCTGCCAGGTTTCAGCGCGCCCTGCCGTGACCGAGCCGGCCCCTTCCGGCTCGATGAACTCGATGCGCCCCGAATACGGGAACGTCTCCTCGGCTGGGTCGACAATCTGCACCACATGGCCCTGGGCGCCGCCGGCGGCAAGCTGCGTGATCGTGCGACGTACCTCCTCAATCGGGCTCCACAGGTCGGAAAGCACCACCGTCTCGGCGAGAGCCGAAGGTGAGAACGACGGCGGCAGGCTCGGCCTATCGCCGCGATCATGAACCATAGCTTCGGCCATCTTCTCGATGACGTTACGGTCGGCGGTCGGACGCATCAGGTCGGGCAGGCCGATCCGTTCCCCGCCTTCGACCAGCAAATGCGCGAGCGCAAAGCCGATGACCAGTGCGCGGTCGAGCTTGGGCGTAGCCGAAAGCGCCGACACGAACCCCATGGACGCGGAGCGATCGACCCAGACCCAGACGGTGTGTGCCGCCTCCCATTCCCGCTCGCGCACATAGAGATGTTCGTCGCGTGCCGAGCGCCGCCAATCGACCCGCGTCGCCGGTTCTCCGGACACAAACCGGCGATATTGCCAGAAATTTTCCCCGGGTCCGGCGCGCCGGCGGCCGTGCAGGCCGTGAATCACGGTGCTGGCCACGCGACGCGCTTCCAGGATCAGCCGCGGCATCGATGCCGCAAGCGTTCTGGCCGCCGCCGTGGCGTGGGGCGCGGCCTCGGCTTCGGTGCGCGTCAAGCTCGCCTCAAGCGGCATCCCGTCACCCGATACGGGCCTTGATGCGGCCGATCACCGCCTCGATCGTCTCCCCCTCGGCGCGCGCCGCAAATGTCAGCGCCATGCGGTGCTTGAGGACGGGGTCGGCGAGATCGAGTACGTCATCCACGGAGGGCGCGAGGCGCCCATCGAGCAGCGCCCGCGCCCGCACCGCCAGCATCAGCGCTTGACTCGCGCGCGGGCCGGGACCCCAGGCGATGAGCTTGGCGTCACCGCCGCTGGCGCTCCCAGGCCGCGCCGAGCGCACCAGGCGCAGAATCGCTTCAACGACGGATTCGCCCACCGGAAGCCGGCGCACCAGGCGTTGGGCGGCGATCAAGTCCTCCGCCGTCATGGCTGCTTTGGGCTTGGTCTCCTCAGCGCCCGTGGTGTCGAACAGAATGCGGCGCTCGGCCGCGTGATCAGGGTAGTCGACGTCAATTTGCATGAGGAAGCGGTCAAGTTGGGCCTCGGGAAGCGGGTAGGTGCCTTCCTGCTCGAGCGGATTCTGGGTTGCCAGCACGTGGAACGGCTTGGGCAGGTCGTGACGAACCCCGGCCACCGTCACGTGCTGCTCCTGCATGGCTTGCAGCAACGCCGACTGGGTGCGTGGGCTGGCGCGGTTAATTTCATCGGCCATGAGCAACTGCGCGAAGATCGGTCCGGCGATGAATCGGAAAATGCGCTTGGCTCCGGGACTCTCTTCCAGCACCTCGGAACCGAGGATGTCCGATGGCATCAGGTCGGGCGTGAACTGAATGCGGCGTGCGTCCAGCCCGACAACCGTCCCCATGGTGTCGACGAGCTTGGTCTTGGCAAGGCCCGGCACGCCCACGAGCAGCCCGTGCCCCCCGGACAGCACGGTAATGAGCGCCCGCTCGACCACCCGGTCCTGACCGAAAATGACCCCCCCAATCGCCGCCTTGGCCGAACGAACATGCGCCGCAGTGGTTTCGGCGGCCCGCACGATCATGTCTTCAAGCTTGTCGAGCCCTTCTGCGCCGGGCACTGGCATGTCGCCTGCTCCTTCTTATGTTGCTTGCATGCTTATGGTGCTTACATGGCTTAGGTCTTAACAATATCCGAGGGATAACGCTCACCGTCGGTAAATGGTCACGAGAAAATTCATGCAACTATTGCGCCAGGTCCGCGGCCTGTCCCGAACCCGGCGGGACTCTGTGAATATAGCGGCATTTCGCGATCGCAAGGCTTCTGGGGCGCCCAATCATCACGATCCCGCGAACGCCAGGGGCGCGGGAAAGTGCAACCAGTGCTATATAGCAGGTCGCACCACTGACGGCTAACCATGGCGAAGGAAGGGCAACCGACAGGGCTTGAATCGATTGCCGGCGCCGCCAAGACCGTCGGCACCAGGGGCCCGCCGCCAGTCCATCTCTGGAACCCGCCCGATTGCGGCGATATTGCGATGCGCATCGCCAGCGACGGCACCTGGTTCTACCAGGCTTCGCCGATCGGGCGTCTTGGCTTGGTCAAGCTCTTCGCCTCCGTGCTTAAGCGCGAAGGGGGCCGATACTACCTCGTCACCCCTGTCGAGAAATGCGGAATCGTCGTCGATGACGCGCCGTTTCTGGCGGTCGAACTAGCCCGTGAGCCCGATGGGCAGGGGAGCGAGTGCTTGCATTTCCGCACCAATGTCGACGATTGGGTGGCGTGCGGGCCAGAGCATCCCCTGCGGTTCGAGACCGAGCCAGCGACGGGCGGCCTCAAGCCCTACGTGCACGTCAGATACGATCTGTGGGCGAAAGTCACCCGCAGCCTGTTCTACGACCTTGTCGATCTGGCCGAAGAGCGCGAGGTCGACGGCGTGCGCGTGGTCGGCGTGGCCTCCGCCGGGGCGTTCTTCGTGATGGCGCCCGCGGACAGTCTCAAGGATCCCGGCTGATGGACATCGCGGCGGCGCCCCGGTCAAACCCCGCCCAGAATTTTTATGAACGTGCCGCCACCCGACTTTCATTCGTGGTCCCTCCCGGGCTGACTGACCCGGCGATCACACCGACCCGCGGCGATCACGACATCGACCCGGTGATGGAGGCGATCGCGCAGGTGCGGCCGATTCGGCCGGCGGCCGTGCTGATCCCGGTGATCGACCGAGCCGAGCCCGCCGTCTTGCTCACCCAGCGCACCACCGGTCTGACCAGCCACGCCGGCCAGATCGCCTTCCCGGGAGGCAAGCTTGATCCGACCGACACCAGCCCATTGGCTGCGGCGCTACGCGAGGCCGAGGAGGAGGTTGGGCTTGATCGTCGCTTCGTCCATCCCATCGGTTATCTGGACGTCTACATGACGACGCTTGGGTTTCGGATCGTGCCCACCCTGGCGCGCGTCGATCCGGATTTTAAGCTCACACTGTCGCCGGCGGAGGTTCATGATGCCTTCGAGGTGCCGTTGCGGTTTCTGATGCAACCCGACAACTATCAACGCCGGCGTCGGGAATGGCGCGGCATGATGCGCACCACCTACGCCATCCCGTTCGGCGACCGCGACATTTGGGGAGTGACCGCCGGAATTCTCAGGAACCTGTACGAACGCATTTGCGCATAAAGGCTGGTGTTTGGGGCTTGCGGCAAACCTCTCACAGTGACAGGAAGGCACCGCTTCGATCAGCCGGGATTGCCATGATACGGCCGCTGTTGACCGAATCGGTGCTGTTCCTGGCGCCGTTTGCCGCTTATGCGCTCTTCTTGTGGGCGACGCGTGCCGGTGTGCTCGATCCAGGCTCGTGGTCGACGCCCGTCCTCGGATGGCTCGCCGCCGTCGCGCTCGCATTGATGATCGGAAGCTTCCTCGTGATTGCGCAGTTCACTGGATCGCCGCCGGGCTCGACTTACGTGCCCGCCCATATCGAGAACGGGCGGTTCGTCCCCGGGGCGCTCAAGCAATGAACGGCGATCAGCTGGTCCTGCCTGAGCCCGGCTGGCTGGCGCAGGGGCCGCTCGGATACCTTTTGCCGGTGCTCGACCGCGAGGGCGAGGAGGCCCGCGTGGTGGGCGGGGCGGTGAGAAATGCGCTGCTGGGTCACACCCCCGTGGAAATCGACATTGCCACCACCGCCAAGCCCCCGGAGGTCATTCGACGCGCCGAGGCTGCGGGCTTCAAGGCGATCCCCACCGGGATTGATCACGGCACCATCACGGTTGTGGTCGCGGGCGCGGCGATCGAGGTGACAACGTTGCGCCAGGACGTCGAGACCTTTGGGCGCAAGGCCCGGGTGCAATTCGGGCGTGACTGGAAAGCTGACGCGGAACGGCGCGACTTTACCATGAACGCGCTCTCCGCCTCGCGCGACGGCATCGTCCACGATTACGTCGGTGGCATCGCCGATCTCAAGGCTCGGCGGGTGCGCTTTATCGGGGACCCGGCGGTGCGAATCGCCGAGGATTATTTGCGGATCTTGCGGTTCTTCCGCTTTCACGCGGCCTATGGGCGCGGCGAGCCCGATGCGGCGGCGGTGCGCGCCTGCATCGGCGCGCGCGATGGGCTTGAGACCTTGTCACGCGAACGCGTGCGCATGGAGCTCCTCAAGATCATGACCGCCGCCGGCGCCGGCCCGGTGCTCGTCGTGATGACGGAGGCGGGTCTTCTCAGTGCCGTGCTTGGCGGGGTGGCCTGGACGCCGGCCTTCGTCCGCATGGCAACGCTCGAGCAGGCGCTCGAGGTCCCCCCTGAGCCGATCCGCCGGCTTGCCGCGCTCGCCGTCAGCATCGTCGAGGATGCCGAACGGCTATGGACCAGGCTGCGGCTTACCAATAGCGAACATCATCGGCTTGTCTCCATGGCCCAGAACTGGTGGCAGATCGCCCCGGACATGGATGAGAGCGAGGCGCGTACGTTGCTTTACCGGCTCGGTTCAACCCGCTTTACGGACCGCGTGCTCCTCTCCTGGGCCCGTTCCGGCGCCGACCCTGCCGAGGCGAACTGGCGGGCGCTCGTCACCCTGCCGCAACGTTGGACGCCACCGGCGTTTCCACTGCGGGCCGGCGACATGATGGCCCGAGGGGTCGCCAAGGGCCCGCCGCTCGGCCGAGCGCTGGCGGCCGCCGAAGAGCGCTGGATTGCAGCCGGGTTTCCGAGCGATCGAGTGCTCATCGCCGAGATCGCGGACCGCGCCGCCCATGACGAGAGGTAGGTGACCCCACGCCTAAAGGCGGGGGCTTTCGGGAGCCCTGCATCACGATGTTTGGAGCATCGCAGCACGGACCTCTAGGGTCGCCTTCTGCACCCCCACGTGCGCAGCGTCGCAGATTCTAAGAGGCTGCGCTCCGCTTCGGTTTCGAGTTTACGGCGTGGCCTAGCCGCACCAGCCGCAGATCGAAATTTCAAACAGCCCGCTCGAGTTTGGAGGGCGAATCACGGAGAACTCAACCATGACAAGGGACGCGCTTTCCTCCTTAGCCCTGAAGGGCGGGACTTCTCGCGCGCATTTCGGTGAGGCCGTCGGCCCACTAGGGCCATTTGACCACCGGCGGCATCGACGAGAGGATCGCCTCGATGTTGCCGCCGGTGCGCAGTCCGAAGAGCGTGCCGCGATCGTACAATAAGTTGAACTCCACGTAGCGACCCCGCCTGACAAGTTGCTCCTCGCGCTCAGCCGGAGTCCATGGTGTCGCCCAGTTGCGGCGCACCAGCTGCGGATAGATGTCAAGGAAGGCGCGGCCGACGTCCTTAACGAAGGCAAAATCCTCGTCAAAATCGCCGCTATTGTGCCAATCAAAGAAGATGCCCCCAATCCCGCGCGGTTCCTGACGATGCTTGAGATAGAAATACTCGTCGCACCAGGCCGCGTATTTGGCATAGGAGGCGCACGGATGCCGGTCACAGGCGCTCTTCATCGCCCCGTGAAAGGCCTGTGCGTCGGGGTCCTCGCGGGTGCGGCGTGCCGCGAGCACCGGCGTGAGATCGGCGCCGCCGCCGAACCAGGCCCGACTGGAAACGAGGAAGCGGGTGTTCATGTGCACCGCCGGCACATGCGGACTTCGCAGGTGAGCGATTAACGACACGCCGGACGCCCAGAAGCGCGGATCAGCCTCCGCGCCCGGGATCTCTGCTCGAAATTCCGGCGCGAATTCCCCGAACACCGTGGACACGTGAACACCGACCTTTTCGAACAGCCGACCGTGCAAGGTCGACGCCACCCCACCCCCGCCGGGTCGCCCGCTTGAGTCGGTGCGCGGCCAAGGGGTGCGCACGAATCCGGCCGGTGGGTCGGGATAGAGGGCCGCAGGGGCCTCACGTTCGAGTGTCTCGAAGGCCTCGCAGATGCGGTCACGCAACGTCTCGAACCAAGCCCT
>Ga0126371_10002619_pt1 | contig 15516 bp, 17 predicted proteins | sample PanSoiMetaPlot_4_FD_110145 | JGI IMG/M metagenome (GOLD analysis project Ga0126371, IMG submission 110145) | Tropical forest soil microbial communities from Panama - MetaG Plot_4 | ecosystem: Environmental > Terrestrial > Soil > Tropical forest > Bulk soil | place: Panama | collected 2016-02-17 | reverse complement strand
CGGTCTTGCGGGCGCGTGCCAGTGAAGTACTCCGACTTCGCGGCGAAGGTCACCGGCCGCTCGACCATCAGCGGCAGGTAGATCGAGTCAATGATGGACAGGTGATTGGAGGCCAGGATGGCCGGGCCGCTGGACGGGATGTGCTCAGCACCGATGACCGTTGGCCTCACCAGCATCCGGAGGAACGGCCCGGCGACCATTCTGGACAACTGATACTGCACTCGGCCTCCTGCTTGACTGACGCGAGACTTTCTAGGTCATCTCGCGCGGCAGCTCAAAGGTTAGCCGTGTCCGCACGGTGCCCGGACTGTCGTATCTGGGGTTACTCGTAAGTCACATGCAGCGAGCGCAAGCTCCCGGCCGCAGACGGCGGAGCAGGACGGACAATAAATCGCGTGCCTGGCAAGGTCGGCCCCGCAACAATGACCCGCATGGATTCCGCCTATTGGCCCCTGGCGCAGCTCCGGGTGCAGACCGCTCGACTCGAGCTGAGACTTCCGTCGGAGAAGCAGCTATCCGCGTTGGCGGCGCTCGCGGCAGCGGGCCTACATGACCCGCAAGTACAGCCGTTCGCCATCCCATGGACAGACGTATCTCCGGTCGAGCGAGCGCGGAGCACACTGCAATACCAATGGCGACAGTGGGCAGAGTGGCAGCCCAGCAAGTGGTCGCTAGAACTCGTCGTGATAGACGACGGAAACGTAGTTGGCATCCAGAGCATGTCTGCTCATGACTTCGCCACCCTGCGCGAGGTCAGCACCGGATCCTGGCTTGGCATTGAGTACCAAGGCCAGGGAATCGGAACTGAGATGCGGGCCGCGATACTGCACCTGGCGTTCGCCGGGCTGGGCGCGCAGTCCGCTGCGTCAGCGGCATTTACTGATAACCCCGCATCGCTGGCTGTGTCGCGCAAGCTCGGCTATGCAGATGATGGGGTGGAGTTGTATGTCCAGCGCGGTCAGCCCGCAACCTCCCAGCGACTGCGGCTCGACCGGGCAACATGGGAGGCCACGCGGACAGTTCCGGTGACGATCACTGGCCTCGAGAGCTGCATGGAAATGTTTGGCCTGCCCGCTAACCAAGTCAATGGGAGTTAACTCGCTCTATGGAGGCGAATGCGCTGCGGGTCCTGCCTGCCGAGGCCCTTGACACACGCCAGATGGACCGCCTAGCGGAGATATACGCCCAGGCGTTCCCGCCGGACTTGCGGGTGCCGCTGGCAGATCTTGCGGCAGATAGTCCTCGGGATCGACTGCTCGTCGCGGTGGACAACGCTGAGCCCGTCGGGCTCGCAGCGCTTCGCCTGCTTGGTCGCGTCGACTGGGTATTCCTGCGCTACTACGCGGTCGCCGCCGACCGTCGGCGCACCGGGCTCGGGCGCGCGTTCTGGGACCTGACGCTGCAACAGCTTGCCGACGACCGCTGGCCAGCGCGCATCGCCTTCGAGGTCGAAGACCCGGCCGAAGCCGTCTGTGACGCCGCCGAGCACGCTGTCCGACGCGGCCGCATCAACTTCTGGGTTAGTTGTGGTGCAGCACAGCTGACCGTGCCGGGATACGTCATGCCAGCGCTCACTGCAATTGGACAGTCCGAACCGATGATCTTGATGAGTGCTGATCCCGCGGGCACCTCTCGCTCATCATCGGACCTGGCTGCGCTGGTGCGGGCGATCTTCACCGATCACTACGGTCTCGCCACTGACGACAAGCTACTGGTTACTGCCCTCGGCTCTATTAAGTCCAACAGCCGTGACTGAAGGCGTTTGGCTCGTCACCGGCATCCAGGCAGCAGGTAAGTCCACCATCGCGGACATGCTGGCCCGCCGGTTCGAGCGCGGCGTGCACCTGCGCGGCGGTCAGTTTTACCGCTGGGCGGTCCAGGGCTGGGTGCATGCGGGTGATCCCCGCGCCGCGGAAGCCAGGCGGCTGCTGGATCTGCGGTACCGGCTGGCTGCACTGGTGGCTGATGAATACTGCCAAGCCGGCTTTACCACCGTTGTGCAGGACAACATCTTTGGCGCTGACGTGGTCAGGTGGCTGCAGTCAGTGCGAACAAGGCCGCGGCATCTGGTTGTGCTCCGGCCCTCAGTTGCTGTCGTCTGGGCGCGCGAGCACGCGCGGCACGAAGCAACTGGCAAGACGGCCTACCGGCCAGGTGAGTTTACTGCCGAGGACCTCGACGGCTATCTAGCCCAGATGCCGCGCATCGGCCTCTGGCTGGACACTAGCCTGCAAACCCCGGCCGAAACTATTGATGCGATTCTCGGCCGTGCAGCCGAGACACAGGTCGACGACGACGAGCTAGACCAGGCATGCCGCTGACGAGCGACACTCGGCAGGCTAGTCAAGATCGCCCGAGCTGCTCCGCAGCGTACGCATCAAGTCGGGACAATTGGTCGGCGTAGATGCCGCGCATCACCCGTGGCGCGAACGTGCGCTCAAAGAATCCGCCGATGCCACCAGCGCCGTTCCACTCACTAGCAATCCGTACAGTGCAGTGGTCATCGGCAGGTGTGACCGTGAACGTCGTGACCGCGCTCGAGCTGGTGTCTGACTCAGTCAGCACATGCCCAGGTTGAGGCTCAGCAATTTCGTTCCTGAGTCGCCTAGTGCGGCCCCCAGCGCTGAGATTGAAGCTGACGACTGTTCCCGCGCCGACGCCGCCGGACTCGACCTCAAAGCCGCTGAACGCAGGCGGAAGGAACTTCGGGTGATGCTCGCGCATGTTCGCGATGTAGCCGTAGACGACCTCAGCGGGAGCGTGCACCAGCCCTTCGGCGCTGGCCTGAACTTTCCCCATGTTGCCTCCGTGGCTCTCAGGCGTTGCCGTAGTCATCGACGAAGTCCCAGATGCGGATGTCGCCAGGCTCGATCCGGAGAATGACATCCGTGCCGCGCGCAGCTGCCACGTAGTCGGCCGCTGCTTGCGCGCCGATATAGCGGGCTGCGATGCCGAGCGCGGTGTCGGTCACGCCTTCCTCTATGAAGCGGGCAACCCCGCGAACCTCAATCCCTCGGTACGGGAGATCGGACTCGGCCACCACGATGGTCGCTCTGGGGTCCCGTCGCAGGTGCCGAGCCTTGACGTTCTGGTGCTCTGTCCACACGTTGAAGCCGCCATCGCGCCACTCGTGCCAGACCGGTGAGAGCAAGACGCTCGCATCGGCCCGGAAGGTGGCGAGGACCGCCACCAAAGGCTCGTCCAGCAAGTCGCCAAGGCGGTCAACTGTTAGGTGCGTCCGCACGAATGAACCATAGACGGCTCGCACAGACCAACTCAACGCGGGCGGTCAAGCGCGCGTCCATCCTCGCTCGGTGCGAGTGAGTTCGCGGAATCCGGATGCGGTGAGGAACGCCCGCTGGTTGGCGTAATCCTGTCCAGCGGGATCTTGGCCATCGAGCCAGGCGTAGTCGAGGAGGCGCTCGACTTGTGCCAGCTCAAGCCAGTCGGCCGCCTGACCAAGCAGCCACGTCGCAACTCCGTGCCGGCGGTGCTGCTCGTAGACGTGGAGGTTGCCGATGTCTGCCCAGCCTCCATGCCGGGAGAGCCGCTCTCCCTCTTCGAATGTTTCCACCTCGATGTAGCCGAGCACTTTCTCGCCGGCAACCGCCGAGAGGCGAGTGCCGTTGATGCCGACCGACCGAAGGACGCAGAGCCCCGCCATAGGCGGCTCCGTCGGGCGCTGGAGGTCGGCAACTTCGGCTACATAGACGACCTCGATGTGCCCTGTGTGCACGAACCCGGCGCCCTGATAAACGCTTCGGATGTGTGGCCATTGCGCTGGCACGCCGTAGACGCCGCGGACCGGCAGGTCGCCATCCGCAGACTGACTGCTGACGCCCCACTCGTCGAGCCTTCTGATGCAAGCGCGGATCAGTTCCTCGGCTGCATCAGTGGCATCTGGCCAGTAGGGGTTGCCGTGCGGAGCCTTCGGCCAGAACAACAGCCAGCGGATCTCGCCCGAGTTGCGGTATGCCGCCCCGGCCCTCTCGTCTGGGTAGTAGCGCAGCAGGTGTGCCGCGGCTGCGACTCGGTCGCTTTGCTCGGCCACAAACGTCACGCGCTCGCTAACCCACGGGTCGACGATGAACTCCCCGGGCTGACGCTCAAGTGCGTTGAGAACAGTGCTGACTGAAGCCCCCATGCCCGGCACTACGGCCGCTGCGTGAGCGTTCACCAGGTCGGTCAACTGCTGGCGGTCACGGCGGTGAAATGGGCGGACCTGAATAGACGCCATGAGCAGGCCTCCTCGAACACAGAAGAAGAATCCGAGAGCACAACAGGCCCGCTGCCAGTGCGGTACGGGCAGGAGCGTAACACCTAAGGCAGCCTTCTGCTCCGGCCGGCGCACTTGGCGATCACCGGAAAGTTTGCATTCCGCCCGACCTGCCTGCGACGGCTCAGCGCCAGTCAGTTAAGCAGGAGCGTCGCCGTTGGAGCTCGCCGGCTCTTCCAGCCGCGTCATGAGCTTTCGCAAGGAAGCAAGCTCGGCATTGAGAGCGTGGCGACCATCGGGAGTAATCGACGCCACGGTTCGCGGCCGCCGGCGGTGATATCCCTTCGTGATCATGATGAGCCCGGCCTCCTCCAGAACCTGCAGGTGACGGCCGAGGTTGCCGTCTGTCAGCCCCAGCAGTGACCTCAGATACGGGAAGTCCGCCTGGCCTGCTTCCGCCAGCACGGCCAGGATCCCAAGCCTGTTTCGCTGGTGGACGACTTCGTCAAGGCCCAAAGCCGGGTGGCCCGGCACCGTCTCCCCGGAGACTGCGTCGGCGCCACCAAAGTCCTCTGCCTCGCTCATCGAGCCTTGCCCTCACGCCACCTGGCTACGAGCCCTGCGAGGACGGTTGCAAGGGCGAGTGCCAGATAGACCGCCTGATGCTCCCACGGGCGCCACATCGAAGGGGCAGCCGGCTGGTGATCCCGAAGAAGCCTTCGAATATCCCGATCGCGCCGACCAGGATGGCCCAGGCAACGAGGAATCGGTTGCGCTGCCAGAGTCCGGCGATCAGCAGACCGAGTCCGAAGACTAGGAACGGGCCCATCAGGAAGGTCGCGATCACGCCCAGCGACAGGGTCAAGAAAAGCGCCATCACCGCGGCTGCCCCGAAGCCAGTCGAACGGCCGACGCCGCGGCGAAGCGCCCTTCGGCGCAGGAAGAGCCACATGGCGGAGAACGCGGCCGCGATCAGCAGGCCGGTGAACCATTCTCCTAGCCGAGCGACAGACCAGCCCGCGTCCACGAACACCTGCGGCAGAACACCGATCGCGGTAGCGCTGCCTAGCAGCAGCAGTGGAGCTGAGGTAGACCGCAAGTCGCGGCGGACCTCAGCCCGCAACGCGGAAATGTGCGCGACAGATTCTTCTGGCGACCCACCGGCATTGGCATAGCTCATCGCTTGCTCCTGGTGCGACCTACTCTGCCATGCAGAGTGCTCTCTCATTAACTCTGTAGTGCAGAGTACTCTGCCGCACTCAGCTGTCAATAGCTCGCCCGGAGCGTCAGAGGAACAAGCAGAACGGGTGTCCAGCCGGGTCGAGCAGCACTCGGACGTGCTCCTGCGGCTGGAATGAAGCAAGCTCCGCGCCTGCGCTAAGCGCCCACGCCACAGCCTCGTTCAAGTCGTCGACATGGATGTCTAGGTGCTGGGTGATGTGCTGCTGCCCGGCTTCGCTTGGCCACACCGGACGGTCGTAAGCGGCTTCGTATTCGAAGTTGAGCGTTGGGCCGACCTTGCCCGGCGGCGGTCCCATCTGCGCCCAGCCGTCTTCGGGCGGTGACCCCGGTCGGGCCGGCTCTTCCGTCGTCACGGTCCAGCCGAGCAATCGAGCATAGAAGGCGGCAAGTGCCCGCGGATCGGGGGCTCCGATCGTCACCGAAGTGACGCGCAATTCAGGCTGTCCGGTCATCTCCACCCAACCTAACTTTGTCGCCCGGCTGGCAATACCGGTTTGGCCCAGCCGGGTCACCCAGCTCGTGCAGAAGGCCGGGACAGGCGGCGCCATCGTGGTAGGCGTGCTCGTGTTCGCGCCTACAGCGCAGCACCTGGGCGGGCTGCAGACCATAGCGACAGCGGAGCACCGGGTCGCCGCAGCAATCCTGTGGGTCCTCCTGCCGGCGTTCGTGAATGTGGCGCTGGTGTGGCTATTCCTGGCCGCCCACCTGGCCAACCAGACCGGACGAAACGGCATCTGGATAAGGCGGGCACGTGGGTGGACTAGGTGAAGGCGCACAGCGATCTCATCATCAGGGTCGTCTTTGCCGTCGCTGGCCTGTACCTGGTTATCAACGGCGCTCACGGCCTAGCCGCCAGCTGGCGCCGCCAAGGCCGCAGACCCTGCGAACTCCCAGGTCAGGCGAAAGATGAGTAACGGCAAAGACGAAGGACGCTAAGGCGCAGGGCGACGCCACAGGTGGGATCGGAGCCGGTGAGCGGGATCGAACCGCTGACCTGCCGTTTACAAGACGGCCGCTCTGCCAACTGAGCTACACCGGCGGGAGACACCGTGCATGTTAGCCGACCAGAGACGGTAGCCGCCCATCGCGCACTCCGTAGTTAGATCTGTCAGATTTTCAGTGATTAAAGCTCTGTTTCCGATGAGCCCACGGGTTTTGATGTGATGAACTATCACAGACAGTGACCCCGCGCTGGTTTCCTGTGTGCGTGGTCAGGGGGTGGCTGGGGTGACCGGAGACTACAGTCCACGGCCGGCACCGTCGTGGCCGAAGGTAATCGCCACAACGTTCCGGCTATGGGCGGGGCGCCGTCTCTTCAAGTTGCGTGCGCGCAGGAGACTCTACGGCAGGCTGGGCGTCGGGCTGCTTGCACTGATGGCGCTCGCCGGGGCAGCAACTTCTGTTGCCTTGGCGCACGCCAATTCTTCGAGTGCCCAAGCTTCGACGCGCCCCTCTGGCGTTGCGCGGAACGCCGGTCATTCATCTGCGCCACCTGGCGCAACGGCACTTGCGGCCGCCTCGGAAACTAGGCAAGCGGCAACTGCCTGGGTGGCTGCGCAGGTGGATCACGGCATAATCGTCGCCTGCGACCCGCTGACGTGCGCTGCGCTACACCAGCAAGGTTTCCCGGCCGCTGATCTGTCTGTGATCGACGCTGAAAGTGCCGATCCGCTCGGCTCGGCGGTAGTCGTGGCCACACCGACCGTGCGAGACCAACTTGGCCCGCGGCTGGCATCTGTCTACGCGCCACTCGTAATAGCCACCTTTGGTGCCGGTGCGGATGAAATCCAGATCCGGGTCACCGCCGTCGGCGGTGCCACTGCATTCCTGTCGGCGCTGCAGTCTGATCGGCAGGCACGCAAGGTCACGGGTCGACAGCTTGCCGGAAACAGACACTTTCATGCTGCCGCGCTGGCCAGAAGTGAGGTCACATCTGGCCGGGTGGACTCTCGGCTATTGATTACTCTTGCCGCACTCACGCACAAGTTTTCTGTCCAGGTCCGCGAGTTCAGCGACTCCGGGCCCGGCACTGGCACGACCGGCGAGCTTCGCGAGGTCAGCATTATTGCGCCAACAACCAGATACCTAAGCCAGCTCCTCACCTTTCTGCGCGCGCAGCGCCCACCGCTGCGCGCAAGCATCTCCGAGAACCACGACGGGCCAATCACCGTCGTCCACATCCAATTCACTGCGCCGAGTATCCCCGGCTTGCTCCACGTAAGAGCGCCGTCATGAGCAGCGCTGTTGCGGCGGTCGATCGGCAGACTCCTGACTCTGGAAGGGACCACAGATGAAGGCAGCATTGAAGCCGCGCTTTGCGCGCATGGTGGCCGCGGCAACGATAGCCACCGCAGGCCTGATCGGCGGCCAGGTCGCATTAACGGCTCAGTCCGCCTCCGCGGCAAGCCACGTCGGCTGGATCCGGCTCGCCCACCTCTCACCTAACGCACCAGCCGTGGACGTGTATCTGTACTCGTTTGGTGATCCTGCCGCGCAGACAGTAATTCATCACGTCAGTTACGGCACGGTCTCTGCATACATGCAGGTCGCAGCCGGTGAATACACTGTCGCAATGCGGCTGGCCGGCAAGCCGGCGAAGTCCAAACCGGTACTGTCGACTGCGGTCAAGATCGTTGCCGGCCACGCTTATACGGTCGCGGGCATGGGACCGGTCGCTGGCCTGCGATTGCAAGTCATCCCGGACCAGCTGACCACGCCTCGTGGCAAGGCGCTGGTACGAATCATCCAGGCCTCGATGCAGGACAACAGCGTCAATGTGACGGTGAGGCATGCCAGGTTGGCCACGCATCTGACGTTTGCCAGCGTGACGACCTATCACGCTGTGCGCCCGGGCACGCTGCGGGTACGAGTGACCGGGTCGGGCAAGAGCACGACAGCCACTCTGAATCTTGCCGCGGGCACGATTCACACTTTGGTTGTTCTCGACGAGCCAGGCCGGATAATTGTCGACGACCTGCTGGACGCCGCGGGCAGCAAGGTAGATCCAAGCGGCGCGCCGCAGACCGGGCGTGGCGGTACAGCGCCGCGACCGGGCGCGCCACTGGCGCCGTGGGTCGTTATTGGCGCGGCGGGCCTCGCAATGGCGATCGGCGGAACTGCCCTAATTGGTCGCCGACGGCGGCCTGCTCTGCATGTCCGCTGACAATCCTGGCGGAGTTACGCACGGCGGCGGGCACTGCCACGGGCGACGCGGGCCGCCGGGCCGGCATGTGTCGCCACGGCGACTGATCCGGCGGCCCGTCGCAGTTGCCGCCGCAGTCACTGGCGTGGTCATGCTGTGCGGCGCGGCGGCAGGGCTTGCCTGGGCCAGCCACACTGGCCGGCCGGCTACGCCTGCCGGAGCGCCTCCGATCGTGGCGATACCGAGGGGCGCATGGGCCACCGTGCCGCCAGCTAAAGCTGTACATGTGTCCAGACCTACGGCGCTGGTGATCCCGGCTATCGGCGTCAGGACAAGACTGATCGGGCTGAAGCTCACTCGGGCCGGGAAGATGCAAGTGCCGCCCAATCCCGCAGTTGCCGGCTGGTACACCGGCAGCCCACGCCCTGGCGCCGCCGGGGCGACCGTGATAGCTGGTCATGTCGACTCCCGACGTGGACCAGCGGTGTTCTTCCGGTTACGCGAACTGCGGCCTGGTGAGCTGATCTTCGTGCGGCGCGCACATTCCAGCCTCGCAGTGTTCCGGGTCACAGCTGTTCGGGTATTTGCCAAGGCGCGATTCCCAACCGCGGCTGTGTACAACGCTGTTCCTAATTCTCAGCTGCGGCTCATAACGTGCGGCGGCAACTTCGACCCGGCTACCGGCCACTACGTGAGCAATGTGATCGTATTCGCGGTCCTCCAACGCCGCTGAACCGCAAGCTTTGCAGGCAATGTCCAGCCTCCGGAAGTTCTCTGACTAGAGTCAGAGAATGGATGCCGAGATGGTGCAGCAGGTGCGCCAGTTCAACCGCACAGTCACCCAGCGCATCGGAGCGCTCGAAGAAAGCTTCCTTTCTCGCGACCGGCCGCTAGGCGAAGCTCGCTTGCTCTGGGAGATTGGCAAGGACGGGTGCGACGTACGCGAGCTGCGTGCACGGCTCGATCTGGACTCCGGCTACCTCAGTCGGCTGCTCCGAGCCCTGGAGGCCGCTGGCTTGGTCGTTGTCCACCGTGGCGAAACTGACGCCCGTGTTAGAACTGCGGCTCTAACCAGCAAGGGGCGTCGAGAGGTCGCGACGCTCGACCGGCTATCCGACGATGGCGCGGTATCGATCCTCGAGCCGCTCAATCTGCGCCAACGGCAGCGCCTGGTTGCGGCGATGGCCGAGGTCGAGCGATTGCTTCTCGCCTCGACGGTGACAATTTCGGTGTGCGAGCCCGGCCACAGCGACGCGCGAGTGTGCATGAGCGCGTACTTCCGCGAGTTGGCGGACAGGTTCCCGGACGGGTTCGATCCCGAACTGAGCATTTCCGCAGCCGACGCGGAACTGGTCCTGCCTGCCGGATTGCTGCTCGTCGCCAGGCTGCATAGCGAGCCGGTCGGATGCGGAGCCCTGAAGTTTCACGGCACCGAGCCTGCGGAGATCAAACGCATGTGGGTCAGCTCCGCAGTTCGTGGTCTCGGGCTCGGCAGACGGCTGCTCGCAGAGCTGGAGGCGCACGCCGCCGCCAAGCACGTCACGACAGTCCGGCTCGAAACAAACGACTCGCTTACCGAGGCTATAAGCCTGTATCGCGAGTCCGGCTACCAAGAAGTCCCAGCGTTCAACAACGAGCCCTACGCCCATCACTGGTTCGAAAAGAAGCTGAGCATCGAAGATACGTCAGTGTTATCTGTGTCGCAGCCGGGCTGCGCGTGCCACGGCGGGTAGTCGCGCGAGGATCGCATCGGCTTCAGCAGTTGCCCGATCCTCGATGCTTGCCGTCACTCGCCTGCCCGCTACATCCAGGTGCACGGTTGCCAGCCCGAACCCGCGTTGCACTGGGCCTTGCAACCAGCGGATGCTCTGCACCTTTTCCAGCGGCACCCAGGTGGTCTTCCGGCACACGCGGCCACCTGATGCGACGACGTAGCGCGCGTCGCCGTTCCAGGCCAGGAAGTGATACTTGAGGGGTGCCTTCCACCGAGCCGGAGCAGGCGCAGGCAGTGATGGCACTGGCCTGTTGGTCAGCAACTCGCTCAGCATATGGTCCGCTTCAGCCCGGGTACCGACGGGGATCAGGCCGCGCAGCCGGTGGCCTTCAGCGTGGTTCTCCTCGCGCTGCCGCGGACCTGCGACATCGATCTCAAGCCGACACCAGCCGAATGCGCGCCATACGAGCGGCTCAACCAGCCGCACCGCCTGTATACGTCCTGGCCTGATAGTTTCCGCCGCCACCTGAATCAGCCCGGACTTCAGGCGCAGCCCATCTGGCGCAATCGTCACTGAGGTGCCGAACTCGGAGTTGAACTGCCGCCATATTCCGAGAATCGCACCGAGACCGACAGACACGAAGGACGCGACGGCCGCCTTCTCACCCCAGATTGCGCTAATGGCCACGAGCACACCGATGGCTACTAGTGCGATCACGCCAACATGGCTAAACAGGAGACCGCCAGCTAGCCGGCCAGGGTGCACGCGAAACAGCACACGCTCGGGTGTCGCTGCCGGTGCAGTTGCAGTGACTGATCCCGATGCGGTTGGCGGCCAGGCCACTGCGGATTGTGCCGACGCCGCCCGTTCTGACAAGGCCGTCGCATTCGCGTCCGCAGCGTCTGTTCCGCTGACCTCACTGCGGCTGGCCGACGCTCTGGCTGTTCTGGCCAGCGCCAGCAACTGCTCGCGCAGGACTTCGGCATCAGCGCGGCGCAGGCAGGCTAGGCGCCCGCCGCGGGACGCATCGCCACCGGCGACTCGCAGGCGTAGCTCCGCGAGGCCAAGTACTCGAGCGATGCCGGTCTGGACAACATCGATTGCCTGCACCTGGGACAACGGGAACCGGCGCGAATCCCTGCGCACCAGGCCCGTGTCAACCCGAAGTACTCCATCGGCTACCTGCCACCTCGTCACCAGCCAGCGGATGAACCCGCCCGCCAGCGCGATCACGATGACCACGCCATCGGTGATCAGGTCGCTGCCCGCGGTCCGCTGCTGCGCCACTGCGAATCCGAGCAGCACCACGACGAGTGCAGCCAGCCTCGGGCCGGCGCTGACGACTGGCGAAAGCGGGTGGAGTCGGTGCCAGCCGGTTTGTGCGCTGAGTGCCACCGGCGCCCCTGGAGGCGGCTGTCTGTGCTCCGGCGAGCTTGCCGGCGACTCGCTTGTCACAGGCCCGCAGCCTGCGCCTCGCCGAGCGATGCCAGTTGGTCGCGCAAAACCCCGGCTACAGACTTGTCCAGGCCGGGAATGCGCGCATCGCTTGCGGCAGCAGCGGTATGCATCCGCAGGGTGGCAAGACCAAGGCTGCGTTCGATCGGCCCGGCGGTGACGTCAATGAATTGCATCCGCCCGTAGGGGATCACTGACTGCCGCTTGACCAAGACGCCGCGGCGGACCATCAGATCCTCTTTGCGCTCGGCATAGCCCCAGGCAGCGACGCGCCGGCTCAGGAACCGCTCAGACAGCACACCAAGCGCGACGACCCCGGCGCCGACCCCGACGGCAGCCTGCCAGGAGCTTGCCAATCCACCCAGCAGACCAATGATCGCCAGCGGCACTGTGACCAGCGCGACTTCGATACGCCTGGCGCGCAGCAGCAGCGGGGACGGACGCAGCCACGTGAGGTCGTCACCTGCCTCTGAAAACCCCTGCTCGGCTACATGCGGGAACTCATCTACCACTTCGACCCATTTCTGCAATTACTGTGGCACGTCACTGGATGCCAGGCTACCGGCGTTCTGCCACTTTTCGCCTGCGGCTGCAGCCCAATTGGAATGCCTTAGCCGGAACAATTCGGCGGCCCGCGAGCCACTCCAGCCCTCCGGCAGCATCGCGGTCGGCAGCACCGGATCTATCCACGGAAATCGCCGCCACGAATGCACCAGCTCGATGAGCATCGTGAGCGAATCTGCAGCTACCGGGCTTGCGAACTGGGCCAGGAACTCCTCATACCGGCGTTCGATCTCTTCCAGGTCCCATGCCTGCCTTGTCATCGCAGCCAGTTCACCGCCACCGCAGTGTTCAGCCAGAAAGATCTGCGACTCGGTTAGCAGACCCGCATCCGCCAGGGCTCGCTCGGCCTCCGCCTTCCTGCCGGTGTCGGGGCTGAGCCAGACACCTGGAGCCGGGCTGCCAAAGCCCGCCCAGCTGAGCCGGGTTCGCAGCAGATGCCGAGCCGACCTGTCCGCCTCGGGTGCCCTGGCCAGCACGAGGAGCCAGCGGCCCTCCCAGTCTGGCCGTGTCGCGGTGAAGCCATAGATTCGCTCGGCTCCCTCGGTCAGCAATCGCTCGGCGCTTGGAGTCAGCAGCCAGCGAGTTCGGCGGCCCACGCGATCGGAGATCAGCCACCCGTCGGCCGCCGTGCGCATGAGCGCCTGCCGGGCGGCCTTCTCCTCGATTCCCAGCCGCCCAAGTACCTCGATGAACGCAGCTGTCCACGCCGCCCCGCCTGCTGGCAGGACGAACTCCCCCAGCACCGTGAACAGCAGGCCGCGCGCGGTATTAGCGCCCCGATCATGTCGGCGAGAAAGGCTCTCTGCCCGACCGTGCGCTCGGCCTGGCGCAGACTCATCCCCGGCCGCCTTGATCGCAGCTGCCGATGGACGCGCGGGCATTGGTCGCCTCCCTGATCAGGTGATTCAGCTGAGCTAGCTGTCTGTTCATCCAGGCGCAAGATCGGCCTAGAACATGCTACATCCCATTGACGTTTTACCTTGTCGATGTAGCATATTGAGAATGACGAGGGCAGTGGCAGGCGATGCCGCCGATCCCAAGCATTCGCGCGCACAACTTGTCGACTTCCGAGTCGAGCCTGCGTCCTACCGGCATTGGCGGCTGAGCGTCGATGGGCCGGTTGCGACGTTGTGCATGGACGTAGACGAGCACGGCGGGCTCAGCGACCGGTACGAGCTAAAGCTGAACTCCTACGACCTTGGTGTCGACATCGAGCTCTACGACGCGACGCAACGACTGCGGTTCGAGCATCCGCAAGTGCGCACTGTCATCCTCACAAGCGCCAAGGACAAGGTCTTCTGCGCCGGCGCCAACATCCGGATGCTTGCCACTGCCGCGCACGAGGAGAAGGTGAACTTCTGCAAGTTCACCAACGAGACACGCAACGGCATGGAAGACGCCAGCGCCAACTCTGGTCAGGCTTACATCGCAGCCGTTAACGGCACCGCCTCCGGCGGGGGCTATGAGCTTGCCCTCGCGTGCGAGCACATCATGCTCATCGACGATCGGTCATCCGCGGTCTCGCTGCCAGAGTTGCCGCTACTCGGCGTGCTGCCAGGGACAGGCGGCCTCACCAGGCTGGTCGACAAGCGGCACGTCCGGCGCGATGTTGCCGATTACGTGTGCACAAGGTCCGAAGGCATTACCGGCAAGAAAGCCGTCGCCTGGCGACTGGTGGACGAGGCAGTGCCGCGGGCGCAATGGGCGCAGGCCGTAGCCGACCGCGCGGCCGCATTGGCGGAGCGGTCCACTCGTGCACCCATAGAAAACGGAGAGCCCGGCATCCAGCTCACGCCATTGGGCAAGAAGCGCGCCGGGTCGGAGATCGAATACTCCTACGTGCACGCCCGCCTAGACCGAGCGAAAGGGGCGGCGGAGATAACGGTCCAAGGCCCGCGCGCACCGGTACCAAAGACCATCGAGACCGCGCACGATCAGGGCGCCGGCTTCTGGCCCCTCGCCGTTACGCGCGAATTGGATGATTTGATCCTGGACCTGCGCACCAACGAGCCCGCCCTCGGCACATGGCTGTTGCGCACCAGCGGAGACGGACAGGAGGTCCTGCGCTACGACCAGCTCCTGCTCGACAACGCCAGCGACTGGCTGGCCAACGAGATCGTCCACTACCTGAAGCGGACGCTGAAGCGCCTGGACGTCACAAGCCGCAGCCTGATTGCTCTCATCGAGCCCGGAAGCTGTTTCACCGGGTCGCTTCTCGAACTTGCGCTGGCCGCCGACAGGACATACCAGCTGGCCGGCTTGTTCGAAGACAGCGATCCCGACACCGCATCCGCGACCGTAACCCTGGCCGGCATGAACCTTGGTGCGCTGCGCATGGGTAACGGGCTAACCCGGCTGCAGACCAGGTTCCTCGGCGACGACAGCGCCTTGGAAGCTGCAACAGCGACCACTGGCCAGGCGCTCGAGGCGGACTCAGCTGAAGAACTCGGCCTCATCACGTTCGCGCCAGACGACATCGACTGGGCCGAAGAGATCAGGATGGCGCTGGAGGAACGGGCAAGCTTCAGCCCCGACGCTCTGACCGGCATGGAGGCTAACTTCCGCTTCGCCGGACCGGAGACAATGGAAACCAAGATCTTTGGCCGTCTCACGGCCTGGCAGAACTGGATCTTCAATCGTCCTAACGCCGCAGGCCCGGCGGGCGCGCTAACCAGGTTCGGCACTGGCCAGCGGGCCGACTTCGATTTCACGAGGGTGTGAGCCATGACCACGAGCGCTGACTACACCGAGAAGATCCCCAACAACGTCGACCTGCACGAGGACAGGCGGCTGCAGCGGGCGCTGGAGTCCTGGCAGCCGAACTTCCTGCACTGGTGGGAGTCGATGGGACCAGCCCTGCCGACGCAAGATGTGTACCTGCGCACAGCGATCAACGTCGGCCGGGAGGGTTGGGCCCATTTCGACCACGTCGCGATGCGCGACTACCGGTGGGGGATCTTCCTCGCCGAGCGAGACCGAGACCGGCGGATAGGTTTCGGCCAGCACAAGGGCGAGCCTGCCTGGCAGCAGATCCCCGGTGAGTACCGCGCCGACTTGCGGCGCCTCATCGTGATCCAGGGCGACACCGAGCCCGCCTCGGTCGAGCAGCAGCGCAATCTGGGCGCGACAGCACCGAGCCTCTATGATCTGCGCAACTTGTTCCAGGTGAACGTCGAAGAGGG
>Ga0126371_10002618_pt1 | contig 15517 bp, 13 predicted proteins | sample PanSoiMetaPlot_4_FD_110145 | JGI IMG/M metagenome (GOLD analysis project Ga0126371, IMG submission 110145) | Tropical forest soil microbial communities from Panama - MetaG Plot_4 | ecosystem: Environmental > Terrestrial > Soil > Tropical forest > Bulk soil | place: Panama | collected 2016-02-17 | reverse complement strand
TTTTCGACCACGATGATCGCGTCGTCGACGACGAGGCCGATAGCGAGCACCAGCGCCAGCAGCGTCAGCAGATTGATCGAGAAGCCGAACGTCTGCATCATCGTGAAGGTGCCGATCAGCGACAGCGGGATCGCGACGGTCGGGATCACCACCGAACGCACCGAGCCGAGGAACAAGAACACTACGGCGGTGACGATCAGCAGCGCTTCGACCAGCGTGTGGATGACCTCGCTGATCGCGCTGTTCACGAACTTGGTCGAGTCATAGACGATCGTACCTTGTAGGCCTTTCGGTAGTTGGGCCTGGATGCCGGGGAAGACGTCGCGGATGCCTTTGGTGACGTCGAGCAGATTGGCCGCCGGCGCGACCTGGATGCCGATATAGACGGCGCGCTGACCGTCGAAGCCGACTTGTGAATCGTAGTCGTCGGCGCCGAGGGTGACGTTGGCGACGTCCTTGAGCCGGACGATGGCGCCGCCCGACTGCTTGATCACCAGATTCTTGAACTCGTCGACGCTGTGCAGATTGGTCGAGGCACTGAGATTCACCTGGACCATCTGGCCCTTGGAATTGCCGATCCCGGAGATGTAGTCGTTCTGCGACATCGCCTGCGACACGTCGGCGCCGGTGAGGCCGTAGGCCGCGAGCTTCGCAGGATCCAGCCAGGCGCGCAGCGCGAAGGTGCGGCCGCCAAGGATCTCGGCGGTCTGCACGCCGGACACCGCCTGCAGCTTGGGCTGCACGACGCGCACCAGGTAATCGGTGATCTGGTTTGGCGCCAACGCCTCGCTCTTAAAGCCGAGATACATGGCGTCGAAAGTCTGGCCGATCTTGATGGTCACCACCGGCTGCTGCGCACCAGGCGGCAACTGGTTCAACACCGAGGTGATCTTGGCGTTGATCTCGGTCATCGCCTTGTCGGCGTCGTAGTTGAGCCGCAGATTGGCGGTGATCGTGCTCGTCGACATCTGGCTGATCGATGTCAGGTAGTCGATGCCGTTGGCCTGGGCGATGGCGTTCTCGAGCGGCGTGGTGATGAAGCCGGCGATCACCGCCGGATCCGCGCCGTAATAGGTCGTGGTGATCGTCACGACCGCGTTCTCGGTGCGCGGATATTGCAGGACCGCCAACGTGCCGACCGAACGCAGACCGAGCACGAGAATCAGCAGGCTCACCACCATGGCAAGCACTGGCCGGCGAATGAAGATGTCAGTGAACTTCATCGCGCCTACTCTTCCTGCGGACTTGGATTCGGACTGTTGGCGGGCACGACCGAATTGTTGACGATCACGGGCGAGCCGTTGCGCAGCTTCATCTGGCCTGCGGTTACCACCGTGGCGCCGGCGTCAATACCCTTAAGGATCGCGACCTGATCACCGCGCGTCGGACCGGTGGTGACGAAGGCCTGCTGTGCCTGGAGCAGCGGATGGCCCTGCGCATCCTTGCCCTTGTCTTGAACCAGATAAACCGTGTTGCCGTATGGGTTATAGACGACCGCCGTTTGCGGCACCGTGACGTAGCGCTCCTCGGAACCGACGTCGATCGTCACTTTGGCGTACATGCCGGGCATCAGCAGATGGTCGGGATTGGCGAGTGTTGCGCGCACTTGAACATTGCGCGTCGCGACATCGACCAGCGGATTGATCGCCGCGATCTTGCCGACGAAGCTCTGGTCCGGGAATGTGTCGACGGTTGCCTTCACCAACTGGCCTTCGCGGATTTCGGACAAGGCCTGCTGCGGTAACGTGAAATCGACGTAAATCGGGTCGAGCGCCTGGAGCGTCACGATCTTCGTGCCCGCGTTCAGGTATTGACCGACGTCAACGGCACGGATGCCGAGATGGCCGGCGAATGGTGCCCGCAGCGTCTTTTTGTCGACCACCGCCTGTTGCTCCGCCACCTGGGCCTGGGCGTTGCGCAGCGTCGCGGAATCGGTGTCGACCTGCGCCTTGCTGACGGCGTTGACCTTGAGCTGCTTTTCGTCTCGCGCGAGGTTGATAGCGTCGAGATCGGCGGTCGCCTGAAGCGCATGCAGCTTCGCGACGTCGTCGTCGGAGTGCAGCGTCATCAGCACAGTCCCGGCGGAGACGTCGTTGCCGGAATCGAAGTAGATTTTGTCGACGACGCCAGCGACTTCAAGGGAGAGATCCGCGCCGTTGACCGCGCGCAGCGAGCCGACGGCAGTCGTTGTCGGCTGCCACTCCTGCGTCGTCGCCACAAGCGTCGATACCGTCTGCGGCGGATTGGCGAAGGCCAGCATCGCCTTGCCGATCATGTACGACTTGAAGGCCTCGTAACCGAAGATAATGAACAGCACAACCGCTGCTGCGACCAGCATGATGATCATGCGCTTGGCCAGCGGGCCGCGGATGCGTTGTGTCACGTCACGTGGATCAAACGGCATGGCTTAGTCCTGGGTTTGATTCTGGGCGACGTCCGAACGGTGCCACCAGCCGCCACCCAGCGCCTCGAACAGCGCGGCGGTATCGGCATAGCGGGCGGCCTGCGCCTGGACGAGGGCGATCCGCGCTTGTTCATACGTGGTCTCGGCATTGAGCAGTTCGATGAGGCTGACCGCGCCGAGACGATACTGGTCGCGCGCCAGGCTCAGGCTTTCATTGGCCGAGCGCTCCGCGGCGCTGTCGGCTTGCAGCGCGTCAGCGTCGGATTGCAGCGCGCGCAACGTGTCGGCGACGTTCTGGAACGCCGACAGCACGGTGCCGCGATATTGCGCCGCTGCCGCGTCATACGCCGCTTCGGCGGCGCGCTTTTCGTGCAGCAAGGTGCCGCCATGGAATAGCGGCTGGGTCACGCCAGCCGCGATGCTCCAGATCCCGGTGCCCGCGGCGAACATGTTGCCGATGGTCGCCGCGTCGGTGCCGATGTCACCGGTCAGATTGAACTGCGGCAGCATATTCGCGGTGGCAACACCGATCTCGGCGCTCGCTTGATGCAGCGTCGCCTCGGCAGCGCGCACGTCAGGCCGCTGCTCGACCAGACGTGACGGCAGGCTGACCGGCAAGGCTTGTGGCAGCGTCAACGCCGCCAGATCGAAGGTCTGACCCGGCGGCTGATTGGGAAAGCGGCCAGCGAGCGCGGCGATGCGATCGCGCTGCTGCGCCAGCTGCTTTTGCAGCGGCGGCAGCGTGGCTTTCTCCCGCGCCAGTGTTGCCGTTTGCTGCAACACCGCGCTGCGCGCCACCGCGCCGAGCTGAAATTGGTGGTTCAGCAGATCGAGCTGATCGCTTTCGGCCTTGACGATGTCCTCGGTCGCCGCGATCTGGGCACGCAGGCTGGCTTCCTGCACCGCTGCCGCCACCACGTTCGAGGTCAACGTGAGATATGCCGCCTCGAGCTGGAAGCGCTGGAAGGTTTCGGTGGCTTCGGATGCCTCAACCTGGCGGCGGGTGCCGCCGAAGACATCAGGCGCGTAGCCGACGGTGACCTGGCCAGTGTTCAGGCTGAAGAAGCCGTGCGTATTCGGCTGGCCGAAAGCGGCGCCGTTGAACTTCTCGCGCGTATGCGTGTACTCGGCATTGAGCGTCGGGAAGAAGTTGCCTTCGGTCGCCAACGTGTTCTCGTGCGCCTCGCGCAGCGACGCCTGCGCCGCGGTGATATTGGGATTGTGCGCCAGCGCCTCCTTCACCAACGTATCGAGCGCCGGCGAATGGAACAGGCTCCACCACTCGCCAGGAATGTCCTCGCCAGTGTTGAAGTGCTGTGCCGCGCCGCCAGCAATATCGGTCGCCGCCGTGTCGGCAAGCTTTTCCGGCGTGTAGCCGGCATCGGCAGGCGCCGCGGGCGACTTGAAATCGGGACCGACGGCGCACGACGCCAGCGCCAGCGCCGCGATCACGGCGAGCAGATGGCGGCTCATCGTCCACGTCCCGCGAAAATGGCACGCGTATGCTCGCAGACGACGCGTTGCACTGCCCGCACCCGCGTGCGATCCATGCCTTTCCAGTGCAATGCACGCGCTGCCGGCTTGTTGCAGAACACTGTCGCCTGACCGAGGATTGCAGCGGTGTGCAGCCACGTCTGTTCGTCCTTGAGCGAGCGGCCAATGAGGCGCGCCACCAGCGTCGCGCACGGCTCGCCGACACAACGCCGCATGGCGGCATAAAGCGATTCGAGCGCCGCTGAGCGCTCCACTTCAGCGCGCGCGAAGAACAATTTGCGGCTTTCGACGCTGGCGCGCGTGTCGCCCTCGCCGCCTTCGAACACCAACGCGACGAATTCCTCGAGCAGCTCCAGCAAAAGTCGGAGAGCCGCGCCGCGCGACGGCTTGCCAGCGGCGAACGCCGCTTTGATCCGCGCGCCGATCCCCGCCATCTGCTGTTCCATATTGTCGGTGAAATAGCCGACGACGGCACGGTAAAGACCTTCCTTGCTGCCGAAATGGTACTGAATCGCCGGCAAGTTGACGCCGGCACGCTCCGCCAGCCGCCGCGTGCTAGCGCCCTCATAGCCATAGGTCGCAAAGACCTCGATTGCGGTCTCGATCAGCCGTCGGCGGGTGTCGGCGCCGCGCGCCGAGGCGGTATCCCGCCGGGGGGCGCGCGCCACGTTGGTATCGGGCGCTAGCATAAGGGTGTAGGTTTATATCTATCGATCGATAGTATCAAATTATAAAACCCGGCCGGTTGCATCGTCACCAAAATATCGCAGGCCAGCCATGCTCCTGGGGCGGACGGTCGCAATCATCTAAACCGCTGACAATGACATTTCGGCCACACTTTCTGCCGCTTACGGCCGCGCTATAATCGGCGACGTGAAGAAAGCGAAAACCGCGGGCCGGTCGAGCAACCTCGGGCGCTACCGTCGCAACCTGCAAGGCGAGGTCGACAGCGCCGCGCTTTATCGCGCGCTCGCCGATGCCGAGCCCGACGCAAAATTAAAACAAATCTACCGCCGCCTCGCCGGTGTCGAGGAAGCGCACGCTGAATTCTGGATGCGACGGATTGCCGGCGCCGGCGGCCGCACCGGCCGGCTGAGTCCGGGCATACGATCGCGCGTGTTGGCGTGGCTGGCGCATCGGTTTGGCACCGAAACGGTGTTGCCGATTGTCGATACGCTCGAGCGCAGCGACGTGACGCAATACGACACCCAACCGGAAGCGGCAGCGGCCGGCTTGCCGGCCGACGAACGCTCGCATGCGCGCATCGTTCAAGCGCTGGCCCGGCCGCCGCGCGGCGGCTTGACCGGCGGCGAGCTGGCGCAGATCGAAGGCCGCCACCGCGGCGGCGGCAACGCGCTGCGCGCCGCCGTGCTCGGCGCCAACGACGGGTTGGTGTCGAATTTGAGCCTGATCGCGGGCGTCGCCGGCGCCAATCTCAGCAGCCACGCCGTCTTGGTCACCGGCATGGCCGGACTGATCGCCGGCGCGTGTTCGATGGCGATGGGCGAGTGGCTGTCGGTCAACAGCGCACGCGAACTGGCGCAGGCGCAAATCAACATCGAGGATGAGGAACTGCGCACCTTCCCCGAGGAGGAGAAAGAGGAACTGGCGCTCATCTATCAGGCCAAGGGCCTGACCGAACATCAGGCGAAGCTGCTGTCGGAACGCATCATCGGCGACAAGGGTGCGGCGCTCGACACGCTGGCGCGCGAAGAACTCGGCATTGATCCGAACGAGCTCGGCGGCTCGGCCTGGGTCGCGGCGGGGACATCGTTCCTGCTGTTCGCCAGCGGCGCGGCGATGCCGATCCTGCCGTTCGCGGTGCTGAACGGCACCACCGCTGTCTGGGCGGGCGCAGCGCTGAGCGGCGCGGTGATGTTCCTGATCGGCGCCGGCACATCGCTGTTCACCGGCCGCGGCGTTCTGTTCTCGGGCGCGCGCCAGCTCGCGGTCGGGCTTCTCGCCGCGGCCGTGACCTACGGTATTGGCCGGCTGATCGGCGTCGCCATCGCCGGCTAACGCCTTCATCCGGCGCGCACGGAAGCGACGCGCTCGGCAAGACGATCGAGCGTCTGGCTCCAGCCCTCGTTCATGCCGGCGAGGTACGGCGCGGCCGCATCGGTCTGCATGAGCACCGTCGCGCGCAGCGTCAGCTTGGTCTTGCCGCCGGCGTTCTCGAACAGCACGGTATTGCGGATCTGGAATAGCGTCTGACCGTTCTCGTCGGGGACGATGTTGGTGAAAACCAGCCGCTCGGGCGGAACGACTTCGTCGAAGATGCCGGTCATGCGATGCGTGCGCCCGTCGGGCCCGCGCATGTGGATGCGGATGACGCCGCCAGCGCGGGCATCGGCCTCGCAAACCGGATTGGTGAAGCCGCGTGGCCCCCACCATTCCGCCAGATGCTTGGGGTCGGTCCACAGTGAGAAGACCAGTTCGCGCGGCGCGTCGAAGACGCGTGTGATGACGAGATCGGGCACGCCTTTCGCGGCTGCTGCAATTCTCGCCAGGTGCTCGGCCAGGCGGCCGACCGTCTCTTTGAGTCCCTCGGCCGCGCCGTATTCGTGCACGACGCGGTCGCGTTCGGCGACACTCGGAAACAGCATGTGCCAAATGAGCCGCGTCTTACCGCCTTCGTCGGCGAACGTGTTGGTGACGCTGAATTCAACCGGCTCGACGTCATCGGCGCCGCCATGGTGATAGACCAGCCGCTCCGGCGCCACGATCTCGTCGAAGGTGACCCGGTTCTGGTAATCGCGACCATCGGGTCCATGCATGACAAAGCGCCAGACGCCGCCGGTGCGGAACTCGAACGCGTGGGTTGTGGTGGTGAAGCCGTTCGGCCCCCACCATTGCCCTAGATGCACCGGGCTGGAAAACGCCGAGAACACCAGCGCGCGCGGCGCGTCGAAAGTGCGGACGAAGATAATCGAACGGGCTTCGATCGCCTCCCGGATTTCACTTTTTGCGGCCACGCCTCTCCTCCTTGCCTTGCAGCTTTTGCAAATACACATCGAGCCGGTCGAGACTCTCTTCCCAGAACCGGCGGTAGCGCCGAAGCCAGACATCGATGTCCTTGAATGCCGCGCCTTCGATCCGGCACGGCCGCCATTGCGCCTCGCGCCCGCGCGCGATCAATCCGGCGCGCTCGAGCACCTTCAAATGCTTGGACACCGCCGGCAGGCTCATGTCGAAGGGCTCGGCGAGCGCGGTCACCGACGCCTCGCCCAGCGCCAGCCGCGCGAGGATCGCGCGTCGGGTCGGATCGGCAAGCGCCGCGAACGTGATGCTGAGACGATCGACGGCCATGGCCGACTAAACCAATTTGTTAATTAACCTATTAGCTAATTACATCGGGGCGCCGGCGGCGTCAAGCACTTTCGGCGCCGGCACGGCATCGCCGGACGGCCCTTCCGCCGGCCCGCGACTCTCGGCAAGATGCGCCAAAACGCGAGCCCCCGATGAAAAGCAAATCGAAAAAACCCGACACGCTTCTCGCCCATGCCGGGCGCGATCCGGCAGGCAATTTCGGCGTCGTCAATCCGCCGGTCTATCACGCCTCGACTATCATCCACCAAACGGTGGCCGACCTCGAAAAGGCGCAGAAGAACCGCCATGGCATCGACCAAGTGGTCTATGGCCGATACGGCACGCCGACGACCTTCGCGCTGGAACAGGCGGTGGCGTCGCTCGAAGGCGGCGCGCGCGGCCTCGCCTTTTGCTCGGGCGCGGCGGCCTGCTTCGCCGCGATCCTCGCCTTCGTCAAAGCCGGCGACCACATCCTGGTGACAGATACCGTCTATGGCCCGGTGCGCGGTTTCTGCAACGGCTTCCTGGCCCGCTTCGGCGTCGAAACCACGTTCTACAATCCGACGATCGGCGAAGGCATCGCCGTGCTCATCCGGCCGAACACGCGGCTGATCTATCTCGAAAGTCCGGGCTCGCTCACCTTCGAGATGCAGGACACGCCGGTAATCACCAAGCTCGCCAAAGCGCGCGGGCTCAAGACCGTGTTCGACAATACTTGGGCGGCGCCGCTCTTCTGCAAGCCGCTGGCGCTCGGCTGCGACGTTGAGGTCATCGCCGGCACCAAGTACATCGTCGGCCATTCCGACGCGATGATGGGATTGGCGGTCGCTGACGAGGAAAATTTCCTCAAGGTGCGCGAAGCGGCGACACTCATGGGCAATCACGCCGCGCCGGACGATTGCTATCTCGCTTTGCGCGGCCTGCGCACCGCCGGCGTGCGGCTGCGGCAGCATCAGGCGACGGCGCTCGAATTGGCCAACTGGCTGGCCAAGCGACGGGAAGTCGAGCGCGTCCTCTACCCCGCCCTGCCCGGCGATCCGGGACACAAATTGTGGAAACGCGACTGCACGGGCGCATCGGGTCTGTTCAGCTTCGTCTTGAAGCCCACTATCCAAAAGCGCGCGGTCGACGCCCTGCTCGACGGCATGGAGCTGTTCGGCATGGGCTTCTCGTGGGGCGGCTTCGAAAGCCTACTGGTGCCGGTTTATCCGCAGCATCTGCGCACGGCAACACCCTGGCAGGAAGGACCGACCCTGCGCGTCCATGCCGGACTCGAGGATCTGGGCGACCTGATCGCCGATCTTGACGCCGGATTCAAACGCCTCAACGCGGCGACCTAGTGCCCGCATCGCTCTTATTCGTTATATATGATCGGATATAATCGCCGGCGCAGGAGAGATCGATGCTGACGCTGACGCCGGTCGAAACGGCTGCGCTGATATTGAGTCTGCGTGTCGGGCTTGCCGGCACATTGTTCAGCCTGCCGGTGGCGCTCGCCGTTGCTTGGCTCTTGGCGCGGCGGCGGTTCATCGGCCATCAGCTGCTCAACGGCCTGGTGCATTTGCCGTTGGTGCTGCCGCCGGTGGTGGTCGGCTTCGCGCTGCTGGTGCTGTTCGGGCGACACGGACCGATCGGCGCCTGGCTCTACGACACGTTCGGCTTCACCGTTGCTTTTAACTGGAAAGGCGCCGCGCTGGCGTCGGCGGTGATGGGCTTCCCGCTGATGGCGCGCGCGATGCGCCTGTCGCTCGAGACCATCGACCGCCGGCTCGAAGCGGCGGCACGAACGCTCGGCGCGTCGCGCCTGCGCGTGTTCTGGACCATCACGCTGCCGCTGATGTCGCCTGGCATCTTGACCGGCGCGATTTTGGGTTTCGCGCGCAGCGTCGGCGAATTCGGCGCCACTATCACGTTCGTTTCCAACATTCCGGGCGAGACCCAGACCCTGCCTCTGGCGCTGTATGCCTTCACGCAAGTGCCCGGCGGCGATCCGCCGGCGTTCCGGCTGTGCATCATCGCCGTGATCGTCGCCATGACGGCACTGCTCGCGTCGGAAATTGTGGCACGACGCCTCGATAAGCGTATTCGGGGCGCGCGGTGATCGAGGTCGATGTCGAAGCGACCCTCGGCGATTTCGCGCTGGCGGCCAAATTCGTGGTGCCGAGCGCCGGTATCACGGCGTTGTTCGGCCGTTCGGGCGCCGGCAAGACTTCGATCGTCAACGCCCTCGCCGGCCTGCTGACCCCGTCGCGCGGCCGCATCGTGGTGCGCGACGAGGTGCTGTTCGACAGGGAACGTCGCGTCAACGTGCCGCCGAACCGACGCCGCCTCGGCTACATTTTCCAGGAAGGCCGCCTGTTCCCGCATTACTCGGTCAAAGGCAACCTGCTTTATGGCGCGAAACGAAACGACGCCGCAGCGTTCGATCGCGTCGTCGCGCTGCTCGGTCTCGGCGATCTGCTACGCCGGCGACCCGGCGATCTCTCGGGCGGCGAAAAACAACGCGTCGCCATCGGCCGCGCCATCCTGGCCGAGCCGCGCCTGCTGTTGATGGATGAGCCGCTGGCGGCGCTCGACGCCGCGCGCAAGGAGGAAATCCTGCCGTTCATCGCCGCGCTGCGCGGCGCGCTCGACATTCCCGTCGTCTATGTCAGCCACGCGATGGACGAGGTCATCCGCCTCGCCGACACGCTGGTGCTGATCGACGGCGGCAAGGTCGCCGCGACCGGCACGGTCGAGGAATTGACCAGCCGGATCGATTTACGGCCGCTGACCGGCCGGTTCGAGGCCGGCGCGGTGATCCGAACCGTGTTGCGCGGCCACGACAAGGCCTATGGGCTGAGCGAATTGGCTTTTCCCGGCGGCCGGCTGCGCGTGCCGCATATCAACCTGCCGCTCGGCACACCGTTGCGCCTGCGCATCCAGGCGCGCGATGTCGTACTGGCGTCGGCGCCGCCGAGCGGATTGTCGATTCGCAACGCGTTCGCGGGCCGGGTAGTGGAAATCTCGCCCGACAAGGGACCCCTCGTGGACCTCCGTCTGGATATCGGCACGCTGGCCGAACCGGTGATGTTGTGGGCGCGCATCACCCAGCGCGCGTTGGCCGATTTACGACTCGTGGTGGGCAGTCCTGTGCACGCGATGGTCAAGACGGTAGCGCTCGAACGGCCCAGTCCGGGAGCAGGCCGCGGCATCAGCGAGGCGCACGAAGCGGTGTAACTCCTCAACGCTCGCCGTAAAGCTGCCGGGCGCGCTTCTCGAACGCGCTTACCATCCGCTTCACCGCCTCGGTGAAGACGGTCTCGACGATTCCGGTCAGGACGCGCGAGCGGAATTCGAAATCGACGTGAAAGTCGATCAGCGTGCCGCCGTTTTGCGGAATGAACTTCCAGTGGTTCTCGAGATACTTGAACGGCCCCTCGGCGTATTCGACGTCGATGCGATCCGGCCGGTACAGATGCACGCGCGAGGTGAAGCGCTCGCGCACCATGCGCCAGCCGATCAGCAGATCGCCGAGGATATAGTCGTCGCGGCGTTCACGGATGCGAGCGCCGACGCACCAGGGCAGGAATTCGGGATAGCGCTCGATGTCGGCAACGATGTCGAAAAGCTGCTCTGCCGTATAAGGCAGAAGTCGCTCCTCCGCGTGCGTCGGCATCGGTTCAGTGAACGCGCGCGAGCCGGGCGGCGCGAAGCTTGGCGAAATCGTCGCCAGCGAAATAGGACGACCGCGTCAGCGGCGACGCCGAGACCATCAGGAATCCTTTAGCGAAGGCGCGCGCCTTGAGGTCGGCGAATTCCGTCGGCGCGACGAAGCGCGCGACCGCATGGTGCTTGGGCGTTGGCTGGAGATATTGGCCGACGGTAAGGAAATCGACATCGGCCGCGCGCAGATCGTCCATCACCGCGTCGACTTCGTCGATCGCCTCGCCGAGGCCAACCATCAACCCCGATTTCGTGAACATCGTCGGATCGATCCGCTTCACCCGCGCGAGCAATTCGAGCGACGCCGCGTAGCGCGCGCCGGGCCGCACGTCGCGATAAAGCCGCGGCACGGTTTCGAGATTGTGGTTGTAGACGTCGGGCTTGGCGGCAACCACGGCTTCGATGGCGCCGTCTTTCTTGAGGAAATCGGGCGTCAGCACTTCGATTGTGGTCGCCGGCGCGGCACGGCGAATGGCGCGAATGGTGCGCACGAAGTGATCGGCGCCACCATCCGGCAGGTCGTCGCGATCGACCGACGTGACGACGATGTGATTGAAGCCAAGCTTGCCGACGGCCTCGGCGACGTGGTCCGGCTCGTGCGGGTCGAGCGCGCCGGGCTTGCCCGTTGCCACATTGCAGAAACTGCACGCGCGCGTGCAGACCGCGCCGAGGATCATCACCGTCGCGTGCTTTTCCTTCCAGCACTCGCCGATGTTGGGGCACGCCGCTTCCTCGCACACGGTGTTGAGCTTGAGCGCGCGCATGAGATCGCGCGTTTGCTGATACTCGCGCGATACGGGCGCCTTGACGCGGATCCAGGAAGGCTTCGGCGGCGACGGCTGATCGGGCTTGTGCGCCTTCTCGGGATGGCGCAGCGGCGCGTTCATGCCGTCAGATGTGGAGGGCGCGGCCATAGGCTTCAAGCACCGCCTCGTGCATCATCTCCGACAGCGTCGGATGCGGGAAGATAGTCGCCATCAGCTCCTGCTCGGTGCTCTCGCAGCTCTTGGCAATGGCGTAGCCCTGAATCAGCTCGGTGACCTCGGCGCCGATCATGTGCGCGCCCAACAGCTCGCCGGTCTTGGCGTCGAACACCGTCTTGATCATGCCCTCGGGCTCGCCGAGCGCGATCGCCTTGCCGTTGCCGATATAGGGGAAGTGGCCGACCTTAACCTGGTAGCCAGCGGCCTTGGCCGCCTTCTCGGTCAGGCCGATGCTGGCCACCTGCGGCATGCAATAAGTGCAGCCGGGCACGTTCTTGACGTCGAGCGGATGCGCGGTGTTGAGGCCGGCGATGTGTTCGACGCACAGCACACCCTCGTGCATCGCCTTATGCGCCAGCCACGGCGGACCGATGACGTCGCCGATGGCGTAAACGCCGGGCTCGCCGGTCGCGCACCATTTGTCGACGACGATGTGGGTCTTCTCGACCTTGACCTTGGTGCCTTCGAGACCGATCGCCTCGACATTGCCGACGATGCCGATGGCAAGAATGACCCGCTCGGCCTTGATTTCAAAGCTTTTTCCCTGCGCCTCGACGGTGGCGGTGACGTCATCGGCGCTCTTCTTGAGCGCTTTTACCGTCGCCGAGGTGTGAATCTTCATGCCCTGCTTCTCGAAGCTCTTGCGCGCGAAAGCCGAGATCTCCTCGTCCTCGACCGGCAGGATACGATCAAGGACCTCGACCACCGCCACCTCGCAGCCGAGATTGCGGTAGAAGCTGGCGAATTCGATGCCGATGGCACCCGAGCCGACAACCAGTAGCGACTTGGGCATGGTCGGCGGAATCATCGCTTCTTTGTAGGTCCAGACCAGCTTGCCATCAGGCTCGAGTCCCGGTAGCGACCGCGCCCGCGCGCCGGTGGCGACGATGACGTGCTTGGCGGTGAGATCGGCGCTGGTCTTGCCGCTGACCTTCACCTTGCCCTTCCCGGTCAGCATGGCGCTGCCGTCAAACACGGCGATCTTGTTCTTCTTCATCAGGAAACCGACACCGGACGATAGCTGGTTCGCCACCTTGCGCGAACGCTCGACGATCTTCTTCAGGTCGAACGACACATCCTTGGCGCTGAAGCCGTAATCGCCGAGATGGCGAAGCAAGTGCGAGATTTCGGAGCAGCGCAGCAGCGCCTTGGTCGGAATGCAGCCCCAATTCAGGCAGATGCCGCCGAGCTGCTCGCGTTCGACGACGGCGGTCTTCATGCCGAGCTGCGCCGCGCGAATGGCGGCGACGTAGCCACCCGGCCCGCCGCCGATGACGATCACGTCGAAAGAGGTGTCGGCCATGGGCTCTCCTAGACCAGCAGCGCCGCCGGCGCCTCGATCAGTTTCTTGAACGCTTGCAGCCAGACCGCACCTTCGGCGCCGTTCAAGACGCGATGGTCGCAGCCGAGTGTGCAGGTCATCACATGGGCAACCGCGAGGCCGCCGTTACGCACGATCGCACGCTCCTCGCCGACGCCGACGGCGAGGATGCAGGCCTGCGGCGGATTGATCACCGCCGTGAACTCGCGCACGCCATACATGCCGAGATTGGAGATCGAGAAGGTGCCGCCCTGGAACTCCGACAGCTTGAGCTTGCCCTGGCGCGCACGCATGCCGAGGTCGCGCATCTCGGCCGCAATCTCCGGCACACGCTTCTGGTCGGCGTTCTTGATGATCGGCGTGATCAAGCCGTCATCGAGCGCGACGGCGACGGCGACGTTGACGTCCTTCCAGCGCAGCACGGTGTCGTCGGTGTACGAGGCATTGGCGAGCGGCACCTGGCGCAACGTCAGCGCCGCCGCGCGGATGACGAAGTCGTTGACCGACACTTTAAGGCCGGCCGCGTCGTTGAGCTCCTGCCGCGTCCGCAGCAGCGCATCGATCTCGCAATCGATGGTGAGGAAGAAATGTGGCGCATGCGCCATCGATTCCGCCATGCGCGTGGCGATGACGCGGCGCATCGCCGTGAGCGGAATCTCCGTATACGGAAGATTGCCGATCTCGGCGACGATGCGTTCCTTGCGAAAGCTCGGCGCACGATAGCCGGGCGCAGCGGCACCGCCACCAGCCCTTGCCGATTCGACATCCGCCTTGACGATGCGGCCGTGCGGCCCGGTGCCGCGCAGATTGGCAAGATCGATCTTGGCGTCCTGTGCCAGCCGCCGCGCCAGAGGGCTGGCGAAGACACGGCCACCGACGCGCGGTTGCGGCGGCGCCACCGGACGCGGCGCCGGTGCGGCGGCCGGCTGAGGCGACGGCGACGGCTTAGCGGCCGCCGGCGTGGCCGGTTTCGCGTCAGCCTTGGACGCGGGTGCAGGCGCGGCCTTCGCCGCCGGTGTCGCCTTGATGTCGGCGGCGCTTTCGCCTTCGCCGAGGATCACGGCGATCGGTTGGTTGACCGCGACGTGCTGCGTGCCTTCAGGCACCAGGATGCGGCCAAGCGTGCCCTCGTCGACCGCTTCGAATTCCATCGTCGCCTTGTCGGTCTCGATTTCGGCAAGAACGTCGCCGGCCTTGACCGCGTCGCCTTCCTTCTTGTGCCACTTGGCGAGGCTGCCCTCGGTCATGGTGGGCGACAGCGCCGGCATGAGGATTTGTGTCGGCATGCGCGCGCTCAGCGATAACCGACGGCCTTGGCCGCGGCGACGATATCGTCGGGCTGCGGCAAGGAGAGGTGCTCGAGATTGGCGGCATAGGGCATCGGCACATCCTTGCCGGACACGCGCGCCGGCGGAGCGTCGAGCCAGTCGAACGCGTGCTCCATGATCTGCGCCGCGATCTCGGCGCCGATGCCGGAAAACGCCCACCCCTCCTCGACCGAAACCAGCCGGTTGGTCTTCTTGACGCTTTCGACCACGGTCTCGACGTCCAGCGGCCGCAGCGTGCGCAGATCGATCACTTCGGCGGAAACGCCCTCACCGGCTAGCGCATCGGCGGCACGCTCGGCGACTTCGACCATACGCGAATAGGCGGTGATGGTGACGTGCTCGCCGGGGCGCACGATGCGCGCGCGGCCGATCGGCACGATGTAATCGGGATCGTTCGGCACCGGGAAACTGGCGCCGTAGAGAATTTCATTCTCGAGGAAGATCACCGGATTGGGATCGCGGATCGCCGCCTTGAGCAGGCCCTTGTGGTCGGCGCCGCTGTACGGCGCGACCACCTTGAGACCGGGCACATGCGCATACCACGAGGCGTAATCCTGGCTGTGTTGCGCCGCGACCCGCGCCGCCGCGCCGTTGGGGCCGCGGAAGACGATCGGACAGCTCATCTGTCCGCCGGACATATAACGCGTTTTGGCGGCCGAATTGACCAGGTGGTCGATCGCCTGCATCGCGAAATTCCATGTCATGAATTCGACGATGGGCCTGAGGCCGGCCATCGCGGCGCCGACGCCGAGGCCGGCGAAGGCATATTCCGAGATCGGCGTGTCGATGACGCGCCGCGCGCTGAATTCCTCTAGCAGGCCCTGGCTCACCTTGTAGGCGCCCTGGTATTCGGCGACTTCCTCGCCGAGCAGGAAGACGTCGCCGTCGCGGCGCATCTCCTCGGCCATGGCGTCGCGCAGCGCCTCGCGTACCGTCATGGTCGTGCTCGGTCCGGTCCATTCGCTCTCGGCGG
>Ga0126371_10002617_pt1 | contig 15523 bp, 30 predicted proteins | sample PanSoiMetaPlot_4_FD_110145 | JGI IMG/M metagenome (GOLD analysis project Ga0126371, IMG submission 110145) | Tropical forest soil microbial communities from Panama - MetaG Plot_4 | ecosystem: Environmental > Terrestrial > Soil > Tropical forest > Bulk soil | place: Panama | collected 2016-02-17 | reverse complement strand
TGATCTCTTCCCAGAGGTAGACCCTGCCTCCGGCGATGACAGCCACCAGGACCATGAGAGCTGCTCCGACTATGAGCAGGTAGGCAGCCATCAAGCCTCTCACTCGTCTGTCTCCAGTGTGATGCAGGGGACGTCCGGACTCTCATCTGAGTCCCGGTAGCTGTCTAGGATGGCTCCGGTTATCGTATTTGAGTTTCCGTCCATAACCTCAACGTTTGGGAATCTCATAAGGTCGGCTATGAGCTGGTCTCTGGTCATTAGTTTTGCTCCCTCCGGTACTCCCGGAGCCGTAGGTCCCGGTAGGCTTCCATGTCCTCATCTGTGAGGCCACAAGCGGCAGAGATGGTCCGTACGATCGTTGTTGCATCCTCCTTGTCTAGGAGGTCGTTGTACAGAAGCGTGACGATGCCTAGGCAACACTTGGCTAGCTGCATCGTAGTGAGTGTGACCGTGACCTCCTTGTCCGGGTCCTGCCTCCGATACGGTTTAGGTGTCATCTCCGGACCTCCATCTCCCCTGGTGGCCTGTAACATTGTACCGATGTTGTTGACTCTTGTTAAGCTCTTGTTAAGCAGCTCTCTGGGTACGGCTCCCACCAGTCCGAGAGCTGCCTAGGAGGCCGGCTAGCCATGGGTGGGGCCGGCCTCCGTCATAGCTGCTCTTGGTCCTGGTCTCCTCCGGCTACGGGGTAGTCGCGCTGGTTGAGAGCCTCTGTGAGCCGGTAAGCTTCGCTCCTCCATCTGACAGCTATCCGGCCTGCTCGTTGGCTTACGTCGTAGCAGACAAGCGCTATGACTACCCATCCGAGTGTTATGAGAGCGAACATAGCCGTCTCAGCGCGGGTAACTGCTTCCCCAAAGACAAAGTTTCCAAAAGCCACGTATGCGGGTAGTCCATATCCCAGAGCGACTACTAGTAGGACTAGACTCCAACGTCTCATTAAGCTCCCCTCCCTCTGCCTGCATTGCCAGTCGTAGTAGTGCCATGATTGCTAGAGATTGGTGCGGAAGGTCGGTAGTGACGACTACCTCATTTTGTCCGGGTCCTTTACGGGAGAGAGTGATAATGGTGTAAGCCTCAATGGTGTCTCTGTCTCTCCCGTTGACTAGTGCGCAGAAGGTCCGGACTTCTCCGTTAGTCATCTGTCCCTGCTCTGAGGACATCTCGAATAATCCCCTCTATTATTTCGGTATGGACTAGGACGATTTGAGTATGGTGGTTGACTACCAGGACTTGGCACTCTGCCTTAGTCCGGCTCTCCTCACAGTTGCAGCAGTACAAGCGAGGGAAGAGACCATCTGACCAATCTATGCAGTATCCCACATTGGCTACTCCCCTCTACCACGTAGCCAACCCCTATGCCGGACAGTATCTCTCTGGAGTTGGCAGAGGTCAACAGGCCTGTTCTAGCCTGCTGAGCTGCTGCTCTGACGTCCTACTAGGCTCATCCGGTTTCGGTCGTTATCTGGTGGTTTGATCGGTTTTAGAGGCTCATCTACCCATGAGATGTAGGCTACTCTCGTCCGGGTATGCCGGACTAGAAACTCATGGTTGTCCGGGTCCATTTGGTCAAAGACTGGCATCCATTCCCGTTTGTTGCCGAATAGCTCAGCGAACCTCTCCGCATCGTTCCTGTCTTTAGGGACAAAAGCGAAAGTCCAGTAAGTCTCCGAGTGCATGTCCCTTAGCACTCCTTGAGGCCTCTGTTTCATTCCCACTACCGTTATCCCATTTGAGCGTCCCTCTCGCCAGTACATAGCAACCAGCTCCTTTACGTCCGGTGAGAGGCTCTCTATATATGCTATCTCATCAAACGCGATAACTCTATTAGCTTCTGGCTGCCAGAGCTTTGTAAGCAGTTCTCTTATCTTGGTTTCGTGGTAGTTACGTCTGGCTCTGCCTATAAGATTGGTTTGAGGCCAGAAGATACATACCCGGTAACGGCTAACGTCTCTGACCTCTCGCACAACAGGCCAACCAAGCTGAGCAAATACCTTGTCTGACCGTTTAGTCACGATAAGCGTTATGTGACTCTTCCGGACAAGCATCCTCTCCTGCAAAATCTTGAGAAGCAGGTACGTCTTACCGGAGCCGTTCATACCCACTATCTCTACATGCTCTGGCTGAGGGTCCTTAGGGTCGGCTCTTCCCCACACTTGAGCAAACGCCGGACCCAACTCCGACCATGGGACCCTCTCAACCTGGACAGCTCCCGGAGCCGCTTGAGAGCCACTCTCCGGCTCTTCCGGCTCTTCCGCTGGTGATGTCATCGGACTACATACATGTCTGGCGTAGCTGGCTGCTGCTGTCCGTTAGGCGAGGCCGGCATAGCCGGAGCCGCATGCATGATGTGATGCATGTAGACAACCTGGAGGACAGGCCACATAGCCATAAGCAAGTCTACCCACAGCATGTACCTACCGGAGCGAGTGAACCATTTTACGAGGTCCGGAGACTGGCAAATGATCGGAGTTAGCTTCTTGGCTATGTTGTCACTGTTCTCAAGCAATGCCATGCCACATACCGGGTCCGGCATAGCGATGCCTTGTCCTGTCATCATAAGGACAAAAGCAAGCTTCCCCTCAACGTCACGTCTTACCGCGGCCGTAATCCGGATAGGAGACTTAGCCTTGTACTCTGGCTGCTCCTTTGGCTCCGGGTCCGGAGGAGTGTTGTTTATCGCATCCTCTAGCGTGTAAACCTCTGACTCATCCTCCGGGTTATCCGGAGCAATACTAATAGGCTCCGGGCCTGGCTCCGTTACCCTATTCTTGTGTCCTCGCTTGTATTGCCGGTTAGACCCTTCCGGCAATAGCTCTCCACATCCACAAGCACATGCATTGGCCATGGTAAATCCTTTCGTGATATTCTCAGTATATGCCGGAAGCGACAATTAATAAACGTGGTGGAGCCAAAGCCTACCGGACTAAAAAGCTGCCTAACGGTAAATACATACGCTTTGCTATTGTGCGCCGGAAAGGTAAGCGCGGAGGTCATACGGTAGCCGGACCAGTCCATAAGAAGGGTTGAGACCATGGCATTGTCTAAGGAAGAGCAAGAGCAGCTAGCAGCATTGCAAGCCAAAGAGCAAGAGCCGGACGAGGACAACTTTGACATTGAGATATGGGACGAGACCGGAGCTGGAGCTAAGGTCCCGTATCACAAGGGCCGGAGCTGGCTACAGAGGTTTGGTATTGACCTCCCGGAGCAGCCAGCAGAGGACCAGGACCAGGATCAGGGCAAGCCTCCCAAGAGCAAGCCGGCCTCTACTGGCAACGTCACCCATGCGCAAAAGTACTTTGGGAGCAATAACAAGAGAGCCGGCTAGCCATGTATGACGTTTACCTCTTGCATGTCTATACCCATGACCCTCCGGCAGATGACTGCTTCTACTGTCATCCGGAGCTAGCTCCTCCAGCCGAACCAGCTCCACCATGGACAACGATTAATCAGGTGACCCTAGATGGTCAATTATAGCTATGGACAGCTCCAGACGATATGGCTAGATGCCGCTAAAGGGACCCAATACGCTACCTCTGCTTGGGCTCATCTCATGGCAGCTATCGCACTAGCCGAGTCTGCCGGCAACCCTCAAGCCACTAACCCTAACGACAACGGAGGGACTCAGACCTCTTGGGGATTGTGGCAGATATCGCTAGGCAACCATAACGCTCCGGCTCCCGACTGGAGCAACCCTTACACCAATGCGAAGCTAGCCATAGGCAAGCTACAAGGACAAGGACTCGGAGCATGGGGCACATATACCTCTGGAGCGTACAAGCAGTTTATGCAAGGCTCCGGACCTTCTAACGTACCTGCTCCTACCGGCTCCGGAGCAGGGAGCGGAGGAGGGAGCGGAGGAGGTGGAGGAGGCTCCGGCCCTACGGCTATGTCTTGGACTATGGGCATTCCCATCCCTGGATTGGAGTGGCTAGGAAGCCTCATCTCCGGCGTCTCCGGACCTGCCAGAACGATAGGCGACATAGGGACTGCTGTTACCGGCCTAGTGAGAGCCAGCTCCAAGTTCCTACAGCTCTTCGCATTGCTTTTCCGACCCTCATTCTGGCTCCGGGTACTGGCAGGAATAGCCGGAGCCATCCTGCTAATCGGAGCCGTTTACATGATGAGCGAGGCAGTATGAAACAGGAACTAGGTCCACTTGGCACAGCCGATTTCCTTACAGCCAGAGAGCTACGGGAAGAGTTGGGCCATCACTTCACGGGACTAGTACAGACCTTCTACCGGGCAGACAAGTACATGAGGGTCCCTCTAGTCATAGGACAGGCCGCGGCCGGAAGCCTCAATATTGTGAGCAGCGTTGGACCCTACCAAGGTTACTCATGGGATATCAGCATGCTAGGAATTGCAGGCCTTACCGGAGGAGCAACGCCGGACGTTGTGCAGCTCTTCTTTAACGGAGGACCAGCCGTACCCTGGTGGCAATTCAACGGAGCTGCCCCTAACTTTATCCAGCGCTTCTCCAGAGGCCAACTGGTCATGTACGGAGGGGAGACGATACAGCTAGTCTCCGTTGGGACGTTTGCTGCTACCGGACCCATTACCCTCTATGGCCAGATACGTACGGAGATGCCAACGGAGAAGCTTGGCGCGACGATGGCTTAGCCATGGCATACATCGGACTTGGCTCCCGGAGAGCCGTTGGAGCAGTAGACCAGACAGGCAACAATCCGGGTAAGTGGACTATCGCGTTTACACCAGCTCAACTCAATGTGAACGTCCCTCAATACGAGGTCTACAAGATCGTAGTCCATGGCGCTGTCAACTCGTCCTTTACCGTCTACATTGAAAATAACCAGTGGGACCTAGCCGTATTTGGCGACGATAATTCGTGGGACCCTAATGAGCCTATGATCCTTATACCCGGACAAAGCCTCTACTTTTATTACTCTGACCCTACCTCGGACAACACTCCACCTAACGCTACTATCTGGCTCCGTTATGATCCCGGAGTCCTAGGGCTAGTCTTATGCCATGGCAAAACGAGAACATACTTGCTCGTAAGGTTGTTATCGTGGGCTCCTCCGGAGGCCTGTTTGTCTACTCTCCTAGCGCTGGTTTTAATAACCTAGTTGCCAGCATTGCCGGTAATCCGGGAGTAGACCCATACGGTAACTCTTACCTAAACGACGTGACCTCCTACAGCTACAATGCCTCTGTCCCGTTCGCTATGGCAGCTCAGCTAGGAGCTGCTGCCGGCTTTGGAGTCGGAGAGAACTTCTATACAGCTCCCAACATGGCCGGACCCTGGAGCCTCCAAGCCACTATGTCAACAGACACTAGCGGCATTTGGTCCTTTAACTGTAACTCTTACAGTTTCCTGTCTAGCGGCTCTCCGTCTCAAGTCCTGCTCAAAGCCGACACGGTACAGATAGACAAACAAGGCTCAGCATGGATAGGAAACGTCCCTAGCGTCTTGACTAACGCACAGCAGATAGCTATTACCGGCTCAGCATTCCAGAATATGACGACAATCTACACCATACCGGCTAATGACCCTAGCGTTAACACTGCCTACCGGCTCACTGCCGGAGGCTTCCTGTTGTTTGGCGCATCCTTGTCTATCGTCACGGTACAGCTAGTTATGGGAGGACTGGCTATTGTTATCCCTATAGGCTCTGCTGAGTTTGTCGTCAACTCGTCTTACGGTTGGCGTGCCCAAGGGGAATTTATCATGCTTAACGGACCAGAAAATAACGCTAATTTCCAGGGCAGTCTAAGCCTTGACCTCGGCTCTGGGATTGCCAATATGGCTACCGTTGCCGCTTCTACCCAGACAGCCGGAGGCTTTGCACAGCAGACGCAGGGAAATGTTGACATGACAGTTGCGCATGGCATGGCTTTGCAGGCAAAGATCACAACTCCGGCTGCTGGTATCTCTATCCAATGTAACTACAGCACTCTAGAAAGGCTTGGGCCATGACAGAGCCGGTAATGAGCGGACGATTTAGCCTCTATGAGACTCCGGACGGTGGAGTACATATCGCTTATAAACCGGATGGAGACGATGCCGAGACTAGGCATGTAGCGATACCAGGGTTTATAGCTAAGGCAGCTAAGGCCGCGGCTGAGGGAAAACTCAATCCGATACAGATGGCAAAAATGGTGATGGGACATGATGCGGAAGCAGGGAACCTACCCAATGGAGGACCTCGCACTACGGCAGTTGGAAGCATGGGAGACCATAGCTAGGGACTGGCCTCTAGGAGCCATGCTCAAGGCTCAACGGCTGCATCTGGTATGTGAGCATGACCATGCCACCGTATTTGTCCTCAGCGACGCTCACAAGCATGGTTACCGGGCATCTCTGGCCCAAGTCCAGGCCGGAGTTGTCGCTCATCTCCGTGACAGGCATAGGGAGTTGGACCCGGACCATGGATGAGAAGACTAAGAAGCTGCTTGTAACGCTGGAGGTGCTCGCTCTGGTTGTCTCCCTCCTGCTCATCCTCATTGACTACAAGCTTAAGGGAGACCTGCTCTCCCTGTTTAAACGGATTGAGAGGGACCTCTATGGAAGAGAGGACAGCAGTCCTCCGGAGCCTCCTAAGCCTGCTGGTAATGCTGGTGTACGTAGCAGCGATCTACTGGATAACCCTGCCGGAGTGGAAGAGACAAGCAGCTCTCCTCTGGCTAGTCCAAATGGCAGAGAAGAGCCGGCCTCCTCAAACGGGAGCAGGACAGCTACTAAACGGAGCCCAAGAGCTAGAGGTCCGGCTATTCCGGACAATGGTAAGCCGGTGGGACCATGAGCAAATGGGAACACGGGATAACCCACAAGCCGGTAATCAATCTTGACCATGGTGGCTCTAGGCATGTTGCTTGTGCATGGGACGATTGCGAGAAGGATGGCTTTGAGCTGCATATGGTCAAGATAAATTACGGGACTGCCGGGCAACCCCATATTGTTAAGCACGTATTTTGCACGGAGCGGCATAGGCAATTCTTTATCAATAGCGTCCGAGGGTACGGCAAGCTCCCGCCAGGATTCAAGAGGTCATTCATTTTATAAAAGGCTCTGACGTGTTATTATGGAATTGGCTCTCCGGGCCGATCGGTGACACAAAAGACAACGGCTTAGCTGCTCCCCTCTATACGGCTAAGCCGTTGTCTGATACCCGCTAAGGACTTGGCTATGGAGTACGTTAGGCTTGGTCTCCACATTTGGGTTAGCGTGCTTATCATGGGTACGCTCTGGAGGCTTCTCTCTTACCATCTTATCGCTTCTCCCAACGATTCCCTCCAGCATCTAGGCCGCGCAATGGCGCAGCAGTACTAAGGACAATTGGTATGGCTAACGCAGCAGCAGGAGCCGGCACAACTGCTAGTCCGGCGACCTCTTCCGGTATGGGGGCTAACCCTTTCCAGGTTGCAACCAACTTGTACGCGGAGAAAAATCTCCAAGGTGCGCAGACTTCGCTTTTGCTGACTACCTCCTCCATTGCTGGTGGCGGTAGTGTCAACGCTGGTCAGTACCTTAGGGCATTGCGTCTCATGTACCGGACCATAACCGCCGGAGCGACTGGTACAGCTCTTCTCTTGGATGGTCCGTTTAGTGTTTTCCAGCAGCTTGACCTAACAAATGTCGATGGCTCAGAGATCCTATACAATATGGGCGGGTATGCCTATTACGTTTCGGAGAAGTACTTTAGGCCATGGCTTACCGACCCTGTTCACCGCTACGACTTCACCATTCCTACTGCTACCTCCGGAGGCTCTTGCACGCTTAGTCTCCAGCCAGAACAAAGGTTTAGCAGTTGTGTGTTGGCAAACACTGACACGCGCAGTCAATATAGGTTTGACTACTCTTTGCTGGGTACTGGTCTCGGCACTTATGCGACCTATCCGACTATCGCTCTCATCCCTTATATGGATGCTTGGGCTCAGCCAGATGCGCAGGACCTCCAGGGTACTCCGAACCAGCCAGTACCACCCGGAGTAAACCTCCAGACTAAGCGCAGACACCAGATATTCACGTTGAATGCTAACGGCTCTGACAATATCCTGCTGTCTACCCTGACTGGCAATGCTATCCGCGGGCATCTCCTTGTTACGCGCAACGCTTCCAACGTTAGGGTTGACGGTTTCACTGACCCTATCTACTGGCAGCTTGACAACCGTTCACTAGGCCGGCTTAACCCGGACATCGTACGTCAGTGGGCAGAAGAGCAATACAACACATACAACCTTTACGGTGGAGCTGTCCAAGCTCCCGGAGCTGCCGGAGCCTTTACCAACAATAACGCGACTGACGGTATCGGAGCTACCGGCCTTTATGCCGGAGCTGGCTCTGTTGACCTCGGAGTCTATGCATTCCCGCGCTTTATGAATCCGGGTGACATGTACGGACAGGGTTGGCTCTATACCGCCAACTCAACAAAGGAGACCTTTGAGTCCGTGACGCAAAACTCCGCTGCTACTTGTGAGCTTATCACTGACGAAATCTATCCTGTTGGAGCAGTAGACCCGCTGCTAGTTGACATCTAAAGCAGGCTGGTTATGTTCGCATCAAGTCCGACTAGTAGTTTTGGTTATTACCGTGGCTCCCCACTATACGGAGGAGGAGCCCAAAACGGAGGAGGACAAGGACCTCAGATGGCCGGTAGCAATGTTTTCTCACAAGGACAGGGACCTCAAGCGGCTCAAGGAGCTTGGTCTCCGACTATCCTTTACATGTTTGCTCTTATCCTCCTTGAGATGGTCGTTTTCGGCTTCCTGTCCAGGCGCGTGTAAAGGGATATTGTGATGGTTAAAGACAGTAAGTTCTGGGTTGGCGTCCTGGTTGGCGTGATCCTCTTTTACGTGTATCAGCACTACATGACCAAGAAGACTGGCTAACCATGAGCAAGAATGCTGCCGGAGCATTGGCTCTCGTCCTACTCTGGTTCGCGTTCATAGCCTTCTACGTGGCTTTCCATCCCGGAGGCCTCAAGAGGCCAGACGGTAAGCCTGCACAGAATCCTCGTGATGTCATCCTCTGGTTTATTGATCGTTTCGCTAAAGGGGAGCCGTCAAGCGGGGGAACAGTGGAGTAGCTATGGCAACCATCGAAAAAGAGATGGCAGATGAGGCCTACGCATCCGGTTATACGGCAGAACTGAAAAGGCATCATACGGAGCGAGGCCGGCAAGAGTACTTCCGGCAGAATCCGGATGCTCGCAGGGAGGAGAGGCCTAAGAGAGCCTCTAAGGCTGCTAAGACTGCCGGACAGGCAGCTCTCACGGTAGCGGCTCCGGAGGCCGGAGCTGCTGCTGGAGGAGCTGCTAAGGCCGGAGCTGGAGGAGCCAGAGGCCGGACAGCAGCAGCAGCTACGGCTACTGGCTCCGGGTCTCCGTCAACCAGGACCAGGACCCGGAGCCGGAAGCGAGGACCCTCCCTCAAGTCGATATCCGGTAAGACGTACGGAGGGACCCTCCTAGCGGAGTATTTCATTGCCGCTTTTGTGATCTCCTTTACCCTCTTTACCAAGGGTCCAAGCAAGGGATACCAAGACACCATTACCAACGTCATTCTCCGGCTCTCTGCGCTCACTGCCGTATTCTTTATCCTCTTCTTGGTTGCGAGCAGTGAGAGAGCCGGTAAGGCTGCTATGTGGTTTGGCCTCTTGATTGATCTAGCCGTTGTCCTCAACGCATATAAGGATGACTTCTTTACCGGCTTTAAGAGTATAGCCACTGGACAGCCTATGGCTGTTGATACGGCTACGCTCACTGCCTCCACCAATCTAACCGACCCTCAACCAACCCAATTGCCAGATGAGTAGTGACACCATATGGCAGGTCATAACAGGCAGCATCATTATCGGGATAATCATGCTGCTAGTTAACCCTGCCAGTCCCGGACCTGCTGCCGTTAAAGCAGTAGCAGACTCCCTAACAGGCCTGATAAAGACAGCTACCGGCTATGACAGCTCACAGTAAGGTATGAGAGATGGCTAAGGACTTTGGAGCATTCCTAATCGCAGTAGTCTACTTGGCAATGCTCTTTGTACTGGTCCGTCCCAATAGCAAGGGACCTACCCTAGTACAGAATGTCGCTCAAGGACTGGCTAGCATTATCAACGCCGGTACTGGTGGCGGTGCATTTACTCAGTCTGGCAAGTGACATGTTTACCGCTGGAGGGACTGTCGGGACTCCACATCCCTTTAGAGGGATACAACCATCTAACGCAGTCCCGGCGCAAAACGCTCCCACTACCGGAGGTTCCGATTTCCTTTACCGGCTCCCGGTAGCTCAGCTACCGATTAGGCCATTGGACAGCTCCGTTGTACCAGGGTCGGATACCGGCGTACCCGGTAGTCCTGTCTCGCTAGCCTCCGGTAATCCGGCAGTGCATACAGACCCTTCTATCCCCCCTCCTAAGAATCCCTACGGAGGAGACGGACCAGTTGCTCAGTTTGGCAATCCCAGACCTCTCAACGTAGGTCAAGAGTCCAACTGGCGAGGAGCCGGAGTAAACGACACTCTGACTACTCGTGACAGGCATCTCATGTCAAAGGTTGGCTATGAGAGGTCCGGTAGGGACAGCGGTTTTACTGACCCTCCGATGGATGGTCCGGCGAGGCCTGCATACCAGACAATAAACCGCACGATTAACTACCAAAAGGGTAGCGACAATACAGCCAACCAGGATGACAAGACAAGGCCATACGCGCGTAACGCTCAAGGCTGGTATCTAGGAGAGCAGGGAAGCGGCTGGATCGGTGTTAATGGTGGAGTCCCTGGACTATGGCAGCCTTACGGCTCTTACGCCGGATATACGGCTGGTCCCGTTAAAGGTATTCAATCGCCAGTACCAGAGGGAGCCATAGGGGACGGTAGGCAGAGCCTATTCTCTGGTCCTCCTCACGGACTCCACTCTCCGACCCTGCCGGACTACTCTCCTATTCTCGGCTACTACATGGCAGTCCCTCAGATGAGGCTACCTCGTATTGACAGGCCATCTAATAGCACTGCCGGAGGACAGTCCTACTCTCAGACTGTTGTCCCTCAAGGCCAGACAGGGACTATCGCTCAGCAGTCGGCTGGTATGGGTCCTAACGCTACCTCTGGTGTCAACTGGCAGCTCCGGAGCAATAGTCCCGGATGGCGGGGACACCAGTGAGGCCTAAGCTCCTAGACCTCTTCTCCGGAGCTGGTGGAGCTGCCGTAGGTTACTGGAGAGCTGGCTTTGACGTTACCGGCGTTGACGCCAGTCTCCAGCCTCGCTACCCATTTACCTTTGTCCGTGGTAATGCGCTGGAATACCCGCTCGATGGCTACGATGCCATACACGCTAGTCCTCCCTGCCAGTGTTACTCTCCCGGACGCAGACTGGACTACTCCTACCCGGACCTAGTAGGCCGGATAAGGGAACGTCTTACCGCGGCAGGGGTCCCGTACGTAATAGAGAACATTCCACAAGCTCCCCTCATCAATCCGGTTATCTTGTGCGGCTCCCACTTTGGCCTGTCTACCTACTGGCCGGAGAAGCAGCGAAGAGTAGGCCTCAAACGTCATAGAGGGTTTGAGACTAGCTTCCCTTGTCCGAGCCCGGGTCTACATGACCATAGCCTCACTGCTGTCCCTGTCTTTGGGCATGGTCCGTCCGGAGGCAACCATAAGCTCCGAGGTCTAGGACAGGCCAAAGCAGCTAGGGAAGTAATGGGCATTGATTGGATGCGCAGAGCAGAGCTTGATGAGGCTGTCCCTCCTGCCTATACAGAATACATAGGCAAATATCTTGCCTCTTACCTAGGGGATGCCCATGGACATTAACCCTCGTGACGCTGGCCTCATAGCCGTTGGAGCAGCGTTCGCCATCCTCGCATTCTTTATTGCTCATTCCGAGTCCGGAGGCAATGACCAGCCTCGCTATGAACGGGCAACCAACCAGGGTAACCCTAACCTCTCAGAGCTTATAAACCGGATGGCTACCGGAGACCACTACTTTCATCCGGACAACTGCCTCCTAGGACAAGGCCAGATATTCACTCCGCACAGATACCCGCTAGCTCCGGGTCCGAATATCACGAACCTTATCCATTACGGTTTTGACAGGCTAGGCAAGCCTGCTCCTCAAGACGATGACTGGCGAGTTGGCGCGCCGGCAGAGCAAATGTGGTGATGTCCTAATGAGTGAACCAGCTCCGGAGACTACTGCTCCGGCTCCGGCGCAGAGGTCCGGTAATATCTTTGCTCAGCGTTTTGGTCCTCTCCCTCTTTGGGGATGGATGGGCATTGGTGCGGCTCTGGCTCTGGCCTACTGGTATTACAACAAAAAGAAGCAGGCCTCTCAGGTAGCGGCTGGTGTCTCTGCGGATAGCGGCGCTGCTTCCGGGACAACGGACAGCTCTCTTATCCCTCAGTTTGTCAACCAGACCTATGTTGAGAACACTCCTCCGGAGGCTCCGACTCCGGGACCTCCCGGACCCTCCGGTAGTCCTGGTCCTCCAGGTCCCGTAGGACCTCCAGGGACACCAGCTCCTAAGCCTCCTCCTCAGCAGCTAACAAGGACCTGGACTGCTATCGCTACGGCTTCCACTCTCGCACAAGTAGCGAGACGGCTAGGGACATCTGTCCAATCCATGAGGCCACAAAACGCGATAGCTAAAACGTGGTGGAATGGTAGCTACTCCAAGAATAAGAATGCGCTTATCCCTAAGGGAGCGACGTTTACATTCAATGAGGGAACTGTTACACCTAAGGGATAAGTGATGGCTCTAACTCGTCTTTGGATGCCAACAGACAACTACTACTACGGACGCTCTGCCAGTGTGCGGCTCATTGTCCTCCACACTACGGAGGGAGCGCAGACAATAGCGGCTCTTGGCAACTTCTTTGCTACTGGTACGGACCAAGCCAGCTCACATGCCGGAGCTGATAACAACTCGGCTACTACCATTGGCGAGTATGTCAAGCGCAGTAATACAGCTTGGACAGTAGCCAACGCTAATAGCGTCTCTGTCAACCTGGAGTTGTGTACTCCGGCCGGAGCTGCTGATACATGGTCTAGGAGTACTTGGCTTGCAAAGTCCAACATGCTCAAGGCTGCTGCTGCTTGGGTAGCTGAGGAGGCAGCCTTTTACTCGATACCGATAAAGGCTCTTACTCCTAGTCAAGCTCAAGGGTCGGCTAAGGGAGTATGCCAGCACTCGGACCTAGGAGCATGGGGAGGAGGTCACCATGACTGCGGACCCGGTTTCCCCATGGATGAGATTATCCGGCTAGCCACTGGTGGCACTCAACCGACACAAGGGAGGCCTGATATGACAGCTTGCTCAGCTTACGACTATGCCGGACGGCTCCACTTTGCAGCTATCAACCTACGGGATGAGGTCTGTTACAAGGGACCTAACGGTAACTGGTACGCGATAAACACGGACAAGACCAACGCTGCCTACTCCGGCTGCACTATGCAGATTGGTCCGGCGACGGACGAGTATCCCTATGGTGTTATCACGATTACCTTTACTCGTGACTCAGACGATGCCGTATGCACGTGGCAAAAGGGAGTAGACAACCCGGAGCAGTGGAGGCTTACCAGGATAGGAGCCAGTTACCAATTATGGCTGAGCGTTCGCACCAACAGGTAGCTCTCACTATCCTTGTAGTGGCTGAGGTCCCTAACTTCTGGTCCGGCTTTCTCCCTAGCCTATTCACCATTGCCACGTTTAGCGGAGGGGATGATGACAAGGCTAGGCATACCCGCCATTGGATTAGGCGAGGGGAAATACAGGCAACAGGTCTGAGCCTGGCTCTGGGCATTTCTGCCTCGCTATTGGCTGAGGAGCCATGGCCTTTTATCGGGGTAGTCCTCCTAATTGGTTATCTGGCATATCAGTATGAGCATGCCCTAAAGCTTGGTATGTCTAAGGGACCTGCTATTGATATGGACAGCCAGTAGGCGAGGTTGACCAATCCGTTACCATGGGTGTATACTGGCTGGATTGGTCACTCCCTCCAGAGAGGATAGGGGATAATGTCGGACGATTTTGAAGAGACAACGGATGTACCAGTTGGACGGAAATCGCGGGTAATAACGGATGTGCTTTGGAACAAGCTTGAGGACTCGGCTAAGCGTAAGGTTGGCTTTAGCCGTATCGGGACAGCAGAGGTCATTGAGGAGTTGCGTAAGGACCTGTCCTCCGGAGCTGTCCGTAACAAGTACGAGATCACGACTGCTTCCGCCAAGCTGGAGGATGGCCGGCATAAACTCACTTTTGCCGCTCAGTTTGTACCTGCTCCGGCTCCGGCTCCTCAGCCTCCTACGGAGGCTGAGGTCAAGGCTCCGGCTCCGGCTCCGTCCGGTAAGGCCGGCAAGTAAAGAAGAGGGAGAGCCGCTTAGGACGGCTCTCCCGGAGTTGCCATTTATTGATTGGGAGTCAAGCTATGGCATCTGAAAATTCATCACTAGTACCAGCATACCAACCAGGGACACCATTTGAAACTCTTATCCGTGAGGCAGATGAGGTCCTAGGTTATGACCTCGCCAGAGACGAGACAGCAGACGACTTGGTTGGCATGCCTTTTGTGATCACTGGCGTCCAGTTCCGTCCTGGTGTCATGCGGGATAAGAAGCAGCAGGCTTATGTCTCTTGTGAGGCTGTAGTCAGTGACAAGCTTGACCTCCGGATTATCAATACCCGGAGGGAGGGTAGCCGGCTTACCCGGATACAAGACCTGGAGCAACTCGCTTTTGGACCTAACAGCCATGTTGTCTTTAATGATGGCAGCACTGGAGTTTACCGGCAGATAGTCCAGTACCTACACGCAAAGCAGTACATCACGCTTAAAGAGCCGGTAAGCGAGGCTGGTTCCTATGGGGAGTCGTCCTTTGATAGTCCTCCAGGGGACTGGACAGGGTTTGAGCAGGGAAAGCCAATTGAAACAGTCGGAGGCTTTCTCACCTATCAAGCCAATATCCTCCTCTACTGTCCAAGAGGACTCCGGCTCTCCCTCTACGAAAACGAATATACCCAGACGGGTAAAACGCGCTACATCGCGTAGGCAAGCCGATTTCATAGCGGGCAAGATAGCTCGTGAGAAATACGGAGGCCGCTATATCCCGCTTGTGTGCGGACACCATACCGACTTTGACACGCAAGAGCTGTATAAAGCTTTTGGCAAGCGAGGCCGGTATTGGTGCGAGCTATGCGGGAGCTGGCAGAGCCGTAAACGGGTCTCCCGTAAACGGCTCCCGGATGAGCCGCTATTTTAGCCATGGCTAGGAGTCGTCGTAAGACCTGGAGCCAGCTCTCACGGAGGAGCCAGAGAAGAGCGACGATAGCAGGTGAGCGTTACGGACTTACGCGCAGACAGGTTATCAGCCGGATTAACGTCGGCTCATATAATCCGTTTGCGCGTAAGGACGCTCTGCAACGCTTCCCCAAAGAGCTACGCCGCTATGTTGAAGAGGTTGACGATAACGTCTATGAGGTCAACTGGCCGGATGCCGCACAAGCGCATATGAATGCGATCCTCCGGCCATGGGGAGCCAACGAGGCAACCATTGAGTACAACACTCACG
>Ga0126371_10002616_pt1 | contig 15525 bp, 12 predicted proteins | sample PanSoiMetaPlot_4_FD_110145 | JGI IMG/M metagenome (GOLD analysis project Ga0126371, IMG submission 110145) | Tropical forest soil microbial communities from Panama - MetaG Plot_4 | ecosystem: Environmental > Terrestrial > Soil > Tropical forest > Bulk soil | place: Panama | collected 2016-02-17 | reverse complement strand
TTCTAGATGCTTGACAAACAAGGGTACCGTGCCTAGAGTGCGAATCAGAGCTGGATCCCAAACGACGTCAACAGGTGCCCAGGATATGAAGAATGTGTATGAGGTTTTGAGGCAGAAAGAGCTCGAACTCGCGCGTCTGGAGAAAGAAGTAGAAGCGCTGCGGGTCGTGGCTCCTCTGCTCTCGCCCGAGGACAGCAAAGATATCGGAGTGGATGCTCCGAAACCAACACTCGCGACGCAGACAACGCAACAACCGATCCGAATTCCGCAGCAAGCCGTCAACCAGAATCCGCAGCCCGCACGAGCCGCAGGGTGGGAAGAAACGGCCAAACGCTGGCCCTAACGACCTCGGTTCCAAAGGAAATTTCAAACGGCCCGGGACAATCCGGGCCGTTGTTCTTTTGGGGGACCGATATTTCCTGCTCATGTTTCGCAGAGACGTCGTATGCGTGGCTCGAAACCGCATTCTGATACGTCCGCCAAGAAAAAAATCGAGTGAGTCGTGAAGCCATCGACTGTCCGACCGGACATGTCCTTCCGGGTATCCACATTTGCAAGTATCTGCAAAATAACTGTTCCTAAGCCGTAGACTCGCGGTGATATACTCGCGAAACCAACCCTCTTATTCACACCGCCATTCGTCGCATCTGGCCCGAAAAGATGCAGGGTAGGGATGTCTACTCTTTGCGCGAGGGTCGAATGAGCACGGCAGCAACCAGAGCTCCCGAACGAATTCTGAGCAGCCCGCCAGTTGGCCGCCGAGCAGGGACGCGGCGACGTTTGGCAGTTCCCATGAGCGTCACAGTCTTGCGTTCCGGTGTGCCTGATTCGGTGCCGGGCCGTTCGGTGGATGTGTCTGAAGGCGGCATTGGAGCCGTTCTAGCGGGCGAGTTGTTCCCCGGAGAGCTGGTTGGGGTCGAGTTTCAACTTCCGAAGACGGGTCAGGTACTGGCCAAGGCCAGAGTTTGCTATCAAGACAGGCTGCGCTGCGGGCTACAATTCCTGGCAATTCCACCGGAACAAAAAGAGTGGATCGAAAAGTGGACACATGAAGGTCGCGAGCCCATGGCTGCTCCGCCGAAGCCTCAGACAGCGCCCTTAGCGGTTGAACACTCTTTCCCGGCACCAAGCCCTGTCTTCAAGGCCCACCCCGCAACCGCGGCGACGCTGAAGGTGGCTTCGGATCGCCGGTACATCCGGCGTAAGGTTCTCATGCTGTTGATCGCCTCAGTTATTGTGGTGGCCGGAATGGGATGGTGGCGGTGGGAGGAAGGCTGGCGGGAGCTCGAGTCGAGACTTCCAAGCCATACCACCGCGAGTGAGCCGCAAGCGACGGTTCCCGGGGATGTCATGATGCGTCGGCTGATCCATCGCGTGGATCCGGCGACGCCGGACGCGGTCGCGTCGTCGCGAGCGCACCGACAGATTGTGTTGGATGCGGTTATCGGCAGCGATGGCAACGTCGTCAGTTTGAAACCGCAAAATGGCCCAGACATTCTGGGGCGCGCCGCAATGGAAGCCGTCCAGTGGTGGAAATTCCAGCCTTATGAGCAAGACGGTCAGAGGGTGCAGGTGGCAACGACACTGACGGTTGATTTTCGGTAAGGAATCCCCACAACAACCAACATTCGAAGATGGGCCGTCCCGCTGATGGGCCTACTTTGCCGTGGGGCGATCCTTGCGCAGGCTGTCGAGGACGATCACGCTGCTGACTCCGAAACACCCTACGGCAGCGAGCGCGGTCGCTTCTGCAAGCGTGGATATTAAGCCGAGCCGATCGGCAAAGAGGGCGGCAACCGCGCAGATTATTCCGATCACATTGAGCAGCTGAGGTATGCGCCGTGCGCGGGATGCATTCTGACGCAGACGCACCTGCAGAAGCACCGCCACCAGACCAATAGCCGCCAAAACCACAACCGCGATCGGGCTATGGAAGGCGTTGTTACTGGAATAGACGACGACCAGGGCAAGCGCGAATAGAAGAAGACCCGATGCGATCACGGTCCAGCGCCGTGGAAGTGAAGATTCGGTTTCGGGCAATGGCTCTCCTAGGATACACAATCCATTCTAGCCAGAATCTGCGCAGAGAGGCGAATCCTATGCACACGCACGAGCGATTGTCGCTTCGGATCTGGAATCGCGGCGTGAATTCGTCCGCCAAGGCGAGACGGGGTTGCTCTATCCAGTTAGCAACATTGCACAGTTGTCGGAGCGACTCTCCTACCTTTGCGTCCGGCCGGAGTTGGCGGAGCAAATGGGCCGTGCCGGACTTGAGCTGGTTCGCGAGAATCATTCGCCCGAGGGTCACTATCAAAAACTGGTGGCGCTCTACGAAAAGAGGGCGAAACCCGAGGATCCGAAATCGATCCCTGTTCGGGCTCCTAAAGCCTTCGTGCCGGCAAAACGCAAAGTGCGAGTCGCCTTCATTGGAGCTCGGGGCGTCATCGGGAAATACAGCGGACTCGAAAGCTACTACGAGGAAGTCGGCAGCCGGCTCGCGCGCGCCGGGCACGAGGTCACCATCTATTGTCGGAGCTACTTCACTCCACCGCTCGAAAGCCACAACGGCATGCGCTTGCTCCGGCTGCCCACTATTCGTTCCAAACGCTTGGAAACGGCGGTACACACGTTGCTGAGCAGCGTTCATGTGCTCTCGCAGCGTTGCGACATCGTCCACTACCATGCGCTCGGACCGTCGCTGTTTTCGTTTCTGCCGCGGATTGTCGGCAAGAAGACTGTGGTCACGGTGCAAGGATTGGATTGGCAGCGAAAGAAGGGGGGGCGATTCGCGTCTTGGGTGCTACGGCTTGGCGAAGCATCGGCGATACGCTTGCCACATCAAACGATGGTCGTCTCCCAGACGCTGCAGCGCTATTACCAGAATCGTTACGGTAAGAAAACCTCACACATACCCAACGGCGCCTCGTTGCGTGAGATTCGCAACGCGAAAGAAATTTACAAAACGGGGATTGACGCCCGGTGAGTATGTCCTGTTTCTCGGACGCTTCTCACCGGAAAAGAATTGCCATCTGCTGATCGAAGCGTTTGGGAGGCTAGATACAGAAGTGGCGCTCGTCCTGGCGGGAGGGGCGCCTCCGTCGTCGCTATACGCGCAGAGGTTACGCCGAGAAGCTGGTCGGAATGTTCATTTCGTGGATTATGTCTCTGGTACCGCATTCGAAGAATTGCGGGCAAACGCGATGCTACTTGTTCTTCCTTCGGACATGGAGGGACTGTCGCTCGCACTGCTCGAACCCATGGGTGCCGGAGTTTGCGTTCTAGCGAGTGACATTCCGGAAAATCGCGAGGTAGTAGAGGATGCCGGCTTTCTGTTTCGATCTGGTGATACTCGAGACCTTGAATCGATGCTGCGGTTTCTGATAGCAGACCCTGCCGCTCGGCAATCGGTGGCGCGACGAGGAAAACAGCGAATTCGAGACAAGTATCAATGGGATGAGATCACGAGGCAGATCGAACAGGTCTGCTTGGAAGTCATGGGCCGGAAGGCGCAGGCGATTGATACTGCTCTTTCATTGAATAAAGGCTTTTGGAACCTTCGAAAACCTGGACGAGTCCGCGACCGTCGGGTTCGACTCTCGACAAAAAACCGGGTAGTAACCGGTGTGCGTCCGTACTCGGGCGGGATCAGCCATCCCGCCCTTTCTATTACAATCGATCTTTCGCAAATCCCGACGCGCACAGGTGACGAATGGCCGCACAATTCGGCATGAGAGAGCTTCGGTCGAATGCATAAACCGATCCTTGTAACTGGCGGGGCTGGATTTATCGGATCGAATTTTATTCTGCATTGGTTTGAGCGGACGAGGGGCCCCGTTATCAATCTCGATAAGCTGACCTACGCCGGGAATCCTCGAAATCTGGACTCGATTTCCTCCGAGCCGGCCTATCACTTCGTTCACGGCGACATTGGTGACCGCGCGTTAGTATCGAAGATCCTGCGCGAGTTCAAACCCCGAGCCGTCGTTCACTTCGCAGCTGAAAGCCACGTGGACCGATCGATTATCGGGCCTGACGACTTCGTTCAGACCAATGTCGTGGGAACGTTTCACGTGCTTGAGGAGGCGCGGGCCTACTGGTCGGAATTGCGGGCAGACGACCAGCGCGAATTTCGATTCCTTCACGTCTCGACCGACGAGGTTTACGGATCGCTGGGTCCGAACGACCACGCATTTCAGGAAGAGACGCCGTATGCTCCGAACAGTCCGTATTCAGCTTCGAAGGCGGCGTCGGACCATCTGGTGCGCGCATACCATCACACTTATGGGTTGCCGACGTTGACCACGAACTGCTCGAACAATTACGGGCCGTATCAGTTTCCTGAAAAATTGATTCCGCTCATGATTCACAATGCCCGACAAGGCAAACCATTGCCCGTCTACGGCGATGGTCAGAATGTGCGCGATTGGCTGTACGTGGTTGATCACTGCGAGGCGCTGCGCACTGTGCTTGCTTCAGGGAAAGCCGGACAAACTTATAACGTAGGTGGGGGGAACGAAAAAAGGAATATAGAAATCGTTACAACGATCTGTGACTGGCTCGACGATTTTTGTCCGCAGGACCCGGTCGTTCCGCATCGAAAGCTAATTACGTTCGTGAAAGACCGTCCCGGACACGACCGCCGCTATGCGATTGACGCACATAAGATCGAACGCGACTTGAATTGGCGACCGAAAGAAACATTTGAGAGCGGGATCCGCAAAGCAATCTTGTGGTATCTGGAGCATGAACCTTGGGTACGTGAAGTCACAACCGGCGCGTATCGCCGATGGATTGAAAAACAGTATTCGAGCTCAAAGTAAATTGATCATGCCATGGTTCGACGAATCGGATAAGCGCGCTCAGACCTATGTCCATCAAAAATTCAGGTAAGCATTCCTACAAAGGCATTGTGCTTGCAGGCGGATCGGGCACCCGCCTGTATCCGGTGACTCACGCTACCTGTAAAAGTCTGCTGCCGATTTACAACAAGCCCATGATCTACTACCCGCTCAGCACGCTGCTGTTAGCGGGAATTCGCGACATCCTGATCATTTCGACACCAGAGGACACACTGAAGTTCGAGCATTTGCTGGGTGATGGAAGTCAGTTTGGAATTCGGCTTGAGTACGCGGTACAACCGAAGCCAGAAGGCATAGCCCAGGCCTTTCTCGTGGGAGAGAAGTTTATAGGCTCAAGTCCAAGTGCATTGGTACTTGGCGACAACATCTTTTATGGACACGATCTCGCCAAAGATCTGCGAGCGGCGAGCAGCAAATCGACCGGTGCCCGAGTTTTCGCTTATCCAGTTCACGATCCCGAGCGCTATGGCGTCGTGGAATTCGATTCGAACGGCCGTGCCTTGAGTCTGGAGGAAAAGCCTAAGCAGCCGAAGTCCAGATATGCCGTCACAGGACTTTATTTTTACGACCATACAGTAGTGGAGATCGCGAAATCACTCAGGCCTTCCGCGCGAGGCGAACTGGAAATCACTGATGTTAACAAGGCTTACTTGAACCGCGAACAGCTCGAGGTCGTCGTGATGGGACGCGGAATGGCATGGCTTGACACGGGAACGCATGAGTCATTGATGGAGGCGTCGCTTTACATCCAGGCGATCGAAAAGCGGCAAGGGCTAATGGTGGCGTGCCCGGAAGAGATCGCGTTTCGAAATGGATATATTTCGAGCGACGATTTAGAGAGAATCGGGCGTTCGATGAAAAATGGGTACGGCGATTACCTGCTTCAACTGCTGCGAGACAAGGTCTTCTAATTTCTCTTTCCATGAAACGTATCGACACCAGACTGGCTGGGCTGTGTTTGATCGAGCCGAAAGTATTCGGAGATGCGCGCGGCTTCTTTCTCGAAAGCTACAACGAACGCGAAATGGCCGAGTTGGGCATTCGCGAACACTTTGTGCAGGACAACCACTCGTACTCGTCACAGAATGTGATTCGTGGGTTGCATTATCAGATTCATCGTCCACAAGGAAAGGTGGTGCGGGTCGTTGTCGGCGAGATTCTCGATGTCGCGCTCGATGTCCGCAGAAACTCGAAGACCTTCGGCCAGTGGGAGAGCTTCGAGTTGTCGGGAGATAACAAGCGGATGCTGTGGATTCCATCGGGCTTCGCGCATGGTTTTCGCGTTGTCTCAGAGACGGCGCATGTATTGTACAAAGCGACTGACTTCTACGCGCCGGAGTCGGAGCGGACCATCGCATGGAATGATCCGGAGTTGCAGATCGACTGGAAGCTGGATGGCGAAGCCAACATCTCGGCGAAAGATCAGCATGGAGTTCCGTTTCGCGATGCCGAGACCTTTGAGTAGAACGAGCGTGATGCCATGCGAGTAATGGTCTTCGGCGGAACAGGCCTGTTGGGCAAGGCTCTCAGCCATGAATGGACCGAAGAGGAAGTCGTCGCCTTTGGATCGAAAGATGTTGATATTCGATCGGTAGCGCAGGTGGAGAGTGCAGTTCGAGACAACCGGCCGGACTGGATCGTACTCGCGGCTGCGTATACGGATGTCGATGGTTGCGAGACGAATCGCGAACTCGCATTCGAAGTAAATACGCAGGGCGCGCTCACGGTTGCCAGGACCGCTGCGATCAACGGATCGCGGCTACTCTTTCTCAGCAGTGACTATGTTTTCGACGGCCACAAGACGACTCCGTACGAGACAAGCGACCCACTCTCGCCGCAATGCGTGTACGGGGAATCAAAAGCGCGAGCGGAAATTGGAATTCGCGAAGTGCTTTCGGAATGCTGCATTGTACGAACGTCCTGGGTATTCGGCGTCGGCGGGAAATGCTTTCCGGACACAATTTTGAAGCTCGCTGAAAAGCGAGGCCAACTGGATGTCGTCGCTGATCAGCGAGGCTGCCCAACTTATACGATCGACCTCGCGCGAGCTATCATCGAACTCTGCCGGAAAAATGCTGCGGGGACTATTCACGCGACAAATCAGGATGCATGCAGCTGGTTTGATTTTGCAACAGAGATTATCCGCGAATCAGGACTAAATACGCGAGTTCTACCGACCACGAGCGATAAGTTCGTGCGTCCCGCGAAGCGGCCTGCTTATTCTGTCCTGTCGAACGCTAGCCTCCATCGCTTGGGCGTGACGATGCCAACCTGGCAGGATGCCTTGAAACGATATTTGGCCGAGCGAAGAATAGCGTAAGGCGACGGGACGGCGGGAACCAAGCCATACAATTCCGCGAATTGCGAAGACGACGTAATAATTGAGTCGTTATTGGCGGCCGAGTGACGTGTAAGGAGTCGGCCGGGGAGCCCATGCCAGATCCGCGCGTGAAAGACACCCAGGGACCACAAGAGATTCCATCGCAAACGAAACAACAAGAGCGACGAGCCCAAACGCGCAGAGAAGGGGTTCTGGGCCGAATTGAAGATGCAACTTACGCTATCCTCCGCAAGCATGAAGGCCGATCGTCATAGATCGCCTCAAGTCAGCGTTCAGCCTACATTGGGGTTAAGTAACGCTACTTCACTTCAATCGGCGAGCGCCCCGCTTTTTCGAGGCTCTCATTAAGCCGCGGAATGTCCTGCGCTTGTATCTCTTTCCAGCGGTCGAGTTGTTCATCTAAAACTTTCTCCAAATCCTGAAACATTGCTGCAGCTTGAGTTGTAGGCGCGGTATCGGCGGAATCGACGACGCCGAGCAGAGTATTCAGCCCGGAATTCAACCGTGCTAATCCACGTCCGGCAGGCGTAGCAACGTAAGTAGCTCCGAAGCCGCCTTCAGTTCCTTCCACCTCATCACATTTTTTTTCAAGCGCCGCGACTTCAGGAGAAGCAGCTTTGCCCCTGGCTGCCTCCTTCAAGGCAGTACGCAAACTTCTAACCTGCATCAGGGCGACATAGTCGCGATGCATCGCATCGACAATCGTCATTTCCAAAGCGAACTGTTGATTGAGGTCTGCGGAAGAAACCTTCACCCGTGGGTCTATCTTGATGGTCAGCGGCTTCGATTGAGTTTCTCCGCCAACCGTCATCTTGATCGTGTATGTGCCGGGGACGACAGCCGGACCGAGCGGGTAGCGCGGCGTATCGCCATAGATGGCAGAGATCGGGTAGTCGTGCTCGAGCGAATCGGGAGGGGGAAAGCGCAGGTCCCAGACAAAGCGATGCATGCCGGGCTGTGTCGAGACACTTCGTTCCGGCCGAATCCAATATGTAGGAACATTGACTTCTTTCGTGTCTACCGGTTCTGGCTTGTCATCGCTGGCGAAGCGGCGCACGAGTTTGCCGGATGCGTCCGTGACTTCGAACACGACCGTTTGCGCTGAAGACTTCAGCCAATAATCGATCATCACGCCATCCGGCGGATTCTGTCCGGCAGGAATTTCGGGCGGGAGCGGCGTATCGGTGTTGTTGTTGCGCCGGACACGGTAAGTCACTTGGGGAGCAAATAAGTGAGCTTGCGACTCGGACACTTGCTGCGTGAGCTGTCGCAGTGGAGTGATGTTGTCGAGAATCCAAAAGGAGCGGCCGTGGGTGCCGATCACCAGATCGTCGCCGTGCACGACGATGTCGCGAATCGACGTTATCGGAAGATTCGACCGAAGCGATTGCCAATGATCACCGTCATCGAACGAGGCATAAACCGTCTTTTCAGTTGCAGCGAATAAAAGGCCTTTTCGTTCCGGATCCTCGCGCACAGCATTGACGGGCTCGTCGTCCGGGATGTCGCTCACCGTTTGTTGCCACGTCTTTCCCCCGTCGTGCGTGCGGTAAATATGCGGATGCAAATCGTCGAGACGGAATCGATTCACAGCGCCGTAGACGGTCTGATTGTCAAAATGCGACGCATCCAGCTGGGCGATTTTGCTCCAAGGCGTCAGGTCGGGAGGAGTGACGTTCTGCCAGGTCTTGCCTGCATCGTGGGTAACGTGGATCAGACCGTCGTCCGTGCCAGCCCAGATCAAGTTCCCATCTTTAGGGGACGGCGCGATCGAGTAGATCACGCCACGATGCTTACCCTTCGCGGGATCGGCTTGAGCGAAAACACCAAGACTCGCGGGAACTCCGGGATCTTCGCGGGTCAGGTCGGGACTGATGATCTGCCAACTGTTGCCGCCGTCCTTCGTGGCGAACAGAACGTTCGAGCCGAGATAGAGCGTATGCGGATCGACGTAAGAAAAAATAAGCGGAGCTGTACGGTTGAAACGATATTTCCCCGTTCGCAACACGACGGGCGAAATTTCCTGTGTCTGTCCGGTGACCCTATTGAAACGGGTGACTTTCCCACCGTAGATCATGTCCGGGTTGAGGGGGTCGGGGGCGACGTATCCGTACTCTTCGACGCCAACCGGATACCAGTCACGAAAAGTGATCGATCCAAAATCGCTGCGACTCGCTGTTCCCACGCTGCCACTTTCCTGCTGGCCTCCGTAAACCCAGTAGGGGAATTGATTGTCGGTGATTACGTGGTAAAACTGTGCGGTTGGCTGGTTGTACCAGCTGCTCCACGTCGCACCGTCATTGACGCTGATCGTCACTCCCTGGTCGGCAGCCAAGGCGATGATCTGGGGATTCTCCGGATTGATCCAGATCGAGTGATAGTCATCTCCGCCGGGCGCACCCTTAATTGCCGTGAAATTTCCTCCTGCATCCGTCGATTTGTAGGTGGATGTATTCGCAACAAAGATCGTGTCACGATCTTTGGGACTGACTCGGATGCACGCGAAATCGTCGCCACGACCGTAGATGCGTTCTTCGGAATTGACTCGCTGCCAAGTGTCGCCAGCGTCATCGGATCGATAAACACCACCGGCTTTCTGCGACTGCACGAGCGCGTACATGCGCTTCGGATCGCTCGCGGAAGTAGCCAGACCGATGCGCCCAAGATCTCCTCCGGAAGGAAGACCTTTTGTGAGTTCGTTCCACGTAGAACCGCCGTCCGTCGACTTGAAAAGCCCGCCGCCAGGAGCACCGTAGGAACCTCCGGTTGTCCACGGAGGGCGACGCGATGCCCACATCACTGCATAAATGGTTTGCGAGTTCACTGGATCCAATGCGAGGTCGATAGCTCCGATGTTGTCGTCTTTGTAGAGGACCTTCTGCCAATTGGCGCCGCCATCGGTCGATCGAAAGACGCCACGTTCCGCGTTTGGACCGTAAGGATGTCCGACTGCGGCCACATAGACGCGGTTCGGATCGCGGGGATCGATGAGGATCGCGCCAATCTGCTGAGCGTCGCGCAATCCCAGATGTTGCCAGGTTTGCCCGGCATCGTTGGATTTGTAGATCCCATCGCCGACGGAAAGATCGGGTCGCCGCAGGCCTTCGCCGCTTCCGACGTAAATAACGTCGGGATTCGAAGGCGCGATGGCAAGTGCACCGACCGAGCCCGTTGGCTGGTCGTCAAAGATCGGTATCCAGGTGTGGCCGAAATCGCTGGTTTTCCATACACCTCCGTTATTCGGAGCCATGTAGAAAACATTCTGCTTTCCGGGAATGCCAGTAATGGCGACAGTCCGTCCCCCGCGGAACGGTCCTATCATCCTCCAGCGCAGACCTTGATATAGAGAGGGGCTGAAGGATTGGGCAGAAAGATTGATGGAACCAGCGAGGAACGCAAGCGCGATACAAATAGACTGCACAATACGACGGGGATCGATCACGGCAGCCTCCAGAGCGGAGGCAAGGATAAATCAAGCGAGCAGGATCGGAAAATGCTGTTGCCTTGGGTCGATCGTTGCTTTCTTTCTAGAGCACGCGCTCGTGTTTGTAGCCGGCCGTAGCCAAGGCTTCAAGAATCCGCTGAATCTGGTCTTTTCCGCGGGTCTCAAGGGTGACATCAATCAGTGTGTCGCCCAGGCTGACACCGTAGTAAGCGCGATCAAATTGCAATTCAACGATGTTGGCGTGATGCGCGGCGATAATCTTCGTCAGCTGATGCAACGAGCCCGGACGATCCGACAAGTGGATCTGCAGACGTACGAGTCGAGCATCTTTCACTAATCCACGCTGGATGATGCGGGAGAGAAGTGTGACGTCGATATTCCCACCGCAGACCAGCGCTACAGTTTTCTTGTTCTTCAGCTTTGTCTTGTGATGAAGAAGGGCCGCAACGGCAGCGGCACCTGCGCCTTCGGCAAGCGTTTTTTCCCGCTCCAGCAGCGTGAGAATACCGCTGGCGATTTCCTCTTCTTCGACCGCCACTACTTCGTCGACGTACTGTTCGACGAGGGGGACCGTCAATTCACCCGAGCGGCGAACTGCAATGCCGTCTGCAATGGTTGGATTGATGGGAATCGTTGTTGGCTTATGCGCTTTAAGCGCCTCCAGCATCGAGGGCATACGCGCCGGTTGTACGCCGATGACTCGTACTTGTGGGCGCGACTCCTTGATTGCGCAGGCAATGCCGCTGATTAGACCTCCGCCGCCGATTGGTACCACGATGGCCTCAACGTCGGGCACCTGCTCAAGAATTTCCAGCCCGATCGTGCCCTGGCCGGCGATCACGGCCGCGTCGTCGAACGGATGCACGAATGTCAGGTGCTCTTCTTCCGCGAGCCGGCGCGCTTCGTCGTACGCCTCGTCATAACCGTCCCCATGCAGGACGACATGAGCGCCATATCCCTTGGTGGCATTCACTTTCACCAGCGGAGTCATAACCGGCATGACAATCTTCGCGCCGATGCCGTTTGCCCGCGCATGATACGCAACTCCCTGCGCGTGATTACCGGCGCTGGCGGCGATCACACCGCGTTTCTTTTCTTTCTCCGTAAGCGTAAGGATTTTGTTGAGCGCGCCGCGCTCCTTGAATGCTCCGGTACGTTGTAGATTGTCCAGTTTCAGATAAACGGTCTGCCCCGACATTTCAGAAATGGTCGGCGAGCTTGGGCACGGCGACAGATAGATCGCGCTGCGAATTCGGGCATAGGCCTCGCGTACCGCCTGTAACGAGACTCGACGGTGAGAGTTATCTTCGCGGCTTTCGGAAACGGCTTCTTGTGGCATCGACTCCGCCTCAACCAGGTTTAGAAACCAAAAGCGAAACCCACCTCACCAATTTCTCGGCGGGTGGGTCTTTAGAGCTTTGAATGCTGACTAACGAATCATGAGCTCATTCCCGGCCGAGGCGTACGTCGCATCGGGGAAATGGTAATTCGAATTCGAATGCTGCGCGTCATGACCGACTCAGTTCTGAGGGCATACGCCAGCGATCCAAGCGGCATTTGCGCCAATCAGAATAGGCGCCATAATAGCTGGGGCGGGCCTTCAAAGCAAACAACTTTAGTAATCGCCGCGGGATTGATTGGTTTCGAGCAGGAGGAAATAATTGCTCGGCCCTAGCAGACGATTTTCGAACTCTTCTGATGACCTCGGGCAGGCGCGAGTCCGTTTTTCAGCAGTTTGCAGTCTGAAAGTTTTTGGAGATGCGTCTCGGACCTCGGTTCGGCAGCAATTGGACCCAAAATTGGACCTGAGTTTTTCTGGTTCAGGCAACCGTGTATTGGTAACGCTACACCTGGATTACCTCGAGCCTAGCGATTAGGTCCGGCAATCGAATGCGAAGTGCCTGCGTGATTTCCGGGATCTCAAGAACCCCGATACTGGGGCTTATCCCGGAGGCCACAATTCCGTACCAGCGATCAATTCGCTGGTAAATCTCCGAAAGGCTGTCCAGAAGTCCCCGATCAGTTGCCCGTGATCCGGAAGCAATCACGATCGCTGCGCATTGAACAACGCTATTCTTTAGGGAGATCGATCATGACGACCTGCGAGTTCTCACGCAAGCGGTCGAAGACGATTTGTTTCCCGTCGCTGGTGACGTCGAAGGTCCGCATGGTGGCACGGGTTTGAAGCCTGGTGAGGGGACGCGACTTCATAGAGGTGAGATCGAGTAGCCAGAAGTCCTGTGATGCGAGCAGTCCCTGCATGTAGATCAGACTCTTGCCATCTGGCAAGAAGCGCACGCGCTCACCCAAGCGCCGCAAGTTGACTTCGGGTAATTTGACGCTGGTTCCGTCCGGGCGTACGGCAAGCAGCGGAGCGAAGGTGCGCACATTTGTGCCCGCATATGCGATCAGGCTCCCATCATGCGACCAGACTGGATTGAGTGCTTGCCCCGCGACCAAGCGAACTGGCAATCCGCCCTCCAACGGAATCTTGAAAAGCCCGGGACCGGTGGCGCTGCTGCCGCCCGTGACAATCCACATGCCATCCGGCGACCAGCAACTCGTACCCTGGACGTCAATTCCCTCCGCGATCGGCTGGACTTCGGCGCCGTCTGAAGACAGGACATGCAGTTGGCGCTTCCCGCTCCGCCGTAGCACAATCGCCACGCGACTTCCATCCGGCGAAACAGCGGGTGTTTCCAGTACCGCACCATCAGCACCCTTCCAGATCTCACTCGCCTGTCCTTCCCGAAGGCGCCACAGTCCATCGCCCGTCCCCAGGGAAGATAAATAAAACAGCGAGGCGCCCCCAAAACGAGGTGCCAGCGCACGCACGGTCGGCACCGTAAATGGTTTCACGTCCTGTTCTTGGGCGATTCGATCAAGGATCGGAACACTCCAAAGGCCCGCTGCTGGGTTGCTGATGGTGGCCACCAGCTTACGGCCGTCCGCGCTGGCTTCCACGGACGTATATTGCTCGAGACCGACGCTCGCGCGTCGCGAATCTTTACGTTTTAGATCAAACGCCCACAGCCACGGTCCCGATCCATCCCCGTCACGCGCCACGTAGAACACTGTGCGGTCGCCGACCGGCGTGGGATAGGCAACATCTGTGTTGCGGTGCGTGAGACGCTCTGGGTTCCCACCAGCCTCATCTATGCGCCATAAATCCATCTCCTTCGTCGCCGGCGTCCCATGAACGAAATATATCCAACGGCCGTCAGACGACCAAGTTGGATAGTGGTTGTGAACTCCTGGCCGGTCGCCAAATATCCGCCGCGCGTTGGCGCCGGTGCGGTCGGCTAGGAACAGAGGGTCGCCATTGCCGAACGTATGATAGACAATCCGTTCGCCGTCCGGTGACCAAGCCAGGTTGACGGCCTCCTCGCTGAGGAAATTACGTGGCGTGCCTCCCGTCAGGGGCATCAGCCGCAGCCGCATACCCAGATCACCGCCGCCGAGCCAAATCTCCGAGCCGTCGCCCGAAAAACCAACGCTTCGTAAAGGCCCAGGTAAGGGCCCTGCCTTTCCTTGTGTCAGATTAATCAAGTGTCCGGTACCAACCTGGCTGAGCCATACATCGAAGGGCCCGTCATGATCGGAGATAAAAGCCACAAACCTGCCGTCCGGCGAGATCGCGGCTTCAACGCTCTCGAAGTCAGTCACGCGCGCGAAATGCGCTTTTTCGAGTGGGTTCGCCGGTGCCGCGGCCGGCCGAACAATTTCCCAGATCGCAGTTCCCATCAGCAGTACGGCGGCGATGACCCACGGCAGCCACGCTCGCCTTGGTCTCGGCCGCGGCACACTCTTCGCGGTCGATGTTCCGCCCAGCGATTCAATGGCAAACGCCAGATCACTGGCCGACTGGAATCGTCGCTCGACACTCTTTTCCAGGCATCGCAAAAGAATCCGTTGCAATGCCAGCGGACCCTGCGAGTCAGTGTTGTTCAGCGCAGATGGCTCTTCGCGCAAAATCGCAGTCATCGTTTCTGCGGACGTCTCACGCTTGAAGGCGCGTTTGCCGGTGAGCATCTCGTACAACACTGCGCCGAAACTAAAAATATCCGATCGCGGGTCGCTCGGTTCGCCGCGCACCTGCTCGGGCGACATGTAACCGACGGTACCCATCACCATACCTGGCAAAGTCGCCGGACTTGTTAGCGTCACTGTACCTTCGTGGTTTTCCTCTGGCCTCACCAGCTTCGCCAGCCCGAAATCCAGCACTTTAACCCGTCCGTCACGAGTGACAAACACGTTTTCAGGTTTGAGATCCCGGTGGACGATTCCCTTCTCGTGTGCCGCCGCGAGCCCCTGCGCTATGCCGAGAGCGTATTCGATCACTCGTCCCACTGGCATCGGCCCTGATTCGAGCTTCTCGCGAAGTGTTTGTCCTTCAAGAAATTCGCTGACTAGAAATGGCGAACCGTCGTGCGTACCAATGTCATGGATTCCCAGGATGTTCGGATGGTTCAGCGCAGCAATCGTCCGCGCTTCTTGTTCGAAACGCCGCAGTCGATCGGGGTCATTAGCCAGCGCCTCTGGCAGAACTTTGATCGCGACATCACGCCCAAGGCGCGTGTCGTGCGCGCGGTACACCTCGCCCATGCCGCCTGCACCCAGGGGCGAGAGAATTTCGTACGGGCCCAGTTTGGTCCTCGACGTGAGCCCCATAGCGTTGCGCGACATTATAGCCCCGAAGAAAAGCACTCGCTCGGAGTCCCCAGAGCTGTAATTCCATTCGGTTAACTCCCGTATAGTCGCTAGCCTTGATCGGAAACGCCTCGGGCAGACACTTCGCGTTTGGGAAAAAGTCGATCCGAGGCGTTTTCGATAAGGAGACTAGGAGGAAGCCGCTGGCGTTTGTGGCGGACGCGGTGCGC
>Ga0126371_10002615_pt1 | contig 15530 bp, 9 predicted proteins | sample PanSoiMetaPlot_4_FD_110145 | JGI IMG/M metagenome (GOLD analysis project Ga0126371, IMG submission 110145) | Tropical forest soil microbial communities from Panama - MetaG Plot_4 | ecosystem: Environmental > Terrestrial > Soil > Tropical forest > Bulk soil | place: Panama | collected 2016-02-17 | reverse complement strand
CCTTCGGCCTTTCACTTCCAGCTTCACCGGCGCACCTTTGAGGGTGAACGGCCCTTCTGCTACTGGCGCTTCCCTGGCCTTGATGGATTCGGTGCGCACGGCATAATTCCATTGCGTGGTGGGGTAGACCTGCCAGTCGGCGGTCATGCCGCGATCACGCAGTTTGAGCCAGTCTTCTCCGATGGGGTAAGAGAAGACAAGCGGACCGCGTTCAAATGCTATGGAGTCGTTGAAGCCTTTGCCGGCGCGTGCTTCAAGCGGGAGGATAAGTTCGACTGTGTCACCCGGTTTCCATGTGCGGTCTATTCTTGCGAAGCTGCCGGGCTGCGGCGCCTGCTGCAACTGACCGTTAATGCGGATGCTCGCGTCTTCGGTCCATGTGGGAATGCGCAGTTGCAGCGGGAATGCGAGCGGCTTGTCTGGATGAACGGCGATGCGAATCTTGTCGCGGAATGGATAGTCGGTTTCTTCGCTGATGCGGACGGCGGCGTTGCGAATCGCAGTGTGGACTTCACAGGGAGCGTAAGCGACTGCAGCGATCCCGTCATCGTTCGATGCCATCCATAGACTCGACGTCAGCTTGGGCCACCCCTGATGGAAGTTGGCGGTACAGCAGCCGAAGTTGGGATCGAGTCCGAAGAGGTTCGACTCGGGGCCGTCGGTCGTCCAGGGCTTGTGATTGAGGCTGCACTGCACCTGGTTGGACTGCTGATTGTACTGGTGCGCCCACATGTCGTCCGTGAACGTACCGGGCAGGCAGTTGTAGGCAATACGTTCGAGGCGGTCTCCCAGCTCCGAATTGCCCATGACGGCAAGCGCCACTTCGAGCGAGAACATAGTCTCGACCACAGTGCAGAGTTCCGTCCCTTGCGAGGGGTTGCGCCCGGCAAAATGTTCGTCAGCCGAGAAGATGCCGTTGGGCAGGCTGTGCCAGCGGTCCAGTTCGGCGAGTTGATGGAAAAGCGCCTGACGGTCTCCTGCGTTTCTGCTGATGAGCGACCATACAGGCGAAGCTTTGAGCGCCATGGCATTGTTGACGCCGTGCGTGGCGAGCGCCGTGTCGCCGAGGCCATTGTGTTCGTTGAGCTTGATGAATTCAGGCGTGATGCGCTGCGTGTATTTGAAGTTAGCGAAATCGGCCTGCCAGTTGAAACCTTGTTGGTGCAGGAGCTTTGCCAACTCGATGAGCTTGGGGTCGCCGGTGCGGTTGTACAGCCAGAGCACGCTCAAGACTTCGTCGTGCCAACGAAACTTGCCCCAGTCGCGCAGAGGTCGCGTAGGCAACTGCGAAAGCTGGTATGCAAAATAGCGCTGCATGACCGGAATGACGCGCGTGTCGCCGGTCGCTTCCTGATGCTGGGTGAGCGCCTTGAGCATAACCATGCGCGGCCACCAGTCGTCATTCGAGCGCGGGCCAATCATGCCACTGGGTTGCTGGTTGTTGAGCGTCCAGTCGATGAATTTCTGTGCTTTGGCTTTGAGGCGGGCGTCATCGAGTTGATACGCAAGTGGAATGAGGCCATCCAGGAAGTAGGGGCCGCGCTCCCAGGATTCGCCAGTCCCGCCGAGCCAGCCCGAGTTAGGCCCCACGTCAGCCCATGTCTCGTCAAGATGACCGCCAAGGCCCTTGGCCTGAATCTCCAACTGCGCGCGCAGCCAACCCGTGGGGCGAATCGTGCCGAGCGGGAGCGGATTGAAGGCGTTAGGCGCGAGCGGAGCGCGATTTTCGGTCGCGGACTGTGCCGGAGTTGTTGCAGAAAAGGCGAAGGCGCTTGTGTTTGCAGCGACAAAAGCTGCGGCGCTGAGTTGTTTGCAGAAAGTGCGTCGGTTGACAATGCGCGAAGTAATTGACTTCACCCCTTACTCCTATAGTGGTTATCGTAAACGGTTACATGGCACGTTGGCATGGGTCAGATGGACTAGGCCATCTGTCTTTGGTGCACTAACTGCCCGCGCGCCAGGGTGAGATCGTGTTCCAGTGCTGGAGTTGTTCTGTGGCCCAGGCTGGAGTTTTGTCTTTGTGACAGGTATTGCAGGCGTTGGGGATACCGAACTGCTCAGTCAATTTTGGCCAGATGAAAGCGAAAGTGTGGCTGCTGACGAACTGCCCTTTGATGGTGACTTCGATCTTAGGCATGTGGCAGGCTGTGCACTGGCTTCCTGCGCTGCTTTCAGCGTGATGTGTATGTTCAGCGACTGACGTTTTCAGGCCGGCGGGATTGTCTTTAGTGTGGCAGCCGAGGCAGAGATCGTTGCCGGTTGCGATCAGGTTGGAAGGATTGTCGCTATTGTGAACATCGTGGCAATCGAAACAGCGCAGACCGCGATGGTACATGTTGCTGTGGATGAAGTCATTGCCCTGCATGCGGTTTTTGTGCGCAGTGCCGTCGGCGAAGTAGTAGAAGTCCTGTACGCCGAATTTTGATTCTTCAAGCCGCCAGTAGTTGGAGAGGCGCTGTCCGGGCTGAAAGCCGACGGGCCAGTCATAGTATTTGCCTTCGATCTGTTGCTTCAGGGGCCGTCCCTGCGAGTGGCACTGCATGCAGACATCTGTTCCGCGCACATAGTCCAGCTTTGCCGGATTGACGATGTTGTCCTTAGTGGGATGCTTGACATGCTCGCTGCCAGCACCGTGGCACTTCTCGCAACCGACGTTCCACTCTGTTACCTGCTTGGTCTCGATGTTGTAGTTGACTGAGTGGCAGCCGTCGCAGAGCGGGCCAGTGGGCCGTTCAAAATTGCTGTCAGGATAATAAGCAGCCCACCAGTCAGTTCCTTTCTCGACGTGAAACGGTAGCCACTTCTTTTGCTGGATGTCCCATTGAGCAGGCAACACATAGTAGTCGTCACCGCGGCGGGTGAAATAGCGCTGTTTCCAGCGGCTGCCATAAACGAAAGCAACGTCCTTCAGGTCGAAGGTGCGGATCGGATCAAGATGAGAGAAGTCACCGAGAACAGCCTCGGGATGCTTTGCAGGATCGCGCACCACGTTAGCCATGCGCATTTTCGACCAGCTTTCGTAAATCTTTTCGTGGCACTTGCGGCATTGTTCCGAGCCGACGAACATGGATTTTTCAGGCGTTTGAGCGTGCAGCTGGGATAGCAGCAACAGCAGGCCGATGCAGAAAAAAAGCCGTGTGCGGAGCCTGTTTGCGAGCATGTGCCATGTTACTGGTTGACGCCGCTGGCGAGAAAGCCCCCGTCCACAACAATGGTTTGCCCTGTCACATACGACGCGCCGTCAGAGGATAGAAAGATGGCTGCGCCGACCACTTCTTCTGTCTTGCCAAAACGGCCCATCGGGGTTCGCATCAGCAGTTCTTTCCCGCGCGACGTGCTGTCAAGTAACTCGGCATTGAGGGCGGTGCGGAAGACTCCGGGAGCGATGGCGTTGACTGTGACTCCGTGCTTTGACCATTCAACGGCGAGCGAACGCGTGAGTGAAGCAACAGCGGCCTTACTGGCAGCGTAGGCGGCAACTTCATTAAGTGCGACGAAGGTATTGAGCGAGGCGATATTGACGATGCGTCCGTAGCCGCGGTCGAGCATGTGCTTGCCGAAGATCTGGCAGGCGCGCAGCGTCCCAGTGAGGTTGGTGTCGATAATCGCCTTCCACTCTTCTTCCGGGAAAGTGAGCGTGGGGGCGCGCTTGATGCGCCCGGCACAGTTGATGAGGATATCAACTTTGTCGAAATTCTTGAGGGTCTCGGCGAGCAGGTTTTCGAGCGAGGCGCGGCCGGCCACGTCAGAGGTGACTCGCAGGGTGCGTCTGCCTTTGGCTTCGATAGCGGCGGCGGTTTCTTCCACCTGCTCCTTGCGGCGCGCGGAGGCGACGACGTCGGCACCCGCCTCAGCGAGGCCAAGGCTGAGAGCGCGGCCAATGCCAGATGTTCCTCCGATGATGACGGCGGTTTTTCCTTCAAGCGTGAGCGGATGGGTCATCGAGTTTCTTTCCCTCTTACGATTTGAAATGGCTTTTATAGGCCCAGAGGCCGAGGCCGGGATTTGAGATGAAGAAGACTTCTTCGCCGTTAACGTTGTTGTAGCCATTGCAGAGCTTGGTTGGATCGTACCGCGCGGTCATCGCGGCAAGATCAGCATATTGGAAGCCAACGCTTTCGATTTCCCGCTGCGTAAGCGAGCCGGGGCAGTAGGTGATGGTGAAGCGTCCTTCTGACGAACCGTGAATGAGATGTGCGGCGGCGCCGAGGTCGGCTTCGAGGTCAGAATGCTTTTCGACCGCTTCAAGCGTGTATGGAGTTCCGCGATAGCCATATTTGCGTATGAGCGCGTCGATGGCTTTATCTTCGCCGAATTCTCTGACGCCGGGAGCAAGCACGACCAATTCACCATTGTCAGCAAGCGCCATGCGCGTCCGATAGACGGCCTTGTTACCAAGCCATGTGCTTTTGAATTCGTGCGGTTCGAGATAGACGACGGCCTTCTGAATAGGGCGGTCGAGCATCTCGAAATTGACTTCAAGGCTCAAGTCGGCAGCGCGGTGGAAGCACTCGACGTCGTCGCCGATAAAGAGGCCACGCACAGCGAGACGTCCCTGCGCGTTACGCCCAACGACCGTGTGCACGTAGACGATGGGGATATCTTTGAGGAAGCGGTCCGAGGCATAGTTGAGGACCTCGCGCACTGGATTTTTTGCGCGGCCCATGATGCGTTCCATGCCATAAACGGCGCCGAGATAGTGGCTGCGATTGATGCCTTCGCGCCCTCCGGTCCCGACCAGGATGTTTTTGTTGTAATTGGCCATACCAATGACTTCGTGCGGCACGACTTGTCCAATGGAGAGTACAAGATCGAAGCCGTCATGCACGATAAGGCGGTTCACTTGCGCGGGCCACGCATAGTTCAGCTTGCCTTCGGACTGCTGATGAATGAATTCAGCGGGGACTTCACCCAGCGTTTCAACATCGGTGCGCCAGTTGTGGACGCGAAAGAGCGAATGGGGGACTTCGCCGAACATGCGCGTAAGGCTTGCAGGCGACATGGCGGAGTGCGTGCCAAGCGCGGGAAGAATGGCTTCGAGCTTGTCGCCGTAATACTCGTAGGCGTAGCGTGTGAGATCGCCGGCGCGGGAGTGAGCGCGGGTCTGATCCGGCGGCACAATGAGGACGCGCTTGCGCGTGCCAAGCGCGCTGAGGGCCTGGAAGAGCAGCTCGCGCAGTTGCGCTGGCGCAAGTTCCGTGGTGCTGCTTCCGGTGCTGAGATAAAGGCCCATGGGCTATGGCAAGTTTACGCTGCGTTGATGTGGTACGATCACGCTACGCAGCGACCTCGATTTTCTTCAGTCCAGGTGCCAACAGGCGCAACGCCGCAAAGGCGATGAGGTAGGCGCTAGCGGCGATTCCAAAAAGCGATGCATAGCTGTGCGTGATTTGCAGCACCCATCCGGCGCTGAGCGAGAAGAGCACGCCACCTACTGACCCGGCCATGCCGCCGATGCCGACGACCGCGCCGACGGCGCTTTTTGGGAACATATCGGACACGGTGGTGAAGAGATTGGCCGACCATCCCTGGTGCGCGGCCGCGGCGAGACTGAGCAGGCCAACGGCCACCCACTCGGAATTCGTCCGGCTGGCGAAGAAGATGGGCGTAACCACGCAGGCGAAAATCAGCATGGTCAATAGGCGCGCGCGGATCATCGACGCTCCCGTGCGATGGATGAGTGCCGGGAGCCATCCGCCGCCGATGCTGCCAACCGCCGAAGCGTTATAGACAATAATGAGCGGCAGGCCGAGATGCGAAAGTCCGAGATGAAAGCGGGCGTCAAAAAATTTCGGCAGCCAGTAGAGATAGAACCACCAGATGGGATCGGTGAGAAATTTCGCTACCGAAAATGCCCAGGTCTGGCGATAGATGGCAATCTTTCTCCAGGGAATTTTCGCAACCGGCTGCGGCGGATCACTGTTGATCAGGTCAAGCTCGGCCCGGCTGACTGTCGGGTGGTCCGCGGGCTTGCGGTAATGCGTGAGCCACCAGATGATCCACGCGGCGCTGAAAACCCCGGTCAGCAAGAATGAGGGCCGCCAGCCATAGTGGATCGTGATCCAGGGAACGATGGCCGGCGCAAGTATGGCGCCAACGTTGGTGCCGGAATTGAAAATTCCGGTAGCAAGCGAGCGTTCGCTTTGCGGGAACCACTCGGCCGTAGCTTTAATGGCGGCGGGAAAATTTCCCGATTCGCCAAGGCCGAGGAAGAAGCGCGCGATGCCAAATTGCAGGGCAGTGCGCGCGAGCGAGTGGCACATGGCGGAGATGCTCCAGATGCCCATGACCACGGCGTAGCCGATGCGCGTGCCGAAGCGGTCCACCATTTGGCCGGCGACGATGAGGCCGACCGCATAGGCGAACTGAAAGGCGCTGACAATGTAGCCATATTGCGCTTCTGTCCAGCCGATGCTGTGCTGGAGCATCGGTGCAAGAATGCCGAGCACCTGGCGGTCCATGTAGTTGATGGAGGTGGCGGCAAAGAGCAGCGCACAGACGGTCCAGCGCACATGGCTACTGGCTGGACGTGATGAGACGAAGTCGTCGTCGAGCGTGGATGGCTGGGGCGAATTGCCGGAGGCAGTCAAATTCAAATTCTTTCGTGCGCGAAAAATGGTTTCGCTTGGTTATATCTGTGCGAGTGTTCCGTGGGCAAGGCGAACGGGTCCAGCGTCTCTACAAGCGGTATGCCTTGCGAACGAGGTTGATGGTGAGGTCCTGCGCCAATTCGAACGCTTCATCTTCATCGAGGCGGTGTTCGGCCACCAGCCGCGCGAGGTAAGCGCAATCGATGCGGCGGGCCACGTCGTGACGCGCGGGAATGGAGAGGAAGGCGCGAGTGTCGTCGTTGAAGCCGACCGTGTTGTAGAAGCCGGCTGTCTCGGTGGCCAGCTCGCGGAAGCGCATCATGCCTTCCGGGCTGTCCAGGAACCACCACGGCGGACCGAGACGCAGGCAGGGATAGTGTCCGGCCAGCGGGGCGAGCTCGCGGCTGAAGGTGGATTCATCCAGCGTGAAAAGAATGAATGTGAACGACGGCTCGTTGCCGAAGAGATCAAGAAGCGGCTTCAGCCCGTGAACGTAGTCGATGGCGGTTGGTATGTCCGCGCCCGCATCGCGCCCGCACTGGTCAAAGATCGTCTGGTTGTGGTTGCGGAAGCTGCCTGGGTGCAGTTGCATGACGAGTCCATCGTCGATGCTCATGCGGGCCATCTCGGTGAGCATCTGGGCGCGGAAGAGTTCCCGTTGTTCTGCGTTTGACTTGCAGGAGAGGACAGTTGCAAACAGTTTCTCTGCTTCCTGCTTGTCGAGATTGGCTGTGTTGGCGGTGGGATGGCCGTGGTCGGTTGCTGTGCACCCCAGCGACTTGAAGCGCTCGCGTGATTTGCGCAGAGCGTTGAGATAGCCAGACCATTTCGTTGTGTCTTCGCCGGTTTGCTCGCCGAGTTGTGAGATATTTTCACGGAAGCCGTGAAAGGTCGGATCGACGACGGAGTCAGGACGGAAGGTGGGCAGAATGCAGCCTTTCCAGCCTGATTCGCGCAGGGCGCGGTGATGTTCAAGCGAGTCGAGCGGCGAATCGGTAGTGGACAGGGCTTCGAGGCGGAAGCGCTCGTACAGCGCGCGTGGTAGAAATTCTGGCTGCTGAAGTTTTTCAGCGATCACGTCGAAGTAGTGGTCGGCCGTGGCTGCGGAGAGTCGTTGGTCGAGACCGAAGAGCATTTCAAATTCGTAGTCGAGCCACAGGCGCGTGGGCGTGCCGCGGAACAGATGATAGTGCTTCGCAAAAATGCGCCAGATTTTGCGCGAGTCGATTTTGCCGGTCTGGCCGATGCCCAGATCGCGCATGGAGACACCCTGGCTGTAAAGCATGCGATAGACATAGTGATCGGGCAGGATGAGAAGTTGCGCCGGGTCAGGGAACGACTCGTTCTTCGCGAACCAGGCGGCCTCAGTGTGGCCGTGCGGGCTGATGATCGGCAAATCACTTATGGTCGCGTAGAGGCGTCGCGCGATTCCGCGCGTTTCCGGGTCAGCGGGAAAAAGCCGGTCAGGATGAAGGATGGCCACTCGTTGCACTCCTCACGTTTCGCACCGCGACACTTTCCGATGCATTACGATTTACGACCATACTAAGGCAGAATTAGTGGTCAGACCACTGAGAAGCAGTCTATTCTCATACAGACGGTTTTGGCCAGAAGCAAAACTTTCGCAAGCGCGCGTGGCAATGCTAATCTCGCAATGCAGCAATGACTGACATGACGGAGACGAAAAACCGCAATCACGAGACGCACCTGACGATGCAGGTGGTCAACCACGTCCGGTCATTGATCGAGGACGGGACTCTGCATCCGGGCGACAAAATTCCACCAGAGCGTGAGTTTGCAAAGAAACTGAAGATCAGCCGTGCCAGCCTGCGCGCCGGCATCGGCCATCTGGCAGCAATGGGTGTACTGAACGTGCGCCACGGCGTAGGTACGTTTGTGGCGGACGGACCTCCTGCGTTGGGGACGGCATCGCTGGCGCTGCTCGGTGCGTTGCATGGTTTTAAGTCTTGGCAGATGTTTGAGGCGCGTTTGATTCTGGAGAGTCATCTGGCGGCGCTGGCGGCAGAGCGCGGGCGGGAAGAGCATTTTACTGCGCTGGCCGAAGAAGTGACTGAGATGTACGCCACCTTCCATGAGCCGCAGGAGTATCTGATCCACGACATGCGCTTCCATCGCACGATTGCGGAAGCGTCGGGCAATCCGATTCTGGCGGTGCTGATGGAGACGATTGCGGCAGCGCTCTATGACGAGCGGCGTAAAACGGTGGAGCGCTCGCGCGACCTGAAGCAGTCGGCTGAAATCCATCGCGAGATTTACCGCGCCATCCGCTCGCGCAATGCGGCTGCGGCGCGGACGGTGATGGAGAAGCACTTGAAGCTGGCCGAGTCGGCGCAGGTGAGTGAATTGAAGCGCGGCGCAGGCCGGAAGAAATCTGCGAAAAAAGAACCTGCTGATACATAGGGTCAATCTCGCGCGCAAAAAACAGGTCCTTCCCCTTCACTGTGTTCAGGGTCAGGATGACAGCGCTTATTCTCTTGCAAACTCAGAGTTGATTCGGCGAAATCACTAAAATCACTATAAGGATTGTCATCCCGACCGGAGTCATTGCAATGCAATGACGTAGTGGAGAGCCTGCCCTGAGCGAAGTCGAAGGGAACCTGTAGTTTGCTCCGGTCGCCCAAATTCTGAAATTGCCTTAGATGTTTTTCACCGCTGCACCGCCCATGCAAGGCCGTCAGGTTCATGACCGGCGTCGATGTGTCCGGTGACCTGCAAAGACTTCAAGTCGATCACAGCGACGTAATCGTCAGGCGAACAGGAAACGAAGACGCGCGCGCCGTCCGGCTGCATAATAATGCCTGCAGCCCCGTGTCCTACCGGGATGCGCTTTACTACCTTGCGCGTGGCTGCGTCAATGACGGTGATATCCGGGTTTCTGAGACTCGAGATGAAGACCAGCTTGCCATCCGGCGTAAACTTCAGCCGGTTTGCTCCAGTGACATTCGCATCCAGAGTTTGCGTCACTTTCTTTGCGTCGATGTCAATGATGGAAACTGTACCGTCCAGCGCGTTGGCTACCCAAAGCTCTTTCCCGTCAGGAGAGACGTCGAACCCCTCGTCTCCTCTGCCAACCGGGATGACAGTCTCATTCCAGTCTGTTCTCGGAGTTGGCGGTGGGCCGGGATTAGCTCCGGGCGGAGGCCCGGGAGGATTAACGATAACCTTGTCGATGATGCTCACAGTCGCCGAGCTAACGTTTGTGGTGATGATGCGCTCTTCGTCCGGCGCGACCCAGATCATGTGGGTGCGGTTCTGTCCGGTGCCGAGCACCCAGTCAACTTTATTGGTCGCAGGATCATATCTGCCGATGACCTTGGCGACCTCGGCGGTGAACCATGTCTTACCGCCAACAAAGTCCAGGCCATGCGGGCCACGCAAAGGGCCAAGATCAATCGAGGGCATTGGCTTTTGTCCTGTGAGATCAACCACGGCAAGCGTGTTCCATTGGCCGAAACCATAATTTGAAACGTAGGCGGTCTTGCCGTCAGTCGATGCGATGACTTCATGCGGATCGTGGCCGACGGGAACGCGCTTGAGCACTTTCAGGCTCGCTGGATCGACGATGGCGAGCGTCTGGTCTTTCTTGGCAAGAATCAGCAGGGCTTCCTTCGGAGTTTCCTGCGCGTACAGAGGTGCGGTGACTGAAGCGCTCAATAACACCAGTGTCGCAGCAATTGCGGCCTTCATGTTCATGGCTCGTGTCCTTCTCAGAGCAGGATGCTATCAGGACGAACATACACGTAAAAATGTTTACGTTTACATATCCTGATTGGCAGCATATCTTGCTCTGTGGAAGGAGAATCCCTGAAGAGAATGCTTAGAAACAGAGTTGTGTCCCTTGGGTTTTCGTTGGCCTTGCTGATGGCTCCGGTCGTGCTGGCACAGTCATCGCAGTTGGCGGCCACGCCGCCGATGGGCTGGAACAGCTGGAACCATTTTGCCGGAAAGGTGACGGATGCCGATGTGCGCGCCGCCGCCGATGCTCTGGTGTCGAGCGGGATGCGCGACGCAGGCTACATCTATGTGAACATCGACGACACCTGGCAGGGCCGGAGGGATGCGAATGGAGTCATTCATCCGAACTCAAAATTTCCCGACATGAAGGCGCTGGCCGACTATGTGCATTCCAAGGGACTGAAACTGGGCATTTACTCAGGACCCGGTCCGAAGACCTGCGCGGGATACGAAGGCAGTTACGGACATGAAGAGCAGGACGCGAAAACCTATGCCGAGTGGGGCATCGACTACCTGAAATATGACTTGTGCAGCTTTACCCGCCTGATGAAGCAGCAGACCGGCGACGAGCACAGTGAGAAGGCCTTCGAGATGCAGAAGGCAGCATACGAGAAGATGCACAAGGCGCTCGTCGCGACCGGGCGTCCCATCGTTTTCAGCCTTTGCCAGTATGGATGGAATGATGTTTGGAAGTGGGGGCCGGAAGTGGGCGGCAACCTGTGGCGCACAACCGGCGACATCAACGACCATTACAGCCGAATGGAGGAGATCGGCTTCTCGCAGGCGGGTCTGTCCAAGTATGCCGCGCCGGGACACTGGAATGACCCGGACATGCTGGAAGTGGGCAACGGCGGCATGACCGACGATGAATACCGGCAGCACATGTCGCTGTGGGTGATTCTGGCCGCGCCGCTGCTGGCCGGCAACGACCTGAGCAAGATGAGTCCCGAAACGCTGGCCATCCTGACCAACAAGGACGTGATTGCCGTCGATCAGGACAAGCTGGGCAAGCAGGGAGACCGTGTGTGGGCTGAAGGGCCGACGGAAATCTGGGCCAAGCCGCTCTCAGGAGGAGCAAAAGCTGTAGCTCTGTTCAACCGCGCGCCCGATCCGAAGCCGATTACGCTCAAGTTGAGCGAGGTGGGCTTTGGTTCGAATGCGAAGATGCGCGACCTGTGGGCGGGCAAGGACGTGACCGCCACGAACGGCAGCTACACGGTGCTGCTGCCGAAGCATGGGGTAGTTCTGCTGCGAGTCAGCCAATAGCGCATGGAAACAGGGAATGAGCAGTCGGCGAGGACGCTGGCGCGTGTCTCGCGTCGGCTCATCCCTTTTCTTTTTGTGCTGTACATGTTCGCGTATCTCGATCGCGTGAACGTGGGATACGCGGCGCTCTTCATCCGCAGCGAGCTCGGCTTCAGCGACACGGTATACGGCACGGGCGCCGGGCTGTTCTTCGTGAGCTACGCGCTGTTTGAGGTGCCGAGCAATCTGATTCTGCTGCGCGTGGGGCCTCGGCGCTGGATCGGCATTCTGATGGTGGCGTGGGGCATCATTTCTGCCAGCATGCCGCTTGCGCACACACCAGCGGAGTTCTATCTGCTGCGGTTTCTGCTGGGCGTGGCCGAAGCCGGATTCTTTCCCGGCATCGTCCTCTATTTCACCTTCTGGTTTCCGAAACAACTTAAGGCGCGGACGCTGGCGCGCTTCATGGCGGCGACAGCTGTAGCGGGAGTTGTCGGCGCTCCGCTTTCGAACTTGCTGTTGCGGCTGAACGGAGTGGCTGGCGTCGCCGGGTGGAAATGGCTCTTCGTCGGTGAGGGCGTGCCTTCGATTCTGCTGGGGTTGCTGGCCTTCCTGCTGTTGACCGATGACCCCGCGCGCGCGCGCTGGCTGCGCGAAGATGAGCGGCAGTGGCTGACGCAAACACTGGCCGCGGAGCAGGCCCAGGTTTCAGAGACGCACTCCGTCGATTTTCGAGCAGTGTGGCGGAATCGCGTGATGTGGCGGCTGTCGGCCATCTATTTTCTCCTTTCAGTCAGCTTCTACAGTCTGAGCCTGTGGATGCCGGTGGTGCTGAAGCAGATTTCCGGCGCTTCGGCGCGGCGCGTGATTCTGCTGACTTCGATTCCCTGGCTGGCCGCGACACTTGTGATGCTGGCCGTCGCGCATTTCTCTGACAAGAGCCAGAAGCGGCGGCTATTTCTCGTGGGCAGTGTTATTGGCGCAGTTGCGGGGTTCGGGTTGAGCGCATGGCTGTCGAATCCGTGGCTGGCGATTGCAGCGCTCTCGCTGGCTGCGTCGGGATCCTGGGGTGGTCTCGGACCCTTCTGGTCGCTGCCATCGACGATGCTGCGCGGGACGGCGGCCGCCGGCGGGATCGCAATCATCAATTCCGCCGGAGCGCTGGGCGGCTTTTGCGGGCCGATCCTCATGGGGCTGGTGAGCGACGCCACACACAGCTTTCATGCAGCTCTGGGAACGGTCGCAGTGTTGCTGCTAATCGCAGCAGGATTGGCGTGGCGCTTGCGGGTTGCATAAGCCTACCCTTCCTGCGTGTTTCTCTCAGAACCAGTAAAATAAGAGAGACGATGAAACGTCTCGCCATTTCTCGGGCACGATTTCCACGACAAAAAGTGCAGGCAGGAGGCCCGTTTGGGGCTTAGTACGATTGACGTTAGGGCGGGCGTATCTCCACGGAATTAATGAATTTATGAGTGCCACTAAGCTGGAACCGACACATAGCGAACTGCAGCAGCAAACCCAAAACAGGGAACAAGTCTTCGACGCCTTTCGCCGCTGGGGCTACCTCCAGGCAAATCTGGACCCATTAGGCCAATACCTTTCCGCAGAACCTCTTCCTGAGCTTGATCTTGACGGCGAAGACGCCGATGAGGCCCGCGGCTACTACTGCGGCACGATTGCCGCCGAGTTCATGCACATTCCCAATCGCGAGCGCCGCGCTTGGATTTCCGCGAGACTTGAATCGCAGGCTCCATCCACAGACGAGAAGAAGATTCTCGACCTGCTCATCAAGGCCGATGTCTTTGAGCAGGTCATTCAATCGCGCTATCTGGGCACAAAGCGTTTCTCGCTCGAGGGCGTGACCGCGCTGATTCCGTTTCTCGATGAAATGCTCAACCGCGCCAGCGAACTGGGCGCGACCAAGGCTGTCCTGGGCATGAGCCACCGAGGCCGCCTGAGCGTGATGGTAAATACCTTCGGCAAGTCGCCCGCCGACATATTTTCCAAGTTTGAAGATGTGGACCCGCGAAGCATTCTTGGCGGCGGCGATGTGAAATATCACGTCGGCGCGACCGGTTGTTATCAGACGCGCAATGGCAAGGACATTTCGCTGCACCTGGTTTCAAATCCGAGCCATCTTGAAGCGGTTGATCCTGTTGCGATGGGACGCACGCGCGCCAAGCAGACGCGCTATGGCAAGGACGGCCAGGATCGCGTGCTGCCTGTTGTGATTCACGGCGATGCTGCATTTGCCGGGCAGGGCATCTGGGCCGAGACTATGAACCTCGGCTTGGTGGAGGGCTTCACCGTCGGCGGCGGAATTCATGTCATCGCCAACAACCTGATCGGGTTCACCGCTGAGCCGAGCGAATCGAACTCAACGCGCTTTTCCTCCGATCTGGCCAAGCGGCTGCCGATCCCCATTTTCCATGTGAATGCCGAGGACCCGGATGCAGTCGTGCGCGTGGCGGCATTGGCAGTCGAGTATCGCTACACATTCAAGACTGATGTCGTGATTGACCTGATCGGCTATCGCCGCCACGGACACAGCGAGGTCGACGATCCCACCATCACGCAGCCCCTGCGCTACGCGAAGATCAAGGACCATCCGCCGCTCTACGAAATTTATGCGAAGAAGCTGGGAGTCGATGTCAGCAGCCGCGTGAAGGAACTGCAAACGGAGTTCGCCGAGGCGCAGCGCACGGCCAAGTCGATGAAGAAGATGCCGACGCTGGCCGTGCTGCCCGACTACTGGTCGGCATACCGAGGCGGCAAGTATAAGCCCGAATATGAAGTCGAGACCGGGCTGACTGCGGAAGAGGTCGGCAAGATTTCGGATGGCCTGACGAAGGATCCAGCGAGTTTCCACGTCCACCCGAAAATCAAAAAACTATTAGAACAGCGCGCGGAGATGGGCCACGGCAAGCGGCCCTTCGATTACGGCATGGCCGAAGCCGTCGCCATCGGTTCGCTTCTGACGCAAGGCACCCCCGTCAGGCTGAGCGGACAGGATAGCCAGCGCGGCACCTTCAATCAGCGGCACAGCGTGCTCATCGATATCGAGAACGAGGGCCTGCACATTCCGCTGAACCATATCTCCGAAAATCAGGCAAAGTTCGAAGTCTACAACTCTATCCTCTCCGAGGCTGGAGTGCTGGGCTTCGAGTACGGCTATAGCCGCGATTATCCCGAGACGCTGGTGATGTGGGAGGCGCAATTCGGCGACTTCGCCAACGGCGCGCAAATCATCATTGATCAGTTCATTTCGTCGGGCGAAGACAAGTGGGGACTGCTCGGCGGCGTGGTCGTTCTGCTGCCGCATGGCTACGAAGGCCAGGGGCCGGAACACTCCAGCGCGCGCATTGAGCGCTACCTGCAGCTTGCCGCGCATGACAACATGCAGATCTGCCAGCCCTCGACGGCGGCGCAGTATTTCCACCTGCTGCGGCGGCAGGCTATGCGCAAGTGGCGCAAACCGCTGATCGTCTTTACCCCGAAGAGCATGTTGCGGCATCCTGACGCAGTCTCCGAGCTTGACGAATTTGCACAGCCGCACTTCCAGAACGTCCTGGCTGAAACTGACATCGCCAGCGCAAAGCGGCTGCTCATCTGCACCGGAAAAATCGGGCACGAGCTGCGCGTCGAGCGCGAGAAGCGCAAGGACACGACCACCGGCATCATCTTTCTCGAACAGATGTACCCGTGGCCGGAGGCCGAGCTTGAAGCCGCCATCAAGGCCCATCCCGAGGCGCATGAAGTGCTCTGGGTGCAAGAAGAGCCGGAGAACATGGGCGCGCTGTCATTCGTCATGCCGCGGCTGAAGCGGCTGGCGCGCGACCGTCAGGTATTGAGCATCAAACGTTCAGCAGCCGCCAGCCCCGCGACCGGATCAGCCAAAGCGCATGAGATGGAGCAGAAGACGGTAATCGAACTGGCCCT
>Ga0126371_10002614_pt1 | contig 15532 bp, 10 predicted proteins | sample PanSoiMetaPlot_4_FD_110145 | JGI IMG/M metagenome (GOLD analysis project Ga0126371, IMG submission 110145) | Tropical forest soil microbial communities from Panama - MetaG Plot_4 | ecosystem: Environmental > Terrestrial > Soil > Tropical forest > Bulk soil | place: Panama | collected 2016-02-17 | reverse complement strand
CGGGAGGTCAGTCATATCCGCCGGATCGTCGGTCAACCGAGCGAAGTAGTGGCGGGACAACTGGTCGGCACGGAATCCCGGTTCGCCGATCTCCTCGACTGCGGTGCGACGGGCGGCTGGTTCCAGGTCGGCGATGTGACGCGGCGGCCTGGCTCGGGCGCCTCGAATGTGCTCGGGCGGAGTTGCTGCTGTGGCGCTAGTCACCAGAGTGCTCCGTTCCTGGTCAGCAGGCATGCGCCCGCGCGATATCTGCACCATGAGCGGAATGACCTGCAGAAAGTCGGTAGATTTCAGTACGTGCCGACGTTGCGCAGAAGTGCCAGCCAGACCCACAGGATATCTGCCACTCCGGACCAGCCGGAGGTGCTGCTGGACAGCGTCAGTCCCTACGGCAGCAGGCGGGTTGTGGTTGAGTACGACGGCGCAGCCACGTCGGCGTACTTGCATAACCAGTCCGGAGTGATCGCGGCTACCTGGCTCGCCAACCACCTGCAAGCCCCGGAGACAGTCGACGTCGCGAAGCTGCGCTCCGGGCACGCGCCTGAGATGCCAGCCGAGCACACCAAGCACCCCCGCGGCCGGAAACAAATCGAGGCGAAGTCGCTCCGGGCGATCTGGCTGGAGGAGGGCGACGGCGTCGCCATCACAGAAGATGGCGAGCCGCTCGCTGTCATCCCCGGTTGGGCGGACCTGTCCAAAGGCATGCCGGGATACAGCAGGGACGTCATCGGGCAGACCCCGTTCGCCTGGTCGCTGGACGACGCGCTCGAGGGGATGCGGCCCAGGCTGGCCCAAGCTGAGCGCTTCTGGCGCTGGCGGCAGAGCCCCGACGCGTGGCCCTCGGTGCAGCAGGCGACATTCGGGCACTTGCTCAGCCGCCTCGGTCCTGGCAGCGGCTACTGGGACGTCAGCGGTGGCAAGCAGCCACTCGTCGGGGTAACCGAGCGTCCGCCGGTTGGCCACCGGCACTTCACGGTGCTGTCCACGATCGGGATGAGCTGCCAGCGCATGCCGGTCGTCGAACAGACCGGCGACGGAGCAGCCGGCCGGGGGCGGATAGAACTGGCCGTCGCGACGACGTTGCCCAGCGCCCAGGCCGCACGAATCTTCCTTTGGCTGGCGCAGTATCCATGGCGTGAGATCACCTGGATTGGCTCTGGGCACAGCATCCCCTGGTATCACGAGCCAGGCACATTCCCGCTCGGCGGCGGCAACGAGGCCGTGCTGCTCCTCGATGACCCGTCACGGCTGCCCGGCCCTGAAGTTCCCGACCTAACCGGATTCACCGCAGGTGACGAGCCAGTCCGCTGGCTCTGGATCGTGCCGATCGGCGAGCGTGAGCGCCGCCTGGCGCGCGAGCGAGGGTCGGCCAGCCTGGTGAATCAGCTGGCCGCCCAGCGGCGCAGCTGGGTCTGTGGCTCGACCGTCGGCTAGGGGGCGTGGCCGTTCGGCACGAAGACCACCAGCAGCACCCAGACAATCGGTGCCATCACGAGCAGGGAGTCGAGGCGCTCCATGATGCCGCCGTGCCCTGGGAGCAGGTGCCCCATGTCCTTGATCTCCAGGTCGCGCTTGATCATGGATTCCACCAGATCGCCTAGCGTCGCCCCGGCAACCGACGCGACGCCGAGGACCAGGCCTTGCCACACATGCGCGTCCAGCAGCTCCGGCATCATGACGGCCCCGGCAGCCAGGCACAGGACCAGGGATCCGGCCAGGCCCTCCCAGGTCTTTTTCGGGCTGATTGCCGGGGCCATGAGGTGCTTGCCGAGCAGGCTGCCGGCCAGGTAGCCGCCAGTATCGCTGCAGACGGTCAGCACCAGGAAGATCAGTGCGCGGCGGGCTCCGTCCGGTGCGGCAACCATGAGCGCGACGAATACCGCCATAAGCGGCACGTAGGCAACGGTAAACAGGCCTGCAGTGACGTCCCTGACGTAGCCTGCGGCGCCGCCTGGCAGTCGCCAGCCCATCACCGCCACCGCGGTCAGCGCGGTCGCGGCAAGTACCGCCTTCCCGCTGCTCCAGTAGGCCAGCGTGAACATCGCAGCGCCGCCGGCCACGATCGGCACGAGCGGCAGGTGTATATCTCGCGACGCGAGGGCGTGCCTGAGCTCCCACAAGCCAGCCACCACTACGATCCCGACGTACAGCAGGAATGTTGCCTTGATGGTGAACAGCGTCAGAATTGCCAGCCCGCCGAGGGTCACTCCGACGGCTATCGCAGCCGGCAGGTTGCGGCCGGTTGTAACGGACCGGTGCTCATCGGCCGCCTGGCTGTCTTCCTGTTGGCCTTCTCCGCCGACCACGGAGGTCTCCGGCCGGGAGTCGTCTTCGAGCCGCAAGCTAGACCTCGAGAAGCTCTGCTTCCTTGTGCTTCAGCAGCTCATCCACCTGTGCGATGTAGCCATGCGTCAGCTCTTCCAGTTCCCGCTCGCCGCGGCGGCCATCGTCCTCGCCGGCTTCGCCGTTCTTGACCAGCTTGTCGATCGAGTCCTTGGCATGCCGGCGGATGTTGCGGATCGAGACTCTGCTTTCCTCGGCCTTGTGCCTGGCGATCCTGATGTACTCCTTGCGCCGCTCCTCGGACAGCTCCGGGAAGACGACCCTGATGATCGTGCCGTCGTTCGAGGGGTTGACGCCGAGGTCAGAGTTCCTGATCGCCTTCTCGATGGCAGACATCGAGGCCTTGTCGTAGGGCTGGATAATGACCATCCGCGGTTCGGGCAGGTGGAATGAGGCAAGCTGGTTGACCGGCGTCTGCGTTCCGTAGTACTCGGCCGTGACCTTGTTGAACATCGACGGATGAGCCCGGCCGGTGCGGATACCGCCGAATTCCTCCTTGGCTACCACGACTGCCTTCTCCATCTTCTCCTCGGCCTCGAGGAGACTATCGTCAATCACTGCGGCTCCTGTGCGTTGGTTAGGCATACCGTTAGGCCGTCCGTGTCAGCCCGCATATGTCCATGGTGCGCCCGAGTGGGGCTGCAATGCCACGAGCACATGTCAGCGCGCCGACCTGCTCACTAGAGTGCCGATCCTCTCACCGCGCACCGCGCGGAGGACATTACCCTCTCCCATCAGGTCAAATACGACAATAGGCAAGTCGTTATCCATACAGAGGCTGACCGCGGTGGCGTCCATAACCCGCAGACCGCGGTTCAGCACGTCGGCGTAGTCGAGATGCTGGAACCTAACCGCGTCCGGGCTGTTCCGCGGATCTGCGTCATAGACGCCGTCGACCTGGGTGCCCTTCAGCACCGCCTGTGCACCGATCTCAAGGGCCCGCTGCGCCGCGCTGGTATCGGTCGAGAAGAACGGCGCGCCAAGGCCAGCGCCGAAGATGACCACGCGGCCCTTCTCCAGGTGGCGGATCGCGCGCCTGGGTATGTACGGCTCCGCGACCTGGCCCATGGTGATGGCTGTCTGCACCCTGGTCTCGATGCCGAGCTTCTCCAGCACGTCCTGCAGGGCGAGGCAGTTGATCACGGTTCCGAGCATGCCCATGTAGTCGGCCCTGGACCGGTCGATCCCCCGCTCGGAGAGCACAGCGCCGCGGAACATGTTGCCGCCGCCCACCACGGCGGCGATCTGGATGCCCTCCCTAGCCGCAGCCGTGATTTCCCTTGCCACGTGGATGACCACGTCTGGCGAGATGCCCAGCGGCTCACCGCCAGCGAATGCCTCGCCGGAAAGCTTCAGTACTACTCGCTGCCATGACCGGGGCTCACCGCTGGCAGGACTCAGTGCGGGCGCTTCCTCCGGTTCGCCCGGCTGGGTCCCTGCCACAGCGGCTGTGTCCTCGGCCAGGGTCAACCCGCCTGCCCGATCTGGAACCTTGCGAACCCAGTGACGGCTGCGCCATGCTCCGCGAGGATCTGCTTGATCGTCTTCTTCTTGTTCTCCTCGCGCACCGAGACCTGCTCAAGAAGCACGACGTCCTTGAGGAACGCATTGACCCGGCCCTCAACGATCTTGGGGACCGCCTGCTCGGGCTTGCCTTCTTCCCTGGTGATCTGCTCGGCGATCCGCCGTTCATTAGCCAGCACGTCATCGGGCACCTGGTCCCGAGTCACGTACTGCGGGCGCATCGCTGCGACCTGGAATGCGATCTCCTGAGCGATCTCCGGATCGTTCTTGTCCACCTGGACAAGCACACCGATCGTCGGCGGCAGGTCAGGGTTGGACTTGTGCAGGTAGCTCGTCACGTAGCCGCCATCGAACCTCATGTAGCGGCCAAGCTCCAGCTTCTCCTTGAGCGACGCGCCTGCTTCCTCGATGACCTCCTGGCTAGTCTGACCCGACTTGACCGGCAAACCGAGGACGGTCAGCCGGTCGTCGGCTCCCGCCGCCAGCGCGGCGGCCGCGATCTCGGCCGCCACCTGCTGGAAGAGGTCGGTCTTCGCGACGAAGTCGGTCTCGCAGTTCAGCTCCATCAGGACACCCGAGCCGGTGCCGTTCAGCTGCGCGGTCACGAGGCCGTTCCCTGCCGTGCGCTGGGCGCGCTTCGTGACATCCTTTGCGCCCTTAATCCGCAGAGCCTCGACCGCTGCTTCAAAGTCGCCGTCGGCTTCTACCAGCGCGTTCTTGCAGTCCATCATGCCGGCGCCGGTCTGCTCGCGCAGCCGCTTCACGTCTGCGGCGGTGTAGTTCGCCATTTCCCCATCTCTCGTAGTCGGTGCCGGTGGCCGTGGCCGGGCCCCCAGGGCCCAGCGCGCGGCCGACGATCAGGCTGGCTGGGAGCCGGTGTCCTCAGTCTCGCTGGTCGCCTCGGCGATGATCGCGTCGCCCGCGGCCTTCGCCTCGCGCAGCTCGGCGGCCGTAGCCGCAGCCTCGGCGTGCCCCTCGGGCTTGCCTTCGAGGAGCTCACGCTCCCACTCGGCCAGTGGCTCCTCGGCCCCGAGCTGGCCGTCAGCGGCCTCGGTCGCCGGCTTTTCGTCACCACCGGCAGCGCCTGCCCTGGCGATGAGCCCGTCCGCGACGGCATCCGCGACCACTCTGGTCAGCAGGGCGACACTGCGGATCGCGTCATCGTTGCCAGGGATCGGGTACTGCACCTCATCGGGGTCGCAGTTAGTGTCCAGAATCGCGATCACCGGGATACCCAGCTTGCGGGCCTCACTGACGGCGATGTGCTCCTTTTTGGTGTCCACTACCCACAGTGCGCTTGGCACGCGCGCCATATCCCTGATTCCGCCGAGCGAGCGCTCCAGCTTGTCCTTCTCGCGACGCAGCTGCAGCAGTTCCTTCTTGGTGAGGTTGGAGCCAGCCACGTCCTCGAAGTCGATCTCCTCAAGCTCCTTGAGCCGCTGGAGGCGCTTGTAGACGGTGCCGAAGTTGGTCAGCATCCCGCCCAGCCACCGCTGGTTGACGAACGGCATGCCGACCCGGCGGGCCTGCTCGGCGATGGCCTCCTGGGCCTGCTTCTTGGTGCCGACGTACAGGACAGAGCCGCCGTGCGCGACCGTCTCTCTGATGAAGTCGTAAGCGCGGTCGATGAAGTCAAGCGACTGCTGCAGATCGATGATGTAGATGCCGTTGCGCTCGGTGAAGATGAAACGCTTCATCTTCGGGTTCCAGCGCCTCGTCTGGTGGCCGAAGTGAACGCCGCTCTCCAGCAGCTGGCGCATGGTGACGACCGGTGCCATGCCGGTGTCCCCTTCCTGCTCATGGCACGCCTCTGGGGAAAGACAGGCGAGCCGTCCGGTTGGTACGTTCCTGGCGTTCGTACGCCCTCGCCGCGAGAAAGCTCCCGCGGACCGGTGAGGGACGTCCCGCGCCAGCCAGTTGAATGGAGGCACGGCATGCGGACGCGCGAATTCGGCCTCAGATCGGAGCATGCTAACGCCGACCTGTAAGCCGTCTCAGCAGTCTACACGTCCCGCGTACGCGCCGTGATGCGTAAGGTCAGCCCGAATTCCACCGCTGTGCCGGGGAATATGCCTCCGGGTGGCCGAGACTAGCCGCCGCACGCACGAAGGTCCCGCAGCGGCGGGGCGCCCCTAGGCCCGCGGATGGGACTGCTGGTAGACCTTGACCAGCCGGTCGACGCTGACGTGCGTGTAGATCTGCGTTGTCGCGAGCGAAGCATGACCGAGCATCTCCTGGACGCTGCGCAGATCGGCACCGCCCTCCAGCAAGTGCGTGGCTGCGCTATGCCGCAGGCCGTGTGGGCCGGTATCCGGCACTATCCCCGCAGCCGCCAGCTGAGCGTGCACTACTCGGCGGACGGCCCTCGGGTCGATCCGCCCGCCTCTGGCTCCGACGAACATCGCCCTGCCAGTCCTCCCGCTGACCAGGCTGGGGCGGCCGGCTTCGAGCCAGGCCCTCACTGCCCGGACCGCTGGTATCCCGACCGGGACGACTCGCTCTTTGCTCCGCTTGCCAAGGACCTTGACAGTGCGACGGCCGTCATCCAGGTCACCGAGATCGAGCCCGCATAGCTCACTGACCCTGATGCCGGATGCGTAGAGCAGCTCCATGATCGCTGTATCCCGGATCATCAGCGCTGCGTCGATCGCGCCGGCCGGCCGGCCGGACGGTACATCCGCCAGGACCGCTGCCATCTGCTGCTGACCCAGTACTGTCGGGAGCTCCCTGCGCACCTTGGGCGAGCGCAGCTGCGCACCAGGATCGACCGGTATCCATCCATGCCGGTGCGCGAACGCGGTGAAAGCCCTGGCCGCAGCCGCACGGCGAGCGATCGTCGCCCTGGACTGCCCGGCCCGGTGCAAACTTGCTAGCCAGGCGCGCAATTCGACGATATTGATGTCCGCGAGGTTGCCCCGCTCGCGATCGCTGACGTGGCGCAGCAACTCGGCGATGTCGCTCAGATAAGCGCGAACAGTGTGGGGTGACAGGCCCCGTTCGGCGGCTAGATGACGACCGAAAGCAGTCAGCGCCCACCCGAACGCTTCCGGCACTGGGGAAGCCTGAGCGCTCTCGCGAGCTGATCGCTTGTGCCCAGATTGCTTGGCCGCTGGTGTCGGCGACTTTCCCGCGGGCTCCATGCAGCCAGTGTGCGGCAAAGCCTGCCCGGTCGCCGAGAGCCCGGCTGCGTCCGGCGTGCCTTTTTCATTCGCCAATCAAGTGAGACGCTGTGCTGCGGCACGGGTCGCCCGAGAGTCCGGAGACTGTAGATGGCCGAGGCGGAGAAGTTAGTCGGGGCTGTCGGGCCGGCATGCCCGACACTTACTGCCGTTGTCGCGCACCGGCCGCTCAATGGTCATGGTGTTCAGCTCAGAGACGGGCTGCTGTGCACCTGGCAGCGCCGCAATCGGACGGCGAGCCTGCCGCTAGCCCTCCGCCAGCTCGAGTCGGCCGGCAATCTCAACAATCTGCGGCTAGCCATCTCGGGAGTGAACGGCGGATACCAGGGTCCGGCCTTCATGGACTCCGACATCTACAAGACGCTGGAGGCGATCAGCTGGGAGCTCGGCCGCACTGCTGACAGTGACCTTGCCGAGTTCGCCGCAGAGACGACTGCGCTGCTGGCGAAGGCTCAGCTGGACGATGGCTACCTGAACTCCTGCATCCAGGTAACCGGGCGGCGACGTTATGCGCGGCTTGAGTCGAGCCATGAACTGTACTGTGCGGGTCATCTGATCCAGGCTGCAATCGCGGCCGGGCGAAGCTACGACGGCGGCGCGCTTCTCAGCGTCGCCCGGCGCTTCGCCGATCATCTGGTGAGCACTTTCCTTGGCGGTCAGGGCGGCTTGGACGGCCACCCCGTCGTCGAGAGCGCACTAGTGGAGTTGTACCGGCAGACCGGCACCCGGGCGTATCTCCAGCTGGCAAGCCAGTTCGTGGAGGGCCGCGGCTATGGCCGCATCGGCGACTCCGGCTTGGGCATCCGCTACCTGCAGGACAGTCAGCCAATTCGCGAACTGGCGGCGCTGGCAGGACACGCCGTCCGTGCGCTGTACCTGGAGAGCGGGGTTGTCGACGTCGCAACGGAGACAGGTGACGAACGGCTCCTCGCATCTTCGATCAGCCGCTGGGACGACATGGTCTCCACGAAGACCACGCTGACCGGCAGCAGTGGCTCACGGCACTCAGGCGAAGCGTTCGGTGACGCGTTCGAGCTGCCACCAGACCGCGCGTACAACGAGACGTGCGCAGCCATTGCGAGCTTCCAGTGGAGCTGGCGGTTGCTGCTGGCGACTGGTGATCCCAAATACGCGGACCTCATGGAGCGCGTGCTTTACAACGGGTTCGGCGCGGCGGTGTCGGCGGACGGCCGGCGCTTCTCCTATGTCAACCCGCTGCAGCGGCGGGGTGATCACTTCGAGAACGACGACCCCGGCAGCCGCCGGGAATGGTTCTCCTGTGCTTGTTGCCCGCCGAACATCATGCGGCTGATCGCCTCGCTTGATCACTACGTTGCTACGACAGCCGAGGATGCGCTCTACCTGCACCTGCTCACGCCATCTCGGATCTCCGCGCGTCTGGCCGGGGCCGATCTGAGCGTTGAGGTTGCTACCGATTACCCATGGGACGGTCGGGTCAGGGTTGGAGTGCGCAGCGCACCGATGACAGATTGTGGTCTCGCGGTACGCATCCCGGCATGGAGTCGCGAGCAGTCTGTCCGCCTCAACGGCGAGCACATCGAGGGCGCCGCCAACCGGGCCGGCTACTTGCTGCTGCGACGCGAATGGCATCCAGGCGACATGCTCGAGATCGGCTTGGACGTCCAGCCTCGGTTTACCTATCCGAACCGGCGGATTGACGCGTTGCGCGGCACGGTCGCACTGGAGCGCGGACCCCTCGTGTACTGCTTCGAGCAGGCCGATCAGCCCACCGGCATGAGCATCGAGGATCTAGCCGTCAATCCCGGCGTCATTGCGGAACGGCCGACTTCGATTCCAGACGTCGGACCGACGGTCGTCCTCGAGGCAGACGCTGTGCATCTGTCTCCCACTGAACCCGAAGGACTCCCCTACCTGGCCCACCCAGATGCCGGCACGGACGACCATCGGGCAACGGCGGTTGCGGTTCCCTACTTCCAGTGGGACAACCGGGACGGGCGGGCGATGCGGATCTGGATGCCAGTTCGTGCGCCGACAGTCCGGCCCTCACCTAGGACTCGTCCACCATGGGGCTGGGCCCGTTCCCCACAAGACGCCAAGTGAGGACGCCTCGCGCGGGAGATCACCGCCATCCCGGCGGCGACACGGCCCAGAACTTCTAGCCACCGGTCGCTAGGCGCGCGGCGAACGCAACGAATGCTGCGCCGGAGAGCCGGTCCGCCCATCGCCTGGCTTCGCGCCTGCGCAGCAGCCGTCCGAGCCTGACCGCCAGGAGCGAGACCGCGATAAGCCAGAGCATGGTCTCCGCGACATGAATCGCCGCTAGCAGCACGCTGTAACCGAGAACTCCGGCTCCAGCCGGGATGAACTGCGGGAAGAGTGCTACATAGAAGGCTCCGACCTTCGGGTTCAGCGCGCATGTCGCCACGCCGCGCAGGTAGCTCGGCCCTAGCGACGCGGTCGGCCCATCCGCTGCCTCTCGCGCGTCCGGCCACCGCGAGCCGACCAAGATGGCTCGTAGGCCGAGGAAGGCCAGGTACGCAGCGCCGGTCCAGCGCAGCGCGACGTACAGGCTCGGCGATGCGGCCAGCGCGGCGGCTAGACCCAGGCCAGCTGCAACCCCCCAGCCCAGTAGCGCGGTGCAGATACCAGCCGCTGCGGCTCCCGCTTGCGTCCGGCCCGCCGCCAGCGCGGCCCGTAAAGTCAGCAGCGTGTCGGGGCCAGGTAGGAGTGTCAGTACTCCCGCGGCTACTGCGAACTCAGCTGCTGACCTCATTCGACAGTCACGCTCTTAGCCAGGTTCCTGGGCTTGTCCACGTCGTTCCCGAGCTCGACGGCGGCATGGTAGGCCAGCAATTGCAGCGGCACCGACAGCAGGATGGGATCAAGCTCCGGCTCGTTGCGTGGTACCGCGATGACGTCGTCGGTGAGCCGGTTCGCCAGCTCAGCGTGTCCGATCACCACGACGCGACCTTGCCGGGCCTTGATCTCGCCGAGAGTGCCAAGGTTCTTCTCCAGCAGCTCATCGTCGGGCACCACGGCCACGGTCGGCAGCTCGGGACCGACCAGGGCCAGCGGACCGTGCTTGAGCTCACTCGCCGGGTACGCCTCGGCGTGCAGATAGGAGACTTCCTTCAGCTTCTGCGCACCCTCTCGTGCCACCGAGAAGCCCCGAACGCGCCCGATAAAGAACATGCCCGGGTAGCGGGCGAGGTCCTTGGCAACGGCCGCGATCTCCTCCTCCCTGGCGAGGATCTCGGCGATCTGGTCGGGCAGCCTGCGAAGGCCGGTCCCGATCCGCTGGCCATCGGCCGGTGACATATCGCGAATACGGGCCAGATGCAGCGCCAGGAGTGCGAAGACCGTGGCGGTCGCGGTGAAGGTCTTGGTCCAGGTGACTGAGACTTCCGGGCCTGCGTGCAGGTAAACACCGCCATCACACTCCCTGGCAATCGTGCTGCCAACCGTGTTGATGACGCCGATCGCCCGGCCACCCTTCCGCTTGACTTCCTGAACCGCGGCCAGCGTGTCGTAGGTTTCGCCGGACTGACTCACCGCGATGTAGAGCGTGCCGTCCTCGATAACCGGACTGCGATAACGGAACTCCGAGGCCGGCTCTGCATCGGCAGGCACCCTCGCGAGCTCCTCGATCAGCTGGGCGCCTAGCAGACCGGAGTAATAGGCGGATCCGCAGCCGAGGATCTTCACCCGCCGGATGGCACGGGCCTCGCGAGCGTCCATATTCAGGCCGCCCAGGTGCGCGGTGGCGAACCGGTCGTCCAGCCGGCCGCGAAGTACGCGCTCGACGACTTGCGGCTGCTCGTGGATCTCCTTGTGCATGAAATGAGCGTGGCCGTCGGCGTCGTAGCTAGCGGCATCAGCCTCGATCACCGCGGTCTGCTTGGTTGTCCGTCGCGCGTCGAGCGTTGACGTGCGGAAGCCGTCAGCCTTGATCGTGGCGATCTCTCCGTCGTCCAGGTGCACGACCTGCCGGGTGTAGCGGACGAGCGCCGCCACGTCCGACGCGGCGAACATCTCCTTATCGCCGATGCCGAGCAGCACCGGACTGCCGTTGCGGGCAACGACAATCCGATCGGGACTGCGGGTGTCCAGGACGGCCAGCCCGTAAGTGCCGACGACCTGCTTCAGCGCCGCCCGCACCGCGTCCTCAAGATCATCATCGGCACCGGCGGCGATAAGGTGGGCGAAGATCTCGCTGTCGGTTTCCGATCTGAACTCGGCGCCACCCGCTTCCAGCTTGGCCCGTAGCTCGTCAGCATTTTCGATGATGCCGTTATGGACGATTGCGATCGGACCGCAAGTGTGCGGATGCGCGTTCTCGTCGCTCGGCTCGCCATGCGTGGCCCACCGGGTGTGACCGATGCCAGGGCTTCCCTTAAGCCGGGCCGGTATGTCGGCTGCCAGTTCCGCCACTCTGCCCTTGACCTTGCGCACGCGAAGGTCGCCGCTACGGCCCGCGACAGCGATTCCAGCTGAGTCATAGCCGCGATACTCCAGCCGGGCAAGTCCCTCTAGCAGGACCGGGACGCTGTCCCTGCCGCCGACGTAAGCAACGATCCCGCACACAAGTTCCTGCCTCTCCGCTGTCCCGGTCGAGAGCCGTATGACGGCTGGTCCGGCAGCTGTAGCCCTATCTGTGATCGAATGCGACCTGTCCTATATATGCGAACTCAGCCGTAGACGATCCGGCGAAGCTGGCGCACTGAAAAGTCCGGCGGCGTATACCTTCGCTGCGGAACCTCAGTCACAATCAGGGCAAATGCCTGATCGTTAGTCAGCCCGCGCGCCTTAAGCTCTCGATGCCTGCGGCGCACGTAATCCGCGGGCGCCTCGGAGAAGTACCCAAGCACGTCCGCGATGACGCGACCAGCCTCAGCCGGGCTGAGCGCGCAGCTACGCACGAGGTACTCCACGAGCTCAGCTGGCGGCTCCGGCCTGGGCATGCGGTCAATCATGCCTGTGCGGACCACCATCGACAACAATCCTGCCCGATATCGGGCAGGATTTTGCCGTTCCGTAGCCTCGGCGGGTCAGCTTTCGCTTGAAATGGCTGTCGGCTCGCTCCGGCTGGTGATCTCGGACCGAGCTGCTCTGGCTAGCTCCGCGCCCGGATCGGTCGCTGGGGCGCCGGCCTCAATCGCCACAAGCTCTCGCCGGCCGACGGCCGGACTTGGCTGTTCCAGCGCGCCCGCCTGCGCCGTGGCCAGGTTCGTCGCTGGATCGGCGGCTTCCGGCTCGGCGGACGCCGGTTCGGCCGTGGCCGGGCTGGCCTCGTTCTCGGCAGCGGCCCCCGCCGTGGCCGTTCCCCGCCTGGCAGGCTCCGTCGCTGTTGCCGTCCTGGCGCTGGTGGCTTCGGTCGCCTCGGCCGCTCCGTCGCGAGTGGGCGCCGCGGTCGGCTCGCCGGCCTCCGCGCCGCCGGCATCGACTCCGGACACGGCCTTTTCGTAGGCCTCCTGCACCTTCGCCGCCTCGCCCTCGGGGTCCCTGAACCAGGTTGTCGACCAGAGGCGGTGGTATCGCCAGCCCAAACGCTGCAGGTGCTCGCCCCGTAGCCGATCCCTGTCCCGCACGCTGCCCGACTTCTGGTAGGAGGCGCCATCGGCTTCGATCGCAAGCACCATCCGGCCGGCGTCTTTCGGATGCGTGGCAGCGAAGTCGACTCGGTAGCCGCCTACGCCGTATCGCGGAACCACGTTGATGCCGCGGGCTGCCAGCCGATCACGTACGTCAGTTTCGAACGCATCGAGTTCGGCAGCTCCGGTTGCTTCGGGTGCGGTGCCCCCGGAGCTGGCGTAATCCAGGTAGTCCGCCAGCATGCGCGCGCCGGCCTTGGTGACACGGTCGGGATCGACGTCGTGACCAGAGAACGAGCTCACCAGCGTGAGGCGGTGCTTGGCCCTGGTGGCCGCAACGTTCAGTCGCCGCTCACCGCCATCCCGCAGCAGCGGCCCCCACTGGTATCTCATCCGGCCGTCGGGATGCTTGCCGTAGCCAACGGAGAAGATGATGGCGTCGCGCTCGTCGCCTTGAACGCGTTCTAGATTCTTGACGAAGAAGGGCTCGGGCAGGTCGTCCCCGAAGAACGGCTCAAGCCGCGCGGCTTGGTCATCGTCGAGCTTTGCGAGCGCCTCGCGCAAGGCTGTATCAATGCGCTCGGCATGCTTGATACCGAGTGCGATGACGCCGAGGGACTCGCTCGGATAATCGCGCGCATGCTCCAGGATCAGCTCAACGACCTTGTCCACCTCGGCAGTGACCGACACCTCCTGGCCAGGGCCGGCGTCTTGGGTGACCACTACATGACGAAGGCAATCTCCACGGAAGACTCCGGGGAATGTGGTCAGCGCGCCTCCGTAGATCCGGCTGTTCGAGAACGCCACGAGCCGCTCGTCCCGGCTGCGGTAATGCCACGCGAGCGGTGCTGTCGGCAGCAGCGGACGCAGCGCGTCGAGCACTGACTCAAAGCCAGCGCCAAAGGAGACGAGGCTCTCGTCTTCCTCTGCGGCTTCTTCGTCCGACTCGCTGACCCTGCTGAAGAAGTTCGTCGGCGGCAATTGCCTGTCATCGCCCGCGACCACGATCTGGTGTCCGCGCATGATCGCCGGAATTGCGTCAGCTGGAACGATCTGGCTCGCCTCGTCGAAGATGACGACGTCAAACGGTCGCGTTGCCGGCAGCACCTGGCTGACCATCAGCGGGGACATGGCCCAGCATGGCTTGATGGCGAATAGCACATCACTGGCCTGGTCGAGCAGACGCCGCAGTGGCAGGTGGCCCCGCCGTAGCGCGGCTTGCTTGCGGATAACCCTGGCCTGCAATGGATGCCGGTCGCACGCCTCAGTAAGCGCCTCGGCCCATGCCCGCCGCACTCGGGCGGCATTAGCGGCCAGGTGTTGGACGTCATGGGTTCGGAAATCGCTGGCGATCTCGTCGAGGGCCGCTCCGGTGTCGGCAGCGTAACTGGTGTCCCGCACCCGGATCTGGTCAAGGATCGATGCGTACCAGGCATAGTCGAACGCGTCGGCGGCCCGGTCTGGCCCCGCTTGCTGGCGGGCAAGCTCGTCAAGCAGCGCGCCCAGGCCAAGTTCGTCGAACCTGGCGCCGAGTTCATACAGCCGGGGCAGCTTCCAGGCCGTTTCCTGATCGGCGACTAGCTGATCAAGTACGGCTTCTGGCTCCGGGCCAAGCCGCACGACTTCGCGCAACCCAGCCAGCTGATACTGGCAGTCCTGGTGTAGGGCCTGGAGTTCGGCGAACCTCGCGGGCAGGCGTGGCACGCCGTCATCGGTGCGTAGCTCACGCCACTGGGCAAGAACACCCGCCGCAGCGGTGAGCGCTGCCGCCAGTTGTTCCCATGACATCTCGCCGTCACGCACAACGAGCGAACGAGCCTGCTTGCGGAGCGCGCGCCGCTCCATGAAGCTCACCCCGCCGCCTGTGCCGCAAGCGGCGGCCAGTCGAGTTGGATCGGCGTCGTAAACCCCTGGCGCGAAACTCTGAGATGCCACGTGCACAGCTGCGAACAGCTGCATTCGGGTCAAGCGGTCCTGGTAGGTCTGCGGGATGCGCAGGCCGACGTCCCCGCATCCTTGTTCGATGCGCTGGGCAAGCAGCGGCAGCCCACGAGTGCTTAGCTTGGCGGCGAGGTCGCATGCGCGCTGGGCCTGGTCGGGTGTCTGCAGCATCGCACCGAACCAGGGCGTGCTGGTCGGTCGCATGGTGAAGCCGCCGAGGTGAGCGAACTCGCGCAGCTCATCCCGAATACGGTCGGCCTGCTCGCCGCTGATCCGTTCGGGCGAGCCGATCCTGACGTGAGTGTGGGCATCGTCCGAGATGCCGAGTAGCGCGGACTGGACCTCGAAAGGTGTCACGCCCCACGGCTGGTGAAGCTGGTGCAAGGCGGAGGCGTGCCGGGCCAGCCGACGCTGCCGATCAGTCAGCCGACGATGCAGGCTCGCCACGTCGGGCTCGGCGGTACGCTGAGCCTGCTCGAGTGTGTCCCCCAGGTCGCGGCAGATCCGCAGCCGATCCCTGGTGCCGTCGTGAATGTCGAGGGCGACACCGCCGAGCTGCACGCTCTTCAGCCGAGACAGGACTGCGTCAATCGCTGCGCGCTTCTCGGCAACGAAAAGCACCTTCCGGCCGCGGGCGACGAGGGCGGCAATCAGGTTGGCAATCGTCTGACTCTTGCCCGTGCCGGGCGGCCCGTGGATGACAAGACTCCGGCCGGAGAGGACGGTGTTGATTGCGCTGCGCTGTGATGAGTCGGCGTCGAGTACGGAGTAGTCCTGCTCTGGCGAATCGAGCAGCGGCCCGCTGCCTTCGTCTGCGCTCAGCAGCTCCTGCGCGTCGGGATCCCCGGCAATCGCGGCCACCACGTCACTGTCGTTGAGTACTTCCTCGGCCGCCTGGAGGTCACGGACCATCGGCAATTTCGCGTATGTGAAGGTACCGATTACCTGGCGGCGCAGGATTTCGAAGCCAGG
>Ga0126371_10002612_pt1 | contig 15537 bp, 16 predicted proteins | sample PanSoiMetaPlot_4_FD_110145 | JGI IMG/M metagenome (GOLD analysis project Ga0126371, IMG submission 110145) | Tropical forest soil microbial communities from Panama - MetaG Plot_4 | ecosystem: Environmental > Terrestrial > Soil > Tropical forest > Bulk soil | place: Panama | collected 2016-02-17 | reverse complement strand
GGCAGACCAACCTGCTCGCGCTCAACGCGACCATCGAGGCGGCGCGCGCCGGCGAGGCCGGCAAGGGCTTCGCGGTGGTCGCGAGCGAGGTCAAATCGCTCGCCTCGCAGACCGCCACCGCGACCGAGGAGATCTCCGGCCAGATCAAGTCGATCCAGGATGCGACGCGGGACGCGGTCGGCGCGATCGAGCATATCGGCACGACGATCACGCGCATCAACGAGATCGCCGCCGCCGTCGCCTCGGCGGTCGAGCAGCAGGACGCGACCACGCGCGAGATGGCGCAGAACGTGCACCAGGTGGCGCAGAGCACGAGCGTGGTGAGCGAGACGGTCACCGGGCTCGCGCGGGCGGCGGGCGAGACCGGCCAGTCGGCCGAGATGGTGCGCGACCACGCCGGCGAGCTTGCCAAGCAGGCCGAGTCGCTGCGCGGCCAGGTCGACCAGTTCCTCGGCCGCATCCGCGCGGCCTGAGGACGGCTGCTCGATCCTCTCCGATTGCATCCGAGGCATGGCGCTCACACGCCGTGCCTCGTTCGCTTTTCGACCGACCTGCCAGAACCGTTTTTTGAATTCCCGAAAATAGCGCGCGCTTGCGCGCATTTCTGATTCTGTTTTTGATTCTGTTTTTGATTCTGTTTTTGATTCTGTCTCTGTCTCAGTCTCTGACTCTGGGGGCGTTACCGAAACGCCCGCATCCGCAACATCGAAACGGTTGCGCTGGCGTTTCATGAAACGTTTCACCCCCCGGGTCGAGACGTCGAAAGCGGACAGGCTGCCCTTCGCGGGCTTTCCCGATTCTGTTTCTATTTCTGTCTTTGTCTTTGTCTCTGTCTCTGGGGGGCGTGACACATGCGTGACCTCACGCGTGACTGTCACGCGTGACATCGAGCGTGACATCGCTCCTCCTGTCACGCGCTCGAATTGCCCGCGGGCCGCCACCCGGAGAAAGCTCACGTACTCCCTCCCTGCCCGCTGGTGCGGCCGTGGTCGACGCCCATGTCGGCCATGTAGCCGGCGCTCGAGCGGTAGCCGCTGTCGATTTCCGGAATGACGCGCCGGACGTAGTGGCCGACGCGGCTCCTGATCACCATTGGCTCGGCGCGCTCGGCGCCGGCGCGGATCGCCTCCAGCATCGCCCGCTTGAAGGCGAGGTCGCCGCGCCGGTGCTCGAGACGCTGCTCGTCGTATTGCGGCTTGGGCGTGCCGGGCGGCGCGCATGGCAGGCGGTCGAGGCGGAGCCGGGTGAGCTTCCAGCGCACCGACCCGGGCGTCTTGCGCAGCGCCGCCGCGATGTCTTCGATCCCGGTGCCGGCGTGGAAGTCATCGATGAGCTGGGTTTCCTCGGCCTGCGTCCATCCATTATCCGCCATCGCGGTCTCCTATGGGTCGCGCCGCCGGGGCGGCGGAAAGAGGCCGGGGCGGGCTTAGCTTGAGGCTGGGCCTCGCCCCGGCAGGCGCTGGCGCCCGTTGCGCCGAAGGGGGCGGCCGGTCCCCAGGGAGAAAAGGGACCGGCCGCGCGCGCGGCTGCCCGAGTTGCCTGGGCGGGCCGCGCGCCGGCCGCGAACCCGCATTTGCCAAGCCGGCCGCCGGGCAGAGCCGCGGCGGGACCGGCCGGGGATCGCGGCCGTTGACAGGATCGCAGATTATGCGTATTGCATTATCTCGTCAATTCCCAATGCATAGTTATCCATGCAAAATGCGTTGCCGAGAACACGGCCATGAACCCCGCCTCCCCCGTCCCGCTCGATTCGCCGCATCAGCGGCTGCGCTTCGCGCGCGAGCAGGCCGGATTTGCCCGCGCGAGCGACGCCGCGCGGGCCATGGGGATCGGCGAGCCGACCTATCTGGGTCACGAGAACGGCAGCCGCGGCCTGAGCCGCGCCGCAGCGCGCTATGCGCGCTTCTTCCACGTGTCGCTCGACTGGCTGATCGGCGGGCGCGGCGAGTTCCGGCTCAGCGCCGGCGAGGCGCGCCTTGCGGCCGCGCTCGCGCCGGCAGCGGGGCTGTCCGAGCCTCCCCCGCCCGCGCCGCCGCGCAATGCCGAGGTGGGCGGGCCGGCGCGCTTTGCCGCCGCGATCCCGGCCTACGGCCAGGCGGTCGGCGGCAAGGACGGCGAGTTCATCCTCAACGGCAACCGCATCGTCGATATCCTGGCGCCGCCTTCGCTTTTGGGCGTGCCGGACGCCTATGCGGTCTATGTGGTCGGCGACTCGATGGAGCCGCGCTACTTCGCGGGCGAGGCGGTGTTCGTCAATCCGCGCCTGCCGGTGCGGCGTGGCGACTTCGTCGTCGCGCAGATCGCGGCCGAGGAAGGCGAGCCGCCGCACGCCTACATCAAGCGCTTCGTCGCGCGCGAGTCACGCGTGCTGCGGCTCGAGCAGTTCAACCCGAAGAAGACGCTGGAATTCCCGATCGGCCGCGTGATCTCGGTCCACCGCATCATCATGGGCGGCGACGGGTAGCAAAGCTCCATACGTTCAATCGCATCGTCATGCCCGCGAATGCGGGCATCGACGTCTTGCTCGTGGCAAAGACGTGGATGGCCGGGACATAGGCGTCTCAAAGAGACGCCGTTCTTCGAACGGCTATGCCCGGCCATGACGTGAAAAGAAAAACGCCCGGTGGCCAGAAGCTCACCGGGCGCGTGTTTCTCGTGCCGTGCGCGCCGGCTACCTTGCGGCGACCAGCGGGGTGATGCGGCGGATGGTGACGCGGCGGTTGCGCCGCTCCGCCCCCGGCGTCGGCACGCGCAGGAACTGGCTGCCGTAGCCTTGCGACACCAGGTTCTCGGGCGGCACCCCGAACTTGTCCGAGAGGATCAGCGCGACCGTCTCGGCGCGGCGATCCGACAGCGACATGTTGTCGACGTCGTTGCCGACCGCGTCGGTGTGGCCCTCCACCAGGAACACCTCGCGCGGATTGGCGCCGATCACCTTGCTGAGGCCGTCGGCGATCACCGCGAGGCGATCCACCTGGTCGGGCGCGATCTCCCACGACCCGGTCTCGAACGTGATCGTGTCGAGATCGACGCTTGGCATGAGGTCGCGCAGCGACGGGCTGTCGAGCACCTGATCGAGCGAATAGGCCTGGTCGATCTGCTCGACCGGCGGCGCCGTGAAGGCATCGTACACGTAGTTCGGCGGCGCCGATTCCAGATCGACGATGTAGCGCTCGCGCGGAATGCGGATCACCGGCGGCGGCCGGTCGATGAACAGGACCGCGCCGACCGCGGCCGCGGCCACGGCCCCGATGATGACGATCTCGCGGCCATCGCGGTCGAAGCGCGAGCGCCGCAGGATGCGGCCGTCGGGACCGCGCGTCGTGACCACGCGCGTGCCGTTGCCGAGCACGATGCTGGTGACGTTGTCGTTGCCGCGCCGCTCGGTGCGCACGTCGCGCGCGCCGTAGCGGAAGCGGTCGACGTCGTCGTGGCGGATGACCATGGCGCCGTTGTTCTGGCGCACGATCACGCGGTTGCCCTCGGTGATGACCGTGTTGCCGCCGACGACGTTCTGATGCCGCTCGGAGCGCAACTGGGTGACGCTGCGGATCGGCTGGCCCTGCGACGTGGTCGGCACGATGGCGGCCGGGCCGCTATGCCGCTCCAGCGGCCTCGCCTGGGCGGCGCTCGGCGGCGGCACCGTGGGCGGCGGCGGCGGGCGCAGATGGGCTCCGCCCACCGGCGGCTGCTGCACCTGAGGCTGCTGCGGCTGCTGCGGGCGGGGCTGCTGCACTTGCGGCTGTTGCGGGCGTTGTACTTGCGGCTGCACCTGTGGCTGAGGCTGCTGCGGGGGCTGCGGGCGCGGCGGCTGCGGACGCACCGGCTGCTGCACCTGCGGATGCACGGGTTGCTGCACCTGGGGATGAGGCTGTGGCTGCGGCGGCTGCGGATGGGGTTGCGGCGGCTGCGGGTGCGGCGCAGGTGGCTGCGGATGCGGCGCGGGTGGCTGCGGGTGCGGGGCTGGCGGCTGCGGGTGCGGGGCTGGCGGCTGCGGGTGCGGCGCTTGCGGCTGCGGGCGGGCCGGCTGGGGCTTCGGCGCCGGCTTGCAGTTCGGCGGCGTGCCGACCTGGCCCTGCGGGCAGACGGCCGCCGCGAGCCGCAGCGGATCGCCCTCGGCGATCCCGGTGGTGCCGACCGAAACGAAGGCCGACAGCACCGTGCCGGTCAAAAGAAATTGCCCAAGCTTTCGCATAATCTCTCCCCGAAGCGTTCGAAGCCCCTGCAAATCGCGCCCCCGCAATGCAAGGCATACCGCAAATCGACTGAACCCGCACGCCGGGTCGCCCCGATGGCAACCTTGTGGCGTTTCGGTGACCGCGCCCGCATGGCGCACCCTGACCTCGCTTTACTGTTTCACCGGGGGCTTGTCAGCAGGCGCGGCTGGCGATGGCCGAGCCTTTGCGGCGGCCTCGAGCCGCTCCAGGCGCGCCTGCAGCGCCCCGAGCGTTGCCCGCAGCGCCGCCACCTCCGCCTTGAGCGCCGCGATCTCGCCCGCCACCGCATTGGCCTTCTGCTGGGCCGCTGCAGCATTCTTGACGATGAGCGCATGCAGATACTCGATATTGCTCTGCAGGCAGCCGGTGCGCCGCTCCATGCGGGTCTCGTGTGTGCACAGCTCGATGCCGGGCACGTCCTGCGCCCGCACGGCGCCGCAGACGAAAAGAGCAACCAAAGCGGAAAGACGTAAAGCGCTGCGCATGGCGGGCTCCGGAATACGGCGCAGGCGTGCGCCGCCGCCCCAGCATGCCCCGGCAAGATGGCGCCCGCCCAGGGGGCCATCGGGCGACCGCGCATTCCGATCATGCGTTATGCATTTCATCGGCAGGTCCGACGGGCGCGGCATTTGACCACGGCCGATCGTCGAACTTAGCGCGACAAATCCGAGCGGACATTCCTCAACCGCGAACCCCGTTCGCGGGCGCGCGTTTCGTCCAGGAAGCCGATGAAGCTGTTCAGCGACCGAAAACCCGCCGATCGCAGTGCGATCAGGCGATCACGAGGAATGTTCCGTGAACCATACGTCACACGAAGAGATCCTGAGCAAGGTTCCCGCGGTCACGCTGGTCTTCTGGGTGATCAAGATCGCGGCGACGACGCTCGGCGAGACCGGCGGCGACTCCGTCACGATGACGCTCGACTGGGGCTATCTCGTCGGCACGCTCCTCTTCCTCGCACTGCTGATCGCGCTCGTCGTCGCGCAGATCGTCGCGAAGAAATTCCATCCCGCGCTCTACTGGGCGACGATCGTCGCCTCGACCACCTTCGGCACCACCATGGCGGATTTCGCCGACCGCTCGCTCGGCATCGGCTATTCGGGCGGCGTCGCGCTCCTGTTCACGCTCCTGATCGCGGCGCTCGCGCTGTGGTACTGGTCGGAAGGCACCATCGCGGTCGAGACTGTGGCGACGCCGCGCGTCGAGGCGTTCTATTGGGCCGCCATCACGCTGTCGCAGACGCTCGGCACCGCGCTCGGCGACTGGATCGCCGACACCGGCGGGCTCGGCTATGAGGGCGGCGCGCTGGTGTTCGGGGCGGGGCTCGCGGTCCTCGCCGCACTCTATTTCTGGACCACGATCTCGCGCGTTGCCCTGTTCTGGGCGGCCTTCATCCTGACCCGGCCGCTCGGCGCCACGCTGGGCGATTTCCTCGACAAGCCGCACAGTCACGGCGGTCTCGCACTCAGCCGTCCGATTGCCTCCGCTATGATCGCCGCCTTCATCATCCTGTGCCTGCTCGTCCTGCCGCAGCGCGCCGGGCGCCATCCGCAGGCATCGTCGCCGATCGCCGATTGATCGAGCAGCAGTCGTCGCGACGTTTACCGCAAGAGTGCACCAAGCACCGCAATCGTGCGCAAGAGGCTGAGCCTGCCCACCCCCATATGCGGCACATGCGGAAACGCCATCGCGCCGATCCGCAGGCGCCTCATCCGGGAACGGAGACTCAAGATGCAAAACCATCTCGCCACGACGCTGCGCGGCGCCGGCCGCCGTGCGCTACTGCCGGCGATTGCCGCGCTCGCGTTGTTTGCCGCGATCCCGGCCGCGCAGGCCGACCAGCAGGAGACCAATGCGCAGATCGACAACAGGCTGAATTGGCAGGGGGGCGGCACCGGCGTCCCGGGCGCGTACGCGCAGGCGCCCCGTCGCGACCGCGTCTACGTGCGCGGCCACGCCCATCACTATCGCTGAGCGTTCACCGACCGACGGCGCGTCCATTGCGCGGCCGTCCCTCACCCGATGCACGGCGCCGCACCGCGGCGCCGTGCCGCTTTCGCCCCGCGTCGCATTCGGTCACTCAAGTCCGCGCCGAAAGGCAGTCGGCGTCACGCCGGCATGCCTGCGAAACGCCGTCGTGAAAGAGCTCGTCTCCGCAAAGCCGACCGCAAGGCCGACCTGCGTGACCGTCGCATCGCCGGCCAGCAGCTCCTTGGCGCGCGCGATCCGCCGGCTCGCGAGATAGCGCAAGGGGGGCACGCCGAAGCTCTCCTTGAAGGCGCGGGAAAAATGAAAGGGGCTCAGCTGCGCGACCTCGGCGAGCCGCGACAGCAGCACGTTCTCGGCGAGGTTCTCCTCGATGTACGCGGCGACCCGCGCCCTTTGCCGGGCCGCGAGCCCGCCGCGCAGGTAGGACCGTGAGCCCGTCGCTTCGCCATTGAGACGCAACAGCTCGTGCGCGAGCAGGATGCTCAGGGCCTCGGCATATTGCTGCTGTCCGGGCGTGCCGTCGGCGGCATGCGCCGACTTGAGCCGGGACGCGATCGCCCACAGCGCCGGGTCGTGGAAGAACAGCCGCGGCTTGAACTCGGTCTCGGCGAACCGCAGCTCCGGATCGAGCAAGGGCCCGCGCGGGTCGATGTAGAAATAGGTCACGCGCGTAAGCAGGCGCGGCCTCTGCCAGCCGCTGAAGCGGTGCCCGCCCGGCACGAAGCTCAGAAGGCCGCTGAGCTTGCGCCGCGTCGATTTCGGCAGGCCGTCGACCAGCGTCTCGCCGTCGTCGCGCTCGGCGCGCTCGGCCATGATCAGGAGGTGGCACGATGCATGCAGCCGGTATTCGTACGGCTCGCGCCGCATCACCGCGACCGAATCGGCTGCGATGCCCTTCCACCGCGTGATGGCGCGTTGCGTGATATCGGAAGGCGTGAACTCGACCGGCGTGCACACGCGGCTCGGCGGCGGCCTGCGCTCTTCCGGCAGGAAACCTGGATCCGCGCTCGACAGGATCGGGGTCAGTTCGCCCATGAACGATCTCCTCATGCTGGCGATGCATTGCCCTCGTTCCGGCGCGCCCTCCTGTCACTCTCGCTTGTTGCGTCCGCGGTCCGGCAAGGCCGCGTCCGCCGACTTTTCGCAACTCTCGATTTTTTCGCGGTGATTATTGGCGCGGATTTTTTGCGAACCGGCCCGACGGTCCGAGTCCGCCTCGCGATCATCGTCACGCCACGAAGCGCTTTCGCCGATCGGGTCGCGGACGACGACGTAGATAAACGATCAACTGGGGCCGGCCAGTGACGCGGCACTCACAATCCCGTGTTGCCGATTCACGGCAATTTGAGCCTGAAGATTGTCGTCTCGCCGACTCGCGTGCGGGCTCGCGTCGGCGCGCCCGAACCTTGACGATTTGCCCGCCTTGACGCTCGCTGGCGCGAGCCGCATCATCCGGGGCGGGCGAGGGTCGAGCGTGAGGAGATGACGATGTCTGTCGTTTCACGTCGCCGGTCTGGCTTGCGCCGTATGTGTCCCACCGCAGGCGTATTGCTCGCGCTTTCCTGGTTTGCGATTTCCCCGCTGCCGGCGCATGCGCAGGCGATTGACCAGACTACCGCCGGCACCCAGGCGACTAGCGCCCCGACGCCGAGCATCTTCCCGACCCCGACTCCGTCCTCGCAGACCTGCCTGTTCGGCTGCACCAGCCAGGTGCAGGCGTGCCAGAACACCTGCGTCGTCACGTCGGCCGGCACGACCGTCATTCCCTCGATGACGATCGTCGGCACCACCTCGAACCCGCAGGCGTGCCAGTCCAACTGCTCGACGCAGTTGACCGCCTGCCAGCGCAACTGCAATCTCGGCCCGTAGGCTGAGAGATAACATCATACCCGCGGCAGCGGCCGCTTCGATTTCGCGGCCGACGGCACCTTCACCAACGCCTCGCCGTCGAGCACGACCTGATCGCCCACCCGGCACGTGCATGAAAGCCGCGCCCGCTGCCGTTCCGGGATGAGCTCGGCGACCGTCACGGTCACGTCGACCGTGTCGCCGATGCGCACCGGCGCATGGAAGTTCAGCGTCTGCGACACGTAGATCGCCCCCGGCCCCGGCAGCCGCGTACCGAGCACCGCCGAGATCAGCCCCGCCGTATAGAGACCGTGGGCGATGCGTCCTCCGAACGAGGTCTTTGCGGCAAAATGCTCGGACAGATGGATCGGGTTGCGGTCGCCGGTGAGCGTCGCGAAACCGACCACGTCGTCGGACGAGATCGTCTTCGACAAGCTCTCGGTCATGCCGACAGAGAGGTCCTCGAAGTAGAGAATACGCAGCGGCAGAACCATTCGGGGTCCCTCGATCGCGCGACAATACGCGGGTTCGAAAGGCAATATCCCGCATTTTGCCGGCGCTCAATGCGGCTCTATCTTTGGCGCTTGTTCTTGGCGGCGAACCGGGCTCCACTTCGCCGGAACATGCGCTAGATTTCCCCCTCAACTCCTGTCCGCCTCCCTCCCGGAGAACCCCATGAAAGCCGCAGTCGTCGGAGAGCACGGCGTCGAAATCCGTGACGTCGAGAAGCCCACCCCGAAAGCGAACGAGGTGCTGATCCGCGTGCGCGCCTCGAGCCTCAACCGTGCCGACCTCCTGGTCGCGCAAGGCCACCAGCACGGCGCCGTGGGCGGCGTCGGCGCGCGGCTCGGGCTCGAATGCGCCGGCGAGGTCGAGGCCGTGGGCCACGCGGTCAAGAACGTCAAGGCGGGCGACCGCGTGATGGCCTCGGCGCCCGGCGGCTACGCCGAGTACACCGTCACCGACGCGGGCCGCGCGCACAAGATCCCGCCGAACAACATGACCTTCGCGCAGGCGGCCTGCTTTCCGGTCGCGCTGCAGACCATGCACAATGCGGTCGTCACCGCCGGCCGCCTCAAGCGCGGCGAGGCCCTCTTGATCCAGGGCGCCTCGACCGGCGTCGGCCTCATGGGCATGCAGATCGGCAAGGTGATGGGCGCCGCAATCGTCATCGGCACCTCGACCAACCCGGCGCGCCGCGCGCGGCTCAAGGAGTTCGGTGCCGACCTCGCGCTCGATTCGGGCGATCCGAAATGGCCCGACAAAGTGATGGAGGCGACCGACCGCAAGGGCGTCGACCTGATCGTCGACCAGATCTCGGCGAGCGTCGCCAACCAGAACCTCGCCGCCTGCAAGGTGCTCGGCCGCATCGTCAATGTCGGCCGGCTCGGCGGCATGAAGGGCGAGTTCGACTACGACCTGCACGCCTTGAAGCGCATCGACTACATCGGCGTCACCTTCCGCACCCGCTCGCCCGAGGAGGTGCGCGAGATCGTCCGCCTGATGCGCGCGGATCTGTGGCCCGCGCTCGAAGCCGGCAAGCTCACCATGCCGATCGACAAGACCTTCCCGCTCGACAAGGCCGCGGACGCGCTCGCGATGATGCGGGCGAATGCGCATTTCGGGAAGATCGTGCTGACGATGGATTGATCGGCGCGAACGGCTACGCGCCGGCGCCGCGGACGAGGTCGATCAGCGCGAGCGGATCGCCGGGCTCCGCATTGCCGCGCCAGGCGACATGCTGGTCGGGGCGCACCAGCACGAGCTTGTGGGCGCAGGGCGGCTGCGCCATCGCGGGATCGACATCGATGAGCCGCAGCGGCACGCGGCGCTTCTCCGCGGCGGCGACGAGATCCGCGACCGGCGCCGCCGGATCGGTGCGGATCAGCGAAAAATCCGGCCCGAGGGCGTCGTAGAGCGAGCGCTGGCCGTCGAGCCAAACGTGCGGCATGCGGCAGCCCGGCACGGTCGAGGGCGTGAATTCGTGCATCGTGTAGGGCGGCGCCGCCTCCCCGTCATAGGCGATGATCGGCGAGCCGGCATAGAAGTAGCCGAAGTTGAGCCCGCCGCAGCACTGCTGCTCGATGTCGAGCGCGTGCGCTTCCGCGCCGACGCGGGCGCGGGCCGCGTCGCCGGCCCGGCCCTCGGCCTCGATCTCGGCCGTGATGCCGCGCCGCTGCGCGATGATGCGCTGGGCGATGTCGGCGATGATGCGCGAGGCCTGGTCGGTGATCGGCCGCCGCTCGGCGTCATAGGCGGCGAGGATGCCCGGCGGCGCCCAGCCGCGCAGCGTCGCGGCGACCATCCAGGCGAGGTCCGCCGCATCCGCAATGCCGGCATTCATCCCGTAGCCGCCATGCGGGATCCACAGATGGGCGGCATCGCCGCAGATGAGCACGCGGCGGTCGCGGAACTTGTCGGCGACGAGGCGGCGGCCGACCCAGTCCTCCTTGGACATGACCTCGTAGTGGAAATCCGGCCCGACGCCGAGGATCGCGCGGATCGCCCAGTCGCGATCGACCGATTCGAAATCGGGCTCGTCGCGATAGAGGAAATTGTGAATCAGCCACTGCTCCTTGCCGTCGATCGCGAGCAGCGCGCCGCAGCGGCGCGGGTTGAGCGAGTAGTTGAGCCAGGCGGGCTTGCCGCTCATGCGGCCGAGCAGTTCCGGGGCGCGGATGCGGGTCGACTGCACCCGCTGGATCACGGGCGTGCCGTCGAGCGTCGCGCCGATGCCTTTGCGTACCATCGAGCGCGCGCCGTCGCAGCCGACGAGATAGCGGGCGGAGATTTGCGATCGCGTGCCGTCGTCGAGATCGCGCGCCGTGGCGGTCACGCTGTCGGCGGTCTGGGCAAAATCCTCGACCATCGTGCGGTTGAGGAGACGGATGCGCGGATGCGCCGCCGCATGCGCCGAGAGGACGGGCTCGAAGAAGATCTGGTTGACCCGGTGCGCATGCTCGGGCGTCGGCCACCAGGTGTCGGCGCCGACCACGTCGGGCCGCCGGCGCTCGCCGCGCGACGGGAGGGTGACGCGCGCAAGCTCGATCCCGGTCGCAGTCGTGCGCGACACGATGTCGTTGGGAAAATCCGCCGGCAGGCCGAGCTCGCGCAGGGTGTCGGAGAGGCCGAGGCGGCGGAAGATCTCCATCGACCGCGCCGAGATCTGCCCGCATTTGACGCTCGGCGGCTCGTGCGCATGGCGGGTCTCGGCGATCGCGACATCGACGCCGCGCCACGCGAGGTCGAGCGCGAGCGTAAGGCCGACCGGCCCGGCGCCGACGATCGCGACTTGTGTTTCGATATGGCGCGGCGGCGTGAGGGATTGCGGCATGCGGCGTCGCTCGTCAGTATCTTGTGAGTAAAGCGTAAGGACGCCTTGCCGGCGAGGTCAAGCCAGGGATCGTGACCGGCAACAATGAGGCCCCGATGAGCACGCAGATCAAGCGCCTCTCACCCGCTGCGTGGCGGCGCGCCGCCACGGCGCTCGTTGCTTGTCTGGCGACCGCGCCGGCACACGCCGACGAACAGAGATTCGCGCTTTGTCATGCAGGCCTGATAACGCTCGCGCCCTTCGCGCAGCACATCGAAAAACTGCGCACGCTCGATCGCTACAGCAGGGAGCAGATCGACGAGCTCATCGCCCGCAACCGCAAGGGCGGCCCGGAGTTCTTCTCCTCCCAGATCGTCCTCAAGGAGGAGCCGTCCGGGTCCGGGACCTACGACCTGCGCATGGTGCACGGCCTCGCAGATGCAGCGAGCTACCGCAACGTGACGGCCTGGACCTGCAACGCGCCCGAGGACTACCCGATCGTCTATTTCGTCGGCTTCCGCGTGCGCAGGATCGAGGACAACACGATCTACGTCTCGCGCGAAAAGGACGTCGTCAACGTGATCTCGCTGCATGAGCTCGATGACAAGCTCGACCGGCCGCTCGCCGTGAAGCTCGAGGAGAGTAAGAAGCGGCTGTGCGATGACGTCAACAAGCGGTGCAATGCAGACATTTTCTACGACAACGACTATTGAGCGCTCTGTCCTGGGCCAGCAACTGCTTCATTTTCGACGCATTATTGCCCGAAGCCGACGCCGCATCGGGGGCGCCCGGGAACCGAGCGGAAGCCGTTTTGTTCTAGATTTGGGACGCTAGAATTGGGGCTGGCGACGATCCCCGCGCCGTAAAATTCGGACATCCACATGACCGGGACATCCTCCTCCGCCCGCCGGCTGCGCTCGAAGCTTTGGTTCGACAATCCGGACAATCCGGGCATGACGGCGCTCTATCTCGAGCGCTACCTCAATTTCGGCTTGACGCCTGCGGAACTGCGCTCCGGCAAGCCGATCATCGGCATCGCGCAGACCGGTTCCGACCTCTCGCCCTGCAATCGCCATCACCTCGAGCTGGCGCACCGCGTGCGCGAAGGCATCCGCTCGGCGGGCGGCGTCGCGCTCGAGTTTCCGTGCCACCCGATCCAGGAGACCGGCAAGCGCCCGACCGCGGCGCTCGACCGCAACCTTGCGTATCTGAGCCTCGTCGAGGTGCTGTTCGGCTATCCGCTCGACGGCGTCGTGCTCACCACCGGCTGCGACAAGACCACGCCGGCGTGCATCATGGCGGCCGCGACCGTGAACATTCCGGCGATCGTGCTCTCGGTCGGCCCCATGCTCAACGGCTGGTGGAAGGGCGAGCGCGCGGGCTCCGGCACCGCGATCTGGGCGGCGCGCCAGGAGATGGCCGCCGGCCGCATCACGGCGGACGAGTTCCTCGACATCGCGGCCGCGACCGCGCCGTCGACCGGCCATTGCAACACCATGGGCACGGCCTCGACCATGAACGCGCTCGCGGAAGCGCTCGGCATGTCGCTGCCCGGCTGCGCCGCGATCCCGGCGCCCTATCGCGAGCGCGGGCAGATCGCCTACGCGACCGGCGTGCGCGCGGTCGAGATCGTGAACGAGGATCTGAAGCCGTCCGACATCCTCACCCGCAAGGCGTTCGAGAATGCGATCGTCGCCTGCTCGGCGATCGGCGGCTCGACCAATGCGCCGATCCACATCAACGCGATCGCGCGCCACATGGGCGTGAGCGTGACGATGCAGGACTGGGAGAAGCTCGGGCTCGCGGTGCCGCTCCTCGTCAACATGCAGCCGGCGGGAAAATATCTCGGCGAGGATTACTTCCGCGCCGGCGGCCTGCCGGCCGTCATGCACGAGCTGCTCGAGCACAAGCTCATCCATGGCGATGCCATCACGGTCAACGGCAAGACCATGGGGGAAAATGTCGCGAAGGCCGTCGCGACCAACTCCGACGTCATCCGCACGGTCGAGCAGCCGCTCGTCAAGGACGCGGGGTTCAAGGTGCTGACCGGCACGCTGTTCGATTCGGCGATCATGAAGATGAGCGTGATCTCGAAGGAGTTTCGCGACCGCTATCTGTCGGACCCGAAGAACCCGAACGCGTTCGAGGGCCGCGCCGTCGTGTTCGAGGGGCCGGAGGATTATCACCACCGCATCGAGGATCCGGCGCTCGGCATCGACGAGCGCACCGTCCTGGTGATCCGCGGCGTCGGGCCGATCGGCTATCCGGGCTCGGCCGAGGTCGTCAACATGCAGCCGCCGGCGGCGCTGATCAAAAAGGGCGTGACGTCGTTGCCCTGCATCGGCGACGGCCGCCAGTCGGGCACATCGGGCTCGCCGTCGATCCTCAATGCCTCGCCCGAGGCCGCCGCGAACGGCGGGCTTGCGCTGGTCCAGACCGGCGACCGCATCCGCATCGATCTCAACAAGGGAACGGCCGACATCGTCATCCCGGCCGAGGAGCTCAAGCGCCGGCGCGACGCACTCATGAAGCAGGGCGGCTTCCACTTCGCCGCGAGCCAGACGCCCTGGCAGGAGATCCAGCGCGGCATGGTCGAGCAGCTCGCCGACGGCATGGTGCTCACCCCCGCCGTGAAGTATCAGCGCGTCGCGCAGAAGAGCGTGCCGCGGGATAATCATTGAACAATCGCTTCCCCTCCGTCATGCCCGCGCTTGTCCCGGGCATCCCGCTTAGGAACGCACCGTCGGTGCCCGTCTAAGCGAGATGGCCGGGACAAGCCCGGACATGACGAGAAACCCACCAAGAGGATTTTCCCCATGACCAACCGCCTGAAGGGCAAGATCGCCGTCACCACCGCGGCCGGCCAGGGCATCGGCCGCGCCATCGCGGAGGCCTTCATCGCGGAGGGCGCGACCGTGATCGCGAGCGACCTCGACGACAGCAAGCTCAAGGGCCTCGGCGCCAAGCAGAGCGTGAAGCTCGACGTGCGCTCGACCGCGGCGGTCGACGCGCTGGCGCAATCGGTCGTCAAGGAATTCGGCGCGCCGCACATCCTGATCAACTGCGCGGGCTTCGTGCACGACGGCAGCGTGCTGCACTGCTCGGAGGCCGACTGGGACTTCTCGTTCGACCTCAACGTCAAGGCGATGCATCGCACGATTCGCGCCTTCCTGCCCGCCATGCTCGAGGAAGGACGCGGCTCGATCATCAACATGTCCTCGACGGCCTCCTCGATCCGCGGCGTGCCCAACCGCTACGTCTATGGCGCCACCAAGGCTGCCGTGATCGGCCTCACCAAGGCGGTGGCGATCGACTTCATCCGGCAGGGCATCCGCTGCAACGCGATCTGCCCCGGCACCATCCAGTCGCCCTCGCTCGACGGCCGCATCGCGACGGCGTCGGAGCAGACCGGCAAGTCGCAGGCCGACGTGCGCCAGACCTTCGTCGACCGCCAACCGATGGGCCGCCTCGGCACCGCGCAGGAGGTCGCGAACCTCGTGCTCTTCCTCGCCTCGGACGAGTCGAGCTACGTCACGGGGCAAGCGCATCTGGTCGATGGCGGGATGGCGTTGTAGGCGTTTCGGCCACGACCGATCCTGGCTACCCTTGCGGGATGGATGAGCGACGCAAACAGCCGCCTCGGCCCGATCCCGCGGAGAGCCACGACAGCGCACCCTCGGGCAAGGCGATCGCCGTCCTGCTCGGCGCCTTGGCCGTCGCGCTTGTCGGCGGCTACTTCTTCTTGATGAAGCTCATCGACATGGGGCGCACCGAGGACTGCCTCATGTCTGGCCGCCGCGATTGCGTCGAGATCGACATGCCCGTGCGGCGCTAGCCATCAGACTTCGAATCGGAAATTCCGTCTATCGGCGCGCGCCCGCTTTTCGTGGCGCGCCCGCACGGGCCTCCTGGCGCTTGCGCGCGACCGCATGCGTGCGCAGGGCCCCGCACGAGGCGCATTTGTAGGTGCGCAAATCCTCGTGGCTGCACGCCGGATTGGGTTCGAGATGGGAGAGACTCGTCGGACCGCCGCAATGGGAACAGACCGGAAGCAGGAAAGGCTCGATCATTTGCATATTGGCCTCATGGCGATCATGGCCTCACGTGACGTCCCCCTCCTGGCCGATGGTCCATCGCACGGAATCCATCGGCCCACCGGCCATGCGAATC
>Ga0126371_10002610_pt1 | contig 15543 bp, 13 predicted proteins | sample PanSoiMetaPlot_4_FD_110145 | JGI IMG/M metagenome (GOLD analysis project Ga0126371, IMG submission 110145) | Tropical forest soil microbial communities from Panama - MetaG Plot_4 | ecosystem: Environmental > Terrestrial > Soil > Tropical forest > Bulk soil | place: Panama | collected 2016-02-17 | reverse complement strand
TGGACGCCAAGTACATCGGCGAGGAACACTACAGCGTCGCCCGCGAAGTGCAGCGGATCCTCCAGCGGTACAAGGAGCTGCAAGACATCATCGCGATCCTCGGTATCGACGAGCTGTCCGAGGAGGACAAGGTCACTGTGCAGCGGGCCAGGAGAATCGAGCGGTTCCTGTCCCACCCGATGTATGTGGCCGAGCAGTTCACGGGCATTCCAGGGGCCTTCGTGCCGCTGGATGAGACCGTCTCTTCGTTCAAGGCCATCACGGAGGGCAAGTACGACCACGTTCCCGAGCAGGCGTTCTTCATGTGCGGGGGCATCGAGGACGTCGAGCGCAAGGCCAAGGAGCTGGACAAGTCGTGACTCTGCGGGTGATGCTCGTTGTCCCGGAAGGCCAGGTCTGGGCCGGCAACGCCGAGCGCTTGGTCGCCAAGACGCTCGACGGTGACATCGGCATCCTGACCGGCCACAGCCCGGTGATCGGCATACTTGCGCCCGGCAGCCTCGTGCAGATTCTGCCCGAGGGCGGCTCGTCGGGGTCAGGCTGGATTCAGGCCGCAGTGGGAGGCGGATTCCTGTCCGTGGCCGACGACAACATCTCGGTCCTCGCGAGGGAGGCTGTGCTCGGGGCCGACGTCGACACGGCGGCGGTGAGGTCCGAGCTCAGCTCGGCGGCCGCGGACGGCCAGGGCGACGATGAGAACAACGCCAGGGCGGCATATCTAACTGCCCAGCTCCGGGCGGCCGGCGAAGAGGCTTGAGCTTTGCTAGACGCCCAGCGACGAACACAGCTCCGGGCCGCCGGCCAGGAGGTCTGACCCTTTAGCGTGCCCCACCGGGCTTCCACAGCAGGTCGCCTGCCGGTTGGTTGGCGACCCTGGCGAGTATGAACAGCAGGTCGGACAGGCGGTTCAGGTACTTCGCCGTGAGCGGGTTCATCGTGTCGCCGTGCACCTGCAGCGCCGCCCACGCCGTCCGTTCGGCGCGCCGGACGATTGTCCGGCAGACGTGCAGCAGCGCACTGCCGGGCGATCCGCCAGGCAGGACGAAGCTGCGCAGGGTCGGCAGCGACTGGTTGTAGGTGTCGCAGGCCTGCTCGAGTCCGGCGATATAACTCTCATCGACGCGGAGCGGACGATATGCAGGGTCCGGCGTGACCGGGTTGCACAGGTCGGCACCGACGTCGAATAGCTCGTTCTGAATCTTGATCAAAAGCTCTTGAACCTGATCGGGCAGCCCGCCTGTCGTGAGGGCCACGCCGATGGCACTGTTCGCCTCATCGACGTCGGCATATGCGGCGAACCGCAGGTCAGTCTTGGGCGCGCGGCTGAAATCGCCAAGGGCTGACGTGCCATCGTCGCCCGTTTTGGTGTAGATCTGCGAGAGCACGACGGGCTTGTCGGTCCGGCGCTTGGGCATGAGCCCACCGTAGCGGGTCGCGCAGCGGGTTCCGTGCACCGGCGCGGCTTCCGTATTCCCAAAACGAGCACGATATGGCATCCTTAGACTACGTAGAGTAATCATCCTGCGGATGACTCCTGGGGTGATTCGCAGGGCCATCGCAGGCAGCGTCCCGGCGGTTTCGGGGGCCCGCCGGGTGCTGCCAATGGCCCAGAAACGCGCTCTCGGCAGGCCGAGTCGAGAGCGCGTCTTGCTGCTCTCTGGCGATCGATGGCGCACGGCGTATGAACGAGTAGGGTTTGCTCGTAAGTACGGATTGGGTCGGGAGTGGCCGTGTATGACTACATCATCGTCGGCGCAGGCAGCGCAGGGTGTGTGCTCGCGGCCCGGCTGACCGAGAACCCCTCGGTGAACGTGCTGCTGCTCGAAGCTGGCCCTCCGGATACCGCCGATGAAATCCACATCCCAGCGGCGGTGAACCTGCTCTTCCAGAGTGCGTACGACTGGGGTTTTCGTACGCTGCCGCAGGAGCGAGCGGCCGGTCAGAGCGTTTACTGGCCGCGAGGCCGGGTCGTTGGCGGATCCTCTTCGATCAACGCGATGATCTACATCCGCGGCAACAAGTACGACTACAACACCTGGCGCGATGAGCACGGCTGTGACGGTTGGGGCTATAACGACATATTGCCTTATTTCATCAGGGCAGAACGCAACTCTCGCGGTCCATCGTCCTACCATGGCGGATCGGGCCCGCTGTCGGTCGTAGACCCGTCGTTCAAGTCGCCTGCCGCATCCGCGTTCGTCGAATCGGCTGTGAACGCGGGCGCGGTCGCGAACCCCGACTTCAACGGCCAGCACCAGGACGGCGTGGGCTTTTACCAATTGACGCAGAAGGATGGGAGGCGCTGGTCGGCCGCCGATGCCTACCTGCACCCGGCTGAGGCCAGAAAGAACCTGACCGTGATCACCGACGCACTGGCGACGTCCGTCGTGATCGAGGGCGGCCGCGCGTCCGGGGTCAGGTATCTGCACCAGGGATCGAGTCACCTGGCTCGTGCTGACGGCGAGGTGATCCTGTCCGGTGGCGCGGTCAACAGCCCACAGCTGCTGATGCTGTCAGGCGTCGGTCCCGCCGATCACCTGCGCGAGCATGGCATCAGCGTGGTCGCGGACAGCCCAGGTGTGGGCGCGAACCTGTCCGACCACCCGATAGTCGCCGCGATCTGGGCAACGCCGAAGCTCCGCGGCCTCGCGGAGATGGCCGGGCCGGCCAACTTGCTCCGGTGGCGGATTAGGCACTCCGGTCCGTATACGACCAACGTCGCCCAGTCGGGCGGTTTCGCGCGGACCGAGGCCGGCCTGCCGGCCCCGGACATCCAGTGGCACGTCCTGCCCGTGCCATTCCGCAACGGTGGCCTGGCGGACCCAGCGGATCGCGGCATGTCCGTTCTGGTGACCCTGGTCGACGTGCGCAGCCGCGGCCGGATCATGCTGCGCAGCGCCGATCCGCGGCACAAGCCGCTGATCGATCCCGGCTACCTGGCAGATCCCGCTGACCTTGAGGCGATGGTCAGGGGAGTGACGATGGTCAGGGAAATCGCCGCGACCAAGCCGCTGCGAAAGATGGTGGCCGCCGAAGAGGCGCCTGGGTCAGATCTGCGCACCGACGCCGATATTCGCGACTTTGTGCGGCGAGACGTGACCACGGTCTACCACCCGGTCGGCACCTGCTCGATGAGCGGCGACGCCCGGGTCGATGCAAGCAGGCTGGCCAGCGTGGTTGACACAGAACTGCGAGTTCGCGGCGTCGACGGACTGCGCGTTGTCGACGCCTCAGTCATGCCGACAGTGCCCCGCGGCAATACCAATGCGCCCGTGATCGCGGTCGCCGAACGAGCCGCCGACATCATCTCAGGCCGAGCGCCGCTCGCAGCGCTCGAGCCCGCCGATCTGGCCTTGGCCGCCACCTAGCGGGGTCGGGCGCCGTGTTGTCGAGGCTGCAGCGGCCGCGCGTGGCGCTTGCCGCGATCATGATCGCGATCCTTGCCGCTGGGTGCGCGGCCGCAGGGCAGGGGCCAGGCACCAGGACCGCGCTTGGCCAGACGGATGCCGGGGTGATCGGCGAGTACATGCCGGCCACCATGTCGCAGATCGCCGATGGAACCGACTTCGAGCAGACCATCAGCACGCTGGAAAGGGAGTTGTTCGAAGACTGCATCAAGAGTCTCGGCTTCGGGCCGCAGGCGCAGGCGTACGCCTACCGGAATCTCAACCTGATTCCGTTCGTGGCGCTGAGCGGTTACACGCAGAACCAGCAGGCTTCGGTCGGCTTGGTGAGCTTGCAATCCCTCACGCAGTCGGGAATGCTCGCCCCGCTGTACATGATGACTCGTCCGGCGAACACCGCTGCCATATCGGCCGCGGAGCAACGGGCGTTGCGGGCGGACCAGTGGCGCTGCTGGTCCAAGTCCACCGAGGCGACCAGGGAGCTTTCCAGGCAGGGCGCGGCCCTCGGCCGGCAGTGGTATACGGCCGAAGTCCACCTGATGAACAGCGCCAGGGTCCGGGCGGCGACCAAGACGTTCAAGTCGTGCGTCGTGCACTCGGGAGCGCCGCGGACGGCGTCGGAATCGCTCGGCCAGTTCCTCAACTGGCTCAGAGCCGAGGTGAACCGCGGTGAGTTTCGCTCGAGCGCCGTCGCCATGCAGCCCTCTGTGCAGCCGAGGAGGCAGCTCGACGCGCACTGGACGCGAATATTCACCAAGTGCGGCGGACCGCTTGTGCTGCTCATGCAGCGGCTCTTGCCAGGCGCGCAGCAGGTCTTTCTCCAAGCGCACTTCGGCCAGCTCACCGCGCTCGAGAAGGCGGCGGCCAGAACTCTGACGACGCTCGAGCATCTCACGGAACGACAGTTCTGACTGGGCACTGTTGATGCCCATGGCCACAGCACCGGCTCGGCCTGCGCGCGGGCAATGTGGCCGGCAGGACTGCAACCAAATGACCTGGTTGTGAGTCGAATTGTTGTCATTGATAAGCCTCAACCGGCGCTGACGGGCTATACGCTGCTTTCACCGCGTTGCGCCTGATTCGCTTGTAACCTCCGCCGTCCTCGCGTCGGCCGGGGAACTGAAGGGCGGGGATGCTGGATGGCGCTCATGAGCAACGGTGACCTGGAGTCGGTGCCGGACGATGTTCCGCCGTCGGAGGGCGAGGACACAGGCGTCGATGACAGGCGCACCTGGGTGCTGCCTGGTCTCGGCCGGCGCGTTGGCCGGAGGCTGCCTGGATCGCCCCAGCGGCGGTCATATGCGCTGCCAGTTCTGGTCGTTCTCGCATTGCTGCTTGGAGTGGCAGCCGGCATCGTGGCACGCGGATTCATCTCCCCGGCGCAGGTGGCGGCGAACGCCAAGGCCCCGAAAGCGTCGTTGATCACGCAGCGGGTGCGGTTCGGCGTGCTCGCGGTTCCGGTGAACATGCGGGCGAATGTCAGCAACGGCAATCCGCTGCAGATAGCCCCGCCAAGTGACCTGGGGGGTTCGCTGGCCATCGTGACTTCGATCAACGTGCATCCCGGGCAGCATGTGGGCCAGGGAACGCTGCTGCTGACGGTCGCGGAGCGACCGGTCTTCGTTTTCGGCGGAAAGATTCCGGTGTTCCGTGCGATGACGCCAGGGATTAAGGGCGCCGACGTCAAGGAGCTTCAGGTCGGCCTGCAGGCCGCTGGGTACTCGACCGGCGCTGACGCGTCAGGGACATACGGGCCAGGCACGGCCGCCGCGGTGAAGGCGCTGTACAAGGCCAACGGCGTGAGCCCGATGATCTCCGGATCGCGCAGCGGGCTGAAGCAGCTGAGGAGTCAGGTCGGGGTGGCGAAAATTTCACTCTCGAAGGCGCAGGCGAAGCTGGCGGCCGATGAGCAGTCGCACCAGAAGCAATCTGTGCTCAAGGCCGACAGGGCGGCGGTAGCCGCAGCGCAGCGTGGTCTGGCAGCTGCCGAGCGGGCGGTCGCGAGGGCGCGGAAGCTGATAGGCGCGGAGATCCCCATGGGCGAGGTCGTGTTCGTGCCGCACCTCCCGGCGAGGGTGCTGTCGGTGGACGCGCTCGGTTCGACCGTTGGCTCGGGGTCAGGGCGTCGGGGAAATTCAGGCAGCTCCGCGGTGCAGCTCGGGTCCGGCAAGGTGACGATGTCCGGGTTCGCGAGCATCGTCGACACGCGCCTGCTGAAGCCAGGGATGACCGGCACGGCGATCTCCGACATCTCGGGCTCGCGGTTCGGAATCCGGGTCTCGTCGGTCAAAGGGCCCCGCGTGACGTTCGTGCCGACTGGCAAGATGCCGTCCAGGGTTGTGGGCCAGAACGTGCAGGTCAGCATCACAGCATCGAGAGTGCGCAGCCTGATCGTGCCGGTCGCCGCGGTGAGCACCGCCGGATCTGGCCAGCCGTACGTGACGGTCGCGCGCGGTCACGGGCGTACGGCGACGGTTACCGTTCGGCTGGGGATCTCCAGCGGGGGGTTGCAGGCGCTGGCCCCACTCCATCCTGGCGCCCTGCATCCCGGCGACCTCGTCGTGCTCGGCATCGGCTCCCCGGCGTCGACCAGGGCGGGCCGCAAGGCAGGGGTCTTCGTCGGCGGGTCCGGCTGATGTGGCGAAGAGCCCGAGCTTCCAACGGGTCGTCTGGTCAGTTGGCCGGGGAGCCCGCATGCGAGATGGAGCTGATCGACGCGGCAGTGACCTATCCGGGCCCCGTGCCAGTGCGGGCGCTGCGCCCAGTGTCCGTCACGTTCGGCGCCGGCGAGATGGTTGCCGTGGTCGGCCGATCCGGTTCGGGTAAGTCGACTCTGCTCAACGTGCTCGGCCTGCTCGACCGGCCGACGCAAGGCAGGTATCTGGTCCGCGGGGTCGACACGTCCCTGCTTGGCGAGGCGGGCATGACGTCGCTGCGCGCGCGCGAGTTCGGGTTCGTCTTCCAGACGTTCCACCTGCTCGCTGACCGGACCGCGGCGGAGAACACGGAACTCGGCCTGCTGTACCGGTCGATGGGGCTCTGGGAGCGGCGCGCGGCCGCCTGCGATGCGCTTGAACGGGTCGGACTCGGGCATCGGCTTACGGCCTTGCCCGGCACGCTGTCGGGCGGCGAGAGCCAGCGGGTAGCGATCGCGCGAGCGCTGGCGCAGCGGCCGCGGGTGCTGTTGTGCGATGAGCCGACGGGAAACCTGGACAGGCGAAATGCCGACGTGGTGATCGACCTGCTGGCCGGCCTGGCCAGCGAAGGGCTCACGGTGGTCGTGGTCACCCACGACACGCAGATAGCAGAGTCGGTACCGCGATGCCTTGACATCGACGACGGCGAGGTCACCGAGCGGGAGCCTGCTGGCCAGGAGGCCGGACTGTGAGCAGGCGCGCCGACCCCGGGCGGCGTCGGCGAGGGAAAGGCGGCTGGTTCAAGAGACGCAGGATCTCGGCCCTGGCGCTCGCGCAGATCGGCGTGCCGCCGAGCCGCCTGACGGTCAGGGACGCTCGGCGCGAGGCGTTGCTCGCGGTGACACGGGCACCGCTGCGGACCGTCCTGACTTCGATGGGGACTGTGCTCGCGGTCGGCACGGCGATCGCGACGATCGGGCTGTCAAGCTCTGCGGCGGGGGCGGTGTCGGGCACGTTCGACGCGCTGCGGGCGACGATCGTCACGTTCTCGAATAACAACCGCTTCCTGCGGCCGCCTGACCTGACCGACAAGGCGGAGAAACCGCTTAACCGGCTGAACGGCGTCGTCCGGGCCGGGCTGATCTGGAACCTGGGCAGCCCAGGCCACCTGTTCCAGATCGGGAGGACCGTGCCGCAGCCTGGCCAGCCACAGATCGGCTTGCCCGTCATCGCCGCCTCTGTCGGCGGCCTGGCGACTATCGGCGCCAGGGTGTACACAGGCCGACTCTATGACGCCGGAATGGATCACCGCGGCTACCATGTCGCGCTGCTCGGCGCGACGGCAGCCCGCCAGCTCGGGATCACGGGGGTGGGGGAGTCGCCGGCGATCTTCATCGGCCAGGTCCCATTCACGGTGATCGGAATCGTCGACCGAGCACCGCTGGATCCCGGCGCGCTGCTCGGGGTGATCGTTCCGCCTGGCGCGGCCGCAGCGGTCGCCGGCCCGTTCGGCGCGTACGGATTCCGGCAGATCATGGTAAGAACCGTGCCTGGCGCGGCACAGCTCATTGGCAGGCAGGGCCGGTTCGCGATCGACCCGCTGCACCCGAGCGAGATCTCCGCGTCCGTTCCGACGGATCCGAGCCGGCTTCGTCAGTCCGTCAGCTCATCGTTGACGTCGCTGCTCCTGGCGATCGCGCTGATCGCGCTCGGCGTCGGCGTGGTCGCGATCGCGAACACCACCTTGCTGTCGGTCATCCAGCGACGGGCGGAAATCGGTCTGCGCAGGTCGGTGGGGGCGGCGCCCCGCCACATCGCGGTGATGGTCGTTTCTGAGGCAGTTCTGACCGGGGCAATCGGCGGGCTGATAGGCACTAGCGTCGGCGTGCTCGTGATCTCGGCCGTCTGCGCGAGCCACGGCTGGGCGCCCGTGCTCGACCCGAGGCTGCTCGTTGCCGCGCCAGCCGCCGGCGCAGTCGCTGGCCTGCTCGCTGGCCTGTACCCGGCGTGGCGCGCAAGCCGAGTCTCGCCGATCAGCGCGCTCCAGCGGTGAGGCGCTGGTTGAGCGGTGAGGGCGCTACTCGGCCGGTGAGCCGCTACTCGTAACGCTTGCCGTGCAGAAGCGTGACGAGGGACATGATCGACTTCATGTCCTTGTCTGACCTGGTGAAAGTGGTCAGGTTCGTCATCGGCTTCATCCGCTGCCTCGTGATCGACTGTGGCCTCGAGAACTCGCGCAGCCCATCGGCACCGTGAATCCGCCCGAAGCCTGACTCGCCGACGCCGCCAAACGGCAGTGCGGGCACGCTCAGCACCGTCAGCGCGGAGTTGACCGACGCCATCCCGGTGCGCAGCGCGCGGGCCGCGCGCATCCCGGCCCGCCGGTTCCTGGTGAACACACTGCCGCCGAGTCCATACCGGCTCGCGTTGGCCAGGCGGACGCCCTCTGCAAGGTTCGCGACCGGCTTGACCGTTATCGTCGGGCCGAACGTCTCGTCGGTCACCGCGCTGCTCGACTCTGGGACGTCTGCGAGTATCACCGGGCCGACATAAGGCTTGCGGATGCTGCCCAGGCCGCCGACGACGGCGCGGCCGCCGCACGCCATCGCGTCGGCGATGTGCTGCTCGATCACCTCGAGCTGGCTCGGCATCGTCATGGGCCCGTAGTCCGCCTCGCGGTCGTCGCCAGGCCTGAGCCCGCTGACCCGGTCTGCCAGCTTCTCGATGAACGTGTGGTAGACGTCCTGCACGACGTAGATGCGTTCGACGCCGACGCAGGTCTGGCCGGCGTTGGACAGCGCGCCCCAGACCGCCGCGTCGGCCGCGGCGTCCAGGTTGGCGTCCGCCGCGACCAGCATGGCGTCCTTGCCGCCGCACTCCGCGACCATCGGGGTGAGGTTCTCGGCGCACGCGGCCATGACCTTCTTCGCGGTCCTGGTCGACCCGGTGAAGGCGATCTTGTCGACGCCGCTGCGAGCGAGATAGCCGCCGGTCTCGCCGAAGCCGGTAATCAGCTGCAGGACCGGCTGCTCTGGCACGACCTCGGCGAACGAGCTGACCAGCCAGCCGCCCACAGCGGGAGTGAACTCGCTCGGCTTGTACACGACTGCGTTGCCGGCCGCGAGCGCGTACGCGATCGACCCGATCGGAGTGAACACCGGGTAGTTCCACGGCCCGATCACGCCCACGACGCCAAGCGGGTGGTACTGCACGGTCGAGACGTGGTTGAACGCCACGAGGCCGCTGCGCACCTTCTGCGGGCGGAGCACCTTCTCCGCGTGTTTGGCGGCCCAGTCGATATGCACGATCGCGAGAACGATCTCCAGCTGGGCGTCAGCGAGTGGCTTGCCGGTCTCGGCATGCACGACCTCGGCCAGCCGCATGATGTACCTGGTCAGGTAGGACTTCCAGGTAAGCAGCTTGGTCTGGCGCTCCTTCCAGCTCAGGCCGGACCACCACGCCGCTGCCTGGCGCGCTCTGTCGACGGTCTCGTTGACCTGGTCCTCGCCGAAGATCGGGAAGGTGCCGACTGGCTCGTCGGTGGCCGGGTTCAGCGAGTCAAAGGTCTTCACCAGGCCGGACTGAGCGGGCTTGCGCGTCGTCGTTACCATCGCCTCACGCACCGTCCTTCACGCGACTTCACGATTCGTCGTCAGCCAGTAAATCACTGCGTGACGGGCGGAAGATACCGTTGAGTAGGCGACCGGAAGGTGATTGAAGGGGTGGCGATGGCCGAGCCAGCCGCCGGCCATGGCGCACTACCGGCGCAACCCGGCGCTGACCGCGAGTGGCTGGCCGCCGCCATTGCCCTTTCCGAGCGGTGCCCGCCGTCGCGAACGGCGTTCTCGGTAGGCGCGCTGCTTGTCGACGCATCCGGGCAGGTGCTCGCGACGGGTTACTCGCGCGAGACCAGTCCAGGCGACCATGCCGAAGAGATCGCGCTGCGCCGCGCCGCCCGCGCTGAACCGGCCGAGGGGACATTGGCTGAGGCGACATTGGCAGAAGCGACGCTTTACAGCTCGCTCGAGCCGTGCCTGCACAGGAAGTCCCGGCCAACCCCCTGCTCGGAGCTGATTGCAGCGGCCGGTGTGCGCCGGGTTGTCATCGCATGGCGCGAGCCGCCGCTGTTCGTCCAGGGCGGCGGAGCGCTCTGGCTCGCGTCCCGCGGCATCACCGTGGTCGAGTTGCCAGAGCTCGCACCGGCTGCGATGGCAGTCAACAAGCACCTGTTGAGCCTCTGACTTTCCTCGGGCGTGGATGGCGAATGCGGCCGGTCTAGCCCGCGGTCCTCAGACGCGAATGTCTTTGACTGACGCAAGTATCAGCAGCTTGATCATTGAAAGCGAATATAACAGCGAGCAACGGTAAGAATGTCAGAGGCACTCGCTAACATAGTCGAAGGCAAATGGCGACTGGAGCGCGAGGGAGGTGGACCGGATGGCCAATCTGGCAGAGGGAGAAGGGCACGATGATGCTGACCGTCCCGAGGCCGTCGCGGGTCCTGACTTCGCCACGGCTGGCGGGTTGTCGTGGTCCTGGGAGTTGAACCTGGCTTCGGTTCTTGATGCTGTCACCGGCGTGGCTCCCTGGCTCCGCGATGCCGAAGCCGCCGACGCTTCCTCCGCGGCCCACTCGCCCGCCGATTCCTCTGACGCGGCCCACTCGCCCGCCGATTCGTCCTCCGGCGACCCCACCTCCACCGGCTCGACCGCGCCATCCAAGGGCACTCCGCAGCCAGGCGCGGGTGACATGGAGGCCGATGAGGCCGCGTATCAAGAAGCGCTTGCGGCGGGCCGCGCGCGAGAGGTCCCGCTGGATCTGGTCGCCGGGCGCGTGGCGGAGTCCTTGCCGGTCGGCCCGGACTTGGCGGGCTGGCTGGCGCTCGCGCGGGCTGCGGATCTTGAGGACGGGGCGCTGGCTGGGGTGGCAGCATCGTTCAGGCGGCTGGCGTCGTGGGCAGCGGCGGGGGAGCTTGCCGCCGTGGCACAGATCGCCTCGCGTTCGGCCCGGGCTGACCGACGCGCGTCGGTTGACAAGGCCGGGCGGCCGGACCGGGTGACTTCTGATGCGGCCGGGCAGGTCGCACTTGCGTTGGCGATGTCGCATGACGGGGCGACGGATTTGGCGGATCTCGCTGTGGTGCTGACATGGCGGCTGATCGCTACCGGCGCTGCCCTGGCCGCCGGGGAGATCGATCTGCCGCGAGCGCGGATGATCGCCCGGATGACGAGCGCACTGAGCGACGCGGATGCTAGGAAGGTCGAAGCGGCGGTGCTTGGCCGGGCCGGCTGGCAGACCCTGGGCCAGCTCCACGCGGCGGTGCGCCGGGCCGTGATCAAGGTCGACCCGCAGGGCGCCGAACGACGTCGGCAACGCGCTGAGCGCAACGCGCAGGTGGCGTTCTACCCCGAGGACGAGGGAACGGCAACGCTTGCCGGCTACAGCCTGCCCGGGGTCCAGGCTGCCGCCGCGATGGCGAGAATCACCGCGCTAGCCAAGGCGCTGCAGGCCGCTGGCGCTGCCGGCCAGATCGACTTGGTTCGCGCGCAGGTGTTCCTAGGCCTTCTGCTCGGCACCTTGCCATACATCCCGCCCACGCCTGGCGCTCCAGCCGACGACCCGCCGCCATCTGACGCTGGCCCGCCAGATGACGCGGGCGCGCCAGATGACGCGGGCCCGCCATCTGACGACGGCTCACCTGCTGACGAAGCCCCGGCAGGTGCCGAGCGGCCGTCTGCCGATGACCGGCCGCCTGCCGATGACCGGCCGTGTGCCGATGACCGGCTGTCCGGCGCGGCGCTGTCTGGGGTGCAGCTGCCGGTCGGCACGGGTGGCCTGCTGAATCTCACGCTGTCGCTCGCGACGCTGGCCGCCATCTCGCCCGAGCCTGGGCAGCTGTCCCGGCTGGGCGTGATCACAGCGGAGCAGGCCGTCGAACTCGCTCGGGTTGCGGCAGCGCACTCGGCAACCCGGTGGAGGGCCGTCGTCACCGACGGGCGAGACCGGGCCATCGCCGTGGCCCACATTCCGCGATCTCGACGGCAGTCAGCCGACGGTTCCTTGAGCGCCGGGCTCATCGGGCGGGTCACTCTCATCGCGCGAGCCGGGCAAGCCACGCGAGAGTGCGACCGCTCGCCGCCTGGTTGCACCGCCGAACCCAGACTGGCGGAAATCGTCAAGCTGGCCGGCGCCGCGGCCGCTCGGGCGGCCGCGGAGGCCGAGCGGCGGGACAGGCGCGACCAGCGGGCCGGAGGATGCGCGCACGACCTGGCATCGGCCGCATACCGGCCACCGCCTCGCGTCGGCGAGTTCGTGATCGCGCGCGACCGGACGTGCCGGTTCCGCAGCTGTCGACGCCCGGCAGAGCAGTGCGACCTCGACCACGTGATCCCGTACCACGAGGGCGGCCTGACCTGCGCCTGCAACATTGGCGGCCAGTGCCGTCTGCATCATCAACTCAAGCAGCATCCCGGCTGGAAGCTCACCGAGCCAACGCCCGGCGTCTTTCGCTGGACCACTCCGGTCGGCCGCACATACGTCACTAGGCCCGACACTTACTCCGCCTAGATGGCATGGACGCTGGTCACGCCTGGATCTATGATGAAGCCGCCCGAAAGAGGATGGGAAAGTGATCATTCTCGTCACTATCGGCGGCATGCTGGCGCTAGCAGTCGTCTTGGGCGTCGTCGGTGAAATGCGAAACCGTGGGTCAGGACGCCTGCAGCAAAGCAAGATCGACGCCGAGAGCGACCACCGCGTCGGCGAGTACCTGCCGCCACCGAACGATGGACGCCCCCCGCACTAGTCTTTTGCGCCGCTGCGTGCTGGATCAGCTGGCTCAGCAGAGGCACCATCGGTCACTGCTGGGTAAGAATGTGTAACTAATTCCAATCCGGCTCCAGTCGGCCGGAGCTACGCGGTCGACCCCGACTCCTATTGCTGAGGCGCCCGAAAGTCTCAGGCTGGCGCGCTACCTAGGCTGGATCGCTCTCAACCAGGAGCAGGGCCTTCTCCATCGCGTCCCAGGCCTGTGCGACGTCTGGGCGCCTGCCGAGGCCGCACGCCGCCGCCACGTCGGCCTCGCGACCGAGCCTGTCCTCGATCATCCTCAGCAGAGCCACCTGCTTGTCGCTCGAGAGGCTCTCGTGGATGCACCCGGCGACGAAGCGGACCGAGTCAGGGATGTCGAGCCTGCTGAGCGGCTCGTAGAAGGCCGGGTCGAAGGAGGGCGGCTCTTCCGCCGCAGCGAACGGCATATGGATGAACTCCAGCGGCCTGCCTGACGGCCAGGCCGCAGCGATCTCGTTGGCGACGAGTACCGCGGGCGTGATATCGCGCATTTTCGCCAGCGACTTGTGGTTGAGGTCGCCAAGGCACAGGTGGACGCCGAACCTGGTGCCTTCCTGTACGGCCGCGGGCAGCTGGACAGTCAGGCCCGCGACGTGCCGTGCCGTGCCCGCGGCCGCCTCGTCGTCGCCGCTGGCGACCGCGATCAGCGCGGCCGGGGTCTCGAGCTGGATTACGACGTCACCGCCTGCGGCTGCGATCTTGTTGACCTGGCTGATCGTGGCGTCAAGAGACGGCTGGTAGTAGCGCGGGTCGAAGCCAGACTCGAATCCGAACGCGTCGACCGCCAGGTCGAGCTGGCCGGGGACGCCGACCTGGAATGGAAGATCCGGACGGCCGTGCTTCGCCCGCAGTTCGAGGAATGTCGGGTAGCTCTCAGCGAACGCCTGCTCGTACGGCAGGCAGGCCTCCAAGTTCGCGGCGTCCAGCGTCGCGCCTTCATGCAGGCGGTACTGGGGGACGTCCTCATAACTGGAGAAGTCGGCGCGTCCCACGGGAGTCAGTTCGACATCAGGGTTGTCAGCCAGGTTGCGTATACACGCGCCGATCCACCAAGCGCGAGGACCTGTCTCGCCATCGGACAGGGTGAGGAGATAGGGGGCGAGCCTGTTAAGCGCGGCCTCCATCGCGTCCGCCGCGTTCGCTCCGGGAATTGACCCGACCAGATGCGCACGACGAGCCATCGCCTTACCTCCTGACTGCGCACGTCACAGCCACGGGCGGGCGCTCGGAGTCTGCGCGTGCTTCGCCGGAACCGAGTGTGGCACACGGTCAGATTGCGAGTGCCGAAATCAAGCGGAGCCGAGATCAGCCAGCTCGCGCTCGATCGCGGCGGCCATGTCGCGGGCGAGGGAATGACGGGGGTCGTCGGGCGCGCCGGCCAGGTTGATCACGACCAAGGTGGCGGCCGCCCTGGCGGCTGCGCCTGCGAGCTGGCCAGCGGTGATGGCGTCGCCGCGCAGCGCTGGCTTGCACTCGGCGGCTAGGACCGCCGCCAGACTGACCACAGGAACCGACAGCTCGACGATACGCAGCGGGACGTCTGCGGCGTCCGACAAGGCCGCGGCCAACCCAGCATCGCGAGCCTCACCGGGCGGGCGCCGGTTCTGCTCGATTACCGCGCGGTACGCCAGCGGGTCCTCGTCGATGAGCGAAGCGGCCTCCGCGCGAATTCGTTCTGCCTCTTGGATCAGGGCATCGGCGCGCGCGGCGGTCAGCTTCCTTGCCGACAGCCGGGCTGCCTTCGCGCACAGCGCGGCGGCCTGGGCAAGCACCAGTGCAGCCGCAGAACCGCCGGCCGGGGCGGCGACTCCTGCTGCCAGCGCATCGAGGAAGGCGCCGACCGGCAGCCCGGCGAAGCCATCATGGCCGCCTGCGTTGGACGGCTGGCTATGCGAGTCCGACGATCTGGCCGTTCTCGTCGATGTCGATCCGCTCGGCGGCGGCGCTTGTCCCCAGCCCTGGCATGGTACGCATGTCCCCGCAGATCGGATAGATGAACCCGGCTCCGACCGAGGCGCGAGCCTCGCGGACGGGCAGCCGCCAGCCCGTCGGCGCGCCCTTGAGCGTCGGGTCATGCGAGAGCGACAGGTGCGTCTTAGCGATGCAGACAGGCAGCGAGCCGAACCCGTTGCGCTCGTACCCGTCGAGCTGCCTGGCGGCCAGCGGTGTGTAATCGACGCCATCGGCACCGTATATACGAGACGCAACCGTCTCGATTTTCTCGCGAAGCGCTGCCTCGGACGGGTAAAGGAAATTGAAGTCCGCCGGCTCATCAGCCGCCTCGGTGACGGCCTCGGCCAACCCAGCCGCGCCGCGACCGCCGTCGGCAAAGTGCGTGCATACCGCCGAGCGAACGCCCATCGACTTGGCGATCTCCGCGATCGCCGCATGCTCAGAGGCGAAGTCCTCTGGCATCGAGTTGATCGCGACGACGGGGGCGACGCCGTGCGCCTTGACGTTCTCGATGTGCTTGCGCAGGTTCGAGCCGCCGATGTGGACCTCGTCCGGGTTCTCGGCGAGCAGGGCCTCAGGCAGCGGCCTTCCGGCGACGATCCGATGGCGGCCCGAGTGCGCCTTGAGCGCGCGCACGGTCGTGACGATGACGGCGGCGTCTGGTCGCAGCCCGGAGACCCGGCACTTGATGTTGAAGAACC
>Ga0126371_10002609_pt1 | contig 15545 bp, 15 predicted proteins | sample PanSoiMetaPlot_4_FD_110145 | JGI IMG/M metagenome (GOLD analysis project Ga0126371, IMG submission 110145) | Tropical forest soil microbial communities from Panama - MetaG Plot_4 | ecosystem: Environmental > Terrestrial > Soil > Tropical forest > Bulk soil | place: Panama | collected 2016-02-17 | reverse complement strand
TCCGGTCGCAAGGAATGAAGTTTGCTCCACCAAGTGCCACGCGTGGGAATGCATCCCTAGCCGAAACAGTGCCGGAATGTGCCATGCCACCAACGCTGCGGCGGCAGAGAGCCAACAGAATGCAGGTTGGGCCAAAATCCCGTTGAGCTGCCGCGTGAGCGCCCAGCGGGACCCTGGTAAAACGACTTGCAGCGGCTGATGGTAAAAGAGCACCCTCACCGGCTCGCTCAGCCAGATCAAGGGCGGAGCGAAAGTCATGAGCAACACATGTTGGATCATGTGCGCCGTCAGCATTCTGTCGTCAAACGACGCAATCGGTGAGGCCGCCGCGAGCCAAATGAAAAGAAGCCCGAGAAAAAAACTGGCTGCCCGCCATGCCGGAAGGGAGCTATGAAGCCATCCCCGCAGGTATGAAACTGCCGTTACAACTATGATCAACGTGAGCGAGACCGGCAAGACAGGCAGCATGCTGCGTTTCTATTGTCGGCCGTTGGAGTTTCCGCCGGGAACTACATCGAGTGCAGCATCGCGCGCCGGTGCTTGTCTTGCCGGATGCAGTGTTTCGAGAAATGCGACGAGCGCGGTCGTCTCTGCCGGGCTCAAATTCTGGCCGTACGCAGGCATGTTGCCGCCCCCCTGGATCACCTGGCGGATCAGTTGGTCCTGTGTGAGCCGCACGGCAACACTGTCGAGAGCCGGACCTCTCTGTCCGCCGCTTCCCGCCAGTGAATGGCAATTACGGCACTGCTTCACCTGAAGAACCAGGGCGCCTTGCCGTTCGAGTGCGGTTGTGCCGTGTAAGAATTGCGGCGGCACGGCTGCGCCGCTCCAGGCGTTCATATGCGGACTCCAGGGGGTGTACTCGGCGAGATGCGTAAACGTGCCGAATGTGATCGCGAGCAACGACACGGTCAGGACCGCGATTGGCCTTCGCTTCCAGCTCTTCTCTCCTTCGCCTGAAAGAAACGGGAGAAGGAGCAACCCGGTAATGGCCAAGACCGGACCGATGAGAAGCACGGGCGTCTCTAGCGATGGTGGCAGTAGAGAGAGCAACGCATAAAGCCACAGAAAGAAGTAGTCAGGTTTCGGCACAGTCTGGATAATCGTCGGAATCGGCTGGCCGGTTGGCCCAAATGGACCGAAATAAACCGCACATGCGGCCACTGCCAGGAGGATGAACGCCGCGAAGAAGATATCCTTCCAAACGGCATAGGGAACGAAGGGCTCGCCGTCCTTTTTAGTCAATGCATGATATTCGCTAAGATAAGTCGCGCGCCTTACAATGCGTCCCGGCACGGGCCACTCGTTGATTCCGAGCTTCAGCACCATCAAAAGGTGAAGGCACACAAAACCAATCAGCATCGCCGGAATCACGAAAACATGCAAGGCAAAGAATCGGGATAGCGTGGCGCCCGCGATGATGGGCCCGCCCAACAGTAAATTCACTAACGCCGGGCCAATAACTGGGACGCGGCTCATGATGGATGCTCCGATTCCCACTCCCCAGTATGCGTCCTGATCGAAGCGCAGGACCTGCCCGCTGAACGCCATACCGAGCGTCATGAGCAAGAGGAACACTCCCACAATCCAGGTGAGCTCTCGTGGATACTTGTACGCACCGAAGAGAAATACCTGGACCATGTGGATAAGGACAATTGCCACCATAAAGTTCGAACCCCATCCGTGCAGTGCTCGGATGAACCAGCCGAGAGTGATGTCGTGATTGAGAGCTTGCAGGGTGCTCCACGCCTCTGCGGCCGAAGGGACGTAACTCAGCGCCAGCAAAATTCCAGTGACGATCTGCAGAACAAACATAACCAGCGCTGCGCTGCCGAATACGTAGAACCAGCTTGCCGTGCTACGCGGCACCGGATGTTCAGCGGCTTCGCGAATGGGAGTGGCGAGTTGCAGGCGCCGGTCGAACCATTCGCCTATCCGGGACATCAAACGCATCGGTGCGTCTTTCCCATGAGAGCTACACGCGAAGTGGGTGTAGGCAACTCCCCGGCTTGTATCGTAATAACACCGTTCTCTACTTTGTTCGGATACTCGAACAGACCGCGCTCAGGGGGACCGGAAGCTCGCGAGCCGTCGCGGTAGTAAACCCCACCATGACAAGGGCACATGAATAAACCCGATTGCGGAAACCACCGAACCGGACAACCCAGGTGCATGCAGTTGATTGCGAAGACCTGAAGTTGATCGCCCTGGATGCGCCGAACCCAGCATGCCGTATCCACGGTCTTGCCATCAGCCGGCATCACAAGCGGATTCCGGAAAGTGGCCAGCCTGGTCTCGCCCTCTGGAAATGCGCTCACCTGACCGAGAGGGACCCAGGCGAGGTAGCCGTCCCGGCGTGCGCGTGTAATTGATGACAATAGAAACCTTACGATTGGCACGGCCAGTGCAGCCGCTACAACTCCATTGAAGAGGATCCCCAATTTCATGAACAGTCGGCGTCGCGAGAGGGTCGTTTCGTTTGACATCGCGTTGGCTCCTAGTGCCGAGCATAATTGGAAGCGGAGTATGGTTGCCCAGGGAATTGAGCGCGCTTTGAGACAAGCCAGGCAACTACATCGGTGACGTCCTGGTCAGACATCGGTTTGCCGGGAACATTACCACGCCAGTCGGGCGCCGCCAGTTCCGGACGGCCGACGATGACTGTTGTGCGCAGCCCCTGGTCGCTCACCAGCGCCAGAAAAGAGTTGTTTGTGATATTGCTGCCCTTTGGCCCGCCGCGGCCATCCGGACCGTGACAAGGTTCACAATAGGTCTTGTACACGGCTGTTCCCTGCTCAGAGTCGCCCGTGGATTTCGCGGCATAGGGAGGCGGGTTGAAGCCGTCAAGAATTCCAGGCTTGCTCCAGCGCGAGCGGATTCCTTGAGTGATCACGTCGATCTGCTTGTCGGTCAGCGGTCCGCCTGCGCTTTCGGCAAAGGCCGGCATCGCGGTACCCTGCACGCCCTTTGCGGTGACTCTCCGTATCGCCTCTTCGTTGGCGATCGCCAGATAGACTGGATCCGCGAGTGCAATGGCCGCGCCTCCCCGGCCGTTTTCGCCATGGCAGCCGGAGCAATTTTCCGAGTACAAAGTGCCAAATTCCAGGACTTCCCTCGGCGCCAGGATCTCCGAACCGCTGCGGGGCTGGCCATGCGGTGTCCCGCAGGCCGAAAGCAGCACCGCATCGAGTGCTGCGAATGCACAAAGTTTTGGAAGTCCGCTCACTGCCGCCTCTCGTCGTTCCTTCGCGGCGGTGTGATTCCGGGAGCCTCGACTCCCGCGCGAACCGCGAAGGGTATGTTCTCTCGTGTCGTCACCCGCGGCTGCCGCACCACTACGAGTCCGGCGACGATGCCGAAGGCCACCTGCGAAGCCACGAACCAGAGCCAGTCGATGTGCCTTTCCAATAGCGGGTTCAGCAGGGATAACATCGAGTACAGCAGCCCGGACCACAACACGGGGCCGATCAGCCCGCCGAGTACGATCGGGTGCCGCGCGAACATGGGAAGCATGGCGCCGTACAAGAGCCCAACCGCCGTGGACACGAGCGCATGCAACCCCAACGCGACCAGAAAACTGTCCGCATGAAACAAATTCAAGTTTGAGGAGCCGAGTTCCAACGACTGAGAGTAGATCGTAGCGGCGAGAAGATTAATCGGATACCAGATGCTTCCGGCCTTCAGCAGCCCGTAGGCACAAGCCAAAACGGCCATTGCTACGCCTCCGCCTAACCCGCCCTTCACACCTGCGGACACCGGGTGCGTACTGAGAGGAAGCCAGGCGCGCACGTGATCTGGCGCAATCGGCAGCCGGTCGACTATGGGCCTGTCTGTGACAATATGCAGGTCCTCCGGTATAACCGGTACAACCACCTCATGTTCGCGAGGAAAGACCTCCCGGAACCATCCGACGCCGCCTGCAACCATGAGGATCGCTCCCAGCACGCTCACGGATGCGCTGGTCAGAAGGCCAGCGCACAGCAACGTGAATCCAGAAGCGAGGACCACGGGCCACGAGGTCGGCGCCGGAGCCTCGATCTCACGTGGCCCCCGAGGAGCCTCCTCCTTCAGTCCAATGGGCTCCATCATCGCTCTTTCATCTCCTCAGCGGCCGATAAGATAAACCACAGTGAAAACGACCACCCAAACGGCGTCAACAAAATGCCAATACATGGAAAGTACACCGATGCGGACGGATTGCTGCTGACCTACCCGGCCGGCCAGGCGGAACATCAGCACGATCGCAAGCATTATCAGTCCCACGGTAACGTGAAGTGCGTGCAGGCCAACTAAGGAATAATAAGTCGTCCCAAAAAGGTTCGTGGAGATGGTCAGCCCTTGTTCATAGATCAGGCGCCGCCATTCATAACCCGTGCCGAACAGAAAAAGGCCGCCCAAAACGATTGTCAGAAGCCACAAAGCCAAGAAGCCTCGCTGCTTGTCGCGTTCCAGGAACTTTCCAGCGAAGTGGATTGTGATGCTGCTGGACCACAGGCAGATGGTGAAGAAGACCGGCGTTGTGAGTACTTCCCTAGGAGTCGGTCCCGAAAGGCTTTTCCCTATGTAATAGAGATATGCCACTACGAAGATCGTGAAGATGGCTGACTCGGCTACGATGAGACTGGCCATACCCACCTTGCCGCGATACGGGAGGCTCCAGGACCCGGGTGTCATTGGGTTCGGGATTGCCATTGTGCTCATTGCGTGCTCCTATTACTCGTAGTGGCTGTCTGGATCTTCCGGATGCTTCAGGTCCCACAACGGCCGACGGCTCGCTACTACCGGCATGGACGCAAAGTTGTAAGCAGGTGGCGGAGAGCTGACCGACCATTCGAGAGTCCAGGCGTCCCAGGGATCATTCCCTGCCGTTGCTCCTTTCCAATACGAAAGAATCAAATTCGATACGAACAACACAATCGCGATGGCCTGGATGAAGGCGCCCATTGTGATGATGAGGTTCAGCGTGTCCCATCCCCGGCCAGGTTCGTATGTGTAAATGCGGCGCGGCATGCCGAGAACTCCCGGAATGTGCATCACGTCGAAAGTCAGGTGAAAGCCAATCACAAAGAGCCAGAAATGGAGTTTTCCCAGATTTTCATTGAGCATTCTCCCGGTGAACTTCGGGTACCAGTAATAGAACGCAGCGAAAATGGCAAATAGAATTCCTCCCACGATCACATAGTGGAAGTGAGCAATCACGAAGTACGATAAACTGAGCTGCCAATCAAATGGTGACGACGCGAGCATGATTCCAGTGAGGCCGGCAATCAAGAACTGAAAAAGGAATGCGATGCAAAACAGCATCGCCGTCTTGAATTGAATCCGCCCGCCCCACATCGTGCCCAGCCAATTAAAGATTTTGATGCCAGTCGGAATTCCCACGATCATCGACGTGATGGTGAAAAAACTGTTGGCATAAGAGTTCATGCCAATGGTGAACATGTGGTGCGCCCACACACTCATGCTCACAAAGCCGATGCAAACAGTGGCCGCCACCATTACCGGGTATCCGAAGATCGGCTTCCGGGAAAAAACCGGAACGATTTCCGACATGAATCCGAAGGAGGGCAGAATGAGGACGTAAACTTCAGGATGCCCGAAGATCCAGAAGAAATGCATCCAGAGTGTAGCCGATCCGCCCGCCTGTGTGTCAAAGAAATGGCCCCCCAGATAGCGGTCTACCAACAACATGAGTTGCGCGGCGGAAAGAGGCGTCACCACAATCAGGATCATTCCGGCCGTCACCAGGTTCAGCCATACCAGCAGTGGCATGCGGCCGAGCTTCATTCCGGGGCACCGCATGCACAACACCGTGGCGACGACATTGATCGCGAAACCGATGCTGCCAACGCCGGAAACTAAAAGCGCTATCGTCCAGTAATCTGAGCTGTGGCCCGGTGAAAACGCCTTTGACGGCAGCGGAGCGTACGCCCACCATCCCACATCCGGCGCATTGCCGGCGCCATAGAGTCCGTCTCCACCCACAAAGCTGAAATAGAGCAGAATTCCGCCCAGAGCTGTCAGCCAGAAACTAAACGCATTTAACCGGGGAAAGGCCATGTCACGCGCGCCGATCATTATGGGAATCAGATAGTTCGCAAAACCGAACAGGATCGGCATAGCCACGAAGAAAATCATGGTAGTCCCATGCATCGTGAACATCCGGTTGAAGACCTGCGGAGAGACAAAGGTGTTATGCGAATGCATTAACTGAATGCGAATGATCAGAGCTTCGATGCCGGCGATGACAAGGTAGAACAGGGCGTAAAGGATGTATAGAATGCCAATCCGTTTGTGATCGACCGTGGTCACCCATTCGTGAACCGTCTCCGTCCACGGCCGGCGGGTAGTCTGCATGCTGTCGATGGCGATCGCATTCGTTGACATGGCTGGCTTCCAGTTCCCTCTGCTACCGGAGCGTCTCGAGATATGCGGTGAGTGCGTCCAAATCCACGGCGCTCAGTTTCATGGCGGGCATCAGAGATCCGGGTTTGATGGTGTCCGGGTTTTGAACCCAGGCGCGCAGATTCGCGTGGGTATTCTCGGCAGCACCCGAGGCGATCGTGCTGCGGCTCATGAGGTGCGTCAGGTCCGGGCCGAAGCGGCCGTCCGCGACCGTACCATTCACGGTGTGGCAGTTGATGCAGGCGGTGGCTTCGAATACATGCTTGCCTGCAATCACCTTTTCGTCCTGAACCGCGGCCTGCTGCTGCGCGTGGACCCACGCGGCAAAATCGGCTGGCTTGTCCACCGACACGCGTAAAAGCATCTTGGCGTGCTGCGTTCCGCAATACTGCGCGCACTGACCGAGATAAATCCCCGGCCAATGCGGGTCCATCCACATCTGGTTGACGCGGTTCGGAATCAAGTCGGTCTTTCCGGAAAGCTCCGGCACCCAGAAGCTGTGGTTGGTATCGGCTGAGAGCAGCTTCAAGAATGTGGGCGTCGGATCACCGGGATCACTCATCGGAATATGCAGCTCATTTGCAGTGACGATGCCAAGCTTAGGGTACCGATACTCCCACCAGTACTGATGCCCGATGACGGTCACGTCTAATGCAGCCTCGGGCTTTGGAGCATCTTGGATGGCGTGGATTACCCGAGCTGTGGCCAGAAACAGCACAGCGACGATTAGGACTGGAATGACCGTCCAGGCCAGTTCAATCTGGGTGCTCCCGTATACTTGGGCCGGCTCCCGGCTGGTATCGGCTGGTTTGCCACGGAACTTAACAATGGAGTAGACGAGCAGAGTAAAGACGACGGCGAATATGACTGCCGAAACTGAAAGCACAAAGATGGACAATCCAAAGATCTTGTTCGCTGGGGTGGAAGCGGGCGCGAAGATACTCGTGGAGCTCAGTGGCGAGCTTGCGGCCTCAGCGAGGGCGCCTACAGCTGTGGAGCAGAACAGGAACGCGAACATTTTGATCGCGCGCCGGATGACCGGGGTTTGTCCGGACTGCACTTTTCCTCCTATCCGTTGGGGCCCGGCTCATTTGGCAAACTCCTCTGCGTGCCTGAGTGTGCAGTTACCGGCTCCTTTTCCAAGCCTGCGGCTCTACGCAAATCCGAAACCTCTTGATCGAAATTGAAGTCTGTGGGCGCGATGCCCGTAATCAAACGGGCGCCCCGACTGAAGGTCAGGTCTTGAACAGCCCATTGAACAAAAACCAGAATCCTGCTTTGGAATGTGATCAGGTACATTAGGTGGATTAAAGCCCAGACCAGCCACGCCAGGAGTCCAGAAATGTGTGCTCCGAAGACATCGGCCACTGCGGCTGCCCGCCCAACCACCGCCAACGTGCCTTTGTCGAAATAGCGAAACGGAGGAAGCGCCGGCAGCCCCTTGACTCTTCGCAAGATTGACTCTGCAGCGTATCGTCCCCCCTGCATAGCCACCTGGGCCAGTCCCGGCAAGGCTCTGCCGGAGGCGTCAGTAGCCGAAGCGAGATCTCCGATTACATAGATATCCGGATAGTTCGGGATGGTCATGTCGGCCTTAACTTTGATTCTGCCCGCTTTGTCGACATCCGCTTTCGTGCGAGTCGCCAGGATTCTTCCCAATGGCGAGGCGGTAACCCCGCCCGCCCAAATCACCGTTCTCGCAGCAATTGAGTCGGTCCGGCCGTCAGATTCGAATGTTAATCCATCTTTGTCTACGTGCTGAACCATCGCGCAGCATTTCACCTCAACTCCCAGCCTGCCAAGCGAACCAGTTGCTTTTTCAGCGAGGTCCTCCGGGAAACTCATCAGCACGCGGGGCGCTCCATTCAGAAGGATGATGCGTGTTTCTTGTAAATTGATGGAACGAAAGTCAGCCTTTAGTGTTTGCCGAGCGATCTCCCCAATCGCGCCCGCTAGTTCCACACCAGTAGGTCCGGCGCCGACGATAACGAACGTGAGCCATGCGCGACGCTGCAGCGGATCGGTGGCACGTTCGGCCACTTCAAATGCGTACAAGATTTTGTGGCGGATCGTGGTGGCTTCCTCGATGGTCTTCAGGCCAGCGGCCCACGGTCGCCATTCGTCATGCCCGAAGTAGGATGTCTGTGAGCCGGTAGCAACGATCAATGAGTCGTAAGGGACAGTCGCGCCGTCTTCCAGGAATACCAGTTTCGATTCGGGATCCACATTGACGACAGTTCCGAGCCATACGCGGGTATTTTTCTGTTTGTTCAGAACGCTGCGGAGCGGGGCGGCGATTTCTCCTGGCGAAAGCGATCCTGTTGCGACCTGGTAAAGCAGCGGCTGGAACAGGTGATAGTTCCGGCGATCGACCATGGTTACATCCACCAACGCTGACTTGAGGTGCAGGGCGGCAGAGAGGCCACCAAAGCCACCGCCGATGATGACTACTTTCCGGCGCGGATGTATTCTCCGGTGATGAAGTGACGAATTCATAGAGAAGCAATGGGCGATAAGAAAAGGACCTTGAGAGAACGGTCCGCAAGGACCCTCACCAGCAGGTCAGTCACTCTCTTCTCGGCCATATGACAACCCCTCCGCCTATTCGGACTCACATCCGGCCATCAGGCTTCCTGCCGACCAACGTTGGTGTACAGAGATCAATCGAATTGGCTGATTTCGAACCTAATGTCGAGATCAGGTACGCCCCGCGCCATAGGACAACGAGGACTAATCCGACATCTCGCACAACGCGAGTAGTTCGGTTTCTACCATTGACTTAGAAACTTCCTGGTTTTTGATGCGGCTGAATGTCACCAGACTTAATTTCGCACGGTGGGTGCTCCATGTATGCGATTTCCAGAACTGAGCGTGCTTTTCGGTACGTCCCAGTTCGGATCACGCTTCCCCCGAACAAGTCGGATGAAAGAACGTTTTGGAGTTACGCGGGCCGATGTCGGGAGGAGTCCACTGCTATTTCCGATGCGAGTGAGGTCGTCAGTCCTTCGACTGAGCGGAGTAGGGCAACGAACGACTTGGCGCGACTACGTGGCAACTGACCTGGCTCTTTACCGTGGATTTCTTCCATCGTCCTGTCGAAAAGCTCGTGGGTTTATGCGGATGCTGGTCTCTTCGTCTGGCGCATGACGTTTGATCCACTCCACCTTTCCTCCAACATGTGAGCTGAGTGCTCATCGTACACATGATGTCGAAGACGAACACTCTCGGGCAATTCGAAGCCGGGCAACTGGAGGCGGTATTTCAAGGTTGCAACGCGCATTACGAAAAGCGTGCGAAATTTTGGTTGCCACCGGCGGATCCGGTCACGTAGTTCAAGATCCCTCCGCCGTGAGGGCCCGAACTCGAAGAGGACCCCATCCGCAAGAGACAAACTCGGCGTTAATGGTCTCGCGAAGATCGCAGAACCCATCTCATAAATATTGGCGTCAGGAATGCATCCAACGAAGTCTCGACAAGAGCGGCGAATGACGCCTTCAGTTATTCGGGCAATCCGACCTTCTTGCGCAGGGCGCAAGCCTGTTCACTAAAGTACACCCCTGGCAGGGAGATGAGGAAAGGCATAAGCCGCAGGGGTGACAAGCTGGCTACGAAACGTGAGGCTCGGTTCCAAAAAGAATTTTGGGCCGACTAGACGCGGAAACTGCAGCGCCGGCTTTGTGCAGCGTTAGTTCAGCCGCCGGCCAGACGTGTTAGAGCTCCGTTAGGGCTCGATGCACGAAATGAATGCTGATCGCACCTTCTCCTACAGCGGATGCTACTCGTTTTATGTTCCCTGACCGCACATCGCCGACCGCGAACACTCCCGGGAGGCTGGTTTCCAGCATTTCCGGCGGGCGTTTGAGCGGCCAATGCGAGCCTGCGGCGATGTCCGTTGCCTCGAGGTCACGGCCGGTCAGAATGAACCCCTTTTGGTCCAGGGCTAAACAGCCCTTCAACCACTCGGTTCGCGGAGAAGCCCCCGTCATCAGAAACAGATGACGGATGACATGCTCCGACTCCACACCGCTAGCGCGGTCGCGCCAGGTTAACCGCTCCAGATGTTCGGCCCCCGCGAGTGCCGCGACCTCTGTCTGGTAATGGAGTTCTACCTTAGGGTTCTCCTCAAGCCTCTGGATCAGGTATCGGGACATTGTGTCGGAAAGTCCGCTAGATCGCACCAGCATGTGCACCCGTCTCGCCGTCTGTGCCAAAAACGTTGCGGCCTGTCCCGCCGAGTTTCCGCCGCCCACCACCGCCAGCTCCTCGCCCAAGCACAATTGACATTCCATGTAGGTGGCGCCGTAATACACGCCATTCCCCTCAAATTGTGCCAAGTTTGGCAGCGCCAGCTTCTTATACTGCGCTCCCGCGGCGATCACGATTGTTCGGGTCGCCAGTGACTCTCCGCCGTCCAGTTTGACCAGGTACGGGCGGCGGTCGCAGTCGAGTCCCACCACATTTCGCGCCATCAGCATGTGCGCGCCGAACTTCAACGCCTGCGACGCCGCGCGCCCCGCCAATTCCTGTCCGGAGACCCCCATGGGGAATCCTAGGTAATTTTCGATCTTCGAGCTCGATGCCGCCTGGCCGCCGGGCGAATTGGTGTCGATTACCAGTACGTCCAATCCCTCCGAAGCAGCATAAACGGCCGCAGCCAGCCCCGCCGGACCCGCACCTACTACGATCACGTCCCTCACATCTTTGGCGCCGGTGACGACATTCAAACCCAGGCAGCCCGCCAGTTGCTGAATCGAAGGGCTGCGCAGGATGTTCCGCCCCCCGTTACACACGACCACGGGCACATCCGCCGCCTTGACCTCAAACCGGTCGAGCAGTTCCTGCGAGGTCCGATCCTGGTCCAGATCGACGTATGTATAAGGATGCCCATTACGGCTCAGGAACTCCCGAATCTCTAATGTGCGTGCCGAGTGCCGCGACCCAAAAACGGCTAGGTTACCCCAGCCCTGTCGAATCAACTCCACCCGGCGTAGGATGAAGGCGCGCATCAGGATCTCGCTCAGTTCCGCGTCCCGGGCCACCAGCGCCCGCAAGTGTTCGCCGCTCAGCTCGAGGAACTCGCCGTCCTCTGTGACGCGCCCGATCACCAGGGACTGCCGGCCGGAAATCATGGTCATCTCGCCCGTAAACTCCCCGGGCTCGTGGCGGGCAATCATCCGCTCCCCGCCAATCGCCGGTTGGACGATTTCCATGCGCCCCGAAAGCAGCACGAAAAACGGAATCTCTAGGTCGCCCGGCTGGAACAGAACATCTCCAACCCGCACCTGCCGCACGCGTCCTAACGGCCGGATTCGTTCGATCTGTTCCCCGGTTAAAGTTGGGAACGCGCGTGGAAGCGTCTCCCGCGAACCAATGATAGTTGCCATTCTTCGATTTCTCCACGAGCCGGATTTGTGAGCGAACAAGCTGGAAGATCGAATTGTCGTTGGAGTGACTCTTTTGTTTTCATGCGGGCGAGCCAGTACCGGCACTGACCTGTGTGCGGGCCGGCACTCCGCCGAATAGCGGCCCAAGGCCTTCCGCCATGGTGGGGTGTGTGAATAGTGCGTCGCGCAGGGCTGTATATGGCAGCTTCCCGATCATGGCTGTCTGGACCACCGACATGGTCTCGCCTGCCTGCGGTCCCATTGCCAGGAACCCGAGGATCTCATCGCTGTCGTGGCCGACAAGCGCTTTCATGAACCCGCGCGTTTCCGATAGCGTCCGCGCGCGAAGCACCGCCTGCATCGGCAGCTTCGTCAGACGGTATGGGCGGCCCGCCGCTTTCGCTTCGGTTTCGTTCAGTCCGACTCGCGCTACTTCCGGATCGGTGAAAAGACAAAATGGCGTCAGCCGGTCCCGGGTGTTTCGGTTTCCGCCGTGGAGGTTGGCATGGACAATACGGAAATCGTCTTCGGAGATGTGCGTAAACTGAGGGCTGCCTGCGCACTCCCCCAAAGCCCAGATGTTGGAAGCCGTCGTCTCGAGGCGTTCGTTCACCTGAATGTATCCACGGCCATCCAGGGATACTCCAGTCTTGTCGAGGCCGATGTTCTGCGTATTGGGAATTCGGCCGGTGGCCACGAGGATATCGCTCCCTTCAAGAACTGACCTACCCTCTGCGGTACCAAGCGCCACCCGCACCGAGCTCCCGGAAGTGCCTTCCACATGCGCGACTTCCACATTCGATCGAACATCGACACCGTCGAGATGCAGAAACCCGAGAAGCGCCTCGGTGACGTCTTTGTCCTCGCGCGGAAGCAGCTGGGGGCCGCGCTCCAGGATGGTGACACGGCTTCCGAAACGGGCGAATGCCTGCGCGAATTCCAGGCCGACATACCCGCCTCCCAAAACAATTAAATGGCTGGGAAGGCGGTCGAGCTCGAGTGCCTCCACGTGCGTGAGCGGTTTCACGGCACGAAGGCCTGGTATGTCTGGGATCGCCGCCTGAGTGCCCAGATTCAGAAACACCCGCTCGCCGTACAGAGTGCGTACGCCGCCGTTGTTCGGGCGAACCTGAATAGTCTTCGGGGCGACGAAGCTGCCCTCGCCAAGGACCAGTTCGGCCCCGCTTTCCTTGTACTTGTCCATGTGCGTGCTGACGAGGCCGTCCACCATCCGCCGCTTGCGGGCCCGGACCTCCGCCATTTCGAGCAATGCCGGGGGCGTGCCGCTGCCGAAATCGCGGTCATGCCGAACAAAATCGGCCACTTTCGCGCTATGGATGATATTTTTCGTCGGCAGGCAGGCGATGTTCGGACACGATCCCCCGATGAGCCGGCGCTCGACAACCGCAGTCCGCAGACCTTCACTGGCGCTCGTCCACGCGGTGAGTTTGCCTCCCACTCCGCTGCCGAAAACAAGGACATCGAACCGTTCTACTTCGCTCATGATCTCGTCCTCCTGTTGAATGGGACAGGTTAGCCCCTGGCTTTCATGGTTTCACGAGGTCGGCCGCGGATGCCCCTTCGAGTGACAGCCCACAGCCGACTTCCCGCACTATACGCTCCTTGAGTCGCTGAATGAAGTGAATCCGAGTGTTCCGCCGTGTGATTTCGGACGCCTTCAAATATTGCCGGGCTAATTCCTGTTGGCTGAGCGCCTTGCCGTTTGGTATTAGCGACCACTCCCCACTGGTACGCGGTAGCCGCTGTAATCGGCTGCGGGATGAGCAGGAAGGCTTCCGCTCTGCCTGCCCCGGCGCGATGGCTGCACGTCGTAAAGATTCCACCACCCGGCACAATACCACCTGCGAAGTGAGGTATCTGCTGGAAAGGCGCACCTTCAGAAGCCACAATCACGCTCGCCAGCAGCGCATATTCAGAGTGCACATGACCGCGGCCCTCGCCAGCTGCGATCACCGCCACACGTAGGTTGGCGATGTTCTCCACGATCTGAACGCCTTCATCATGAACCTGGCTCCATACGCCGGGATCGGCAACGTTCCCAAAGGAGCCAAGATCGATGCCAGGGATGAACTCGCCGCCGGCTGTCGTCAGGATCACGATCTTATTCGCGCGGTCCCGCGCGGTCGAACGGGTCCACGAATTGGGGTGATCCTGGGCGGTGAAAGTGAATCGCCCCCCTTTGGTGTGAAACTGGGCCACCAACACACCTTCCGCGTGCCGCGTCAGCTTCAGGCTGCGTTACGCGCCCAAGTACATCTCAAAGCGCTTGCATGACGTTCTCCTCCCTCGCCGGTTCCTCGTTCGATCGGGCGTTAGATCTGGCGATCCCGCCACCCACGTAAAGCTCGATTCCAGCCATGTAACTCGCTTCGTCCGACGCCAGGGAGGAAACCGCTCTGGCGATCTCATCCGGATCTCGCAATCTGCCCAGCGGTACGTTCTTCTCGAGAAATGGACCCTCCCTCCGATGGACCTCTGGATTATCTATCCTTCCGGCCGGTTGACGAGTGCAAAAGCGCGTCTTCATAGACTGGTTCGAAAAGGCTATCGGTCAAACGACGTGACCCGGTTCACTTGGAACCGTGAGCGACTGTAAGTTGCCGAAAACTGTTGCCGTCGGTGTATGGATAGGTATGCCCGTCGGTCAGCGTCCGCAGAAACGCGACAATCTGGTCTTCTTCCTTGTCCGTGAGTCCGAGATTGCCGGTAGTCGTATCGACGTTATTCGGGACTTCCGGAGCAGGCCAGCACGTCAGTTTCTCTGTGCCGACCGGGCACGTCCCGCCTTTGGCTTTGTAGAAGTCCCGCGTATTGTAAAAGTGCACGACCTCCTTGAGGCTCTTCAGATAGCCGTTGTGCATGTAGGCCCTTACGAAAGTCGCATAAGGACGCATGTCGATATTGCGCAGGATCGTCACTTGCATCTTGCCGTCAAAATTCTTCGCGTATTGAGCCCACTCGGAATTCGGGCGATCCCCGGATTTTCCACTGAGGAACGATCCGACTCCGAAATCGATGAAACTGAGTCCTTCCGGATTCGGCGTGAAGCCATAAACATCGGTCTTGTTCTGATAGTAAAACGGGTTCTGTGGGTTCCGCGGCACTCCCAGGTTGGAAAACGTGAAGTCGGTGAACAGCGGGGCTAGACCCGCAGCGTTGCCGGCGTTATCTCCAGAAGCGCGCCGGCTGATTCTTCAGATGGCCGCAGCGAATCCCGTGTGGCGGGCGCGCCGAATCCACGGGGAACTCAAGATGTTGGGGATCGTGGTCTCGGAGCGCACTGTATCTCGCGTGCTGCGAACCATCCCACGGCCACCGTCCCAAACCTGGAAGACGTTTCTGAAGAATCACCTCGTCGGCTTTGGGCAGCCGACTGGCCGCACCAAGCAGATCTTCGGATCTGGGACCCGTGGGCGTTTCAACTGGCCGCCAAAGTCGCATTTTAGATTTCGAAACCGAGCGTGCCAGCGTTAGTTGTCTAGGCTGGTTAGTGTGCTCGTTTTCGGAGGACGGACGTCGTTCCGGCGAAACTTCATTATTTTGCTTGCCCGCTCCGTTGGACTATCGAGCGGTCCGGAGCAACATAAGGTCCAAAACTGGGTCTTGCTAGCTGAATAGGGTCCAGCAAGAGACCGATAACCTGTTTAAAATCTGGTGCGGAGAGGGGGACTTGAACCCCCACGAGATTGCTCCCGCTAGCACCTCAAGCTAGTGCGTCTGCCAATTCCGCCACCT
>Ga0126371_10002608_pt1 | contig 15545 bp, 11 predicted proteins | sample PanSoiMetaPlot_4_FD_110145 | JGI IMG/M metagenome (GOLD analysis project Ga0126371, IMG submission 110145) | Tropical forest soil microbial communities from Panama - MetaG Plot_4 | ecosystem: Environmental > Terrestrial > Soil > Tropical forest > Bulk soil | place: Panama | collected 2016-02-17 | reverse complement strand
GGCGGCGAAATTCTGACCGACCAGCTGCTCATTCACGGGGTACGCCACGCCTTCTGCGTCCCCGGCGAGAGCTACCTTGCGGTCCTTGACGCCTTTTACGACCGGGACCTGGCCGTCACGGTGTGCCGACAGGAAGGCGGCGCGGCCATAATGGCCGAGGCCGTGGGAAAACTGACCGGCAAGCCGGGCATCTGCTTTGTCACGCGGGGCCCAGGGGCCACCAATGCCTCGTCGGGCGTCCATATCGCGCGCCAAGACTCGACCCCAATGATCCTGTTCGTTGGTCAGGTTGCACGCAGCATGCGCGACCGGGAGGCCTTCCAGGAGCTCGACTACCAGGCTGTTTTCGGGTCGGTTGCCAAGTGGGTGACGGAAATCAACGATGCCGCGCGCATCCCCGAAATCGTCTCGCGCGCCTTCTATACGGCGACGAGCGGCCGGCCTGGGCCGGTGGTGGTGGCGCTGCCGGAAGATATGTTGGCCGAACCGGCCGTTGTTGCTGATGCGGCCCCGTTCGAGCCGGTCGAAACCTGGCCCGGCCTCACCGACATGACCCGACTGCAGAAATTGCTGTGGGCCGCGCATCAGCCTGTGGTGTTGCTTGGCGGCAGTCGGTGGTCCGCCGCAGCTTGTGCAGCGGTCATGCGCTTTGCCGAGCGCTTTGCGGTCCCGGTTGCCACCACATTCCGGCGCACGCATTTGTTTGACGCCCTGCACCCTTGCTACGCCGGCGATTTCGGCATCGGCCCAAACCCCAAGCTGCGCGCCCGGATCACCGCCGCGGATCTTCTGATTCTGATCGGCACGCGGTTCGCAGAGATGCCATCGCAAGGTTATTCGGTGCTGGGCATTCCCAATGCCGGCAAAACCCTCGTCCATGTCTATCCGGGTCCCGAGGAACTCGGCCGAGTCTACCACCCGGATCTGCCAATCAACGCCGCCCCGACGGCCTTCGCAGCGGCGCTGGAGGGCCTGCAACCTCCCCAGGACATTCGCTGGCGCGAGGAAACCACCACCGCCCATGCCGACTACCTTGCGTGGTCACAGGTTGCAACGCCGCTTCCCGGCGCGGTCAATCTCGGCGCGATCATGACGTTCTTGCGCGAGCGGTTGCCAGCGGACGCCATCATTTGCAATGGCGCCGGCAATTATTCCGCATGGGTTCACCGCTTCTACCGCTTTCGCCGTTTTGCAACCCAGCTCGCACCGACATGCGGATCGATGGGCTATGGGGTCCCGGCGGCAGTCGCGGCCCAGACCCTCGACCGCAACCGTCCGGTGGTCTGCTTTGCCGGGGATGGCTGCTTTTTGATGACCGGTCAGGAATTCGCGACTGCGGTCCAATACAACCTGCCGATCATCATTATCGTGGTCGATAATGGGATGTACGGCACCATCCGGATGCATCAGGAGCGCGAATATCCCGGGCGCGTCTCGGCGTCTATGCTCAAGAGTCCTGATTTTGCGGCCTACGCACGCGCCTTCGGGGGGTTTGGGGCGACCATCGAGCAAACCGACGACTTCCCGGCCGCGTTCGAGGCCGCGCAACGGGCCGGTCAGCCCGCCATTCTCCATCTCAAAGTCGACCCTGAGGCGATTACCCCAGCAACGACGCTCGCCGCCATCCGTAAAGCCGCCTTGGAACAGAAAAACCGCTGATATCGCGGTTTTGACCACGGCGCCGTGCTGAGTCTCGGTTGAGCCTGTTCGTCCGCTCGCAGGATGGGTCGCTGCATGCGTGCCGCGAGAGCCGCACAGGTCTTTACGCGCCGTTTTCTATGAATTATAGTTCATTTCTTGTTGTTCATGTGACGCCAGTCATGGTGTACAGGCGCACCGATAAAGTGGTTCGTCGTCTGGCGCAGCGCCATGCGGCCATTATTGCGGCTGCGCGCGCGACGGCCGCAGAGGCCGGCATGGCCGCAGTGCAGATCGCCCCTGTGGCCGAGCGCGCCGGCATCGCGGCCGGCACGGTCTATCGGTATTTCCCATCCAAGACTGATCTTGTCGCTGCGTTGGTGGCGGCGGTTTCTGAGGCGGAGATCGACGCCATGCGCCGGGCCGCCGACACCGCGCCAGGGCCCCTCTCAGGGCTTGCGATGGGGATTGCCACGTTCGCGTCGCGCGCGCTGGCGCGGCGCCGATTGGCTTGGGCGGTGATTGCCGAACCGGTCGACGCGGAGGCCGACCAGGTGCGATTGGTGTATCGGCGGGCGCTTGCGGCGGAGATCGAAACGCGATTGAAGGCCGCCATCAACGCAGGCGTCCTGCCGCCGGAAGATTCGACCCGAGCGGCCGCAGCCCTCGTCGGCGCGATGCTTGAAGGCCTCATCGGACCCTTGGCTCCGGCGATTTCTGCCGAGCCCGCAGCGAGCCGTGACACGGTGCAGCAGCTGACCCTGTTCGCGCTGCGCGCGGTAGGGGTCACCGATCCCCGCGCCCGAGGACTGGTGGTTCAGCTTCCGGCCTCTGATGGGCCCTTGGCCGCGAGCTGAAGTTGCCGCTCGAGACCGCCCGCGGCGGCTTAATGAGACATGAGCGTCGGGACGGTCATCGAGGAGAGTAGCCCACGCGTGGCGCCGCCGAGAATGAACTCACGCAACCGCGAATGGCCATACCCACCCATGACGATGAAGTCCGCCGACACATCCGCCGCATAGGACAAAATAGTGTTCGCGACGTCGGTTCCCCCGCTCACAATCCGCTTGACGTCAACTTTGAGATTGTGACGAGCCAGATGACGGGCGATGTCGACGCCGGGCAAATCCTGGCTTTTGAGCGGTTCGGTCGCCACGGTGAGCACCTCGACGGCTTTGGCCCGATGCAGAAATGGCAGCGCATCCGCAAGGGCGCGCGCGGCGGGGCGGCCGGCGTCCCAGCACACCAAGACGCGATCGAGCGTTAGGCCAGCGCGCTGGATGTAGGGCACGATCACCACCGGTCGTCCGGACTGGAACAGGGCCGCTTCGATGATGATGTCTTGCGCCCCGACCGCATCAGGGTTGGCTTGACCGACGATCGACAGGTCGAACCGACGGGCGAGGTGGCCGAATAGGTCGGCAGCTCCCCCAGGACTCGCCGTGATGAGCTGCGATTCGACGGCAACCCCCGCCCGCTGTGCGGCGTCGGCGAGCTTGGCGATCGCGGCATTGGCGGCCTCTTCGGCGAGCGCGCGCTGCGCATTGACAAAATCCGCCGGCAACCCACCCCCCGCCAGGGTCGGTGGCAGTACCGGCTCATAGCCGAATATCACCGCCGCCAGATGTGCGCCGAATGCCTCGGCAACCGAGACGGCATAATTGGCTGCGACGTCGTGCTCGGCGTCGGCGGAAAGATGCAACACGATATCCTTGATCATGACGGGCCTTCGGATCTGGGGCAGGGCCACGGGCCCCTGTGCTCTTCTTTAAGGCTTAGGGTGCTTTGCCACTTTGACCGAGGTCAAGGGGAACCGCACGACCAGCGCGTTGCCTTCAAAACCATGGTGGTCAAAAGATGTTGCGACTCGGCGCGGAAACCTGCGGCCGCGACCGCAAGTTCGTTATAGGCTAGGCTTAACGCACAGGGGTTTGCGATGCCGCTCCATATGCCCGAGGCTGACACTGCCGTGTTGTCGCGGCGCGCGGAGATCGTCCGGGGGTTGCGCGCGATCGTGCCGGGGGAGGGGGTGATCGACGCCGTAGCGGAAATGCGACCCTACGAGTCTGACGGATTGACGGCCTATGCGCAGCTGCCAATGGTGGTGGTGCTACCTGAGACAACCGAACAGGTTTCCAGGGTGCTCGCCTTGTGCCATCGCGAGGGCGTCAAGGTGGTGCCACGGGGCGCGGGAACATCGCTGTCGGGCGGTGCGCTCCCGCTTGCCGACGGCGTGCTTCTTGGCATGGCTAAGTTCAACCGCATTCTCGACGTCGACTTCGACAATCGCGTTGCGGTGGTGCAGCCTGGCGTGACCAATCTGGGGATCTCTCGGGCCGTCGAGCACGCGCAGTTCTACTATGCCCCCGATCCGTCGTCGCAGATCGCCTGCACCATCGGCGGCAACGTCGCGGAAAATTCCGGTGGCGTGCATTGTCTCAAATATGGCGTGACCACCAACAACGTGCTGGGTCTGGAGATGGTGCTCATCACCGGCGAAGTGATTCGTCTCGGCGGCAAGCACCTCGACGCTGACGGCTACGATCTGCTCGGGCTCATGACTGGGTCTGAAGGCCTGCTGGGCGTGGTCACCGAGATCACGGTGCGCATCCTCAAGAAGCCCGAGACCGCCCGCGCCGTCCTCATCGGCTTTGGGTCGTCCGAGGAGGGGGGCAACTGTGTTGCGAAAATCATCGGCGCTGGCATCATTCCCGGCGGGATGGAAATGATGGACCGTCCCGCGATCCACGCGACCGAAGAATTCGTGCATGCCGGCTATCCGCTCGACGTCGAGGCGCTACTGATTGTCGAGCTCGACGGTCCGCAAGAGGAAGTCGACCATCTGCTCGAGCGCGTGGCCGCCATTGCCAAGGGCTGCGGGGCCACCACGCTCAAAGACTCGACCTCGGAAGACGAACGCCTGGCGTTCTGGGCGGGCCGTAAAGCGGCATTTCCGGCGGTGGGGCGGATTTCACCGGACTACTACTGTATGGACGGCACAATCCCGCGGGCCAAGCTGCCGCAGGTGCTCCATTCCATGCGTGCGATGTCGGCGGCCTATGGTCTGCGCTGTGCGAACGTGTTTCACGCCGGCGACGGCAACTTGCATCCCCTCATTCTCTATGACGCCAATCAGCCGGGCGAACTCGAGCGCGCCGAAGCATTCGGGGCCGAAATCCTCAAGCTGTGCGTCGCCGTCGGGGGCGTCCTGACCGGCGAGCATGGCGTGGGGGTCGAGAAGCGAGACCTGATGCCCGCAATGTTCAGCGAGGTCGACCTGGCGCAGCAGCAGCGCGTCAAGTGCGCCTTCGACGAGAAGGGCCTGCTCAATCCCGGTAAGGTGTTTCCCACCTTGCATCGCTGCGCGGAGCTCGGCCGCATGCATGTGCACCGCGGGCAGGTACCGTTTCCCGACCTTCCGCGGTTCTAAACGCGTCGAGGCGATGACGGATATTATCAGACCCAGGGATGAAGACGACGTCGCGGCCGCGATTCACTGGGCTGCCGCCGAGGGCAAATCGCTGGAGATCATTGGCCACGGGTCGAAACGCGGGATCGGCCGCGCCGCCCAATGGGATCTGACCCTCGATCTTTCCGCGCTGCGCGGCGTGACGTTGTATGAACCCGAGGAGCTGGTGCTCTCGGCACGCGTGGGCACCCCGCTGTCGGAGATTGCGGCGTTACTGGCCGACCATGGCCAGGAGCTCGCCTTCGAGCCGATGGACTACGCACCGCTCTTGGGCGGGCCTGCCGCGCAAGCGACCCTCGGGGGCGTGCTGGCCACCAACAGCTGCGGGCCGCGCCGGCTCAAAGCGGGGGCGGCGCGCGATCATTTTCTCGGCGTCAGCGCGACGTCGGGCCGCGCAGAGCGTTTCAAGTCGGGGGGGCGCGTCGTCAAAAATGTGACCGGCTACGACCTGTGCAAGCTCCTCGCTGGTTCGTGGGGAACGCTGGCGGCCATGACCGAGGTCACCGTCAAGGTGCTGCCAAGGGCCGAAACCACGGCGACACTCATCTGCTTGGGATTAAGCGACGCGGTTGCCGTTAAGGCCATGGCGGCCGCTGCAGGGTCCCCGGCGGAGGTTTCCGGGGCGGCCCACGTCCCGGCGGCGGTTGCGTCGGGGCTGCCGCCGGCGGCAGAAAACCACGATGCCCTAACGGCGTTCCGGCTCGAAGGCGTGCCGCCTTCGGTCGCGCAACGCAGCCGCACGTTAGCGGCCGTGCTCGCCGACTTTGGCAAGCCCCAGCCGATCGACGACGCGGCCTCGCGGGCTTTGTGGCAGGCGATTCGCGACGTGACGCCGTTTGCGGTTCCCCATGCGCGCAGCCGACCCTTGTGGAGAGTTTCGACCGCGCCCATGAAAGGGCCGCAGATTGCAGCGCAAATAACCGCGGCGTGCGCCGCCGCGCAGGTGATCTATGATTGGGCCGGGGGACTGATGTGGATCATGCTCGCCGAAAGCGGCGATGCCGGCGCCCCGGCGGTGCGACGCGCGATCCATGCGGCTGGCGGTCATGCGACACTGGTGCGCGCGCCGGCTTCGGTGCGCGCCAGCGTCGATGTCTTCGAGCCCCAAGACCCCGCTCTCGCGGCATTGACCCGGCGTGTTAAGGCAAGTTTCGACCCCCAACGCGTGCTGGGGCCGGGACGAATGTATGCGGGCGTGTAAAGCGAAGCGGCCGTGCCTGCTTGACCGAGAGTTTATAACCTAATGAAGACCAGCTTTACTCTGGCCCAGCTCAGCGATCCCGGCGTTGCCGAATCGGAGCGGATTTTGCGGACCTGCGTGCACTGTGGATTTTGCACTGCAACATGTCCAACCTACGTCTTGCTCGGTGATGAACTTGATTCGCCACGGGGGCGGATTTACCTGATCAAGGACATGCTGGAGAACGATCGGCCAGCCACTGGCGAGGTGGTCAAGCACATCGATCGTTGTCTGTCCTGTCTTGCCTGTATGACCACCTGCCCGTCAGGGGTCCACTACATGCACCTCGTTGATCATGCCCGGGCTCATATCGCCCGGACCTATCGGCGGGGGTGGCGTGAGCGCTTGTTGCGGGCGTTGTTGGCGCACCTGATGCCGTACCCCGCGAGGCTTCGAGCGATTCTCAAATCTTCCTTTATTGTCAAACCTTTGGCGCCAGCGCTCGCAGCCGTCGGCTGGACCTCACTCGCGGCCATGCTCCGCCTTATTCCGGCACGGCATGGGAACGCGCGACGGCCGCGCTCGCGGCGTCCTTTGCCGATTGCTGAGCGCACCGGACGCGTCGCCTTGCTAAGCGGATGTGTGAACGAGGCGGTCGCGCCCGGTATCAATGACGCCGCGATCCGCGTTCTCAACCGCCACGGCATCGAAGTCGTGCGGCCTATGCGCTCCTGCTGCTGCGGCGCTCTCACCTGGCATCTCGGCCGGGAACGCGAATCACTCGATTTTGTGCGTCGCAACATTGACGCGTTTAGCCACGAAATCGACGGCGAGGGCATCGACGCCATCATCATGACCGCATCTGGCTGCGGGACAATGGTGAAAGACTACGGTTTTATGCTGCGTAACGATCCACTCTATGCGAAAAGAGCAGAGAGAGTCGCTGCACTGACCAAGGACATATCGGAATATCTGATGATGCTCGAGCTCCGGCCGGTTTGTGAGACCAACTTGTTGGTCGCCTATCACGGCGCGTGTTCACTCCAGCACGGTCAGAAGATTAACCGCGAACCCAAGCAGTTGCTCACTCGCGCCGGGTTTGTGGTTTGCGATATTCCCGAGGGCCATCTGTGTTGCGGCTCGGCTGGGACTTACAACATGCTTCAGCCGGCGCTCGCGCGCAGGCTGGCCGAACGCAAGGCAGAAAACATTGCAAAGCTCGCTCCGAGGGTCATCGCCACCGGGAATCTCGGCTGCATGACTCAGCTTGCAACGGTGACGGACATTCCAATTGTCCACACCGTCGAGCTTATCGACTGGGCGACTGGCGGTCCGCTGCCGGACGTCCTGAGAGCAACCGTCGTCGAGGAGCGGACCGGGTCGCTCGCACCGGTGACGTGAAGACGAGCGTGGATGGGGGCGCGACGTCGACCTGCGGGTGGGCGCCGCCGAGGTAACAATGCGTTAGCGAAAGCCAGGAGGATGTAATGGCTATGGCTCGTAAAGCGAAGAAAGCGAAGAAGAAGACGACGAAGAAGACCGCCAAGCGCGCGACCGCGACGCGCAAGGCCGCGAAGTCGGCGGCACGTCGGAAAACCACGACAACGCGCGGCAAGACGGCGACGGCCCGCAAGGCCGCCAAAAAGGCCAGTACCACGGCGCGCAAGGCCAAGCGCGCGGCGCCCAAACGGGCCGCCAGGAAGCCGCGGGCGGCTGCTGCGCCCAGCGCGGCCGCAAAGCCCGCCGCACCGGCGCCCGCAAACCCGGCGGCACCAGCCGCCCCGAAGCCGGCACCCTCAGCGCCGATCGCGCGCCCGGCCCCCACGCACAATGCGTCGACAGCTTCATCGCCGCCGCCGCGTCCGATTCCGCCCGCGCCGTCAGCTCCACCGCCGAGCGCGACGCATGCCACATCAGCGACCGCATCGGGTGGCTATCGCCCGTTCTCGGCGCCCGGTATAAAACCCGGCGAGGAGAGCGCACATGGCCACAAAACCGACGAAGGCAAGAAAGACTAAGACAAAGACCAAGTCGGCTCGAGGCGCCGCCCGCAAGGCGGCGTCCGCGCGCAAGTCGGCGAAGTTGCCGGCGAAAGTCGCGAAGACCAAGGCGGCGCGCCGCGCCAAGACCGCGCTCAAGAAACCCAAGCTGGCCGCGCGCAAATCCGCCAAGGAGGCGGCGAGCCGCCGCTGGCCCCGGGTCAAGGGCGCGGCCCCCAAATCGGGGAATGGCCGCGCGCCCTCGGTGCGTCGGCGCAGCACGGCGACCGCGGTGCGCACGCGCGCGACCCCAAGCCCCAAGCGTGTTGCGCCCCGCCCGGCCCGCGCGTCCGCCGCCAAACGGGCGCTGCACAGTGTGCCCGGCGTCGAGGTGACCGGCAAGCTCGGTCCGCGCTACGAGACCGTTCTCACCCCGGAAGCGCTGGCTTTCCTTGCCGATTTGCACCGCACCTTCGATCCGACGCGTCAACGGTTGCTCGCAGGGCGCGCGGCGCGCCAGGCACGGTTCGACGCGGGCGAACGGCCCGACTTCCAGCCTCAGACTCGCTCCATCCGCGAGCGCGACTGGAAGGTGGCCCCGATTCCTGCAGACCTTCTGGATCGCCGCGTCGAGATCACGGGCCCAGTTGATCGCAAGATGATCATCAACGCGCTCAATTCGGGCGCCAATGTTTATATGGCCGATTTCGAGGATGCGAACTCGCCGACCTGGGCGAACAATATCGAAGGTCAGCTCAACCTAAAGGACCGCTGGGCGGGAAGGCTCGCGTTCACGGACGCGGCCACTGGCAAGGATTACGCTATCGGCTCAAAGCCGGCGGTGCTGATCGTGAGGCCGCGCGGCTGGCATCTCGTCGAGCAGCATGTCCGTATCGATGGCGAACCGGTGTCAGGTTCGCTGTTCGATTTCGGACTCTATTTCTTTCACAATGCCAAGACGTTGCTGGAGCACAATACCGGTCCTTATTTCTATATCCCCAAGCTCGAGACCCATCTGGAGGCCCGGTTGTGGAACGACGTGTTCGTCCACGCGCAAAAGGCCTTCGAGTTGCCGGTGGGAACCATCAAGGCGACGGTGTTGATCGAAACGCTGCCAGCAGCCTTCGAAATGGAGGAGATTCTCTTCGAACTGCGCGACCACATTACCGGGCTTAATGCCGGACGGTGGGACTATATCTTTTCGTTTATCAAGAAATTCGCCAAGAACCCCAATTTCGTGCTTCCCGACCGTTCCCAGGTGGTCATGGGACGGGCGTTTCTGCGCGCCTATGCGCTGCTGCTGATTCGCACCTGCCACCGTCGCGGCGCATTCGCCATGGGCGGAATGGCCGCGCAGATTCCAGTCAAGAACGACCCCGTCGCCAACGAAGCCGCCTTTGCCAAGGTCCGCATCGACAAGGAACGCGAAGCCCATGACGGGCACGACGGAACCTGGGTGGCTCACCCCGACCTGGTGCCGATCGCCAAAGAAGTCTTTGATCGGCTTATGCCAATGGCCAATCACCTCGGCCGGCTGCGCGAGGATGTCGACGTCGACCGCGATCAGTTGCTCGAAATTCATCAGGGCACCAAGACCGAGGCCGGGTTCCGCGAAAACATTCGGGTCGGGGTGCAGTATATCGAAGCCTGGCTGCGCGGCCGCGGCGCGGTGCCGATCTATAATCTCATGGAAGATGCCGCGACGGCGGAGATCTCCCGCGCCCAGATCTGGCAGTGGATTACTTACGGGGCGACGCTCGAAAACGGCATCCACGTGACGCCCGAATTCTTTGTGCGCGCGCTCGGCGAGGAAATGGAGCGCGTCAAAGACGAGATCGGCCCCAAGGCTTACGCCTCAGGACGCTTTCCCGAGGCGATCGATCTGTTCCGCAAGCTTTCGCTGGCGCCCCAATTCGCGGAATTCCTCACCGTGCCGGCCTACAAACTCATTGTTTAGGCGTCGTTCTGCCGGGGCCGGGCAAACCGCACGCGAGAGATGTTTTGAGGTATCGCCTGCGACCACAAGGGTGATGCCAATTTCGTCGGCGCTCGAAACGTCTTGACCAAGACCCGTGCGGCACCCGGGCACATGTGCGGTCCCCGAGGCCAGAAATGTGCGTGATTCAAGGAAATGTTTGCGGACAGACAGTTACTCCGCAGCCGGTTCGAGGCGCACTTCGCGCAATTGGCGGCGACCATCCTCGTGGTCGAGAGCCAAATGCCGGCGATGAAACGCGTGCAGCGTCGAGCGATGCCCGATCGAAACCACGCTCGCCCGTGGCAATCGCTCATGAATGAGCCGATACAAAGCAGCCTCCGCCTCCTCGTCGAGCGATGCGGTGGCCTCATCAAGCAGGAGGTAGTCGGGCGCGTGAAGAATGGCCCGCGCCAGGGCCAGACGCTGCTGTTCTCCGACCGATAAGGTGCAGTTCCAGTGCGCCTCCTCGTGAAGGCGCGGCGCCAACGCCGCCAACCCAACGGCGACGAGGATGTCGCGAATCGGTTGCTCCGGCCAGGCGCCCGGCATCGCCGGATAGGCAATGGCCGCCTCGAGCGAGCCGATCGGGAGATAGGGGCGTTGCGGCAGCACCATGACCCGCGCGCCCTCAGGGATGACGATGCGCCCGGACCCAAACGGCCAAATGCCGCCGATCGCGCGGAACAAGGTCGACTTGCCCGATCCTGATGGGCCAGTCACGAGAACGTGGGCTTCGGCCGAGAACGCCACATCGGTTGGCGGGATCAGCGGCGTGCCTTGCGGCAGCCTGACGGTGAGAGCGTCGATGTCGAGCGCGCGCACCCGCCCGCGCGTTTCCACACAAATGGCCGGCGTTGCCGTCGCGGCCGCCTGGCCGCCCGCAATGGCTTCATCAAAGCCGGACAGACGGTTGATGACCGCCTGCCATTCGGCGAATTGTTGGTACACATTGACGAAAAACGACAGCGCGCTCTGAACGCTGTTGAAAGCCGACGCCGTCTGGGTCAGACCGCCAAGCTGGATGCGGCCGGCAAAATACGCCGGGCTCACCACAATAAAGGGAAACACGACCGAGGCCTGCGTGTAGCCCGCCGTAAAAAAGGTCAATGTTTTGGTTCGCGACATGATCGCGCGCCAGTTGCGAACCACCGCGGCAAAACGATCCATCGCCCGGCCACGCTCGGCGCCTTCGCCATGGAGCAGCGCAATCTGCTCTGAATTCTCCCGCGCGCGCACCAGGTTGAATCGGAAATCCGCCTCGACGCGCTGCTGCTGAAAAAACAGCGTGACCAGCGGACGTCCGATCCAGTGGGTAAACCAAGTGCCGATCACGGCATAAAGCAGCGCGGCCCAAACCAGGTAACCGGGGATGGTCCAATCGCCCCCGAACAGCCGCAGCGGGGCGTCGACCGACAGACCCCAGAGGATGAAAACAAAGGAGATAAGCGAGACAACCGAGCTCAGGAGACCGACGCCAATCGACAGCGTGCTGTCGACGAACGATTGGATGTCTTGTGCAATACGTTGGTCGGGATTGTCGGCCGGGTCGCCGAGCAACTGCATGCGGTAGTGATTGCCCGAATCGAGCCAGCGCTCAAGGTAACGGGCGGTCATCCAGGCGCGCCAGCGGATTCGCAGCCATTGATTGAGGTAGGTCTGGTAGACGCCGACCACGATGAAGAGCCCGGCCAACACACAAAACACCAGCAATTCATGCAGGAAGGCCGCCCAGTCGCGATCCTGGAGGGCATTGTAGAATCTGGCATTCCATTGATTAATGAATACGTTAATGGCCACAATGCCGAGTTCAATGGCAATCACCGCACTCAAGAGCCCAAGGCCTGGCCAGCGGTCCTCAGAGCGGAAATAGGGAACAGCAAGACGCCAGATGGTGCCGAACGTTGAGGCAATGCCGGTCACGCGTGAGCTCCTGTGAACCGCGGCCTACGACCCCAGGCCGCTTCCGCGATGGTGGCGAATCCCAGCCCCTCAAGATCAAATCCGGCGTCGATGAGACTACCATGCGTTCGGTGAGAACACACCCGATCGTCGCTCGACCGTTTGGTCATTTCCGGCAAATGGGGCAATCCTGCGTCGCGAGCTACTCGCCCGGCCATGCTGACGAAGCATGGCGCTCGGTTCCGCCAGTGCGACTTGGCTCCCATGAGCGCGCCCGACCGCCCCCTCGTGGCGAGGGTCATCGGACCGATCTGCGAGAATGAAGGGGCGCGCTCTTGACAGGGCCGACTTAAGCGAAGCCCCCTAAGAGGAGGGGCCCCGTTTTGCCGGGGCCCCTTGTCTTAAGTTCGTAGATCGCGATCAGAAGTCCATGCCGCCGCCCGGCATCGGCGGGGTGGCCGGCTTCTCTTTGGGCAACTCGGCGACCATTGCCTCGGTGGTGATCAAGAGACCTGCCACCGATGCGGCGTCCTGAAGGGCGGTTCGCACCACCTTGGCCGGATCGATGATGCCGGCATCGACGAGATCGACGTATTGCTCTGACTGCGCATCAAACCCGAAGGTCTCGGATTTGTTTTCGAGGATCTTGCCGACGACGATCGAACCCTCAGCGCCAGAATTCTCGGCGATCTGCCGCGCCGGGGCCTCAAGCGCGCGCAGCACGATGTTGATGCCGGCCTGAACGTCGGGGTTCTCGTTGGAGATTCGGCCGACCGCCTTTTTGGCCCGCAGGAACGCGATGCCGCCGCCGGGCACGATGCCCTCCTCGACGGCCGCGCGTGTCGCGTTAAGCGCATCCTCGACCCGGTCCTTTTTCTCCTTGACCTCGATTTCGGTAGCGCCGCCAACCCGGATCACCGCGACCCCGCCGGCGAGCTTGGCCAGCCGCTCCTGGAGCTTCTCTCGGTCATAATCAGAGGTGGTGTCCTCGATCTGCTGCTTGATCTGCCCGACCCGCGCCTCGATGTCCTTCTTCTTGCCGGAGCCGTCGACGATCGTGGTCTTCTCTTTTTCGATAATGACCCGCTTGGCCCGGCCGAGCATCTGCAACGTCACGTTCTCGAGCTTAATGCCGAGATCCTCGGAGATCAGCTGACCGCCTGTGAGGACGGCGATGTCCTCAAGCATCGCCTTGCGGCGGTCGCCGAATCCGGGAGCCTTCACGGCCGCGACCTTCAGGCCGCCCCGCAGCTTGTTGACCACGAGGGTGGCAAGCGCCTCGCCCTCGACGTCCTCGGCCACGATCAACAGCGGCCGGCCCGACTGCACCACCGCTTCGAGGACGGGCAGCATGGCCTGGAGCCCCGAAAGCTTCTTCTCGTGGAGCAGCACATAGGCATCCTCGAGCTCGGCAATCATCTTCTCGGCATTGGTAATAAAGTACGGCGACAGATAACCGCGGTCGAACTGCATACCTTCGACAACTTCAAGCTCGGTCTCCAACGCTTTGGCTTCCTCGACGGTGATCACGCCCTCGTTGCCGACCTTCTGCATCGCCCCCGAGATCATCTTGCCGATCGATTGATCGCCGTTTGCGGCGTTGGTCCCGACCTGGGCCACTTCGGATGAGGAATTCACCTTCTTGGCACGCTTGCCGATGTCCTTGACGACGGCCGCGACCGCAAGGTCCACGCCTCGCTTGAGGTCCATGGGATTCATGCCAGCAGCCACCGCCTTGGTGCCTTCCTTGACGATCGACTGGGCGAGTACAGTCGCCGTGGTGGTGCCGTCACCCGCAAGGTCATTGGTTTTTTGCGCGACCTCGCGCACCATCTGGGCGCCCATGTTCTCGAACTTGTCGTCGAGTTCGATCTCTTTAGCGACGGTGACGCCGTCCTTCGTAATGCGCGGGGCCCCGAACGACTTGTCGAGCACCACGTTGCGGCCCTTGGGGCCGAGGGTGACTTTCACTGCATTTGCCAGAATATCGACGCCGCGCAGCATGCGATCGCGGGCATCGGTCGAAAATTTCACGTCCTTGGCGGCCATGAATGCTACTCCGTGAGAGGGAAAGGGATGGATCATTGCCCGGCAGCGCTGGGCGCAGCGCCGCGCATCGGGTCCGCCGCCCGTTAGGCGAGGATTCCCATGATGTCGGACTCTTTCATGATGAGGAGTTCCTCGCCATCGAGTTTGACCTCGGTGCCGGACCACTTGCCGAACAGCACGCGATCGCCGGACTTGACTTCGAGTGCAATAAGATTGCCGGACTCGTCACGGCCACCAGGCCCAACGGCAACGACTTCACCTTGCTGAGGCTTCTCCTTGGCGGTATCAGGAATGATAATGCCGCCCGAGGACTTTTCCTCGGCATCAATGCGCTTGACCACCACGCGGTCATGCAGGGGACGAAACTTGAATTTGCTCATGTCTTCCTCGTCGGCGCGAAGGGTTGTGAATTGCGATGGGATCGTGAGACGTAAGACCGAGAGCGTCGATCCGAGACGCTATTAGCACTCGCAAACGAGGAGTGCCAACGCTTAAGGCGCAAATATTGTTTCGTGCTCGGAGAGTCAAGCGGGGGAGTGGGGAACGCGGCGTCAGGCCAGTGCGCCTCCGATCCCAACCCCCGGGGTTGGCGCCGCCGGACCGAACGGTGGGCGGGCAAAAAAAGCCAATTGCATCTTGGGCCCGACATGGCCCTATACGGGTCGGCATAGCTTGAGGAGGCCACCCCATGACCTTTTCCCGCCTGGGTGCGCCGCAGCGCGTGGCGGTCGTGTTGAGTCTGGCGCTCGCCGGTTGCAGCCAACAGACGCCGAGCCCACCCGTGGCGGCCGCTCCGCCCCCCCTTCCGTCGCTGCCGCCGGCATTCGGGCCGGAGGCGATCGTTGGTCGCTGGGGCTACGCGGCTTACCACAACGAGGCGGACCGTTCGCGAATCGAGTCCGCGGCCAGGAGCTCCTGCAACCAGCCTTACGTCATCAGTCGGGGCCCCAGCGGGGGGGTCATGATGTATTTGGCCGACCAATCCCAACTCTCGGAGTTGCGGCTCAAAGGCGGCCCCGGGTCCAAGACCTATATTGGACCCGAAGGCCCCCCTGGCGACACGCGTGACCGCGAGGTCTTGTCGTTCGACGGCCGCGTTCTGGTGTTGCGGTGGTTGGACCCTGAGGTGGCGGGACGATACGGGACCGCGGTGTATGTACGTTGCGGCGCCCATGCTTAGAGGCCGCGCGCCGATGAGGATGGTCATCCGGCACAATCGCTCCTTCTCCCCGGCCGCGCACGGCGCTGATCCGCGTCAGCCGAATCGCTCCCCGCGGCGATGACGCGCGAGCGCCGGCTGTCGCAACCGCTCGCGGAGGTCCGGTAAATGCCAGCTGGCAAGCCCGCCCCGCG
>Ga0126371_10002606_pt1 | contig 15552 bp, 14 predicted proteins | sample PanSoiMetaPlot_4_FD_110145 | JGI IMG/M metagenome (GOLD analysis project Ga0126371, IMG submission 110145) | Tropical forest soil microbial communities from Panama - MetaG Plot_4 | ecosystem: Environmental > Terrestrial > Soil > Tropical forest > Bulk soil | place: Panama | collected 2016-02-17 | reverse complement strand
TCGAGCGACTTGAACATACCCTGCCGGTCGCTTCGCTGGAAATCGCGCTCCAGCGCGGCCATTCGCGCGCGCGCCGTCCGGTGCTGGCGCTCGTGCCAGGTGTAAGCAGGATACTCCGCATCACGCATCAGACGCTCTTCGTGGGAAAAGTGCCCGTTCAACTCGGCGGCCAGGCGGCGGCACCGCAGGCCAATGCGGCCGCCGCTGTCGCCGTTCAGCAGCGCTTGACGCAGATCGGCGGCCACGCGAAATAGCTCCTGGTGTTCCGCGTCAATTGCCGGGACGTGAACTGCCTGTTCGGGCATCCACCGTAGGCTCCGCACACTCTTATTTTAGGATAGTTTTGTCCGCAATTTCATCCGGAGCGCCGGCGCCGCACCCGCACGTCTCTCCCCGCCGCCAGGCGGTGTGCAACTCCTGCCAGGCGTCCTCGCTCAGTGGAGCCGGGCTCGCGATGGGCTCGATGTCAATGCAACGGTTGCGCAGGTAACAATCGAGTTTCTGCCGCATCGCGAGACGGGCGCGGTGCAGCCGCGTCTTAACGGCCTCCGCCGTCAAGTCGAGGATTTGCGCAGCCTCGTCAGTGGACAGTTGTTCGATGTCCCGGAGCAGCACCACACATCGATAGGCCGGCGGCAATTCGCTGATGACCTGGTGGAGCACGGCGCGCACTTCCGACCGTTGCAGCTCGTCTTCAGGCAGGTTAGCAGAATCGGTGATTTCGGAAGAGGGGGGCAACTCCTCGACGGAAAGTTCCTGTTCGGGAGCAAACACGCTCTTGCGCCGCTGCATCAGGCAGGCGTTCTTCGCGATGCGGAAGATCCAGGCGCGGACGTGCTCGGGCTCGCGCAGATGATCGAAATTCTGGAATACCTTGAGCAACGTCTCCTGCGCGACCTCTTCGGCGTCGTCCGGCTGCCCGCACATCATCAGGCTGTAGTGAAAGATTTTCGATCGGAAATGCTCGACGAATCGCTCGAACGCCTGAGGTTCGCCCGAGGTCAGCGCCCGGGCCAACTCGACTTCATCCTGCCGGTCCAAACTACGATTGTAGCGCCGCGCAGTGAACCACCGTTTCAATCTGCGGGGGGTTGAGCAAGGTATTGTGAATCAGGCATTTGTGCACGGCGCGGAGGACGCCGGCCTCGTGTTGCGGCTCGAGCGAGGGAGCGATCACCTCAATGCGGAACGAGCCCAGCCGAGCCAGCTGCTGCGCTTTTTCGGCCGCCACCTTGATCTCCAGGTCCTGGCAAGTTAACGAATGCGCATTCAAGTATTGGGCCACATAGAAGCCTGCGCAGGTGCCGAGAGAGATTAGCAGGAACTCCGGTGGGGTCATGCCTTCGTCGTAACCACCGTTGTCCAGGGGCTGGTCGCAGACCACGCGGTGGCCGCGCGCTTCCGCTTCGAATTGAACATCGCCGAGGTGTCGAACCGTGATTTCCATATCCACCTAAGAAGATGCAAGCGTCCGGAAAAGGTGACACCGTCACCTTTTTCGTACTTCTGCATCCTTTTTGGCGATGCAGAAGGCACTTATTCTCTTGGTGGCGGCGGCTTGGGGCCAGGAACCGCTGGGGGTCCGGGATGCAGTCCGGCTGGCCCTGCGCGGAAACCCGGCGGCCGTAGCCGCCTCCCAAGCCGTCGCGTCCGCGCAGAGCCGAGTCGATCAGGCGCGCGGCGGAAGGTTCCCGAAAGTGAATTACTCGGAGTCGTTCACGCGCAGCGATAACCCGGTCTTTGTGTTCAGCTCGCTGTTAACCCAACACCAGTTCGGCGAAACAAATTTCGCCATCGGTCCGCTCAACCGGCCGGACGCCCTCAACAATTTTCAATCGCAGCTGACGTTCGATCAGACACTGTATGACGCCGGCCAGACGCGCCAGGCGGTAAAGGCCGCCGCCCTAAATCGCGAGATGTCGGAAGAGGAAGCGCGCGGCGTGCGCCTGTCGCTCATCGCGGGGACGGCGCGCGTTTATTACGACGTGGTTCTGGCGAGCGAAAGCCTCAAGACGGCGGAGCAGGCGGTGCGCTCAGCCGAAGCCGATCTGCGGCGGGCGGAGAATGTGCGCGCGGCAGGTTTATCGACCGACGTGGATGTCTTGTCGATCCGGGTGCATCTTGCCGACGTCACCGAGCAGCGCATTCGGCGGGCGGCCGATTTCGACGTGGCGCGCGCGGCCCTCAACGATGCGTTGGGGATGCCATTAGATACGGCCCACTCGCTGACGACCGCGTTGGCGCCAGCCGATTTACCCGAGCTGGCCGCCGAAGACCTCGAACGCGAAGCCGCGCGCGAACGGCCGGACGCGCGCCAGGTGCACCTTGCGTCGAGCCTCGCGCAGACACAAGCCGACTCCGCGCGGACTTCGCTCCTGCCGCAAGTTAGCTTTCGGTCCATGCTGGAGGCCGACCGCCAGCGATTCGTAACGCGCGGCGGAAGCAACTGGCTGGCCTCGATATCGCTCCGGTGGAACTTATTCAACGGGTTTTCGGACAAAGCGCGCATCGACGAAGCCGGTCATCTGCTACGGCGAGCTGAGGCTGATGCGAAGCGCGTCGATTCGGCCGTGCGGCTCCAAGTGCGGCGGTCCTACGCGGATCTGCGCGCCGCCGAGCAGCGTATCGAGGTGGCGCGGGCGGCGGTGGCCGAGGCCGAAGAGAGCCTGCGCATCACGCAAAACCGGTACGAGGCCGGCATGAGCAACGTGACCGACCTGCTGCGCAATGAAACAGCGGTGCTCGAAAGCCATACGCGGTGTCTGGCCGCCGTCCACGACCAGCGCGTGGCAGCGGTGATGGTGGAACTGGCGGCGGGGCGCCTGTCGGCCGATTCGGAGGTTCTCAACTGATGAAAACGATTTTCTTGCTGATTCCGGCAGTCCTTCTAGTCTCGTGCGGGCGTGAGGAGGGAGCGCGTCCGAAGCCGGCGAAGGCGCCGTCGATCCCAGTGAGTGTGGCGGCGGCCTCCTTGCAAAATTGGCCGGACCTCTATGAAGCCACGGGAACCGTGCGCGCCCGCACAACGGCCACGATCGCGAGCAAAGTCATGGGTTATGTGCAGCAGGTTTCGGTGCAAGTGGGAGACCACGTCCGGGAAGGCCAGGCGCTGGTGACGCTCGACGCCCGTGACCTCGATGCCAACCTGCGGCGCGCGGAGGCCGGCCGCGCCGAGGCTGTCAGCGCCGTGCCGGAGTTGGAGAACGGTATTGCCGCTGCGAAGGCGAACTACGAACTCGCGCGGGCGACCTTCCGCCGCATCGAAGATCTGGCAGCCAAGAAATCGGTCTCGAACCAGGAGTTCGACGAGGCTTCGGCGCGCCTCAAGGCGGCGCAAGCCAGTTATGACATGGCGCAAGCGAGGCGGGAACAGGTGCAATCGAAGATCGCCCAGGCTGATCAGGAGCAGCGCGCGGCGCGCATCACGCGTGATTATGCCTCGATTGCCGCTCCGTTTGCGGGAATCGTGACCGCGAGGTCGGTGGAGCCCGGCGACCTCGCCGCACCCGGCGCACCGCTTCTGACTATCGAGCGCGAGGGCGCGTATCGCTTGGAAGCCGCAATCGACGAATCCAACCTGCCTGCCATCCGCGCCGGTCAGAGCGTCAAGGTGACGCTCGACGCGCTGGCACGCACATTCGACGCGCGCGTGTCGGAAGTCGTGCCCGCGGTCGACGCGGCATCCCGCGCTTACACGGTCAAAATCGACTTGCCCCTGATGCCGCAGATGCGATCGGGATTGTTCGGCAAGGCCGGATTTTTCCTGGCCAATCGCCAGGCGCTAACGATTCCTGCAAAAGCGCTACTTGAGAATGGCCAGCTTCAATCAGTCTTTGTGGTGACCAGCGGGGAAGTGCACACCCGTCTCATTACCGCCGGACGCCGTCAGCAGGACTCCGTGGAAGCGCTCTCCGGATTGCAGGCCGGGGAGACGGTGGTGGTGGCGCCGCCGGCGGACCTGGCGGATGGCGCTTGCGTGGAGGTGCGCCCGTGAAGCGGCTTGGTCCGGCGGGCCGGTTTGCGCACGCCTGGATTTCGTCCAAGCTGACCCCGCTGGTGGTGACGGCCGCGCTGCTGATCGGCGCCTTCGCCATCTGGAAACTGCCGCGGGAGGAAGAGCCGCAGATCGTGGTTCCGATGATCGACGTGATGGTTCAGATGCCCGGCGCTTCGGCGCACGAGGTGGAAGAGCGCGTTACCAAGCCCATGGAAAAACTGTTGTGGGAGGTCCCGGGTGTCGAATACATCTACTCCACGTCGAGTCCGGGCCAGTCGCTGGCGATCGTGCGCTTCTACGTCGGACAGGACGAAGAAAAGAGCATCGTGCGGCTCAATCAGAAGCTCTACGCCAATTTTGACCTGATCCCGCCCGGCGCCTCGCAGCCCTTAGTAAAACCACGGTCGATCGATGACGTGCCGATCCTTGCGCTGACGCTCTCGAGCAAACGATACGGCGATTTCGATCTGCGGCGCATTGCCGCCCAGGCGGATGATGCGGTCAAGCAGGTAACCGACGTTTCGGCCGTGACCCTGATTGGCGGGCAGCGGCGGCAGGTGCGCGTTACGCTCGATCAGGCAAAGCTGGCCGCGTACAACCTGGCGCCGCTGCAGGTGGCCGCCGCGCTGGGAGTCGAGAACTGGCGGCTGGATTCCGGACGCTTCGTGCAGCTGAACCGCGAATACGTGCTCGAGACGGGCGAGTTTCTGCGCACGGCCGGCGACGTCGCCGGCGTCGTCGTGGGCGTAGCCAACGGCAAACCCGTGTTCGTGCGCAACGTGGCGGACGTGAGCGACGGCGGTGAGCAACCGGTCGAATACGTGCGCATGGTGCGCGCCGCCGACCGCCAGTTTCTCCCCGCGGTCACGCTTTCCGTCTCGAAACGCAAGGGCGCGAACGCTGTCACGGTGGCGGACAACGTGCTCCGCCGCGTCGATCTGCTGAAGGGCTCTGTCCTGCCTTCCGACGTCCGAGTCGACATCACTCGCAATTACGGTACGACCGCAGCGGAAAAATCGAACGAGCTGCTGCCGCACATGCTGATCGCCGTGATTTCGGTGAGCCTGCTGATTGCCATCACGCTAGGCCTGCGCGAATCGCTCATCGTGTTTCTGGCGATCCCAGTCACCTTGGCGTTGACACTTGCAGTGTTCTATCTCTACGGGTACAGGGTCAACCGGATCACGCTCTTCGCGCTAATCTTTTCGATCGGCATCCTGGTGGACGATGCAATCGTGGTGGTGGAAAACATCGTGCGGCACTGGCGCATGCCCGCCAATCACGGCCGGCCGCCGTTTGACGTCGCGGTGGAAGCTGTCGATGAAGTCGGCAACCCGACCATCCTCGCCACGCTCACTGTGGTGGCGGCGATCCTGCCGATGGCGTTTGTCGGCGGCTTGATGGGCCCGTACATGCGGCCGATTCCCATTGGCGCCAGCGCCGCCATGGTCTTCTCGCTGATGGTGGCGTTTCTAGTAACGCCCTGGGCGGCGGTGCGGATCTTGAAGGCCCATGCAACAGGCGCACACGGCGAAACCGAAGACCGCCTCACGCGCCTCTACCGCCGCGTGATGGGCACCATTCTGCATCACGCGCCGATGCGCTGGGGATTTCTGGCCATGGTGGTCGTGCTGTTGCTGGGCTCGGTTTCGCTGTTCTATTTCCAGTTCGTCAAAGTGAAGATGCTGCCGTTCGACAACAAGAGCGAATTCCAGGTTATTGTCGATATGCCCGATGGCACCCCGCTCGAGGAGACCGCGCGCGCGGCGGACGCACTGGCACGCGCCGCACTCGAACAGAACGAAGTAGTCAACATTCAGACTTACGCCGGCACGGCCTCGCCTTTCAACTTCAACGGCCTGGTGCGGCACTATTACCTGCGACGCGGCTCCAACGTTGCCGATCTCCAGGTCAACCTGCTTTCTAAAGACGAACGCAAGCTGCAGAGCCACGACATCGCCAAACAAGTTCGCGAGCGTCTCATCCCGGTGGCCGCGCGTTACGGCGCGCGCATCAAAGTGGCCGAGGTGCCGCCCGGCCCGCCGGTGCTGCAAACGCTGGTGGCGGAGGTGTACGGCCCTTCGCAGGAGCAACGCATCGACATCGCGCGCCGGATCCGCGACCTGTGGAAGCGCACCGACGGCCTCGTCGACGTCGATTGGTACGTGGAAGATGACCAGCCTAAGTGCAGCCTGACCGTCGATCGCGAGAAGGCCGCGCTCAACGGCATTACAGAGGACGACGTTGCCCGCACTGTGCAGGCGGCCTCGGGCGGGTATACCGCCGGTCTGCTGCACGCCGACTCGGCAAAGGAAGACGTCCCGATCGTGGTGCGGCTAAACCGGCCGGCGCGCTCGTCGCTGGAGAGCCTGCTCAATCTCAAGATTTCGGGCCGCGGAGGGAACTTAGTCGCCCTGCGCGAACTGGTACGGAACCAGTCGACGCTGGAAGACAAGAGCATTTATCACAAGAACCTGATGCCGGTGACATACGTGACCGGCGATGTGGCTGGCGCGATGGAGAGTCCCGTATACGCGATTTTGAAGCTCGGGCCCGAGATGCAGAAGATCAAAGCGCCGCAAGGCTACGAGATCGAGCAGCACATGGCCGCGCAACCCTTCGATGCCGGCCAGTACGCGATGAAGTGGGACGGAGAGTGGCACATCACCTACGAAGTTTTCCGCGACCTCGGCATCGCCTTCGGCGCGGTGCTGATCCTGATCTACGGCCTGGTGGTCGGCTGGTTTCAGTCGTTCCTGACGCCGCTGGTGATCATGGCGGCGATTCCGATCTCGCTGGTTGGCATTTTGCCTGCGCACGGCCTGCTTCACGCCTTCTTCACGGCAACGTCGATGATTGGCTTTATCGCGGGCGCGGGCATCGTCGTGCGCAATTCGATCATCCTGGTGGATTTCATCGAACTACGGTTGCGCGAAGGCCTGCCGCTCGACCAGGCGGTGATTGACGCCGGAGCCGTCCGGTTCCGGCCCATGCTGCTGACGGCGGCCGCAGTCGTGGCCGGCTCCGCGGTCATTCTCTTCGACCCGATCTTTCAGGGCCTCGCGGTCGCGCTGATGGCGGGCGAAGTCGCTTCGCTCGCGCTTTCGCGCATGACCGTGCCCATAGTTTACTTCATCGTGAATCGAAAAAGGAGGGCGACATGAGTGTTGACCGTTATCTTCGGCTGATTGCCGGCTTCTTCGTGATGTTGAGCGTGGCGTTGGGGCACTGGGTTCACCCGGCCTGGTTTCTGTTCACCGCCTTCGTGGGGTTGAACCTGTTCCAATCGGCATTCTCCAACTGGTGTCCGATGATGACGTTCTTGCGCAAGCTGGGCGTCAGGCCGTAGAAGGTCGTTGACGCCAGGATCGGCTCCCGCGCGTTGAAAAGTGCTAAGTGTAGTCTCAGATTTATGGATGCGTTGACCATTCATCGCTTCCACTTTGCGTTCACCGTCACGTTCCACTATCTGTTCCCGCAATTGACGATGGGCCTGGCGTTTCTGATCGTCGTTCTCAAAACGATCGCTCTGCGCACGGGCAACGAGCATTACAACCAGGCGTCGCGGTTTTGGGGCAAGGTGCTCGCCATCAACTTTGCGATGGGAGTGGTCACCGGCATTCCCATGGAATTCCAGTTCGGCACCAATTGGGCGCGCTTTTCGAAGGCGGCGGGCGGCGTGATCGGGCAGACTCTCGCGATGGAAGGGGTCTTTTCGTTCTTCCTCGAGTCCAGTTTTCTCGGCGCGTTTCTGTTTGGCGAGAAGCGCCTGGGCCCAAAAGCCCATTACGTTTCGGCGGTGCTGGTGTTCCTCGGGTCGTGGCTCTCGGGATTCTTCATCATCGCAACCAACGCCTGGATGCAATATCCGACCGGTTACCGTCTGGGGACGAACGGAGAGATCTTACTGACCAGTCTGGGGCGCTTGCTCGCGAACCGATGGCTGTTCTGGCAGTATCTTCATAACATGACCGGCTCGGTGGTCACCGCGAGTTTCGTGATGACCTCGATCGGAGCGTTCTATCTGCTGGTGCGGAGCCACGAAGCTCATGGCCGCACATTCCTACGGACCGGGGTGATCGCGGGTGTCATCTCGTGCTGCCTGATGCTCTTTCCCACCGGTGACCAGCAGGGCAAGAACATCGCTTATCTGCAGCCGCCGACGCTGGCGGCGATGGAAGGCCTGTTCCAAACACAGGCCGGCGCTCCGCTAGTGATCCTGGGACAACCCGACATGGAGAAGCAGCGGCTGGATAATCCGCTGGTAGTTCCCAACGCGTTGAGCTTTCTCACATACCAGCGATGGAAGGCCGAAGTAAAAGGGCTGAACGAGTTTTCACGGGATTGGTGGCCCGATAATATCCCGCTGTTGTATTACAGCTATCACATCATGGTGGGGCTGGGAACGATCCTGATCGCCGTGATGCTGGCGGCGGTCTTTCTGCTGTGGCGCGGACGCCTCTATGGGGCGCGCCCCATGTTGTGGGTGCTGATGCTGGCCCTGCCGTTTCCGTACATCGCCACTACCGCGGGCTGGATGACCGCCGAACTGGGACGCCAGCCTTGGCTCATCTATGGGGTCTTCCGCACGTTGGACGGCACCTCGGCGCGCGTCTCGCCGGGCAGCGGTTTGTTCACGCTCATCGGATTCATGGGAATGTACGGGCTGCTGGCCATTCTGTTCCTATTCCTGGTGCACCGCGAAATCGAACACGGGCCGGAGGCATGATGCCTACCATCTGGTTTTGTCTGGTCGCGATCATGATTGCGGCATACGTCGTGCTGGACGGGTTTGATTTGGGCGCCGGGATCCTCTACCTCGCGGTTGCCAAAACCGACGACGAGCGCCGCGCCGTCCTGGCTTCGATCGGTCCGGTGTGGGATGGCAATGAAGTGTGGCTGCTAGCCGGCGGCGGAACGCTCTATTTCGCCTTCCCCGCTCTTTACGCGGCGGGCTTCAGCGGGTTTTACCTTCCGCTCATGATGGTGCTCTGGCTGCTGATTCTGCGTGGCATCGCCATTGAATTCCGGAATCATTTGCACAGCGACGTGTGGGAGCCGTTCTGGGACGTAGTGTTCTGCGGTGCGAGCTGCCTGCTCGCCATATTTTTCGGCACCGCACTGGGGAACGTGGTCCGCGGCGTACCGCTCGATTCGTCGGGTTATTTCTTTCTTCCGCTGTGGACCGATTTTTCGGCCGGGCGCGACGCCGGGATTCTCGACTGGTATACGGTGCTGATCGGGATCGGCGCGTTTCTGACTCTGGCGGAGCACGGCGGGCTGTGGGTCGCGCTCAAGACCGAAGGCGCCGTGGAAACCCGCGCGCGGAGCGCTGCGGCGCGCCTCTGGTGGGCGGTGGTGGTGGTGGTGATCGGAATCACGATCGTCAGCTTTGCCGTTCAGCCCCATCTCGGCGCGAGTTTTCGCGAACGCCCCTGGGGCTTCATCTTTCCACTGCTCGCTCTGGCGGGATTGATTGCGATGAAGTCCCGCAACGCCCTGCGCGCCTTTCTGGGATCGTGCTTTTACATCATCGGCATGCTGAGTAGCGTGGTCTTCGGAGTGTATCCCTACGTACTGCCTTGCAACACAGATCCCGCTCTCTCGTTGACCGTGCAGAATGCGGCAGCGCCACCATACGGACTCGCCATCGGCCTGATCTGGTTCATACCTGGCATGGCCCTCGCGATCAGCTACTTCACTTACACCTATCGCAGTTTCGGCGGTAAAGTACGCGCGTAAAACAGCCGATTTTAAGGACAACGGCTGCGAAAATCACGTTGAACATTCTCGGAGGTTAACGTTTGTTATCTCTCTGTAACGCGTTAGGATGGAGCTATGGAGACGGCGGCTGCGCCAGAACCACAATGGCACACGCTGAAAGACGAGGAGTTACTCAAGCTTCGGCTGTGCGATCTGGGAGTAACGATCGAGGGTAGCGAGTTGCAGCCGCGAGTGGAACAGTTATTCGGAGAACTTACCGCCCGGGGAGTGAGTCTTCGTCCGGATTGTTACCTGGGCGATGAGTGGTTTTCTCCAGAAGGTGTGCCGGCGATCGCGATTCCGTTTTATCTCGCGCACCCGCGCCTGAAGTCGCTGGAAGTACGCCAGATGATGGAGGCCGAAGGCGGCACGCCCGAATGGTGCCTGATGCTGCTGCGCCATGAATGCGGCCACGCGGTCGATCACGCCTACCGGTTCTCCGCGCGAAAAGATTGGCACGCCGTTTTTGGCAGTCCGGAAACCGAATACACTCCGGAAACGTACCGGCCGCGCCCGTATAGCCGCAGCTTTGTGCAGCATTTGCCGAACTGGTACGCGCAATCCCACCCGGATGAAGACTTCGCCGAGACATTTGCCGTCTGGCTGACGATGGATCCGGAGGCCTGGCGCGCGCACTATCGCGGTTGGAAGGCGGTCGAGAAGCTAGAATTCGTGCATGGGCTGATGCAGGAGACGGCCAGCCAGCCATTGGCTGTGAAACGCGGGCGGCGGATCTCCGAAGCCCGCAAACTGCGGAAGACGCTCGATCGTTATTACGCGCAACGGCGGAAGCTGTATGCCGAAGATTTTCCGGACTTCTATGATGCCGATCTTCGCGCGATCTTCCGCGACGGCGATCCCGGCGCCGAGTCGGCCGCCAAAGTGATGCGCCGCCACCGCGCGGCGCTTGTGGAATCAATCGTGCAGTGGACGGGGCAGCGCAAATACACGGTCAGCATGCTGGTTCGCAAACTCATCCTGCGCTGCCAGGCCTTGAAGCTGGCTGCGCCGAAGGACCCGGCGCGGCTGTATTTCGAACTTGCCGCGTACCTGGCGGCGCTGGTGACGAACCACATGTACACCGGCCGGTTCAAGAGGTCCGTCTAACTATGAAAGTTCTGGTTCTGTTCGATCTCGCACATGCGGCAGGCCCGAAGGAAATATTTTCACCGGAGACTCTGAAGGACGCCGATAAGCCGACCGAGTCCGACGTGATGGCGGCTTTGCAGCGCCTGGGACACGAAGTGGAGACGCTGGCCGTGTACGACAACGTGACGGCCATCATCGAAAAGCTCCAATCGTTCGCGCCGGACATCGTCTTCAACCTGTCGGAATCGTTTTATCACGACCGCGCGCACGAGCCGAACATCACTGCGTTGCTCGACTTGCTGAAGGTGCGCTATACCGGCTCCGGCTCCGAAGCCATGCTGTTGTGCAAAGACAAAGCGCTCGCCAAGAAGGTGCTGGCGTATCACCGGGTGCGGCTGCCGCATTTCGTAGTCTCCCACCGGGCGCATCCGCTGCGGCGGCTGCGCCGCTTCACATATCCCGCGTTTGTGAAGCCTGTGTGCGAAGACGCATCCGACGGAATCTGCCGCGCGTCGTTCACCAAAGACGAGAAGGAGACCATCGAGCGCGCCCGTTTTATTCATCAGAAATTCAATTGCGATGCCTTGATCGAAGAATACATTGACGGCCGCGAGCTGTACTTGAGCGTGCTAGGCAATCACCGCCTGACTGTATTTCCACCGCGCGAGATTTTCTTCCAGCAGGTCCCGGAAGACGTTCCGAAATTCGCCACCTTTCACGCGAAGTGGAACGAGTCTTACCGAGAGAAATGGGGCATCCGCAACGGTCCGGCCGGCCCGCTGCCCGACGAGATGAAGAAGGATCTGACGGACCTGGCGCGGAAGGTGTACCGCCTGCTAAAGATTCGCGGTTTCGGGCGTATCGATGTGCGGCTCACGCCGAAAGGCGAAGTGTACGTAATTGAAGCGAATCCGAATCCCTGTTTGGCCGCGGATGAAGACTTCGCGCAATCGGCGTGCATGGCGGGCATGCAATACGATGTGCTGATTCAAGAGATCCTGAACACGACAGTCGCCGCCGCGTAACCGCGCGCCGCGCGGTCTGCTATCCTCTCCTCCGAATGCCCTCCCGTTCCCAAGCCGCGCGCCGCTGGTACATTCGGGGCCGGGTGCAGGGCGTCGGCTTCCGGTATTTCGCGCAGCGCGCGGCCGAACAGCTCGGTCTTGCCGGCTATGCGCGCAATCTCGACGACGGCCGGGTGGAAGTGTACGCGGTGGGACCCGAAGCGAAGCTCGCCGAGATGGCCGGCCGCCTGCATCAGGGCCCGCGATGGGCCGATGTGCGCGGCGTGGAAGAGCAGGAAGCCGAGCCGCGTGACTGCGGTATGTTTCAGGTGGAACCGTAACAGCCGTAGCTCGCCGGGGGCTGTCCGCTTTTTGATAGGATTCCTTAGATGAAGTTCTCGGCCTGCCGGATTGCGGCCGCACTCGTACTTGCAGCGATGCCTGCCGTTTTGTCCGCGCAGTGGCCGGAACACCGGTCTTCGAAAATACCGCGCACGGCGGACGGCAAACCGAAACTCGACGGTCCGACACCGCGCACGGCCGACGGTAAGCCGGACCTTTCCGGCGTCTGGGATTATGCCGGGCGCATCGGGTTGCCGCGCAATTTTATCCCAGGCGTTCCGAACGAGCCGCCCCCGCCTAAGGTCACTGAGGGGCCGTCGGAGGCCACCTTTTTCGATGTCGGCTCCGGCATTCCAGGGGGTCTGCCGTTGACGCCGTGGGCCGCGAATGTTCTGAAAGAGCGCAAAGCGGAGAACAGCAAAGACAACCCTGACGCTCACTGCCTGCCGCTGGGGCTCATGCAGCTGCACACGCATCCGCAGCCGCGCAAGATGATTCAAACCCCGGACGTGACTGTCATTCTGTATGAAGCGCAGGCCGGCATCCGCCAGATTTTCACCGACGGCCGCAAACGTCCACCCGCCGACGTGCAGCCCTGGTGGTACGGTTATTCGACCGGGCACTGGGAAGGGGACACACTGGTGGTCGAGACCACAGGCTTTCGCGATGATGTGTGGCTCGATGTGTTCGGCAGCCCGCAAACGAACACCGGGAAGATGACGGAGCGGTTCCGGCGGCCCAACTACGGAACTTTGCAGATCGACGTGACCATCGAGGATCCGGAAGCTTACACGAAGCCGTTCACGGTTCGCGTGAATCAGAAGATCATGCCAGACACGGAACTGATCGAGTTCATCTGCACGGAGAACGACCGCTCCGGCTCGCACCTGGTGGGCAAATGATGAAGGAGCTTCTTACTACTGCATGCCTCGTTGCCGCGCTGCCGCTTTGTGCGCAGTGGCCGGATTATCCGACGAGCAAAACTCCTCACGACGCTGACGGGAAGGCGAAGCTGGATGCCCCCACGCCGCGGACGGCCGATGGCAAGCCGGATCTTTCCGGCATCTGGGAATATCGCGGCCCGATGATCCCCGGCGCCGGGCAGCGCGCTGGACAACAGGGCGCGCCCCCGCGAACGCCTCCTCCTCCACCACCGCTTCCTGCGGACGGAATTCCGCTGGCCACGTTTCGCAACATCGGCGCCGGCTTCAAAGACGGCCTGCCGCTGCGTCCCGCCGCGACGGAGCTGCTCAGGGCGCGCAAAGCCGAAAATAGCAAGGACAATCCGGACGCCCACTGTCTCCCGCTGGGCCTCATGCAGCTGCACACGCATCCGCAGCCGCGGAAGATCATCCAGTCGCCGGACGTCACAGTCATACTGTATGAGGCGCAAGCCGGCATCCGCCAGATCTTCACCGACGGCCGCAAACTTCCACCCGCGGACGCGCAGCCGTGGTGGTATGGTTACTCGATCGGCCACTGGGACGGCGACACGATGGTGGTCGAGACTACCGGGTTTCGCGACGATGTCTGGCTGGATATCGACGGCACCCCGCTAACCAACAAAGGCAAGCTCACCGAGCGCTTTCACCGCGTGAATTACGGCACACTGAATATCGATGTCACGGTTGAAGATCCGACCATGTACACGGCGCCGTTCACCGTTAAAGTCATCCAGCGCATCATGCCCGACACCGAGCTGATCGAATTCATCTGCCAGGAAAACGACCGCAGCGGCCCACACTTAGTGGGGAAGTAAGGCGGGCAGCCGCCGGGCTGTGCGTCGGTAGTTATACTAGGGTTTCCGGATGAGTTCGGCTGCTGCTCCCACCATTCAGAGGTCCGTCGGTTTCTACGAGGCTCCCCTAGGCAAAAAAGTGGTCATGGCCGTTACGGGGGCGATCCTGTTCGGCTACGTGGTGGCGCACCTGCTCGGCAATCTGCAAATCTATTCCGCCGACCACGATAAGATCAACCGCTATGCCGGCATGTTGCACGACCCGAACATGGCGCCGTTGCTCTGGGGCGCGCGGGTGGTGCTGCTGGCGGCGGTGGTGCTGCACATCGTGGCGGCTACGCAGCTCTGGCTACTCAACCGCTCCGCAAGGCCGGTTCGCTACATCAAGAAAGATGACGTGCCGGCATCGTACGCCGCACGCACCATGATCTGGAGCGGGCCGATCATCGCGGCTTTTGTCGTGTTTCACATTCTCCATCTCACTGTGGGCAGCGTGCTGCCGCTTCAAGAGCTGGGACCCAACCAGCCGAATGTCCGTGCCAACGTGATCATCGGCTTTCAGCAGCCGGCCGTGGCCGCCGCGTACATCGTGGCCATGCTGCTGTTGTGCCTGCATCTCTTCCACGGCGTGTGGAGCATGTTTCAATCCGTGGGAGTGAGCCATCCGCGTTATACGGCTTGGCTGAAACGGCTGGCCGCAATTGCGGCGCTGCTGATCGCAATCGGCAATGTTTCGATTCCGGTGGCGGCGCTGAGCGGTCTGCTGACGTACTGACAATGGAACTGAATTCACGAACGCCAGCCGGTCCTATCGAGACGCGGTGGGAACGGCACCGCTTCGGTCTCAAGCTGGTGAACCCGGCCAACAAGCGGAAGCACACCATCCTCGTTGTGGGATCCGGGCTGGCGGGCGGTTCGGCGGCGGCCACGCTGGCCGAGCTTGGATATAACGTGAAATGCTTCTGCTTCCAGGATTCGCCCCGCCGCGCGCACAGCATCGCCGCGCAGGGCGGCATCAACGCCGCCAAGAACTACCACAACGACGGCGACAGCGTGTACCGGCTGTTCTACGACACGGTCAAGGGCGGCGATTTTCGCTCGCGCGAATCGAACGTCTACCGCCTGGCGCAGATCAGCGTCAACATCATCGACCAGTGCGTCGCGCAGGGCGTTCCGTTCGCCCGCGAGTACTCCGGCTATCTGGATAACCGGTCATTTGGCGGCGCGCAAGTCTCGCGCACGTTCTACGCGCGGGGGCAGACCGGGCAGCAGTTGCTGCTGGGCGCCTACCAGGCTCTGGAGCGGCAGGCGGGCGCCGGCCGCGTGGCCATGTTTCCGCGAACCGAGATGCTCGACCTGATTGTGGTGGACGGGCGGGCGCGCGGCATCGTCACCCGCAACCTGATCACCGGCAAAGTCGAATCGCATTTCGGAGACGCCGTGGTGCTGGGCGCCGGCGGGTATGGCAACGTCTATTACTTGTCGACCAACGCCAAGGGTTCGAACGCCACAGCCATCTGGCGGGCGCACAAACGCGGCGCGTTTTTCGCCAACCCTTGTTTCACGCAGATCCATCCGACGTGCATTCCCGTCTCAGGCGAGTATCAGTCGAAGCTGAC